>Ga0247825_10001911_pt1 | contig 13785 bp, 8 predicted proteins | sample 13C_Vanillin_Day_FD_194413 | JGI IMG/M metagenome (GOLD analysis project Ga0247825, IMG submission 194413) | Soil microbial communities from agricultural site in Penn Yan, New York, United States - 13C_Vanillin_Day48 | ecosystem: Environmental > Terrestrial > Soil > Agricultural land | place...
TCGGCGACGCACGCCGGCTTGTCCGCACCCTCGATCTCGATGGTGTACTTCACGACCACCTGCGCGCCCTGCTTCGTGTGCTCGAACGACACGATCTCGCCACCGGCCCGCACCTTCGCCCCGACCTTCACCGGCTGGGGGAAGCGAACCTTGTTGAGACCGTAGTTGATCATGAGCTTCACGCCGTCGACGCGCATGAGGTCGGCGCCGAGCTTCGGCAGCAGTGACAGCGTGAGGTAGCCGTGAGCGATGGGAGCACCGAAGGGGCCCTGGGCGGCTCGCTCGGGATCGACGTGGATCCACTGGTGGTCGCCGGTGGCGTCGGCGAACACGTCCACGCGGTCCTGCGTGATCTCGAGCCAATCGCTGTGGCCGAGATGTTCGCCGACTGCGGACTCGACGTCGTCGATTCCCTGGAATACGCGCATGGATACTCTCCTTGAGAAGCGGGGTACTTCTGAACACGTGATTGCGTATGAACAGCTAGTGAGGGCTAGGACACGATCGGCGCGTACAACGGGTCACTTCGATCCCTTCTCGACACCGTCCAGTTCGGGTCGAGAGGCAGATACAACTCGTCCGGCTCACGCCGCACCCAGTCGAAGGCCACCTGTCGACGCAGAATGCGCCAACCAACACCCGGTCGATCCTCGAACGTATCGATGTACCGGCACGCAACCGTCCGACGTGCCAGCCCCTGACCGCCACTCGCACCGAGAAAGGGGTCGTCCGCCGCAGATGACACTGCCTTCAAACTCAGGCAGTAGCTTTCGACTCGAGCCAGCCGACCGTCATCCGACAGTCGAATCGATACGTTGGTCAGCACATGCATCGACGAGGTGACGTGCACGTGATTGCCCTGCATCCAGGTCACCATCTCATCGGGCGAGCCGACGAACTGTCCGTGCGAGTCCACCGCGTCGTCGTGGTAGCACGCCCGAACCTGCTCCCAATCCTTCCGGTCTACGCCCTGGCAGTAGGCCACGAGCACTTTTTCGATCCGATCCTCGACCAGAAGCCGGGCGAGATCTGCTCGAATCGAATCCGGGATAGAAGTCATGCCCGTTTCCCCCGTCTCATCGCACATTGTCGAGGAAGGACTGACCGTGCAGCCGGTCAGGGATGCTCGGCAGGCCGGCGAAGACGCGATTTCTGTTGATCGTACGGTATACCCCGGCCTCCATGGTGTAGCGGCTGCGGTATCCGAAGTCCGTTGCTGCCCGGCTGGAGTCGAGATGATGTGAGAAAGCGAGCCCGGAACCTAGGGGAAGTACCAGGTCCTCCATATCCAGTGTGATCTGGGTGTCGGGAAGCAGTCGGGACACGAAGTCGACGGCCTCGGAGATCGGCCGGTAGTCACCGCTGATGATGTAGTTGCCGGACCCCTTGTCGCTGCGGAAGTTCAAGGCTTTGACGAAAGCGTCGGCAACGTCCTCGACGTAGAGGAAGTCCAGATTGCGCCGACCGAACGGCACCGTGGTCGGACCTCCGTCGACTGCCGGCGTGTACAGCAGGTTGGCCAGCCACGAGCTTCCGCCGCCGCGACTCATCTTGATGTACTCGCCGAAGCCGTAGACCCGGCTGAGCCGTAGACCTGTGATGTCGGTGCCGTGCTTGTCTGAATACGCGACCGCGAGTTTCTCGGACATCACCTTCGATGCACCGTAGATCCATTCAGGGTCGTATACGCAGTCGTCCGTGAGGACACCCGACTCGGGAACCGAGCGCGGGCCGAAGATGGTCGTGCTACTGGCCCACACAACCTTCTCGAGAGCGAGTCGAGCAGCTACCTCGAAGACATTCGCAGTGCCGATGACGTTCACGTGCGCGGCCAGCAACGGATTACTCTGCGCTGCAGACGAAAGGAGGGTCGCAAAGTGCATGACGGAGCGCACACCGAAGCGCTCTGCCGCACGCGTCATAGCGTCAAGGTCGCTCACGTCGCCGACTACGACATCCACCTTCTCGCGAAGATCACCACCGACGAGGTAATCGAGATAGTCGAGCTCGGGCAGGTCGGTACCGGCCACATCGCCATTACCGCCGAGGTAACCGAAGAGCACGACCCGCTTCCCCGCAGCCACCAGGTCTCGAACCGCGTAACCCCCGACATAACCGACACCGGTCACTAGTACAGCCATCTACTGCCACGCCTTCTGTCTCGGATCAGACCGCCAACCCAACGGCCCCGACTTCGCGCCGCTCCCATGCGATCGCGACCTAGTCCTCGAGGCTGCCGGTTACCCACTGGTCCTTACTTTCGTATCGACTGATGAGGTGATGCCGCCTCCGGCGTCGCCGAGGACGGCGTCGGCGGTCATGCGCCCCCCGGTATGTCTACGCAGATTGAGCCGATCACGACAGCGCACCAGGGTGGACGACTCCACAGTCATCATGCGTGAGTCGCGTTCGCCCGTCGACCTTCCCATGGGGTCATGACGAACTCGCATTGAACTCATCGAGGACGCTTCCCAGAATCCCTGCCGCCGTCACGGCACAGGGCCAGCCGGAATAGAAGGCCAGATGGGTGACCATCTCAACCAACTCCTCCGCAGTTACGCCGTTGTCGAGGGCGATCTTCATGTGCGTCGGCATCTGCTCATGCCGATAGTTGGCAATCAATGCCGCGACAGTGATGAGACTGCGGTCGCGCTTGCTCAACTCCGCGCGTTCCCAGACATCGCCAAAGAGGACGTCACGCCCAAGCTCTGCGAGCTTCGGCACAGAACGCGCGTAGGGACGGACTTGCTGCTGGCTCATATATCCTCCAACCTTTGTATCTTCACGACCTCGAAGCACGCCGACCGCGACCTATCCGGGCGCGGCCCCGACCTTGATCAGCCGCCGATTCGCCTCAGGCGACACCCACTCGCCATTGATGAAAAGGCGGTCGTAGTTCCCTCGCCTCGTAATGGCGTCTCCTCACGAATACTTGGTCTTGAACCGCTGTAACTCCGGTGGTGACCTTGACCGCTACCGGTTCGGCCATTCTCGTGTTGGTCGGAACGGCCCCGCGGGCACGACCGGGCTGACTCCACTCAGTGGGGGGCCGCCGGGTGACGCCGGCCCAGTCCTCTCGCACGGGTGTGCCATGACTCCAACTCGATTCGCCGCAAGGCCGAACGCCTGGTCTCGACGAGAGCTGCCATCGCGGCTGGTGGTTGTTCGGCGATGACATGTCCGAGTTGGTCGGCTTCTTTGCCCAGGGTTTCCTCGGACACCGAGCGTGTGACAAGTCCTCGCTCGCCCGCCTCGCGACCGAACCACACTCGGCCGGTAGCAACAACATCCATTGCGAATGCGTCGCCGGCTCGCGACTGTAGATGCCACCAGTAGTTGCCGCCGTTGAGTCCGTAGTGGATCTCGGGTGCTCGGAACTTCGTCGAGTCCGCACAGACCGCGAAGTCGCTGAGCAGCGCCATGTGCAGCCCCATGCCGACGGCGTGTCCATGGACGACGGCGACGATCGGCTTGTATTGCTCTCGGATAAGGAAGATTTCGGCCAGGCGTGATCGGTCCTCGGCAGGTTCCACCGATCCGGCGGGTGGATCGTCGCGGAGATCAGCTCCGGCACAGAAGGCGCGGCCGGAGCCCGACAGGAGGGCCACACGAGTGGTCGGATCCTCGTCGTACGCGTCGAGCGCGCGTCTGAGGTCGCCCATCATGGCGCCGTTGACCGCGTTGAGCACGTTGTCGCGACGAAGGGTGATGCGACCGACCCCGTCATCGCCGCTCTCGTAGGTGACAAGTTCCGTCGCGGCGCTAGACACCGTTGTTCTCCGGGCGTTCCGGAGCGGCCGTCAGGGGGGACTTGGCACGACCTGCAAACCGCCAGGGCAGCCCGGTGACGAAGTAGCGGCCGAGCGCCGAGCTTTCCACCGCTTGGAACAGCTCGTTGTCGCGGAGTTCTTGCTGTTTTGCCAGGTCATAGGCGGTGTAGACGATAGAGACCCTCAGACCCGCCGCGAGCAGGTGCCTCTGCAGCGCTTCGTCGTCCATGTCGGCCAGAGGACCGAGCGCGAGCTCGAGCAACTGGCCGCGTCGCTGCAGACTCGGTAGACGGCTCCCGGTCAGCGCCTCGAACTTGTCGACATCATCCGCGTCGGCGAGTGTCACCGCGAGCCGTCGACCTGGTCCGGGGAGTGAGAGGAAGAAATCGCCCCCGACGTCTGCGGGTTGGTACGTGTCGTCCGGTCTATGACCCATCAGCTCGACCAGTTGGGCGGCAAGAACTTCGGCCATCGAGAGGTCGACGGTTACGGTCGACCATCGTTCGGAAGCCAGCGACCACGCCAGTATCCACGCGGTGATCGCCACGCTCGTGAGTGGGTCCGCCCACGGGGTTCCGACGCTCGCCATCTCCCCCCGCGCGTTCTGGGACGCGGCAACCAGACCGGAGAAGGCGTGGATGTTTGTTCCGTAGGCACGATACCCGGCCAACTCGCCCGTCAGTCCGAACCCGCTGGAGGACAGCTGCAACTTAGGTGACATGGCCGTCGACACACTCGCGGCGTCGACCCCGACCCGCCGTGCTCGATGAGGACTCAGGTTGTTGACGATGACATCGTAGGGTTCGATGTTCAGTGAACTACCCGACGCATCGACCTGCACGTCGAGAGATGCCTTGCAGAAGTTGATGTGGTTGAAGTAGCCGCTGCGGTTGAGACCGGGGATACCCGAGGCGAACGGGCCTCTGCGGCGGTACACATCGAGACGGGCAGGATCCTCGAGCTTCGTCACCTGCGCTCCCATGGCACCGAGCCAGGCGGAGGCGAGGGGAACGGCTAGGACGTGTCCGGCATCCAGTACGCGCAGATCGCGCAGCGGAATCGGGCCGTCGGCCCGACCCTCGGGCTGCTTTTCGGGGACCTCGTTTACCAGCGCGGGAAGTGCCGCGGCGCTCGGCCCCGTAAGGTCGAGCGGTCGCCCTACCGCATGCGCCCTCTCGATGAATGTTTCGACGGTGTTGACCGTTGTGCAGGGAACGCCCGCCGCCTGCAGGATGTGTTCGCATTCGGAGGTCGTTCTAGTCGAGGCCCATGTGGCCATCGCGGCGTTCACTTCCTCTGCCCTCTGGCGTGCGTCCTCGAGCGTGGGAACGGAGTCGAGCTCGGGTGCGAGCACCTCCCTGAACCCGGTCCACTGGTGCTGCTCGAGCACCAGGACGTAGACCGAACCGTCTGTACAGGAGAAGAAGCCGGTTGGGGCGCCGTATCGCGCACTGCCACCCTCGTTCGGGCAGTTGGCAAGAGCATGCCCCATCTCCAGCGAGAGCCCAGTAGCGATCACCGATCCCTGAGCAGAAACGTCTACATGTAGCGGCCCATTGCCTGACCGGTTGGCGTGCACTCCGTGCAGAGCCGCGACCGCTATGACATTGCCCACGAGTTTCAACCCGATGGATCCGGCCGGTATCGTCGGAGGCAAGTCGTCACCGCTGGATGAATGACCCAGGATTCCTCCAGCGGCCAACAGAGTCAGCTCCGATACGAAGGCGTCCGCCCGCGCATCCGCCAGCCCGAACGCGCTGGCAGTCACCCACACCGCCCTGTTGTGTTCCGCCACGAACTCCAGGTAGTCACCGACACGCCCAGCGGGCAGGCCCGGGAGGTCCTTAGCCTCCTCGATCCGATCGACAAGGACCACGTCATATCCGGCCAGTTCGGCCGCCGCGCCCGCAGCGTTTCTCGGAGATATAGCGACGATCTCCGCCCCCATCTGTGAGAGGGTCCGGCCCGCGATCTGTAGCGGTAACGAGTCGCCAGCGCAGACGACCCGCAGACCCGAGAGCCACGTCGTCCTGGCCAGTCCTGTGTCCACTGCAATGCGGGCCTCGGTCGATGCGTGGGTCATATCCAGTGCGTCCTTCCTCGTCGATGAATGCCCGTCAGACTCGGCGAGGTCTTAGCTCTGACTCGCGGGCTGTGAGCCACGCGCTGGTCAGGGTTGAGCGACAGCGCGTGCATTCCGGTCGTGGCGACGTTGGAGGCTGGGCTAGATCGCGCCACCCCCATCGGTCAGAATACCGTATCACCATTCGCAATCCTGAACAATGATTTTGGATATGACGCGTTTCCCGGCGGCGACCACACTCCCCTTTGCCTCACGTCAACGTTTCCAATATCATATGCCTATTCACAAATAGGAACTACATGTTCCGAGAAAGCGGCGCACTGCGGAGACCCTTGTGCCGACCCGTTGTTGGAGCATGTCGACTGACGTGCGGGAACCCTGTGCGAACGTTCCCGGAGAACACATGCACTGCAACCAATTACCCTCTGGAGACGCTCCGTGCCGAACAACACCAGCTGGACCGGGCATACGTCCGACCGCGCCCCCCTGCTCGGTGTGAGTTCGGGTGCAGCGTTGGCGGCTGCGCTGCTCGGCATGTTCGTCATTACCCTCGATGCCCTGGTGGTCACTGTTGCTCTGCCTGCAATCCGCAACGATCTCGGCGGCGGCATGAGCGGACTGCAGTGGGTTGTGGACAGCTACACCCTGATGTTTGCTGCCCTTCTGCTCTCGGCCGGGGCACTGTCAGACCGGGTCGGCGCCCGCCGCGCCTATGGCGTCGGCCTTGCTGTATTCGTCGCCGCGTCGGCCGTGTGCGGCCTGGCACCGAGCCTCGGAACTCTGATTGCGGCGCGGCTGGTGCAGGGCGCTGGCGCCGCAGTCATGCTGCCCGCCTCACTGGCCTTGATCCGTGAGTCGTACGCCGACCCTGTCAAACGGGCCCGTGCAATCGCCCTGTGGGCGGTCGGCGGCGCGGTGGCTGCGGCCGCCGGGCCAGTGGCAGGCGGGGCATTGAACCTCATAAGCTGGCGAATGATCTTCTTCATCAACCTGCCCGCCGGCATCATCGCACTGGCGTTGCTCGCCCGCACAGCGCGCTCGCCGCGCCAACGTGTGCCCCTCGATATCACCGGGCAGGCCACTGCCGTCCTCGCGATGGGCGCGCTCACCTATGGTGCGATAGAGGCTGGGGCCGTTGGCTTCACCGCTCCAAAGGTGTGGGCGGCTGGTCTCGTGACGGTGGTGGCGCTGGCAATATTTCTCGTGGCCCAGGCACGCGGACGGCACCCGATGGTCCCGCTGGACCTACTGCGCTCGCGCACCGTGGTTGTTTCTTCCTGCGCCGGGTTCGCGTTCATGACCGGCTTCTACGGAATGGTGTTCCTTTTCAGCTTGTATCTCCAACAGCTGCGCGGCCTGTCCTCGCTGGCGACCGGACTCGTGTTTTTGCCCATGACCGTCTTGACCCCGTTTCTCAACCCATTGTCCGCTAGGATCGCCGAGCGCTTCGGACCCCGCCTGCCGATCGCCTCCGGCCTGTTCATGATGGCCGCAGGGCTAACGATTCTCGCTTTTGCGCCCGCATCCACGCCGACCTGGCTCCTGGCCGTACTGATGCTCCCCGTCGGACTCGGCGGCCCGCTTGCCATGCCCCCGGCGACCGCGCTGCTAATCAACAGCGTGCCCGCGGAGCGCACCGGTACAGCCAGCGGAGTATTCAACACCAGCCGCCAACTCGGTGGGGCACTCGCCGTCGCGGTCTTCGGCGCCCTCGTCGCCGATCAAGCGACCTTTTCGCAAGGCCTGCACGCAAGCCTGCTGATCGCTGCGCTGGTCTTGTTGCTGGCTGCCGTAGCCAGCCTTCTCCTCGAGTCTGCTCCGATTCCACAGCCGGAAACCGCCGCCCCCAATCAACATCGGGTCAACGCGCCAACGCAGAGCGCATACGCCACGAAGCAAACCGGCTGATCACCACTCGGATCGGTTGAAGAACGGCATCCCGAGCCGACGGCGGTGGGTATCACAGCGCTGCTGCTCACGACAGCTTCCGTCGGTGCTGTCGCTGTCGCGAGTGACGGACTCGACGCCTCTGCGAAGTCGAGTCAGCACTCTGCAGAGTGGCATCGGGCGCCAACGACGTCGACCTCGTTTCGGTCAACCTCCGCTGCGGCTCGAACGCGATCGTTCGCCGGCTACGGATTTTGGGATACTCAGTGCTGAGTGTTCGCAACGTATCTGGGTGTTGGCCGTCGCTAAGAATGCAGACGATGGCGTCACGGAATTTGCAGCTTCTCGCGGCACGCCGTCACGCCGGATGCCGACGACGTCGCCGCCGTCACCGCGCGGTCGTGTCCGCCCGATCCGGCAGTGCTCTCACAGCTGTTCTCGTTCCTCGGCACGGTGACGATGCAGACGATCGGCCCTCTGCCCGGAACCCATCTGCATCGGGAGTGACGATCACCGGCCCAGTGGTCGTCACTCGAAGCGACGCTCAACATCTGGGTCGACCGAACCTTGCGAACAACCTTTCCACCGCAGGTATACGAATCGCAGGTGCGATGTTGCAAATCGGACGAAGATTTCGTCTTCGGGTGCATCTCCGTAGTACGCCAACGAGTAGGAAAATCGGATGTTTACGTCTTGATTGGTGGAGGCATTCGCACGTTGCCGTTCTTGGTGCAGCCGTTGGCACCCCTTCTTCCGCTAGGCCTCACCTATTCCAGCGGGTCCGTCACTGATGCTCGAATGCAGACCTGCTCTACGCGGGAGTGGAGGGCGATCGTGCGGCGACTGGGTTGATCACCATGAAATTTCTGCCATACTGTACTTCCGTGAACTACGCGGAATGCGTTATGGCGGTGAAGTCTTCGGATACTCTACCGACTAACCTGCCGAATGCAACAACGCTCAGTGCGAGATGGGCCGCATAGAATCTGTCGGCGGCAGGGCATAGTTTCCGCGGAACGGTCGCCCACGATCTCCTGCCCCGGTGTCATCGGTGAACTTCGCCAGACCCCGCATTGGGGTACGCCGGAATGGCAGATTTTGCCCTGCGCCGTCGTTTCAGCACGTCGGGGGATTCGAGATCATGACGCTCACGCGGTGTCTGCGGACCACGCGGTGGCTGCGGACCACGCGGTGTCTGCGGACTTTGACGTTCGGTGATGACAATCACGATCTCTCCATCTCCCACCGAAACCGACCTGCTTCTCTTGGTGCGTCGGAAACCCGGCTGTAAATCTCGTTCGTGGCTACGAATTTTTCGCGCGCTGCGATCGAGTCCGGGTCGGTGGACCCGACAGCGTCGGCCTCGGCGGTGCCAAAAGAAGGCGTTGTGGAAGTCGCAAATTTGTATATTGCAAATGGGTACAACTGTGAGCATGAAAATGGTATCGAATGCGTCAACGTCCGTTCGGCAAGGTCACCGTGGCAACGATTTCTGTGATCGTAGTTCTGCGAGGCGCTTTGTGGATCGTTGCTGGCCCGAGTTACTTGCGGAACACGCTGCCCACCGGAGAGGGCATCCGGGCCGATTCGGCCATGACAAGGCCGCAAAGGACGCCTCACCCTGCATCAATCGATCAGACGGAACTGCGGCCAACCCCTGAGCGGTCGGCCGGCGAACCGCGCAGACAGTGAGAAGTTCAGCGTCGGTGGCACGCACAGCGTGTCTCCTACTGCACATGAAGACGGCTACATTGCCCTGCCTATACCGCCGTGGCCAGCAACTATCCGGCTACCGAAAGGATTGGAACCAGATCCGGGTCCATGGACTCCGCGCCGCCCTGTCCAGTCAGGCGGATTCCAATCGTCCTGTGCCGGATCCCGACTGAGCCAAACACGCCAAACAGGCCAGGCCAGTCGGTCAGGGTGTTCGAGGTCGCGATAACCAAACGACCGCACGCCACAGCCGATCGCAGAGATATCCTGGGTGAATACCAGATCGAAAGGTGCATTCAAGTTCGATTTTGCACTGGTCGTGCCGCCGGGGCCAGTGCACGGAACCACGAGCCGACGGAGTGAGTAGACCGTCCGATGGGTGAAGGTGATCCGCTCGACACGCAGCGGTACCCGCCCTCCCCGGCCGCGGAACTGGAAGGCACGGGCTTCGACGATGCCCAGGAGATCGGCCGCGGCGGTTTCGGCGTCGTCTACCGCTGCACCCAGGAAGACCTGGATCGCACGGTCGCGGTAAAGGTCCTCACCGTCGAACTCGACGACGAGAACCGGGCCCGATTCTTCCGAGAACAGAGGGCGATGGGCCGGCTGACCGGGCACCCGAACATCGTCAACATCCTGCAGGTCGGCGCCACCGACGGCGGCCTTCCCTACATCGTGATGCCGTATCACCCGCAGGATTCACTGGAGGCCCGAGTCCGGAAGGACGGCCCGCTCCCGTTGGATCAGGTTCTTCGGTTGGGGGTGAAGATGGCCGGTGCGGTGGAGACGGCGCACCGGCTCGGCATCCTGCATCGCGACGTCAAACCGGCGAACATCCTGCTCACCGATTACGGCGAGCCGGAGTTGGCAGATTTCGGTATCGCGCACATCTCCGGTGGTTTCGAGACGGCCACCGGTGCGGTGACCGGGTCTCCGGCGTATACCGCGCCGGAGGTGCTCGGCGGTGATCCGCCGAGTCCGGCGGCCGACGTGTACGGGCTCGGTGCCACGTTGTTCAGTGCGCTGACCGGCCATGCCGCGTTCGAGCGTCGCAGCGGTGAGCAGGTGGTCGCGCAGTTCCTGCGGATCACCACGCAGGAGGTGCCCGACCTGCGTGAGCACGGGATCCCGGAGGATGTGTCCGCGGTGATCGCCCGGGCGATGTCCCGCGAGCCCGGTGCGCGTCCGGCCACCGCCGCCGACTTCGGGGAACAGCTGCGAGGGCTGCAACGCAACCACGAATTCCCGGTCGACGAGATGGCCCTCCACACCACCCCAGGTGGGGCAGACAACCACGCACAACCAGTATCCGGCCGAGCGGGGTCTCCGCCTCGAAGCGCGACGGCGGCTCTTCCCCTCGAACTGACCAGTTTCGTCGGCCGCCGACACGAGCTCACCCAGACGAAGAACCTCCTGACCGGGTCGCGGCTGGTGACCTTGGCCGGGATCGGAGGTGTCGGCAAGACGCGACTGGCGATACGGGTCGCGACTGCAATGCAACGCGAGTACGCCGACGGTATAAGGTTGGTCGAACTCGGTGAACTGCACGACGAGTCGTTGCTGGTCGACGCGGTGGCCGCCGCACTGGGAGTGCAGGACCACTCAGACAGGCCGTTGCGTGAAGTCCTGATCGAGTACCTCACACCGCGAGAATTGCTGGTGGTCCTCGACAATTGCGAGCACATGGTTGACGCGGTCGCCGAACTCGCCGGCCTTCTGCTGCGGGTGTGCCCGGGCCTGCGGATCCTGGCCACCAGCCGTGAACCCCTCGGCATCGGCGGGGAGGCGGTGCTGCGGGTTCCCCCGCTGACCGTCCCGGATCCCGAGCTGCAGACCTCGTTGCGGGGATTGCCCAAATACGATGCGGTGACATTGTTCGTCGAACGCGCCGCTGCCGCGGTTCCGGGCTTCGCGCTCACCGAGGACAACGCGGCGACAGTGGCGGGGATCTGTCACCACCTCGACGGGCTGCCGTTGCCGATCGAATTGGCGGCGGCGCGGTTGCGGGCGATGTCACCCAAGCAGATCCTCGGGCGTCTGACCGACCGTTACACCCTGCTGACCCGTGGCAGCCGGAGTGCGCCGACGCGGCAGCAAACGCTGCGGTTGTCCGTCGACTGGAGCTTCGAGTTGTGCACCGCCGTTGAACAACTGGTGTGGGGACGGCTAGCGGTGTTCGCGGGAAGCTTCGAACTCGATGCTGCGGAGCAGGTGTGTGGCGAGGGCGTCGACTCGGACGAACTGCTGGACACGTTGACGTCGCTGGTGGAGAAGTCGATCCTGATCCGCGAGGAATCCGGGTCAGTGGTGCAGTTCCGGATGCTCGGGACTCTCCGCGAATACGGCTACGAGAAGCTCGAGCAGACCGGCGAGGCTGTCGCGTTGCGTCGCCGGCACCGGGACTGGTACGAGGCGTTGGCACTCGAGGCTGAGGCCGAGTGGATCAGTGCCCGTCAACTCGACTGGATCGCCCGCCTAAAACGGGAACAACCGAATCTGCGGGAGGCCCTCGAATTCAGCATCGACGACGACCCCGCCGCCGGCTTGCGCACCGCCGCCGCACTCTACTTGTTCTGGACTTCCCAGGGCCTCTACAACGAGGGGCGGCGCTGGCTCGGCCAACTCCTCGCTCACCGGAGCGGCCCACCCACCCTCGAATGGGTCAAGGCGCTCTACTGCGACAGTGTGATGGCCAATGTGCAGGGGGACCTCGGATCCGGGGCCGCACTCGTCGACGAGTCACGCGCGCTCACCGCGCACAGCAGCGACTCTATGATGCGCGCTCTCGTTTCCTACGCCGAAGGAATGCTCTCCCTCTACAGCGGTGATCTCCCGCGCGCGTACTCGCACCTCGAAACTGCACTCGCTGAGTTCCGCGAACGCGAGAATCGAACGCTCGAAGTGAGTGTCTTGTATCCGTTGGGGTTGGCGTATGGACTTTGCGGATTGACGGATCAGGCGATCGAGTGCCATGAGCGTGTTCTCGCGATAACTGAAGTGCACGGCGAGAAAATGTATCGGTCGCACTCACTGTGGGCCTTGAGTATTGCTGTCTGGCGACAGGGCGATACCGATCGGGCGGTGCGACTCCTCGAACAATCGCTGGAGCTGAACCGGCACGTGCATAGTCCTCGCGTCGCCACCTCATGCCTCGAGGCGCTGGCCTGGATCGCGTGCGAACTGGGCGACGCACCGAGAGCTGCGGTTCTGCTGGGAGCCGCGGACGGGCTAGCACAATCGGTGGGAAGCTCCGCAGTCGTATACTCCAGTTTGCTTGTCTACCATAAGAACTGCGAACTAAAAACCCTTCGGGAACTTGGGGACAAGACATTCGAAGCGATTCACTACAAGGGCGAACATCTCGGCTTCGACGAAGCGATCGCTTATGCCCTCCAGGAGCAACCGCCTGCCTCCTCCGCACGCGATACCGACGCGTCGGTGTCGCTGACCAAGAGGGAACGCCAGGTCGCCGACCTGATCGCCGAAGGCTTGACGAATCAGGCAATCGCCGACCGCCTGATGATCTCACCTCGGACCGCGCAAGGGCATGTGGAGCACATCTTGGCAAAACTGGGTTTTACCTCCCGGACACAGGTCGCGGCCTGGGTCGTGGAGCAGGCGCACGATTCGAACTGACACGTCTGCTGGAGTCGATCAATGAACGTCGCACGACAACGTCGGACCGTGGTGACAGGCGCACCGCGCGACCTGGCGGGTGCCCGGTTCATCGCGAGCCGCTTGGCCGAACGTCCAGCGCGGCGCCCGACCGCCGCAAACGGGTCAATCCGTCCCCGCCGGCGCCAACGAACTCATGAAAGCCGCTCAGCTAACCGGCTCTACCGATACCACAGCGTGCTCGTCTGATTCTGTTAGGTCCATTTTCGGGCACGAATCTGAGTTCACAAGATGGCCACCCTAAGTGCTACTCAGACAACCGCGAGCCGAGGTGCTCGTAACGAAGGTGAAGGCGGGAACAACAAGCATGAGCTCCGCGCTGTATGGCCGCCGATTGGCGCTCAGTCTCCGCACCCCGTCGTGACTAGTGCGCGTCGGGCGATGTGGGGAGCACCCGCTGCTTACGTCCACTCAGTGAACACTCGCGGCACCAACGTCCGGACTGCGATCAATGTCGATGAATCTCTTGAATTGCATGTAGAGACCCATTTTAGTAAGTGGAGTCACCCCACGGATGAACGACCACTCAATGGACGATGTGATGCGGAAGACGGTATCGCCGGTACGGCGGCCAGGAGAAAGGATGCACATGGGATCGAGAGTGTTCGACACCCCGGAAGAAGCAGTCGCGGACGTGTCCGACGGCGCGTCGATCGC
>Ga0247825_10001912_pt1 | contig 13785 bp, 14 predicted proteins | sample 13C_Vanillin_Day_FD_194413 | JGI IMG/M metagenome (GOLD analysis project Ga0247825, IMG submission 194413) | Soil microbial communities from agricultural site in Penn Yan, New York, United States - 13C_Vanillin_Day48 | ecosystem: Environmental > Terrestrial > Soil > Agricultural land | place...
CCCTTGCACAACCCCGAGTTCTTCGGCAACACGATGGTGGTGAACGGCAAGACCTGGCCGTTCCTGAACGTCGAGCCGCGGAAATACCGCTTCCGCATCCTCAACGGCTCCGACTCGAGGTTTCTGATCCTGAAATTCAGGGACGGCAACGTCAAGACCGACTTCACCCAGATCGGCGCCGAGGGCGGCTTCCTGCCCGCACCGGTCGTGCTGAGCCAGCTTCTCGTCGCGCCGGCCGAGCGCGCCGACGTGATCGTCGATTTCTCGCGCTTCTCGCCCGGAGACACGCTCCACCTGCTGAACGTCGGTCCCGACGAGCCTTTCGGCGGCCCGTTCCCGAACGCGGTTCAGGCCGACGCGAACACGACCGGGCAGGTGATGCAGATCCGCGTCGTGGCCCGCACCTCGGCCGACACCAGCACGATTCCGCCGCTTCCCGCGTTCACCCCGGTCGGCAACCCGGAGAACGTGCGCCAGGTGAGCTTGAACGAGCTCGACTCCTCGCTGATCTGCGTCGACCGGAACAATGTCTTCGTGCCCGGCGTGTCGCCGCCCGCCTGCGCCAGGAGATCCGCGCCCTTCGGTCCCGTCACCGCAATGCTCGGCACCGTCGATCCGCTCAGCGGTCTGGGCATCCCGCAGGAGTGGGCGTCTCCGATCACCGAGAATCCCGCGCTCAACGCCACCGAGATGTGGGAGATCAGCAACTTCACCGCCGACGCCCATCCGATCCATGTCCACATGGTGATGTTCCAGGTCGTCAACCGGCAGAACATCGCGACCGGCGCGGTGCGCGGGCCCGAGCCCGGCGAGACCGGCTTCAAGGACACCGTCGTGTCCTTCCCCGGCGAGATCACGCGCATCAAGGCCTTCTACGACATCGCGGGACTCTTCGTCTGGCACTGCCACATCCTGTCGCACGAGGACAACGAGATGATGCGGCCCTACTGCGTCGGAGATCCGGCCGGCTGCAGCCCTTGAGCGTTAGGTAGTTCGGCTTCCAACGGCCCCGGCAGGGGCCGTTTTCATTTGGAGCGTAGTAACGGAAACTGCATACGGGAGGCGGCGCGGACCCACTTGAGCCGAAAGGAGAGGGTGCGCGGCGTGCGAATCGTCCTCGCGCTGTGCGTCGCGACGATGGCCGCGTGCGCGGCAGCCGAGGGGGTCACTTCAGTCGTGGCGCGAGCGCTACGCGCTTCAGCTCGGCACCACCTGGATGCTCGCGCGGGGCCTGTTCCTGGAGCCCGCCGTCTCGATGCGCCTGGGCGGCGAGGGCCCCGACTTCGGCTTCTCGCTGAACGTTCCGTACTCTTTCTAGCGCCTGCGCACGCATTCCATACGCACGCGCGCTCCGGCGGGAACGTGCGGCGCGCGGCCCCTCGCCGTCGCCGGAGGCTTCGCGCCGCCGGTGAGCTACGGCCCCGACCAGCCCACCGGCGCGCTCGTGCCCGCGTCGCTGGAGCGCCCTCGGACTAGCCTGCGTCAATCTGTCGCAGCGCGTTGCAGACGCCGGCCTAGGATGGGGTTCCCATCCAAGAGGAAATACTTCATGAAGCGAGTGCTCGCAACAGGGGTTTTAAGCTTGTTCATTCTTGGCTCGGCGCTGGCAGCAGCCGACCTCTTTAAGTTCACTTTTGAGGGTGTTGCGTATCCTGATGGCAGATTCGGGACAACTGAAGCCTCCGTCAGGATCAATCCACGGAGCGAGGTCACGGTGTGTACCTACTTCGCCAGCCCGAACTACCAATACCTGGGCCAGTTTCAGGGAACCGATAATGCATCTACTGACGCCCCAGTAGTTTTGGAATACTGTCTCGCGCACTATGGTGTCCGTACGCCACCCAAAAACTGACTGAGAGTGGCGGTTTCTCCTGTCGCGCGCCGAGCCGAGGCCGCGGAGCGGCGATGCGTCTATCGACGCTCCGGGGCGCCTCCTTCTAGCGGCGGCGCTGTCGCGTCACGCTGATATTGCCGTCGGACTGCACCACGCCGCGGATCTCGTCGACGCCGCGAAAGCGCACGCGCGCGCCGGCGGGAACAGGCGCGGCGCGTCCCTCGGCGTCGCGGGCGCGCTGCGCAATCCATTGCTCGATAAGCCGCATCTCCTCGTCGCCGAGCCAGGGCGGGCCGTCGAAGGGCATGCGCGGGCGCGACACGCCGCGGATGCGGCGCACGAGCTCGCTCGAGCCCGGATTGCCGGGGACGACGCGCGCGCGGTCCGAGGCATCGAGGGTGGCCGCCAGGCTGTCGAGGCGATAGCCCTCCGGCGGCCGGCCCATCAGGCCGTTGGCGCTGTGGCACTTGGCGCAGCGTCCGACGAGGATGGGCGCGATCTCGGCATAAGTGAGCGGGTCATCAGGTGCCCGTTTCTTCTTTGACGCAATCGGGAGAGGTTCGCCTCCAGGGGCTCCCGCGGCGACCCACTGCTCGAGCGTCGAGACCTGGGCGTCGCTCAGCCACGGCGGTCCCGTGAGCGGCATGCGCGGCTGGCTCTGGCCGCGCACGCGGCGCAAGAGCTCGCTCTCCCCGGGCTTGCCCGGCTGCACCACCGGCCCGCGGCTGCTGCCGCGCATGAGCGAGGCGTGGCTGTCCAGGCGCAGGCCGAGCGGCGCCGCCTCGCCCTGGTGGCAGACGATGCAATGGGCGTTGAGGATCGCCGAGACATCGGAATACGAAGGACCGGCGCATGCATGTCCGGCCAGGGCGAACGCCAGTGCTGCAACCACCCAGGGTTTCACTTCGCCGGAGCCGCGCGCTGCGTCGAGGGCAGGGGATTGCGGCTCTCGTACACGAACTTCCAGTCCGAGTAGCGCTCGGCGCTTTCGAACTTCACGTCTTGCGCAGGGAAGTTGCCGATCTTCAGGGGCTTCGCTTCGGACCGGCTGTGCACGCCGGCGATGCCGCCGCCGGGGGCATCGACCAGCCCCCATTCGGGCTTGCCGGTCATCGGGTCGGCATAAACGCGCCGCAGATGGCGGCGGGGCACCGGGAAGCGGTTGTCCTCCACCAGGTCTTCCAGGACGCGCGGGTAGCGCCGCTGGCCTGCCGGCGTGGCGGCGTAGTAGCGCATGAAAGCGTCGCGGAACTGGTTGCCGACGAAGAGCAGCTCCTGCTCGCGCTCGCGCTGCGCCGCAGTGCGCCAGACATCGCCGGTCGCCCCGAGCGCGACGCCGAAGAGCGCGAGCGCCAGCAGGATGCCGATATAGGTAAAACCTGCCTCAGAGCGTGTTGTAAGGCCTGCCATCGCTCGTCCTGCCCTGCGCGCCGCTCTTCACGTCGTACACGGCCCCCTGCTCCGGCGCGGGAGGCGCGACCACGATCCAGCTGGCCGTGCTCTCGGTGATCGGATCGGGCGGGATCCTGCGCAGGTAGCGGCGCGCGACCAGCTCGTCCAGGCTGGCGGGGTAGCGGCCGGTGTCGCCGAAGAACTTGTCGACCGCGTCGCGCATGGTGGCGAGGTCGCTCACCAGCACGGTCTCCTTCGCGAGATCGGCGCGGTGCAGGTAGCGCGGCGCGGCGATCGCCAGCAGCCCGCCGATGATGGCGAGGACTACGAGCAGCTCGATCAGCGTGAAGCCGCGCGCCTTCACCATGACCGGTACGGCGTCCCGTTCAGCGCGTTGCCCTCGGAGCGCGAAAAGACGTCGAACACGTCGTCGCCTTCGTCGGGCCTGTCGGGGGGGCTCGCGTAGCTTCTCTTGCCCCAGGTGTTTTCGGCCGGCGCGCCCTGGTCGGGAAAGGTCGGGTCGCGCGGCAGGCGCCTCAGGAAGTAGATCGAGCGCCGCTCGGGGCTGCGCAGGTCCGGCACCCCTTCGATGAGCAGCGCGAGCTTCGGCGGATACCCGGACTGCTGCGCGAGCTTCAGGATGCGGCCCTCGTCGGAGGCGCGCTTGTAGGCGTCGATGGCGGTGCGAATCTCGCGCAGAGCGGCGCGCAGCTCGCGCTCCCGGTTTCGCTTGACGGTGAGCTCGACCAGCGGCACCGCCGCGGCCGCGAGCAGCCCGACGATGAGGAGCGTTACCACCAGCTCGATCAGCGTGAAGCCGCCGCGGCGTGCGGGGATCACGGCTCGATCCCTAATGGCTCCACCCTCATTGCTCCACCCTCAGCGCGTGCTTCGCCCCCGCGCTTGCCTCCAGGGGTCGTCCCCCGGTGCCGACCGGGGAGGCGACCGTGAGCTGCACCGGAATGGCGTCGGCCTCGGTCACTGCCTTGAACGTCACTTCCACGATCGGCGCGTCGCCGACGGCGCCCTGGGCGCCGGCTCGGTTGATGCTGACGAGGATGCGTCCGCGCGCGGGATCGATCTTGTGGTTGAACACGGTGCGGGCTTCGCCCTGGCTGAGGAGCGAGCCTTCCTTCACTTCCACCACGGCCAGCTTGAGCGGGTCGTAGGCGATCTGCAGCGACGCGCTCGCCAGGGGCTCGGCCGCCTTGGCGTTCAGGCTGAGCGTTACCGGCTCGCCCACGCGCGCCTGCGCTGGCCCGATCCAGTTGAATTCCACGCCAGGGGCCTTGGCGGCTGCTGCGGCTGCGGCCGGAGCTACGGCTGCCACCTGAGCTGGCGGTGCGCCGTTTGCCGCAGGCGCCGGTGCTTGCGTGGCGGCGGGAGCTTTCGGGGCCGTTGAAGCGGGCCCCGGCGGAACCTGGATCGACGGCACATCGGACGTCGTGGCCCTCAGCGCGATCGGCTGGGTGCGGAACGCGGCCTCGGTGCCCGACCAGAACTCCGCCACCTGCGCATCGGCGCGGCGCACGTTGCGCACCACGCGCGGCGTGACCGACAGGATGATCTCGCTCTTCTGGCGGTCGTCGGTGTGGCTGGAGAAAAGCCGTCCCAGCACCGGCAGGTCGCCGATGCCGGGCACCTTGTCGGCGCTCCTGCGGTCGTCCTCGCGGATGAGGCCCATCAGCACCTGCGTCTCGCCGTCGGCGAGGCGCAGCACCGTGTTCGCGTTGCGCGTGCCGATGTCGTAGACGGTGGTGCCGTTGGCGGTCGTGCGGCGGTTGCTCGCGGTGCTCACCTCGAGGTTGATGCGGATGGCGACCTGGCCGTCGAGATGGACCTGGGGCTCGATGTCGAGCTTGAGCCCGACGTCGAGGTAGGACACCGTCTCGGTGGTGATCGGCGTGACCGCCGAGGGCGTGATCACGGCCGAGATCACCGGCAGCCGGTCGCCCACCAGCACGCGCGCCTTCTCGCGGTTGCGCACGCGGATGCGCGGGTTGGAGAGCAGGTTGGCGATGCCTTCGTTCTTGCGCGCGGTGATCGTCACGCTCGGCGCGGGCGAAACCGTGGTCGTGGCGGAGCGGCCGAGGTAGTTCTTCAGGTCCTCGGCGGTGAGCGCCCCGCCGGAGAGGTCGAGCACCCCGAAGGTCACCTGGTCGGGCCACTTCACGCCGAGCTCGGTCAGCCTGGTGCGGTCGACCTCCAGCACCTCCAGCTCGAGCACCACCTCGGGCTCGGCGCGGTCGTGCGCGGCGATCAGCCTCTCGGCGATGCGCACCACCTCGGGCGTGTCGCGCATCACGAGCAGGTTCAGCTTCTCGTCGATGAACACGTCCTTCGTCTTGAGCATGGTGCGCACGAGGTTCAGCGTCGTCTTGACGTCGGCGTTCTCCAGGTAGAAGGTCTTCATGACCAGGTCCTGGTACTCGCGCTGCTTGGCCGGCGTGTTGGGGTAGACGAGCACGGTGTTCTCGGACAGGACCTTCTTCTCCAGCTGGTTGGGCAGCAGGATCAGGTCGACCGCGTCCTCCACCGACACGTCGCGCGCGAAGATGGTGGTCTTCAGGTCGCCGCGCACCTCGCGGTCGAAGATGAAGTTGATGCCGGTGGAGCGCGACAGGCCGTCGAACACCAGCCTCAGGTTGGCGTCGCGGAACTGGACCGACACCGGCTTGGTGAGCCGCGAGCGCAGCACCGGCCCGGCGAGCCCCGCCTTCACGCGGCTCTCCTCGATCGCGCGTTGCAGCGCCTGCGCGTCGCGCTGCGCCGGGTTCTCCATCAGCACCAGGCGCAGCCGCTCGGCCGCGCCGTCGATGTCGCCGCGCTTGTAGGCGGCCTCGGCCTGGGCGAGGAGGCTGGTGAGCCGCTGCTCGGTGTCGAGCGCTGCGATGCCGCCCTTGGCGCGCGGCTCGTTCGGATTCACCGCGAGCGCGCGCTCGTAGAGCTGGCGCGCTTCGTCAGGCTTGCCGGCGATGCGCATCTGCTCGGCGCTGCGCAGGATCCGGTCGCTCGAGCGCTCGCGAGCGCGCAGCAGGTCCATCCGGTAGCGATGGCTTTGCGGCTCGAGGCCGGACGCGGCTTCGAGCCGCGCGATGCCTTCCTCGAATTGCCCGGCCTCGACCAGCTCCAGGCCCTCGCGGTTCAATTCGCTGCCGGTGGTGCAGGCGGCGAGCACGAGCGCGGCGACGATTGCGAGGCGCTTCATTTAGTGCCTCCCAGGGCGAGGCTCTGCCTGATCTTGAGCGGCAGGTACATGAGCACCATCTCCTCCGGACTCACGGTTTCGACTTGGTAGAGCTCGTTCACGATTTCGCCTTCCGTTACGACATGGACCTTGTCGCCTTCGACGAGGTAGAACACCTGCTTGGCGCCGGCGGTCTCGAACGCGCCGAGGAAGGTGAACGGCAGCGGCGGCGCCGCCGGCGGCGGCTCCGGCGCGGGCTCGGGCGCCACGACCTTCTTCACGGGCGGAGGCGGTGGCGGTGGCGGCTGCCACGAGTGCGCGGCGAACGCGTCGCCTTCGGGGCGCTGCTGGGCTTCACGGCGCAAAAGATCGTGACGCAGGGCGTCAGCCTTCGCCTGGGCGGGCGCGGGCGCGGCGGCGGGCGCGGGCGCCGCGGGTGCCGGCGCGTCGCCGCCGGCGGCGAACAATCCAAGGCTCGCCGTGACCGCGACGATCAGGGCGCCCCGTACGAGCACGTCGCGTCGGAGCGCCATCACCGGCCTCCCGATGCGAGCATCGCGCCCGGCATGGCCTGCAGGTGCAGCGTCAGGGTGAGCCTCGCATCGACCATGCTGTCGCCGACCTTCTCACGCTGGAGCACGATGGCTTCGAGCGCGAGCGCGGGGACCTCGTCCAGCACGCCGGCGACGAAGCGGCGGATCTGCGTGTAGCCGCCGCGGATCGGCAGCTGGATGCGGTAATAAGCGAGGCCGAGCACCGGGTCGTCGGAGAGCTTGTAGCTGCCCTGCGCGAGCTCGAGCTTCTCGCGATCGGCGACCGCGTAGATGGTCCGCAGCCATCGCGGCGTGGATTCGAACGCCGGGAAAAAGCCGATGAAGCGCTCGATCTCGTCGCCCGTGGCGGCAGCGGGCGCGGCCGGACCGCGCGGGCCGACCTCGGCGGCGCGCCGCTCCTGGCCGGCGAGCTCCTCCTGCGCCGGGCGCACCGCGGAGAAGTAGAACACCGCCGTGCCGGCGAGCAGGGCGAGCCCCAGGCCGCCGACCCGGCCGAGCCTGTGGACTGCCGCGCGCACTGCGTAGTCGAGCTCGTGGAATTTCACGGTCCCACCCTCCAGGTCGCGGTCACGATGAAGCGCACCGGTTTTTCGGGGGCTTGCGCCTGCACCTCGTGGCTCTCGAGCATGACGCGCTCGAGCGGCTGCGCCGTCTGCAGGCGGTCGACGTAGTCGAGCATCGCGTTCTTGCCCTTGGCCTCGGCGGTGAGCTTCAGCAGGCCCTTGCGCGGATCGGGCTCGATCGCGAGCAGCGCCACGTCGGGCGCCTTGGCCGACTCGAGCGCGAGGAAGATGCGGTCCCAGCGCCGCGAAAGCTCGTGCGCGACCTCGTTGCCGCGCACCACGGCCTCGCCGTGCTTGCGCGCGTCGCGGCCGGCGCCGTCGGCGGCGCGCCGCGGCGCGGCGAGCCGGCCGAGCTCCGCCTCGAGGCGGGCCGCGCGCGCGAGCAGATGCTGGTAGTCGGCCACGATGAAGGCGGCGGCCGCGATGCCGGCGAGCAGGGCGAGGATCCCGCTCCACGACGCGCCGCTGTCGGTGGCGGCGAAGTCGAGCTGCATCCGGCTGAGGCGGCTCATGCCAGGGCCTCCACCGTGGGGCTCGCCTGCGCGAAGTGAGCCACCCAGCAGGGAAGCCGCGCCGCGGCCGGCTCGTCCGCGAGCGTGCCTTCGCGCAGGAGCGCCTGGCGCAGCGCCGAGCGCGCGTCGTCGCCGCAGCGCTCGGCGGCAAGCTGGCGCCATTCGCCGTCGATCAGCAGGCCCAGCACCAGCCGGCCCGGCTCGGTCACCGCGAACCAGCACGAGGCCGGCAGCCTGCGATAGGCGGCGTTGTATCCCGCCGCCCAGGCGGGCTCGATGGCCGACACGCCCAGGCCATGCTCCGCGGCGGCGGCCGGGATTGCGTCGAGCATGGTTCCATCGACCGCGCAGGCGACGCGCCGCACGCCACGGCGCGCTGGAGCGACCCGTACGCGCCAGCCCTCGGCGCGCTCGCCGTGGGTGCCGCGGAACACGTGGGCGGCGAGCGCTTCCTCGGCTTCGCGGCCGACGACCGCGGTGCTGAAGGGCACCAGGGCATAGCGCGCGAGCGCGCTGGAGACGATGATCCTGCAGCGCGTGCCGCGCCGCAGCGCGCGCATCGCCTCGTCGAGCGTCGCGATCGAGCCGCGCAGCATGAGCCGCGCCTCTCTACGCCATGGCCGTAACACGGTTGATCTCCTGCAGCGTGGTTTCGCCGGCGCGCACCAGGTCGAGGGCCACTTCGCGCATCGGCCGCATGCCGGTGCGCGAGGCGGCTTCGCGCAGCGTCTGCGAGGTCGCGCGCGCCACGACGAGCTGCGCGATCTCGTCGTTCATGCGCAGCACTTCGCCGATCGCCCTGCGGCCCCGATAGCCGGTGCCGCGGCACGCGCCGCAGCCCCGGCCCAGCCTGAAGCTCCAATCCGTGGTGTCGACCGTGGCAAGCCCCGATTCGAGAACCAGCTCGCTCGAGGGCGCATCCGGGACCGAGCAATGCGGGCACACGAGCCGCACCAGGCGCTGCGCGACGACGCCTTTCAGCGCCGCCGCGAGGCTGTGCGCATCCGCGTTCATGTGCAGGAAGCGGCCGATCAGGTCGAACACGTTGTTCGCGTGCACCGTGGTGAACACGAGGTGGCCGGTGAGCGCCGCCTGGATGGCGATCTGGGCCGTCTCCGGGTCGCGGATCTCGCCCACCATGATCTTGTCCGGGTCGTGGCGCAGGATCGAGCGCAGGCCGCGCGCGAAGGTCAGCCCCTTTTTCTCGTTCACCGGGATCTGCAGCACGCCGGGCAGCTGGTACTCGATCGGGTCCTCGATGGTGACGATCTTGTCCTCGCCGCGGTTCACCTCGGTGAGCGCGGCGTAGAGCGTGGTGGTCTTGCCGCTGCCGGTGGGGCCGGTGACGAGGAGCATCCCGTAGGGCTCGCGCGAGAGGCGCCGCAGCGCCTTCACGCAGCGCTCATCGAAGCCGAGCTGGTCGATGGTCAGGCCGAGGATGCGGTCGGCGAGCGCCTGCTTGTCGAGGATCCGCAGCACCGCGTCCTCGCCGAAGATGCTGGGAAGGATCGACACGCGCACGTCGATCTCGCGGCCCCGGCTGTTGACCTTGAAGCGGCCGTCCTGGGGCACGCGGGTCTCCGCGATGTCGAGATCCGACATCACCTTGATGCGCGAGATGATCTGCTCGGCGTGCTCGCGGCCCGTGAGCAGCGCGACCTGGGACAGCACGCCGTCGATGCGGTACTTGATGGCGAGCTCCTTGGCGCGCGACTCGATGTGGATGTCGCTCGCGCCGGTCTTCATCGCGTCGTACAGGGTCGAGTTGACCAGCTTCACGATCGGGTTGGCGTCCTCGCTGATCGACACGAGCGACAGGTCCTCGACCGCGCCTTCGCCCTGGGACTGCTGCGCGGCCGCCTCGACCGCGCCGTCCATCGCGTGCAGGCCCTCCTCGTGGCGCGACAGATACACCGCGAGATCGGCCGGGTGCACGAGCAGCCATTCGAAGGGCTCGGCGATGCGCTCCTCGGCCCAGGCGCGCAGGTCGGCGGCGAAGGGGTCGCCGAAGGCGAGCGCGAGGCCGCCGCCGGCGGGGCGGATCGGCGCGCATCCGCGGCGCGCGGCGTCCGCGTAGGGCAGCACGTCGAAGGCGCTCGCCGCGCCCTCGAGCTCGGCCATGGTGGCGGCGCGGTAGCCGAGCGCGCCGGCGAGCCCCGCGACGAGCGCGCCGGCGCGCAGGCCCGAGCGCTCTTCCAGCACGTCGATCACCTGGCGGCCGCTGCGCGCGGCTTCGCCGCGGGCGGTGCGGATGGTCTCGGCGTCGAGCATCATTGCAGCGCCCCGGCGAGCTCCAGGATCGGCATGTACAGGAGCAGCACCACCGCGCCGATCACGCCGCCGATGAGGAGCATCAGGATCGGCTCGAACAGGCGCGTGAACCAGTCCACCCAGCGCGCGAGGTCGTCCTCGAAATAGGCGGCGATGCGCTCCATCAGCTCGCTCATGCGGCCGCTTCGCTCGCCCACGCGCAGCATGCGCAGCGCCACCGGCGTGGTCAGTCCGCGCTCGGCCATCGCCTGCGAAATGGTGCGGCCCTGCTCGATGTCGGCGAGCGCCAGCGCGAGCCGCGCCCGCGGCTCCGGACGAAGCAGGCCCGAGGCGTTGCGCATGGCGGGGACGATCGGCATGCCGCTTCGCAGGAGCATCGCCAGCGTGCGATAGAGGCGGGAAAGGTCGTAGATGCGCAGCCGCTCGCCCAGGCGCGGTATGCGCCAGATCTGCCGCACGAGCGCGGCGCGCACGCTCTGCCGCGACAGGGCGTGGACCATGCCGGCCGCCGCCGCGAGCGCGCCGAGCGCGGCAAGCGCCGTATGCTCGTCGAGGAAGCGGCCCCAGCCGAGCATCAGCTGCGTGATCCAGGGCAGCTCGCGCCCGAGGTCCTGGTAGACCGCGGCGAAGCGCGGCACCACGTAGGCAAGGAGGAACAGGGCGACCACCACGCCCACGCCGAGGAGCAGCATCGGGTAGACGGATGCCGACACCACCTTGCGCCGGATCGCGTCGAGCTGCTGCTGATAGGTCACGTAGCGCGCAAGCGCTTCGGCAAGATCGCCGGTCTTCTCGGCCGCCTTGATGGTCGCGACGTAGAGCGCCGGGAACGCGTCCGGCTGGCGCGCGAGCGCGCCGGAAAAGCTCGCGCCTTCAAGCAGCGCATCGCCCGCGCGCTTCAGCGTGAGGCGCAGGTCCTCGCGCGACTCCTTCTCGACCAGCGCCTGCATCGCTTCGGGCAGCGAAAGGCCCGCGTCGAGCATGACGCGCAATTCCTGGCTGAAGAGCTGCAGCGGAAAGCTGCCGCGGCGCCGCAGCAGCGCCAGCACGGCGAGCCGGCGGCGCACGGCGAGCACCGCATAGCCGCGGTCCTGGGCGAGCGCGCGCGCTTCGCGCGCGTCGTTAGCCTCGAGCGCGAGCGTCTCGACGCGGCTGCCTTCCACCAGAGCTGTCACCTGGAAGCGCATCTCAGGGCAAACTCCCGAGCGGCCTAAACACACGCACCTGCTTGATCTCTCAAGAATTTCTTGAGATTCCAGTGTATCGCCGGAGGGCCCCCGGGCCGTGCGGTCTTTTGACGCACCCCGGGGGTGGAAATCGTGCTCGGAACCAAGAAAAAATCGGGGTCAGAGCCCGATTTTTCCGGTTTCTTTCTCAGTGCTGAGAGAGCGCCGAGGAAAGAAGCTTCGCGGTGATGTCGACTATGGGAATCACCCGGTCGTAGGCCATGCGCGTGGGGCCGATCACGCCCACGGTACCGACCACCTCGCCGTCCACTTTGTACGGCGAGGTCACCACGCTCACCTCGTCGGGCGCGCTGACGCCGGACTCGCCGCCGATGAAGATCTGCACGCCCTGGCCGCGCAGCGAGAGATCGAGGATCTGGATGAGCGAGCTCTTGCGCTCGAAGAGCTCGAAGAGCTGCTTGAGCCGGGTCACGTCCTGCGAGAGCTCCTGCACCGAGAGCAGGTTCCTCTCGCCGGAGATCACGTACTGGTCGGCGCCCTCGGCGAGCGCCTGGTTGCCGGCCTCCAGCGCGGCCGAGAGCAGCTGGATCATGTCCTGCTTGATCTCGCGCAGCTCGACGTGCAGGCGCTGGCGCACCTGCTCGAAGCTCTGGCCGGCGTAGTGGTGGTTCATGAAGTTGGCCGCTTCGACGAGCTCGGCCGGCGTGAACTCGCGCTCGGTGAAGAGGATGCGGTTCTGCACGTCGCCTTCGGGCGTGACCACGATGAGGAGGATGCGCTTCTCGGACAGGCGCAGGAACTCGATGTGGCGGAAGCTGACCGAGCGGCGCCGCGGCGTCATCACCACGCCGGCGAACTGCGTGAGCTGCGAGAGCAGCTGCGAGGCCGCGGTGACCACCCGCTGCGGATTGTCGGGATGCAGCTCGGTCTCGAGCTGCTGCAGCTCGAGCGTCTCGAGCTGCTTCACGATGAGAAGCGTGTCGACGAAGAAGCGGTAGCCGAGCGGCGTAGGCACGCGTCCGGCCGAGGTGTGCGGGCTCGCGATGAAGCCCATGTCCTCCAGGTCCGACATCACGTTGCGGATCGTCGCCGGCGAAAGATCCAGCCCGGAGTACTTCGAAAGGGTGCGCGAGCCGACCGGCTGTCCCTCGGTAATGTAGCGCTCGATCAAGGTCTTGAGCAGGATCTGGGCGCGCTTGTCGAGCATGGTTCATTGTACACTCGGGCGCATGGCAGCCGCCGCACCGCGGGAGGAACGTCGGCCGCGATTCGGGCGCATCGCCCTGATCGGCAAGCTGCCGAGCGTCGGCATCGCGGCCGACGTCATTCCTGCGGTGCGCGAGCTGTCGGACTACCTGCGAAAGCGCGGCTGCGAAGTCCTCGTCGAGAAGGACACCGCGCAGGCGCTCGGCGCGACCGGCGCCGACTACGAAGCGCTCGGCAAGGGCTGCGATCTCGCCGTGGTGATCGGCGGCGACGGCGCCATGCTCGCCGCCGCGCGCAACCTCGTGCGCCACCACGTTCCGGTGGTCGGCGTGAACCAGGGGCGCGTCGGCTTCATGACCGACATCGGCCAGGAGGACATGAAGAACGGCGTCGGCGCCATCCTCGAGGGCAAGGGCACGCTCGAGGAGCGCACGCTCCTCGACGCGGAGATCCTGCGCGGAGGAAGCGCGATCCTGCGCACGCTCGCGCTCAACGAGGCGGTGCTCGGCAAGGGCGCCGAGGCGCGCCTCATCGAGTTCGAGGTCTCGCTCGACGGCGAATACGTGTACACGCTGCGCGCCGACGGGCTCATCGTCGCGACGCCCACCGGCTCGACCGCGTACGCGATGTCGGCCCAGGGCCCGATCCTGCATCCGGCGGTGCCCGCGTTCGCGCTGGTGCCCCTCAACCCGCACACCCTTTCCGCCCGCCCGGTGAGCGTCAGCGACCGCAGCGCGATCGAGATCAAGCTGCTGCGCGGCGTCGACGCGCGCGCGCATTTCGACGGCTTCGCGCTCACCGACATGGCCGAGGGCGACCGCCTGGTGCTCAGGCGCTCGGCCGACACGGTGCGCTTCCTGCACCCGCCGGGCTACCGCTACTTCGCGACGCTGCGCGAGAAGCTGCGCTGGAGCGAGGTGCTGGACAAGGGCCGCGAATAGCCGTGCTGCGGGCGCTGGAGATCCGCAATTTCGTCATCGTCGAAGCCGCGAGCCTGGAGCTCGAGCGCGGCTTCTCGGTGCTCACGGGCGAGACCGGCGCAGGCAAGTCCATCCTGGTGGACGCGATCGAGCTCCAGG
>Ga0247825_10001913_pt1 | contig 13780 bp, 11 predicted proteins | sample 13C_Vanillin_Day_FD_194413 | JGI IMG/M metagenome (GOLD analysis project Ga0247825, IMG submission 194413) | Soil microbial communities from agricultural site in Penn Yan, New York, United States - 13C_Vanillin_Day48 | ecosystem: Environmental > Terrestrial > Soil > Agricultural land | place...
GGCCATGGCCAGCCCGGCGTCGTGCTCTACGCCTGCACCAGTGGCAGCTCGCTGGAGACGGGCGGCTTCGATCGCAAGATCAGCGAGCGCATCGCCCGCGCCTCGGGGGTGCCGGCGTCCACCACCGCCACCGCCGTCGCCGCGGCGCTGCGCGCCCTCGGCATCCGGCGCCCGGCCGTGGTCACGCCCTACCCGGACGAGATCAACGACCGCGAGATGGCGTTCTTCGCCGAGCTGGGCTTCGAACCGGTGAGCCTCGAGAGCTTCCGCGAGGGGGACAGCCACGCGATCGCGCGCATCGATCCGGAGGACACCGCCCGCCTGGCCCTGAAGGCGGACCGTCCGGAGGCCGACGGCGTCTTCATCTCCTGCACGAATCTGCCGACGGCGCCGATCATCGAGCGGCTGGAGACCGACCTGGGCAAGCCCGTGGTGACCTCGAACCAGGCGACGCTCTGGCTCGGCCTGCGCGCGCTCGGTGTGACAACCGCGGTGCCCGGCGCCGGGCGGCTCCTGGCGGAGCCAGTCGCGCCCGGCCCTGGCGTTCTCGCCCAGCCCGGCGAACACCGCGCGTGAGCGCACGGCTTCCCGAGCGTGGCCGGTCCTGGGACGAGCTGTCGCAGGAGATGACCGACCTCAAGCGCGACGACCTCGACTGGCGCGGCGGGCGGCACGCGGCATTCGTCTGGCACGCCGACGACGCGATCGAGCGGGTGGCGCGCGAGGCGTTCGCGCTCTTCATGAGCGAGAACGGCCTCGGGCTTCGCGTGTTCCCGAGCCTGCGCCGCATGGAGGCCGACGTCGTCGCGATGGTGGCCGGCCTGCTGGGCGGCGATGCGGCCGTCCGCGGCTCCATGACCTCCGGCGGCACCGAGAGCATCTTCCTGGCCGCCCACGCGGCGCGCGAGTGGGCGCGGCGCCACCGCCCCGACGTCACCACGCCGGAGATCGTGGCGGCCTTCTCCGCGCACCCGGCCATCGACAAGGCCGCCCACTACCTCGGCATGCGCGTGGTGCGCGTGCCCACCGGAAGCGACTTCCGGGCCGACGTGGCGGCGATGGCGGCGGCCGTCACGCCGCGCACCGTCATGTGCTACGCCTCGGCGCCCACCTACTCGCTGGGCGTCGTGGACCCGGTCGCGGCGCTCGGCGCGCTGGCCGAGGCGCGTGGCCTCTGGCTCCACGTGGACGCCTGCGTGGGCGGCGTCCTCGGCCCCTTCGTGCGCGAGCTGGGCTACCCGGTGCCGGCGTTCGGCCTCGACCTGCCCGGCGTGGCCTCGCTCTCGGCCGATCTCCACAAGTCAGGCTATGCCGCCAAGGGCGCCTCGGTCATCCTCTACCGCGACGCGGACCGCGAGACCTGCGGGCGCTGGGAGTTCGGCGACTGGCCCACCGGGCTCTACGCCGTGCCCACCTTCGCGGGCACGCGGCCGGGGGGCGCCATCGCCGCCGCCTGGGCGGTCATGCACTTCCTCGGCGCCGAGGGCTACCGGCGGATCGCGGCGACGGTCATGCAGGCGCGCGAGCGTCTCGTGGCGGGCCTCGCGAGGATCGACGGCCTGCACGTCTGGGGCGAGCCCGACCTCTGGGCGGTGGCCTACGGCGCCCGGGGCTGCGACATCCTCGCCGTCGCCGACGCGATGACCGCCCGCCGCTGGTCGGTGGGCCGCGTGCGGACGCCGCCGGGCATCCACCTGATGCTGACGCCCGTGCACGCGCCGGTCGTGGACGCCTACCTGGCCGACCTGGTGGCCTCTGCGGCGGCGGTGCGGGCGGGCGCCGGCGCCCCATCGTGCACGCCGGTGGTCTACTGACGGCTGGCGCTCACTTCTTCTTCTGCTCGGCCTGGGCCTGCTTGACGACGTCGCCCACCTTCGTGATCGGCCCCTTGAGCCCGTCGAGGATGGTCTTGAGCCGCGGTCCCTCGATGAAAACGCCGTCGATGCCGAGCCCCTTGTAGCGGGCGGCGACCTCGGGGTCCTCCATGGCCGCGCGCAGGGCCCGGGCCACCACGTCCAGGCTCGCCCGCGGCACCCCCTTCGGCGCGAAGACGATGACGCGCTCCTCGAACACCGTGGCCACGCCGATCTCCTTCGCGGTCGGCACGCCGGAAAGCTCGGGCACGCGCTCCTCCGAGAACATGACCAGCGGGCGGATGCCCTGCGACTTGAACAGCAGGAACTCCGGGCCCGAGAAGAGCGACAGCTCCGTGTGCTTGCCGAGGATGGACTTCAGGCGGACGGCCCCGCCGCCGGACTGGACGTACCGGAACCTGACGCCGGCGTCCTGCTGGAACATCAGCGGCACGAAGTGCGGCAGCAGCCCGATGTTCATCGCCACCGTGATCGTCTCCGGCCTGGCCTTGGCCTCGGCCACCACGTCCTGGATGGACTTGAAGCGGCTGTCCTCCAGGCATCCCAGGCCCACCTGGGTGCGGCCGACCTGGCCGACCAGCTCGAACGCGGTGTGGTCGTAGTCCACTACCCCGACGGCCGGCGCCGTCAGCAGGCCCATGTGGAACATCCCGATGGTGTAGCCGTCGGGATCGGAGTCCCTGACCAGCCGGGTGCCGACGGTGCCCCCCGCCGCCGCGTTGTTGATGACGACGAGCGGCTGCGGCAGCAGCTTTCGCTTGTCGATCGTGAGCTGCAGGAGGCGGCCGACGACGTCGGTCTGGCCGCCCGGTGCGATCGGGATGATCATGCGGACCGGCTTGTCGGGATACGCGGCAGCCGCCGCGCCGGCCAGGCCAAGCGGCACCGCGCCGGCGGCGGCCAGGATCCGGAGCGCCTCGCGTCGAGTGAGCGTGTGCATGGTCATCCTCCCGGGGTGTGTGGGCCCGTCTCCGGTGGCCGGCCGGCCGGCCCGCGAGCCGCCCGGCGCCACTCCCGCACGAACGGCCAGACGAACAGCGCGGCCGCGATGGCCAGCATCGTGCCGGCCATCGGGCGCTGCACGAGCGGCAGGTAGCTGCCCGCCGACGCCATGAGCCCCGCCCGCAGCTCGGCCTCGGCGGCGGGGGCCAGCACGAGCCCGACCACGAAGGGGGCGAGCGGGACCCGGGCCAGCTCCAGCAGGATGCCGAGCAGGCCGAACCCCAGCATCACCCAGATGTCGAACGGGCGGTTGTTGAGGGCGAAGGCGCCGATGACGGAGAACACGATCACCATGGGCAGGATCACCGCCGGCGGCACCAGCATCAGCCGCGCGAAGAGGGCGATGCCGAACGTCATCAGCGCGAACATGACGAGGTGCGCCACCAGGTGGGTGGCGAAGATCGTGTTCACGATCTCGGGGTTGTTCTTGAAGAGCAGCGGCCCTGGCTGCAGGTTGTGGATGACGAGGGCCCCGAGCAGGACCGAGTCGGTCAGGCCGCCCGCGATGCCGAGAGTCAGGATGGGCACCAGGGTGCCGCCGGTGGTGGCGTTGTTGGCGCTCTCGGCCGCGACGATCGCCTCCTCGCTGCCCGAGCCGAACTCGTCGGAGTGCTTCGAGAGGTTCTTGGCCGTCGTGTAGGCGACGATCGAGGCGACGGTGGCGCCGACCCCCGGCAGGATGCCGATCCAGATCCCGATGAGCGAGGAGCGCACCATGTTCCAGCCGTGCACGGCGTAGTCGCGCAGCGACACGAACATGCCGCGCATCGAGGCCCGGATGGGCTCGGCGCCGCCCTCCAGATTCAGGGCGTCGGCCACCACCTGGCTGACCGCGAACATGCCCAGGATGACCGGCAGGCTGTTGAACCCGCCCTCCAGCGCGTTCACGCCGAACGTCAGCCGGACGATGCCCGAGCTCTCGTCGATGCCGGGGTACGACACGAGCATGCCCAGCAGGCCGGAGGAAAGCCCCTTGAGGAACGACGCCTCGGAGAGCGACGAGATCAGGATGAGGGCCATCACGATCACGGCGAAGTTCTCGAACGGGCCGAACGACACCGCGAGGCGGGCCAGCGGCGGGGAGAGCAGCACCAGCGCGCCCCACGACAGGCTGCCGCCGACCAGGGACGAGGCGTTGCCGAGCCCGAGCGCCCGGCCGGGCTGCCCGCGCCGGGCGAGCTGGTAGCCGTCGAGGCAGGTCATGATGGCGTTGGGCTCGCCGGGGATGCGCATCAGGGTGGCGGTGATGAGGCCGCCCGACACGCCCCCCACGAACATCGCGATGAGCAGCGAGACCGCCTCGACGCTGCTCATCTGGTAGGTGAAGGGAAGCGTGAGGGCCATGAGGGTCCCCGCCGTGATCCCCGGCAGGACGCCGACCGAGACGCCGAGGGCGACGCCGCCGACCATGACCGCGAAGGCCTTGAGCGTGAAGAGGTGCAGGAAGGCGTCGGCGAGCGTCACGGCCGGCCCTCAGGTCAGGTCGAGCCTGAAGAGGATCCGGAACAGCAGATCGAGGACGACGGCCGCCGCCACGGCGAAGGCGGCCACCGCCGCCACCCGCCGGCCCGCGAGGGGCCCGAGCAGCACGCCGGACAGGAACAGGTACGCGGCCGTCGCGGGCAGGAAGCCGATGCTCCGGACGCTGAGGGCGCCCGCGTAGCCGAAGGCCAGGAGCAGGATGCCCGCCGCCGTCCAGGGTCGCCGCGCGTGATCGCCGGCGGCGTCGAGCCCCACGACCATGCCCGTCGCCGCCCGGCCCAGGGAGCGCCCGATCAGGAGTCGGACCAGCATCGCCAGGCCGAGCGCCGCGAGGGCAACGCTCACGCCGATGGGAAAGGCCTTCGGGCCCAGCGGGTCGTAGGGGGCCGGCGGCAGCCCGCGCGCCTCGCGCCAGATCACGCCGGCGACGACGAGGATCAGGACGATGTAGGCGATCTCTGCCCGCCGCGTCTCAGCGCTCCTTCCGCTCGACGACGAGCACCGGCTTCTCACCCGGCGCCGGCGTGTAGCTGTAGTCGCCGCGCGCCAGGATGGCGTTGCGCCCGCCGTGCTCGGCGATCCGGCGGCGCTGGTCCGCGAACGCCTCGGCGTTGACCGCCGCCGGATCGCAGAGGGCGCGCAGCCGGGCCTCGCACTCGGCCAGCACGGAGGCTAGGTCGGGCCGCTCGGCCAGGTCCGTCGTCTCGCCGGGATCGGCCTCCAGGTCGAACAGCTCCGACCGGAAGCCGACGTGGTGGACGTACTTCCAGCGCCCGTGCCGGATCATGAAGCTGCCCGTGATCGAGCCGGCCGCATGGTACTCCGACAGCACCGTCCGCTCGGGGCGCTGGCCGGCCGCGATGGCCCAGAGCGAGCGGGAGGGCAGCGCCTCGTCCTCGGCGGCCAGCGGGCAGCCCACGGCCTCCAGGATCGATCGGTGGCCGTCCACCAGCGACACCGGCGTGGCCACCACTGCGCCCGCCGGCACCCCGGTGGTGGCCACGATCAGGGGCACCGCGGCGGACTCCTCGTACATCACCGACTTGCCCCAAAGCCCGCGGGCGCCGAGGTTGTCGCCGTGGTCTGAGGTGTAGATCACCCGCGTGGCCGCCGCGGCCCCGGTGGCCTCGAGCGCCGCCAGCACCTTGCCGATGTTGTTGTCGAGGAAGCTGACCAGCCCATAGTAGGACGCGATGGCGCGCTTCACCGCCGCCGCGTCGGCGAAGTGGTCGTCGTAGTCCATGATGGACCGGAGCGCCGCCACCGCGGGATGGCGCGGCCGGGCGGCCTCGCCGTAGAGCCTCGGCAGCGGCATGCGCTCGGGCGGGTAGAGCTTGAAGAACTCGGGCGGCGGGGTCAGCGGAAAGTGCGGCCGCACGAAGGACACGAAGAGCGCCCACGGCTTGTCCCCGTGCCGCGTGCCCTCCGTCGCGATCCACCGGCAGGCCGCGGTCGCGATGTCGACGTCGTAGTCGTTGTACGCCGACCGCCCCGGGCCGGCGCTCGCGGCCAGCGCCGGCGTGCTGCCGCGCCTGGCCGGCGGCTCGCGCAGCATGCCGATGAGGTCGCCCCGGCCGTCGAGGACGTGCAGGGGCAGGATCTCCTCGCTGAAGCCGTTGTCGTCGGCCGTGGCGCGGAAGTGCAGCTTGCCGATGGACACGACGCGATGGCCGCCGGCCCGCAGGCGGTGATGCCAGCTCGGCAGCTCCCCGTGATAGGGGGCGGCGTTGTCCCAGGCCTTCGTGGCGTGCACCCAGCGGCCGGTCGCCAGCGCCGCGCGGGCGGGCACGCAGATCGGGCAGGGAGTGTAGGCGCTGGTGAACCGCGCGCCCCGCGCGGCCAGCCGGTCGAGGTTCGGCGTGAGGGCGATGGGATCGCCGTAGCAGCCGGTCCGGTCACGCTGGTGCTCGTCCGACAGGATGAAGAGCAGGTTGCCGGGCTCCACTGCCATGCGTCCCCTCCCGGGCGATGACCCGCCCGGAGGTTGCCCCGCGGGCGGGATCTACGTCAAGATCACGCGCAGGACGTTTCCCATAACCGGGAGGAATGGCCCCGTGGACCTGTCCCAGCTCCGCTACTTCGACGCCGTGGCCCGCCACGGCAGCTTCAGCGCCGCCGCCCGCGCGCTCGGGATCACGCAGCCGGGCCTGACGAAGGCCGTGCGCCGCCTGGAGGCCTCGCTCGAGTGCCACCTGTTCGAGCGGCAGCCCCGGGGCGTGGCGCTCACCGCCCAGGGGCAGGCCCTGCTGCGGCACGCGGGCCAGCTCAGCGTGCAGCTGCGCGACGCGCGCGAGGAGGTCCGCGCGGTGGCCCGCGGCGCCGTCGGCGAGCTGCGGATCGGCGCGGGGCCGTCCTGGCTCACCCGGGCCCTGCCGCGCATCATCGCCCAGATGGCCGTCGAGTACCCGGGGCTGAGCTTCCAGGTGGTCAGCGGCTTCAACGGCCCGCTGATGCAGGCGCTGCGCGGCGGCGACCTCGACCTCGTTGTCTCCGCCCTGCCCGAGCGCAGCCCGGCCGGGCTGCAGGCGATCCCGCTCACGCGGGACACGATCTCGGTGATCGCCCGCCGGGCCCACCCGCTACACGCGAAGCGCCGGCCGCAGCCGTCGAGCACGCTGGCGTTTCCATGGGTCCTTCCCGGGCGTGACGTGCTCTCGCGACTGCGCCTCGAGGCGCTCTTCCGCCTGGCCGGCCTGGAGCCGCCGGCCGCCACGATCGAGTCCGACTCCATCTCCTTCATCGCCGCTGTGCTGCGGGACAGCGACATGCTGTCGTTTGCAACCTCCCAGGTCATTCGCAGCGACATGGACGGCATCGCCCCGCTGATGATCCCCCGACTGAGCACGACACGGGTGGCGGGCGTCCTGCTCCGCTCCTCCGCCGGCCTCACGCCGGCGACGCGCGCGCTCGTGGAGGCGATCGAGCGGTTCGCGCGCCGGATCGGGACCAACTGAGCGGGGCCCCGAGATGGCCCCGTACCGACGCGCTACGGTGTGGGCCAGATTTCCCGGGGATCGAGCATCAACTCGGGGAAGGGCGGGAGCGAGACCACCGAGGTCCCGGACAGCGTCCCCGCCTCCCGATATGCGCCGTGCGTGAGCTGATACGCCTCGATCGTTGTCGCGGGAGGATCGACGATCCAATAGTAGAGCACGACGTACCGTGCGTACAGCTGAAGCTTCCTTCGCCGGTCGATTGCGGTGCTCGACGGTGAAACGACCTCGACCGCGAGGGTCGGCGGTCCCTCGATACCTCGTTTGCTCATGATCGACCGTCGGGCTGCCTCGACGAACACGATATCAGGCTGCACGACGGTGATGTTCTCGAGGATGCAATCGACGGGAGCGACGAACACCTTCCCGAGCCCCCGCGCGTTGACGTGACCCCGGAGAATCACGAACAGGTTCCCGAGAATGTCCTGGTGGTCGAGCCCCGGCGCCGGCGTCACGGACAGCTCCCCCTCGTGCAGCTCGTAGCGACGGCCGTCGTCGGGGAGCACCGCGTAGTCCTCGTAGGTCAGGCGCACGCGCGTCATCATCGTCGTTCCGATCGAGTCTAGCACCCCGCCGCTTGCCGCCACCTGTCAGCACGCTGGACATTCCCAGGGAATGTCCAATCTCCCATACGTCGAACAGGCAGATCGGGCGAGAGACTCCGCCCGCCGATCTCGACCCGGGACGGTAAGCTGGAGACCATGCCACTACGCATCGAGGACTACGCGCTCATCGGAGATTGCGAGACGGCGGCCCTCGTGGGCCGGGACGGGTCGATCGACTGGCTCTGCGTGCCCCGCTTCGACTCGGCGGCCTGCTTCGCGGCGCTCCTCGGCGCGCCCGAGCACGGGCGCTGGCTGCTCGCGCCTGCGGCTCCTGTGCTGGCGGTCCGGCGTCGCTACCGGGGTGACACCCTCGTCCTCGAGACGGAATTCGAGACCGCTGACGGCGTGGTGGTCCTGACGGACTGCATGCCGGTGCGTGCCGGCACCCCGCACCTGGTCCGGCTGGTGGAGGGCAGGCGCGGCACCGTCCCCATGCGGCTCGAGCTCGTGATCCGGCTCGACTATGGATCGCTGGTCCCGTGGGTGCGCCGCACCGAGGACGGGCTCCTGGCGGTGGCCGGGCCCAGCGCCTTGCGCCTTCGGGCTCCGGTCTCGCTGCGGGGCGAGGACTTCCGCACGGTGGCCGAGTTCACGGTGCGGGAGGGCCAGCGGGTGCCGTTCACGCTGACCTGGCACCCGTCGTACGAGCCCGAGCCGCCCGCGCCCGACCCGGAGGCGACGATCGAGCACACCGAGGCCTGGTGGCGGGAGTGGTCGCAGCGGTGCACGTACACGGGCGAGTGGCGGGAGGCGGTCGTCCGCTCGCTCATCACCCTCAAGGCCATGACGTACGCGCCGACGGGCGGCCTGGTGGCCGCCGTGACCACGTCGCTGCCGGAGTGGCCCGGGGGTGTGCGGAACTGGGACTATCGGTACTGCTGGCTGCGGGACGCGACGTTCGCGCTCTACGCGCTCATGATCGGCGGCTACGTCGAGGAAGCCCGGTCCTGGCGAGAGTGGCTCGTGCGCGCCGTCGCCGGCCGCCCGACCGACGCCCGGATCCTGTACGGCGTGACCGGGGAGCGGCTGCTGCACGAATGGGAGCTGCCCTGGCTACCCGGCTACGAGGGGTCCTCGCCGGTCCGGGTCGGCAACGCCGCCAGCACGCAGTTCCAGCTCGACGTCTATGGCGAGATCGCCGACGCGCTCCACACCGCGCGCCGGGTCGGCCTCGATCCCGACGAGAACGCCTGGCGCGTCGAGCGGGCCATGGTCGCGTTCGTCGAGTCGGCGTGGAAGGAGCCGGACGAGGGCATCTGGGAGGTCCGGGGGCCGCGGCGCCTCTTCACGCACTCCCGCGTCATGGCCTGGGTGGCGGTGGACCGGGCCGTCAAGGCGGTGGAGCGGTACGGCCTCGACGGGCCCGTCGAGCGATGGCGCCGCCTGCGCGCCGCGATCCACGAGGACGTCTGCCGGGCCGGCTACGATTCGGCCCTGGGCGCGTTCGTCCAGTACTACGGCTCCACCCTGCCCGACGCGAGCCTTCTCATGATCCCGCTCGTCGGGTTCCTCCCGGCCACGGACCCTCGCATGCTCGGCACGGTGAAGCTGATCCAGCAGCGTCTCGTCAGCGATGGCTTCGTGGCGCGCTATCAGACGGTGCCCGACGTCGACGGCCTGCCGCCCGGTGAAGGCGCATTCCTGCCGTGCACGTTCTGGCTCGCCGACAACCTGGCGCTCCAGGGCCGCCACGCAGAGGCGCGAGCGCTCTTCGAGCACCTCCTCGCCGTCCGCAACGACGTCGGGCTCCTCTCGGAGGAGTACGAGCCCGTCTCGCGGCGGCTGCTGGGAAACTTCCCCCAGGCGTTCACCCACGTGGCGCTGATCAACACCGCCCGGAACCTGACGCGCGAGTGAGGGCCGGCAGAGCACCGCCCCGGGGGGCAGGCTCGCCGTGGTGCTATAGTGCGGCCGTGAACTTCGACTTCTCGCCCGACCAGAAGGCGCTGCGCGACCAGGCGCGGAAGTTCCTCGGTGAGCACGCCTCCTCCGTCCGTGTGCGCCGCATCCTCGACACCGACGAGCCCTATGACCGCGACCTCTGGCGGGGCGTGGCCGAGATGGGCTGGACGGGCACGGCCATTCCGGAGGCGTACGGCGGCGCCGGCTTCGGGTACCTGGAGCTGTGCGTGATCGCCGAGGAGCTGGGGCGGAGCGTCGCGCCCATCCCCTTCTCGTCCACCGTGTACCTCGCGGCCGAGGCGCTCCTGCTGGCCGGCAACGAGGCACAGAAGCGGAAGTGGCTGCCGCGGATCGCGACCGGCGAGGTCGTGGGCTGCCTGGCGCTGGCCGAGGGTGCGGGGGTGCCGGTGCCAGGCGCGCTCACGACGCGCACCGCGGCCGGCCGGATCAGCGGCACGAAGGCGCCGGTCGCCGACGGCGACGTGGCCGACGTCGCGGTGGTTGCCGCCCGGGCGGACGGCTCGAAAAACCTCTCGCTGTTCCTGGTGGACCTCAGCAGTCCGGGCGTCTCCCGCGCGACGTTGCCCACCGTGGACCCCACGCGCTCGCACGCGCGCCTGGTCTTCGACGGCGCGCCGGCCGAGCCGCTCGGTGCTGCCGGCGTCGGGGCCGCCCTGCTGGAGCGCGTGCTCGACCGCGCGGCGGTGCTCGTCGCCTTCGAGCAGGTCGGCGGCGCCCAGGCCGCGATCGACATGGCGCGCGAGTACGCCATGGGGCGCTTCGCCTTCGGGCGGCCCATCGCCTCGTTCCAGGCCATCAAGCACAAGCTCGTGGACATGTACGTGGGCGTCGAGCTGGCGCGCTCCAACGCGTACTACGCCGCCTGGGCGCTCTCGACGGACGCCCCCGAGCTGCCGGTGGCGGCCGCCACCGCGCGCGTCAGCGCCACCGAGGCCTACTTCTACGCCGCCAAGGAGAACATCCAGACGCACGGCGGTATGGGCTTCACCTGGGAGTTCGACTGCCACCTGCACTACCGCCGGGCGAAGCTGACCGGGCTGGGCCTGGGCAGCGCGCGCCGCTGGAAGGACCTTCTGATCACGCGCCTCGAGGCGCGCGCCGGCTGAGGGACGAGCCATGGACTTCTCCGACACGCCCGAGGAAGCAGGCTTCCGCCACGAGGCGCGCGCGTTCCTCGAGCGCCACGCCGAGCCAAAGCGCGGCGCCTTCGAGACGTGGCAGAGCCGCTACCCCGATCGCGACGGTCTGGAGCGGGCCAAGGACTTCCAGCGCAAGCGGGCCGAGGCCGGCCTGGCCGGGCTGCACTGGCCCAAGGCCTACGGCGGCCGCGAGGCGCCGGCGATCTTCCAGGTGATCCTCGCCCAGGAAGAGGCGCGCTACCTCGTCCCCCGCGGGTACTTCGAGATCGGCCTCGGCATGTGCATGCCGACCCTGTTCGCCTACGGAACCGAGGAGCAGCGGCGCCGCTTCGCGCCGCCCGCGCTGCGGGGTGACGAGGTCTGGTGCCAGCTCTTCTCCGAGCCCGGCGCCGGCTCCGATCTGGCGGGGCTGCGCACACGCGCCGTCCGCGACGGCGACCACTGGATGGTCAACGGCCAGAAGATCTGGACCTCCGGCGCCCACTGGGCCGACCACGCCATCCTGGTCACGCGCAGCGACCCCAAGACCCCCAAGCACAAGGGCCTGACGTTCTTCTTCCTGTCGATGAAGACACCGGGGATCGAGACGCGGCGGATCAAGCAGATCTCCGGCCAGTCGCACTTCAACGAGGTCTACCTCACCGACGTCCGCATCCCCGACAGCCAGCGCCTGGGCGCAGTCGGCCAGGGCTGGGGCGTGGCGATCACCACGCTCATGAACGAGCGCCTCAGCTCGGGCGAGCTGCGCGGCCCCGACTTCGAGGAGCTCTTCGAGCTGGCCCGCACGGTCGAGCTGGAGGACGGGCCGGCCCTCGCCAATGCCGCGGTGCGTGAGCGGCTGGCCGACTACTACGTGCGCACCCAGGGCGTGCGCTGGTCGCGCTTCCGCACCATGACCGCGCTCAGTCGCGGCGACACCCCCGGGCCCGAGAACTCCCTCGGCAAGCTCGTCAACGCCGCCAAGGCGCAGGACATGGCCTCCTTCGCGCTCGACCTGCTCGACATGGGCGGCATGGTGACCGACAAGGACTGGGCACCGATGCGCGCGGCGTTCCAGGAGTCGCTGCTGTCGTCGCCGGGCAGCCGCATCGCGGCCGGCACCGACGAGATCCTCAAGAACATCATCGCCGAGCGCGTGCTGGGCCTGCCGCAGGACGTCCGTGTGGACCGCGAGGCACCCTTCGACGAGCTGCCGACCAGCCGGCGCTAAGCCCCTCCGGTCACGACCAGCGTCTGGCCGCTGACGAAGTCGCTGTCGGGGCTGCAGAACAGGTAAACCGCGCCCGCCGCCTCCTCCGGGAAGCCGCCGCGGCCCAGCGGGATCATCTGGTTCATGGCGGCGATGCGCGCGCCCTGCACGCCGACCTTCACCTGCCGGCCGGCCACCTCGATGGTGCCCGCCTCGCCCTCGGCCAGCGGCTTCGTCAGCCGCGTCTGGATGTACCCGAAGGCCACGCAGTTCACGGTGACGGCGTAGCGCCCCCACTCCCTGGCCAGCGTGCGCGTCATGCCGGTCACCGCCGCCTTGGCCGAGGAGTAATTGACCTGCCCCGCATTGCCGCGCACGCCGGAGGTGGAGGAGATCTGGACGACCTTGCGCACGATGCGCTCGCCGCGCTTCGACTCAGCCTCGAACTGCTCCCGGAGATAGGGTGCGAACGCGCGCAGGATCCGGAAGGGCGCCGTCACGTGCACGTCCATGATCGCGTACCACTGCTCGTCGGTCATCTTCTGGATGACGTTGTCCCAGGTGTAGCCGGCGTTGTTGACGATGACGTGGAGCCCGCCCAGCCGCCTGACGGCCGTGTCCACGATGCGCTCGCCGAAGTCCTTCGCCGTGACGTCGCCGTTGCAGGCGACCGCCCGGCCACCGAGCTGCTCGATCAGCGCGATGGTCTCCTTGGCCGGCGCCTCGTCGAGGTCGTTGACCACCACCGCGGCGCCGTCTCGGGCCAGACGCAGGGCTACCTGCTGTCCGATGCCGCGCCCCGACCCCGTGACGATCGCCACCTTGCCGTCGAGCTGTCCCATGCCGTCGTGCCTCCTGGTCGGAGATCTCGTGGGGGGAACCGGTGAGGCGCGATCAGGATGCCGGCGTCACCGCACCGCCGGCCAGCAGCCGCTCGACGTCGCGCTCGGCGAAGCCGGCCCAGCCCAGGATCGCGCGGGTCTCGCTGCCGAAGGGCGGCGTCGGCGGCCCGGCGACGAAGCCGTCACCGTCCAGGCGCAGGGGGGGACCGAACACCGTCAGGGACCCCAGCACCGGATGCTCCTGGCGCGCGAACATGTCGTTCGCGGCCGGTTGAGGGTCGTCGAGGATCTCCAGCGGCAGCGCCACCCGGCTGCCGGGCACGCCGGCCGCCGCCAGCACGGCCTGCCATTCCTCCGTCGTCCGCGACGCGATCGTCGCCTCCACGGCGCGCTTGAGCTCGGCGTAGTGGCCGTCCACGTCGACGACGCCGCCGGTGAGCGCCGGATCCGTGTGGCCGACGGCGGCGATGAACTTGCGGCGCAGCGAGGGGCTGCCACAGGCGACCGAGAGGGCGGCGTCCTTCGTGGCGTAGGTGCGGTAGTAGACCGCGGCCATGGCCACGGGCCGGTTGCGTGGCATCCGCTCGACCTGCTCGCCGAAGGGCACGCCACCGCGGCGCGCCTCGCCCAGCCAGGCGCGGAAGTCCGCGTGGCGGGGGCCGTCCACGCTCTCCACGCGGATCATGAGGTTGTTCTGGAGCGCGAGCGCCGACTGCAGCAGTGAGGTGTCC
>Ga0247825_10001914_pt1 | contig 13780 bp, 12 predicted proteins | sample 13C_Vanillin_Day_FD_194413 | JGI IMG/M metagenome (GOLD analysis project Ga0247825, IMG submission 194413) | Soil microbial communities from agricultural site in Penn Yan, New York, United States - 13C_Vanillin_Day48 | ecosystem: Environmental > Terrestrial > Soil > Agricultural land | place...
GCGCCCTTCGACGGCATCGGCGATCGACGCGCCGCCGCTCGCCGATGCCGTCGAAGGGCGCGGCGCGCGCGTGGCGGTCCTCGTCGGGCACGAGGGCGACGGCCTCTCGGCGGCGGCCATCCCCCTCTGCCGCGTCAGGGCGCGCATCCCGATGGCACAGAGCGTGGATTCGCTGAACGTCGCAGCGGCGGCGGCAATCGCGTTCTACGAAGTCGTCCGGCAGCAGGCTGGGGACGCCGGCGGCAGCACGAACGGCCGACCAAGGATCGGCACTTGATGAGTTCAGCGTCCGTCATTGACGTGGTCGGGATCGGCGAGAACTCGGTGGACTACGTCTACCTCCTCCCGCACCTTCCGTCGTCAGCCGCCAAGCTTCCCATCAGCGCGCGGCGCGTCTCCCCGGGCGGCCAGGTGGCGACGACGACATGCGCCTGCGCCAAGCTGGGCCTGCGCACGAAATACATCGGCTGCTTCGGCAACGACGATGCGGGAAAGCGGCTGCGGGAGGAGTTGATCCGCCGGAACGTGGACATCGGCGACGCCAGCCTGCGCAACGCGCCGAACCGCTACGCCGTCATCCTGGTCGACGAACGGACCGGCGAGCGCATCGTCCTCTGGCAGCGCGATGCCTCGATGGCGCTGACGCCGCGCGACATCGTCGCCGACATGGTCGCCGGCGCGCGGCTGCTGCACGTGGACGGCGTCGATGAGGCGGCGGCAATCGCGGCGGCCCGGATGGCACGGGCCGCGGGCGTGCGCGTGACGTGCGACGTCGACCGGGTCACGGCGCAGACGCCGTCCCTGCTCGAGCAGTGCGACGTCATCGTCCTGGCCGAAGAGGTGCCGCTGGCGCTGACAGGTGAAGCCGACATGGCCGCGGCGCTACGGCAGTTGCACGGCCGCTACGGCCGGTGGGTGGCCGTGACGCTTGGCGCGCGCGGCGCCATGCTGATGGCCGATGGCGAGCTGCACTCGGCGCCGGCGTTCGAGGTGAAGGCGGTCGACACCACCGGGGCCGGCGACGTCTTCCGCGCCGGCATGATTCACGCGCTGCTGCGCGGCGAGCCTCCGGCCAACGTGCTGCGGTTTGCCAATGCCGCCGCCGCGGTCAGCTGCACGCGGCCGGGCGCTATCGACAGCATCCCGTCGCCGGACGAGATCGGCCGGCTGCTGCGGGGGCGAGCATGACTTCAATGCTCAATGCCCAATGCCCAATGCCCAATGAAGTTCTCAAGGTTCAAGTTCCAGGTTGCCCAATCGAGCATTGGGCATTGGGCATTGGGCATTGAAGTGTGCGTCAGCGCTTCAGGATGACGAACCCGAGCGGCGGCACGACCAGGCTGAGCGAGTGCTCGAAGCCGTGCGCCGGCGAGGCCTGCGCTTCCAGGCCACCGCCGTTGCCCATGTTCGAGCCGCCGTAGCGCTCCGCATCGCTGTTGAGGATCTCGCGGTACCAGCCGCCGGCCGGGACGCCGATGCGGTAGGCGGGGCGCGGGATCGGCGTGAAGTTGGCGACGATGACGGTGAAGTCGTCGGGGTTGCGTGCCTTGCGGATCATCGAGACGATGCTGTTCTCGTTGTCGTTGCAGTCGATCCAGCTGAAGCCGGCCGGCTCGAAGTCGACCTCGTGCAGCGACGGCTCGCGGCGGTACAGGTGATTGAGGTCCTGGACCCAGTTCTTCAGCCCGGCGTGCAGCGGCTCGTCGAGCAGGTGCCAGTCGAGGCTCTCGTCGTAGTTCCACTCGCGCCACTGCCCGAACTCGCCGCCCATGAACAGCAGCTTCTTGCCGGGGTGCCCGTACATGTAGCCGTAGAGGGTGCGCAGCGTCGCGTGCTTCCGCCAGACGTCGCCCGGCATCTTGTCGAGCATCGAGCGCTTGCCGTGCACGACCTCGTCGTGTGAGAACGGCAGCACGAAGTTCTCGGTGAACGCGTAGAGCATCGAGAACGTGATCTGGCCGTGATGCCAGCGGCGGTGCACGGGATCCTGCTTGATGTACTCGAGCATGTCGTGCATCCAGCCCATGTTCCACTTGTAAGTGAAGCCGAGGCCGCCGACGTAGGTGGGCCGGCTCACCGCCGGCCACGACGTCGACTCCTCGGCCACCGTCACGCTGCCGATCACGCGGCCGTGCGTCGCGGCGTTGAGCTGGCGGAAGAACGACACCGCCTCGAGGTTCTCGCGGCCGCCGAACTCGTTGGGGATCCATTCGCCCTGCGGCCGCGAATAATCCAGGTAGAGCATCGACGCCACCGCGTCGACGCGCAGGCCGTCGAGGTGGAACTCCTCGAGCCAGAACATCGCGTTGCTGAGCAGGAACGTGCGCACCTCGCTGCGCCCGTAGTTGAAGATCAGCGTTCCCCAGTCGCGATGCTCGCCCTGGCGCGGGTCGGCGTGCTCGTAGAGCGCGGTGCCATCGAACCGGGCGAGGCCGTGCCGGTCCTTCGGAAAGTGGCCGGGCACCCAGTCGAGGATGACGCCGATGCCGTGGCGATGGCAGGTGTCGACGAAATAGCGGAAATCGTCCGGCGTGCCGAAGCGGCTGGTGGGCGCGAAGAAGCCGATCACCTGGTAGCCCCAGGACCCGGCAAAGGGATGCTCCATCACCGGCATCAGCTCGATGTGCGTGAAGCCGGTCTCGCGGACGTACGGCACCAGGCGGTCGGCGAGCTCGCGGTAGGTCAGGAACCGGTGCCCGTCCTCCGGCACGCGCTGCCACGACCCCAGGTGCACCTCGTAGATCGACATCGGCAGGTCGTGCCAGCCGGCGGCGGCGGCGCGGTCCTGCATCCAGTCGTCGTCGCCCCAGGCGTAGTCGTGGTCGGTCCAGACGATCGAGGCGGTGTTCGGCGGCACTTCGAAGCGGCGCGCGTACGGATCGGCCTTCTCGAGCAGGTGGCCGGCCGGGGTCCTGATCTCGTACTTGTAGCAGGTGCCGTCCTCGAGATCGGGGATGAAGATCTCCCAGATGCCGGACGGCACCAGCCGGCGCATCGGGTGCACCCGGCCATCCCAGCGGTTGAAGTCGCCGATGACGCTGACGCGCTGGGCGTTCGGCGCCCACACGGCGAAGTGGACGCCGGTGACGACGCCGATGGTTCGGCGCTGCGCGCCGAGCTGCTCCCAGGCGCGATAGTGCGTGCCTTCGTTGAGCAGGTGCAGGTCGTAGTCGGTGAGCACCTGCCCGAACTGATAGGGGTCGTGCACCTCGCTGACGCCGGTGCTCTGGTGAATACGGAAGTGGTAGGCGAAGCCGTGGTCGTCGCCGTCGTACGGGAGGATGAGCTCGAACAGCCCCTCGCGGCGCCGCCGCTCCATAGGTACGGTTTCGTCCGCCGTCACGAGGTCGACGGCAGATGCCGCCGGCTGCAGGGTCCGGATGACCAGGGCGGGCCGGCCGTCCAGGATGGTCCGGTGGCGGCCGAGCATGGCAAACGGATCGTTGCTCGTTCCCGCGACGAGTGCATCAGCCATCTCGTCGTCACGCGTTCGCAGTGCACCAGTCATCGTCGAAAATTGTAGCGCGGGCCGGTGGTATCCTCTGGGAGTTCCACCTCGACCTCTTCACTGTGCAAGCGCTGCACATTAGGAGCCAACGTTGCCTGTTACCGCGGAGTTCACAACCAGCGAAGGAAACTTCACTGTTCACCTGTTCGATCAAGAAGTCCCTGCCACCGTCGCCAACTTCATCGGGCTGGCGGAAGGCACCAAGGAATGGACCGACCCGCGGACGAACGCGCGCGTCACGCAGCCCTACTACGACGGCGTCGTCTTCCACCGGGTGATCGCCGGCTTCATGATCCAGGGCGGCGATCCCCTCGGCCAGGGCATCGGCGGACCCGGCTATACGTTCGCCGACGAGTTCCATCCGAAGCTCCGCCACAACAAGGCGGGGATCCTCTCGATGGCCAACCGCGGCCCGAATACCAACGGCGGGCAGTTCTTCATCACGCTCGGCCCGACGCCGCACCTCGACGATCGCCACTCGGTGTTCGGCGAAGTGGTCGCGGGGATGGACGTCGTGCGCAAGATCGGCAGCACGCCCACCGGCGACCGCGATCGGCCGCTGAAGGACGTCGTCATCCAGTCCATCAAGATCGTGCGGAGCTGATCGCCGGGTCGGGAGGCCGCAACCGTGTCCTCGGCGCATGACTCCCGCCCGCACCATGACCTGATGCCGCTCGTCTACGACGAGCTGCGCCGCATCGCGGCGCGCTACGTCGCACGCGAGCGGCCCGGGCAGACCCTGCAGGCCACCGCCCTGGTCAACGAAGCGTTCGTGCGGCTCGCCGCCGAGCGGCCGCGGCAGTTCCAGAACCGCACGCACTTCCTCGCCATCGCCGCCCTCTCGATGCGGCAGATCCTCGTGCAGCGGGCGCGGGCCCGGCGCGCCGCCAAGCGCGGCGGCGCGCCGCTGCGCATCACCTTCGACGAAGGCGCGGCGCACGCCGGGGCCGGCCTGGCGCCGGCACCGCCGGCGCCAGGCGACATCGACGTCCTCGCCCTCGACGAAGCGCTCGGCCACCTCACCGCGCTCGACCCCGAGATGGCGCGCATCGTCGAACTGCGGTACTTCGGCGGCCTGACCGTCGAGGAAACGGCCGACGCGCTCGGCTCGTCGCCGGCCACCGTCAAGCGGCACTGGGCGATGGCGCGGGCGTGGCTGAAGCGCGCCATCGAGAGCGGTCCGCCCGCGGATCTGGATCCCGGCGCGCAATGACCCCGGCGCAGTGGGACCGGCTGAAGACCGCGTTCCAGGGCGCGCTGGAGCAGCCGCCCGCCGCCCGCCGCAGCTGGCTGCGCGCCGCCTGCGCCGGCGACGACGAGGTGCTGCGCGAGGCAGAAGCGCTGCTCGACTCGCATGAAACCGCCGGCGGATTCCTCGAGACGCCGGCCGCCATCGACCCCGGCGACGTCGAGACCTACCTTCCCGGCGACCGGCTCGGCGCCTACACCATCGTCGAGGAGGTCGGCCGCGGCGGCATGGGGATCGTCTACCTCGCCGAGGACACGCGCCTCGGCCGCCGTGTGGCGCTGAAGGCGCTGCCGGCCATCGTCAGCAGCAGCCCGGACCTGCGCGAGCGGCTGCGCCGCGAAGCCCGCGCCGCCGCCACCGTGTCGCACCCGGCGGTGGCCACCGTGCACGCCCTCGAAGAGATCGACGGACAGCTGTTCGTGGTGTCGGAGTACGTGGCGGGCGAGACGCTGCGCGACCTGATCGCGCGCGGCCCGGTCGGCGCGGCGCGCGGCCGGACGATCGCGATGGCGATTGCCGGTGCGCTGGCCGCCGCCCACGATGCCGGCGTCATCCACCGCGACCTGAAGCCGGAGAACGTGCTGCTGTCGGCGGCCGGCGCCGTGAAGGTCGTCGACTTCGGCATCGCGCTCGTCGAGGGGCCGGCGGCCAGCCGGCTGACCCGCACCGGCGCCATGCTCGGGACGCCGGCCTACATGGCGCCCGAGCAGCTGCTCGGCTCGGCCATCGACGGGCGCGCCGACCTCTACTCGCTCGGCGTGCTCGTGCGCGAGATGATCACCGGCGTCCACCCGCTGGCGCCGCGCGGCGAGGTCCGGACGCCGCCCCCGCAATCGGCGACGGCCGGGGCGCTGCTGCGCATCGCCACGCGCTGCATGAACGCCGACCCCGAGGCGCGCTATCGCTCCGCGCACGACGTGCTGGCGGCGCTGGACGCGGCGGCAACGGACACCGCCGGCGCGGCCGCCGCCGACCAGGCGCCGCGCGGCACGTCACCGGTCTGGTGGTGGGAGTTCCACCAGGCGGTCACGGCGCTGCTCTACTGGCTGATGATGATCCCGGCGTGGCAGGCGCGCGGGGTGATCGGCGGCGGCTGGGGCCGCGCCTTCTTCTTCGTGACGCTGGCCGCCGTCATCATTGCCGCCAACCTGCGGCTCCACCTGTGGTTCACCTCGCGCTTCTATCCCGCCGAGCGGCGCTGGGCGCGGCGGCGGGTGCGGCGCTGGATTGCCGGCGGCGACTGGGCCTTGTCCGGCGCTCTCGTGTCAGCAGGACTACTCATCGGGGACAAAGATTCACCCCTGGCGGTCCTGCTCATCTCGTTCGGGATCGGCGCAGCCGTCGCATTTCTCCTGATCGAGCCCGTTACGACGCGGGCGGCCTTCAAGACGATGGCGACGCCGCCGCGCTGACCCGGCCTGGCACGCATAGTGAAGTCACTGCAGTCACTCCCGCCCCAGGGATTGGCTCAGGTGATCGATGGCGCAGACGAGAACGATCACGACAATCGCCGATGAGGTCCACGGCTCTCCCCGGCGTGGCGCAATCCTCCTCGTTGAAGACCGCGCCGACGTGCGCGAAGGTCTTGTCCAGCTCCTCCAGATGCACGGCTTCGACGTCCGTGACGCGGCCGATGCGGAAAACGGGTTGCGTCAACTCGAGGACCGGCCGGACGAGTTCGCGCTGGTGCTGCTGGATCTGGTGCTGCCGGGACGCCTCAGCGGACGCGACCTGCGCGCCCGCCAGCTGGCCGACCCGCAGACGGCGCTCGTACCGACCGTTGTCGTGAGCGCGTGCGAGCCGGAGCCGCAGGCGCAGGCGCAACTCCGCCCCGCGGCCTGGCTGGAGAAGCCGTTCCGGTTCGATGCGCTGCTCTCGATCGTCAAGCAGCACGTGGTTGCCGACTGCTGATGCCGGCGGGCAGAGGCGCCAGCCGGCGCCGGCGAACGGCCGCATGGCGTAGGACACGATCTCGCCGCCTGCCCGCGCGGCGCCCCCCGAGGCCGCGGCCGACGCTCTCGAGCGATCGAACGCCCGCCCTCCCATAACTGTCTCCCGCTCCCGGACTATGCGAAGATACGCCCCGCCGCGATTTGACCGTGGCGAGTCACCATACCGGCATATTCCAGGGGATCGGCTACGGTGCCGGCGGGCACGGCACAGGTAGGCCGTCTCCCGCGGACGGACCGGCATGACTCACGGCGCCCCCTTGCCGCGGCGCCGTGATCCAACGACGGGAGACGATCGTATGAAGCGCCTCGTTCTTGCCGCACTCGTGATTGTCGGCGTGGCCCGGTGGCCGCTCGCCGCACAGCAGGCTCCAGCGCCTGACCGGCCGTTCGTGCCGGTCACCGACGAGATGCTCTACAAGCCGCCGGCGAGCGACTGGCTGTCATGGCGCCGCACGCTCGACGGCCAGGGCTACAGCCCGCTCAACCAGATCAACCGCAACAACGTCGGGCAGCTGAAGGTGACGTGGGCGCGGCCGATGGGCGCCGGCAACCAGGAGTCGACGCCGCTCGCCTACGACGGCGTGCTCTACGTGCCGAACTCCGGCGACTACATCATGGCGATCGACGCCAGGAGCGGCGATCTGTTGTGGGAGGCGCGCCGCAAGCTGACCGGCCGCGGTTCGAACAACCGCAACATGGCGATCTGGGGCACCACGCTCATCGACGGCAGCTCCGACAACATGATGTACGCGATCGACGCCCGAACCGGGGCGCCGGCGTGGGAGACGCCGATCCTCGATCCGAAGGCGCGCGCCTCCATGAGCTCCGGGCCGATCATCGCCAACGGCAAGGTCATCTCGGGCCGCCAGTGCCAGCCTGACGCCGGCAACGACGCCTGCATCATCGTCGCGCACGACGCCAAGACCGGGAAGGAACTGTGGCGCACGCGCACCATCCCGCGTCCAGGCGAACCGGGCGACGAGACATGGGGCGACGTGCCGCTCAACGAGCGCTGGCACGTCGGCACCTGGATGGTGCCGAGCTACGACCCGCAGACCAACCTGATCATCGTCGGCACGTCGGTGACGATCCCGGCGCCGAAATTCCTGCTCGGCGGCAACGACAAGGAGCACCTGTACCACAACTCCACGCTGGCCCTGAACGCCGACACCGGCAAGATCGTGTGGCACTACCAGCACCTGGTCGATCACTGGGATCTCGACCATCCGTTCGAGCGCATCATCACCGACGTGACGGTCTCGCCCGATCCGAAGGAAGTGCCCTGGATCAACCCGCGCCTCAAGCCGGGCGAGCGGCGCCGCGTCATCACCGGCATCCCCGGCAAGACCGGCCTCGTCTACACCCTCGACCTGAACACCGGCGAGTTCCTCTGGGCCCGCCCCACCGTGCGCCAGAACGTCATCAGCAACATCGACGGCGCCACCGGCAAGGTCACCGTCAACCCCGAGGCGATCTTCACCGCCAAGGACCAGGAAAAGCTGATCTGCCCGAGCAGCAACGGCGGCAAGAACTGGCCGGCCGGCGCCTTCAACCCGGACACGAAGGTGATGTTCATGCCGCTGCAGCAGATGTGCATGAACGCCAAGGTCACCGCCGACAAGCGCGACCCGGCGCTCGTCTACGGCCTGCAGATGCCGGGCATCATCGCGCCAGGGACGGAGAACGTCGGCTCGGTGTGGGCGATCTCGGCCGAAACCGGCAAGGTGCTGTGGAAGCACGAACAGCGCGCCGGCGTCCTGCCGCTCGTCTCCACCGGCGGCGGCCTGGTGTTCGGCGGCGACGCCAACGGACGCTTCAAGGCCTACGACGAGCGCAACGGCAGGGTGGTCTGGGAGATGAACCTGGGCGCCCCGGTCAGCGGCTTCCCGATCAGCTACTCGGTGGCCGGCAAGCAGTACATTGCCGTGACGACCGGCAACTCGCTGGTGTCGAACTCGACCAACCGCCTGACGCCGGAACTGAAGCCGGGCGCCGTCGGTCAGGTCTGGGTGTTCGCGCTGCCCTAAGAGAAGGTATCGCTCCGGCTGAAGCCGGAGCCTACGCGTGACCAAGACACTTTGGGGTCCGGCTTCAGCGGGGTCCGGCTTCAGCCGGACCTCCAGCCTGCTTTTATGACTGACGGGGACGGGGCGGCATCGGCGGGACTCCGCCGGTCGCCCCGAACACCTTCATCGCCGCCGCAATCATTCCCGCCACATCCGAGACGTTGGCCGGCACGACCACCGTGTTCGTGTGCTTCGCCAGGTTGCCGAACTGCGCGACGTACTGCTCCGCCACCCGCAGCTGCACGGCTTCGATGCCGCCTTCGGTGCGGATGGCCGCCGCCACCTGACGGATGCCTTCGGCGGTAGCGGCCGCGACCGCCAGGATCGCCTGCGCCTCGCCCTCGGCCTCGTTGATCTGCTGCTGCCGCGACGCCTCGGACGCCTTGATGACCTGCTGCTTCTCGCCTTCGGCGGTGTTCACGGCGGCGTCGCGCTGCCCTTCCGACGTCAGGATCACCGCGCGCTTCTCGCGTTCGGCGCGCATCTGCTTCTCCATCGCCGCCAGGATGTCGGCCGGCGGCTGGATGTTCTTGATCTCGTAGCGGAGGACCTTCACGCCCCACGGCTCCGACGCCTTGTCGAGCTCGCCGACCACCTGTGTGTTGATCGTCGTGCGTTCCTCGAAGGTGCGGTCCAGGTCGATCTTGCCCACCTCGCTGCGCAGCGTCGTCTGCGCCAGCTGGCTGATGGCAAACAGGAAGTCGGAGATGCCGTAGGAGGCCCGCTCCGGATTCAGCACCTTCATATACAGAATGCCGTCCACGCCCACCTGCACGTTGTCGCGGGTGATGCAGACCTGCGCCGGGATGTCGAGCGCCAGCTCCTTCAGCGAGTGCCGGTAGCGGATCACGTCGACGAACGGCACCAGCAGGTGGAAGCCGGCATTCAGCGTCCCCGAATAGCGGCCCAGCCGCTCGACCACGTACGCGCTCTGCTGCGGGACGACGACGGCCGTGCGGTAGACGATGAAGAGGACCAGCGCGGCAACGAGGACCAGGACGACGAGTGTGGCTTCCATCACTACCTCATTCACTCCGAACGCAAGTCGAGCTCGAGGCCATTGACCGCGACGACCCGGCAGCGCTGGCCCGGGTTGAGCGGTGTCTGGTCGAGGTTGCGGGCCTTCCAGCTGCTGCCGCGCATCTCGGCGCGGCCGTGCGCGCCGGCCGGAATGAACTCGATGGCGGTGGCCACCTCGCCGACCAGGCTGTCCACGGTATCGGGCTCGTGGCCGCGGATCAGGTCGAGCATCGGCTTGCGGAACAGGGCCAGAAGGATCAGCGACACGACGGGCAGCAGGAACCACTGCATGACGTCACTCTCCAGCACGCCGAGAAGCTCGAGCAGGCCGAGCAGCAGCGCGGCGATGGCGAAGAAGATGACGAAAAAGCCGCCGGGCGTCGCCAGTTCGATCGCCGCCAGGACCAGGCCGAGCACAATCCAATACCACCAGATCATGGATGCGGCGGATGATACATCGCTGCACAGCCTTTCCCTGGCTCTTCAGCAGCTTTCCCTAGCTCTTCACTAGCGGCAGAGTTCGCATTACACTGAGGGCCCCGGAGGTTCCCCGCGTGTCCATGACTCCCCCGTCCGAAGCCACGCCGACCCCTGCCCGCACGCCGCGCGGCCGGGTCCTGATCGTCGAGGACGTGGATGAAGCCCGGCAGCAGATGGCCGCGACGCTGCGCGCGCACGGCTACGACGTGGCCGAGGCCGCGGACGGGCTGCGCGCCATCCAGGCGGTGTCGGCCGAACGCTTCGATGCCATCGTGCTCGACCTGGTCATGCCGAACGTGGACGGCTGGCAGTTCCGGGAGACACAGCTGCGGCATCCCGAACTTGCCGGTATTCCCACGGTCATCGCCACCGTGCACCCGCTGCGGGAGCCCGACCGTTACGCGCTGCGGGCGGCGAACGTGCTGCGCAAGCCGTTCGAGGATGCGGCGCTGCTTGCGGCACTCGAGCAGGCGTGCGCGACGGTCCAGCAGCGCCGGGAGCCGGCAGAAGCGGTGGCCGTCGGCAACCTGTTCTGGTCGCGGCGCGGCGAGATCGCCTGCTCGGCACACGCCCCGCACTCCCAATCGGCCCGCTGGGTCGACGAGCAGTGGGCGCCAATTCCCACCGCGTCGAAGTACCAGCAGATCGTCTACCAGTGCCAGTACTGCCCGGGGCACAAGGGACCGATCCAGCGCCGGCCGCGCAGCTGACAGGCCGCCGCCGCGCCTCGCGCCGCGTCTGAAACCGCGGCCCGCGTGTACGATGGCACTGACGTGATCCCGACGACGACCCATGCGGCGCAGGCCGCGCTGCAGGACGTGGTGGCCCGCTACTGGGGCTACACGGCGTTTCGTCCGCTGCAGCGCGAAGCGATGGAAGCGGTCATCGACGCGCGCGACTCGATCGTCGTGCTGCCGACCGGCGGCGGCAAGTCGCTCTGCTTCCAGGCGCCGGCCCTGGTGCGGCCCGGTCTCGCCCTCGTCGTCTCGCCGCTCATCTCGCTGATGAAGGACCAGGTGGACACGCTGGTCGGCAACGGCGTGCCCTCGGCGCTCTACAACAGCACGCTGGCCAGCGACGAGAAGGCCGCCGTCGTCAACGGCCTCCGGCAGGGGCGCTTCCGCCTGCTCTACGTCTCGCCGGAACGGCTGGTCGGCGACGGCAGCGACGGGTTCATCGCGCTGCTGGCCGCGTGCAACGTCAGCTTCGTGGCCATCGACGAAGCGCACTGCATCAGCCAGTGGGGGCACGACTTCCGGCCCGAATACCGGCAGCTCGGGCGGCTGCGGCAGCGGCTGCCCGGCGTCAGCCTGCACGCCTTCACGGCCACCGCCACCGCCCGGGTGCGGCGCGACATCGCCCTGCAGCTGGAGCTGGAGAACCCGGCGGAACTGGTCGGCGCGTTCGACCGCCCGAACCTGCTGTATCGCGCGCTGCCGCGGGCGCAGCTGAAGCGGCAGATCCTCGACGTGGTCGAACGGCGGCGCGGCGACGCCGGCATCATCTACTGCACGTCGCGGCGGGAAGTGGACGCGCTGGCGGCGTGGCTCACCTCGATTGGCGTCTCGGCGCTGCCCTACCACGCCGGCCTGTCCGACCACGAGCGGTCGCGCAACCAGGACGCGTTCCTCAGCGAGCGCGTCAACGTGATCGTGGCGACCGTCGCCTTCGGCATGGGCATCGACCGGTCGAACGTCCGCTTCGTCGTGCACGCGGGCGCGCCGCGATCGCTCGAGCACTACCAGCAGGAGTCGGGGCGGGCCGGCCGCGACGGGCTCGAGGCGGAGTGCCTGCTGATCTACTCGTCCGGCGACTTCATGCGCTGGCGGCTGATGCTCGAGGGGAACGGCGAGCTCACCGACGCGAGCAAGACGCTGCTGCGGCAGATGGAGCGCTACGCCTCCAGCGTCGGCTGCCGCCATCGGCATCTCGCCGAGTACTTCGGCGACGAGCACGCGGCCGAAAACTGCGGCGCCTGCGACTACTGCCTCGGCGAGCTCGACGCGGCCGCCGAGCCGGTGGTGGTGGCGCGCAAGATCCTGTCGTGCGTCGTGCGGGTGGGGCAGCGGTTCGGCGCGACGCACGTGGCCAGCGTGCTGCGCGGCCACGCCAGCGACGCGGTGGTCGCGCGCGGCCACGACACGCTGAGCACGTTCGGGCTGCTCTCCGGCGCACCGGTGGCGGAAGTGCGCGGCTACATCGACCAGCTGGTCGGGCTCGGCCTGCTGCAGCAGGCCGGCGAGGAGTTCCCGGTCATCGCCTTGACCAGCCGCGGACTGGCGCTGCTCAAGGACGAACACAGTTGCCCCGGGCTGGTGCTGGCGCGGCAGCGGGTGCCGAAGAAGAACGCGCCGCGCGCGCAGTCGCGCGTCGAGGCGGAGTCGTGGCAGGGAGTGGACCGCGACCTGTTCGAGCGGCTGCGGGCGCGGCGGCTCGACGTCGCCCGCGAACGGGGCGTGCCGCCCTATGTCATCTTCCACGACGCGACGCTGCGCGAGATGGCGCGCCTGCGCCCCACCACGCTCGACGCGATGCGCACGGTGAAGGGCGTCGGCGCGCGCAAGGCCGAGGATCTCGGCGAGATGTTCCTGGCCGTGATCGCCGGCGCGTAAGCGTGGGCGCCGGCTAGGCCGCCGGCTTGAAATCGAGCACCACGCCGTTGATGCAGTAGCGCAGGCCGGTGGGCGGCGGGCCGTCCGGGAAGACGTGGCCGAGGTGGCCGCCGCAGCGGTTGCAGTGCACCTCGGTGCGGCTCATGCCGTAGCTCCGGTCCACGGTTTCACCGAGCGCGCCGTCGAGCGGCGAGAAAAAGCTCGGCCAGCCCGTGCCGCTCTCGAACTTGCGATCGGCCACGAACAGCGGGTTGCCGCAGCCGGCGCAGGAGAAGGTGCCGGGCCGGTGCTCCTGCAGCAAGGCGCACGAACCCGGCCGCTCGGTAGCATGCTCACGAAGCACCGCGTACTGCTCGGGCGTCAGCTGCCGGCGCCACTCGTCCTCGGTCTTCTGTACAGGAAACTCGTGTGTATCCATCGCCATCACTCGGGTGATCATACGTCGATGCGGCACCCCGTCATGCGTGCGTTCGTGTGTGCAGCGGCCGGCGGCCTGCTTCTCGTCGCGGGGTGCCGCCGCGGGGCGCCGGCCGAGCCGTCCGAACGGACCGAGCAGACCATCGCCGTCGTTGCCCGCCCGGCCGAGGTCGGCAGCCTCAGGACCAGCGTGCGGGCCAGCGGCACCGTGGTGGCCGCTCCCGGCGCAGAGTTTCTCGCCGCCGCGCCGGAGCCGGCGCGGGTCGTCGAGGTCGGCAAGGAGGAGGGGGCGCCGGTCGCCAGCGGCGACCTGCTGGTGCGCTTCGAGCTGCCATCCGCGATCCGGGACGTCGCCCGGCTCGGCGCCGATCTCGCCAGTGCGGAGGCCGAGCTCGAACGGGCGCGGGTGGCGCAGGCGCGGGCCCGCGACTTCGCCGAACGCGGGCTGATCCCGCGCATCGAGCGCGACGCTGCCG
>Ga0247825_10001915_pt1 | contig 13778 bp, 31 predicted proteins | sample 13C_Vanillin_Day_FD_194413 | JGI IMG/M metagenome (GOLD analysis project Ga0247825, IMG submission 194413) | Soil microbial communities from agricultural site in Penn Yan, New York, United States - 13C_Vanillin_Day48 | ecosystem: Environmental > Terrestrial > Soil > Agricultural land | place...
GCCGTTGGGTGGCGCTGCTGCAGGCAGCGTTCGACTCGGCTGCTGCTGACGACGGCCGTTGGACGGCCACGTACGAGGATGCCGCAGCGCTTGCGGCAGCCCTGAACGTGACGCTGCCACGGGCACCCCGCACTGCCCGCACCACTACCCGCACCGTCTCGGAGCGCGACGTGGTGCTGCAGGAGCGCATCGCCTGGCACCGTGCAAACGGGCTGGCGCTGCCCGCGTGGCTGCAAGCTGCAGCCTCGCGTCTGCAGGTGGCTGTCTGAATCACTGCAGCGCATCGGCTTCGGTCGGTGCGCTGCCTGGGATGCAGAGAGCACCCCCCGCAAGAACCCTTGCGGCAGAACAAAGGAGGACACCATGCGCCGAATCGACCTCATCGCGGGAACGCCATATGCGTTCCAGCAGAGCCGATACGGAACGCCCGAGCAGGTCTGGGTCATCGACATCAGGCCCGCCCACGCTACCTACGACGGTCCCGCGTTCTGCAGCGGGGGCGACGGGGTGGCCGTGATGCGGCAGGTTACGGACTACGTCCGCGATGATGCTGGCCGAGCCGTGCGAGACGAGAACGGTAACGTGGCACGCCAGACCACCTGGCAGCCGCTGGTCGTCCGCACCCGTCACATCGTCCGCACCTGGGAAGAGCAGGAGCTGGCGAACGCCCGTGCCCGCGCTGCCCGCGAGCAGCGTGAGCGCGAGGCCCGCGAGGCCCGCGAGCGTCGCGACCGCGAGCGCGAGGCAGCCGAGCAGCGCAGGAACGTTGCGCTGCAGCAGCTGCGGGACGCTGGCATCGCCGTGGACGCCATCCAGCACGTGAGCTACGACGGTACCTTCCGGGTGCCGCAGTCAGTGCTGGAGGCCATCGGGGCCACGCTGGCCGGAACCATCCGCCTGTAGCAACCTCAGATGCACTGCACTGCAGTGCATCTGGTGATGGCTACAGACCATCAAGCACCATCACCTATGCCGAGAACCCTTGCAACGCAACGGTTCTGGGCTGAACGGAGGGAAGCGCCCGTAGGTAGACGGTCTGCCTTGCAACGCAAGGCATTCCGCGTACCGATGGACGGTATGAAGGGAGGACACCATGGAGCACATGACGGACCCCAGATGCTGCGTGCAGCGCTGGACGATGTGCCCGCTGCCGTGCGGCTGGCCCTGAAGGAAGCGTCCGCGTTTCCGAGCACGACGCCCGGCGAGCTGACCGACATGGCATGCGACATGAACGAGTATGCCTGCTACCTGGACTTCACCACGTCCGACTTCAACGACCTGGAGGTGGCCACGCTGCGGCACGTGCTGGCACTGCTGGACCTGAGCAGCGCCACCAGCGATGCCGAGGACGTGCCGCTGTCCGCTGTGAAGTTCGCGCTCAACCGCTCGTAGACAGACGGTTTGCCTTGCGCTGCAAGGCATTCCGCCTGTGGACGAACGCTCTACAGGGGAACGGAGGGAATCATGCCTAACGCAACGCTTACGCCCGGGCAGATGACGCCCGAGCAGGAGCGGGAAGCTGCCCGCACGTACGTGCGCGAGGTCGCCCGCGCGTTCCACCTGGAGCGCTTCACGGACGACACGCTCACGGGGTGGGGGTACCGCGACAACGACGGCACGCAAGTCGAGCAGCGCAGTCTGCTCACGTATCACGCCCGTCGTTACGCTGGCGCATACCCGCTGACCAGCCGCTCGGACTTCATGCACAGCATGCGGCACCGTGTGGCATCCGGCCAGCTGCTGTCCATGCGGCAGGTCAGGGGCGTTCTCAACGTCATCCTGGCCGACGCTGAGCGGCACGCTGCGGCTCGTAGGGAGCACGTGGCTACCGCTGCCCCGCCCGAGCAGATGCGGACGCCAGGACGCGCCACGGTGGAGCACCCCGCGACGCCCGTTGTGCCCGATGGGTACTACACCATCGTGCTCAGCGAGCAGCCCGAGGTCCGCCGTACGCTCCGGGTCAAGACCCCCCGCGAGGGGACGTTCGCCCGTCGCTTGGGACGGCAATACGTGTCGTTCCTGCACGGTTCGGACAACGTCACCAGCTATCGCAGCTTCGCCTACGTGGAGGGTGCCCGCACCCACATGACCGACTTCCGGCACAGCTGGGAGCTGGGAGCTGCGCTGGAGCTGCTCGTCGGGTACGCCCAGAAGGACGAGCTGGACGACAGCCGCCAGCGGTACGCGCTGGTGAGCGGACGCTGCTGGAACTGCGGTCGCATGCTGACCGTGCCCACCAGCATCCACCGGGGACTCGGCCCGGACTGCGCTGCCCGTTTGGGTGCGCTGTAACGCTCGGACGCAGATGCTCACCCCCGCTGGGGGGTGGGCACGTGCTGCCGAACGTGCTGCACGGAAGGGAGGCACCATGCCTGAAGTCCGCTGCTACGACTGTGACCGTCCCATGCGGGTGGTCTACGCCGACGCCCGTGGCGCTGTAGTTCTGTGCTCAGGGTGCGGCACGACGCTGGAGCTGGGGTCGCTGACCACCAGCTGCGGCATCTGCAACTCCACCGGACATCGCGCTGCCAGCTGCACGCTGGTGGACGAACTGGTGAACGCATGAAGTTCCGCATCGTCGCTGCCGCACTATGCGGCATCACGTACGCGCTCACCGTCCACGGATTCTGGCTCCAGCTGGGGGTGTGGCTTGCCTCCAGCGCTGCAAGTCTGGCCATCCTCGCGCTCTACGACGGGTGGCTGGCTGACGACTAGCTCGCAGGCAGACCATCACCCTGTTCGCAGGGTGGTGGCGTGCTGGCGAACGTCCACGCACGAGAAGGAGGACACCATGACCAAGAAGCTCCTGGTCGCTATCGCTGCGCTGGCCATCACGGCAGGCAGCGCGAGCGCCACCACGGACGCCCCTGCCCGCTACCGCAAGGTGAGCGGCCCGCAGGGGATGCCCGACCGCATCGTGCTGCGCCACTGCGGCGACGGTGCCGAGGACAGCATGGCCCGCCTGCAGGTGGTGGAGTTCACGCCCGAGCGCGTGGTCTACCGCTGCTGGCAGGTCTGAGAAGGAGGACGCCATGACCGAGAAGAAGATGCACCTCGTGCCCGAGCAGGTGGTGAAAGCCACCCCGCGCACGGACAGGGAGCGTGCCACCATCACGTTCACAACCCGCGAGGGTTGGACGACCACGCTGTACATCACGCCCGCGTTCGCGGAGCAGCTGTACGGCGCTGCGGCAGTGGCCATGACCACGGTGCTGCCGCCCGAACCCCGTTGCACGTGCGGGAGTTCGGCCAACTGCATCATCCACGGCCACATGGACCTGCCCCAGAACGTGGAGCGGGTGCGTCGGGCCGAGGACTACGGCGACCCGTACCATCCCGAGCACGACCACATCTAGCCTTACAACGCAAGGCATCTGAAACGCCCGGTCTGTAGGCAGATGCTGCACCCTGACCGTATGGTAAGCTAGCCATACGCCGCAGGGTGCGGCACGTGCGGACAGACCGCACGGCAAGGAGGTGACGCCATGACCAAACCATTCATCCTCGTCCTGGACGGGGGTTCGGTGGCCAGCGCGTTCCGTTCCGTTGGAGCGGAAGTCGAGCTGGCCAGCCGGGCGGATGACATCGCGGAAGCGATGCCCTACGTGGACGCGCTCGTTCTCACGGGTGGCGGCGACGTGGACCCGCATCGGTACGGTCAGCCCCGGAGCAAGAAGTGCTGGGGCATCAACGCGAGCCGGGACCAGCGTGAGTTCGACGCTGTCAACTGGGCACGCCAGCTGGGCATCCCGCAGTTCGGCATCTGCCGAGGGATGCAGCTGCTGAACGTGGCTTACGGCGGCACGCTGCACCAGGACATCCCGAGCATCGGGTACAAGGGGCACAGCGGCACGACACGGCCCATCCAGTTCGCTGGTGACAGTCGGGTCGGCAAGGCTGTCGGCCCTAAGGTGGGGGAATCCACCCACCTGCACCACCAGGCAGTAGACGAGGTCGCGTCCGGGCTGCGCATCGTCGGCAAGGCTGCCGATGGGTGCCCGGAAGCCATCGAGTCCGTGGGCGACATGCCCTACGTGCTGGGGGTTCAGTTCCACCCGGAGATGGACCTGCACCGCAAGGAGGCGCGGGCCATCTTCCGACACTTCCTCACCGTGGTGGCGGGTGCGCCCGTGGCGCTGCCCGCCCCCGCGAAGGTGGCGAAGGGGAAGGGCAAGGGGATGCCCACCCTGCAGGAGCTGTTCGAGATGGCCGAGGCAGAGGAAGCTGCTGCCGAGGTCAAGGGGGTGCCCGCCTAGTGGCACACGACCGACCATCACCTGACCAGCCGCTGGCTGGCCGGAAGGCCGCAGCAGTGCGCCCGCAGCTGAGTGCCTGCTGCGGCGCGCACGTCACCTTCGTGGAGGACGTGCTGTGCTGCAAGTCCTGCTACCAGGAAGCTCCGCTGACCAAGGAAGGAGACTGCCCATGGACGAGTACGAGCTGATGCTGCAGATGCAGCAGGAGGACAGCATGCGTGACGGCGAGGACGTGCCCGAGCCGGGTCCGCCTCACGTCCGCCTGCTGGACGGCCCGCGACTGTACGACCAGGACCTGGAGCCGGAAACGCCCGCGCCCGCACCTAGTGCGTGGGAGCCGGAAACCATCACCACCTGGCTGGTGCAGTTCCGCTACACCGACCCCCGCATGGAGCGGGGATGGCACGACCTGGGGTCCTTCGTCACCCGGGCCGAGGCGCTGGGGCTGGTGCTGAGCCAGCCCCTGGACCAGACCATCGGGAAAGAGATGCGGGTGGCGCTGCTCACCACGCAACTCACGCCCGTGGCGCTGGGCTAGGAACGTCCGCTCACGGTGGGGCAGCAGTCCTCTGCTGCCCGCGCCGCGCACGGATGGTCCGCTGCGAGAAGGGAGGCACCATGGCTATCGAAGTCACGTTCATGGTCCGCGCTGAGCGGCCCGAGAACATCACCCTGGCCGACTGGCGCGATGCCGTAGAGGCAGTGCGTGGGGTTGGCGAGGTGACGTACGCCGACAGCACCGTCACCGACCAGTTCGGGGCGAAGCTGAAGGCGGGCAACCTCTGGGATGCCGCCATGCTGTACCGCGACCTGCTGGACACCCTGCAGAGCATGGATGTCAACGGGTTCAGCACCACCGGCCTGGCCATCGCAGATGCGGGTTCGCCCGTGGCTGTGGAGGAAGTCCGATGACGTACGAGCGTGGCCAGCTCGCCGAGATACAGGACCCCAGCGGGGTTTGGCTGCCCGGCGTGGTGCTGGCAGACGTAGAGGTGCCCGGGCTGCTACAGCAGCCGCCGCGCCGCGTGCTCACCGTCGCTGTCCGCAGCGGCAGGGGGGGCACGACGTGGACGGTCACACACAAGTCACCAGAGCAGGTCCGCCTGCCAGAAGGGGGGCAAGCATGAGCGAGGAACGCACGGTGTACGTGGTGCTGGACCACGGCGAGTACGGCGACGACAACATGCCAGACGAGGTGTACGAGAAGGAGGACGACGCCAAGCGGCACGCCGCTGCGCTGTACTCCGGTTCCGTCCGCCGCATGCTAGTCCGCACCCAGGTAACTGGGTTCGTCCTCAACATGGAAGCACAAAGGAGGTAGCCCATGGACCACGGAGAGCACCTGATGAACCACCCCGAGCATTGGGGCATCGACTGGGGCGCGTACTACACACCCCAGGAACTGGAGAGCTGGAACGACAAGGAGCTGCACCACGCAGCGCACCTTGCGCAAGCGTTCCTGCACCACATCCACTACGACGAGACCGACGTGGAGATGTACGCCGGGGAGTGGTACGACACCCCGGCCTACGCCACGCCCTGGTACGAGGAAGGGGGCAACGCATGAAGGCGACCTTCACCGTCGAGGTTGAGGTGGACGAGGCCAAGTACCGCGCCGAGTTCCAGGACCTCAACAACACCGACCCGACCGTGATTGCCCGCGACCTGGGCAACACGGCCATCATCTGCCTGCGTGAAGATGCCAACCGCTGGAAGGACAGCGGAAGCGACGCTGGTATCGGGCAGATGCGCCTGCTCAGCACCGGCTGGAGCAAGTAGTGAACCGCGCGTGGGTCATCGTGGTGGTGCCGCTCGGCATCATCGTCTACCACGCCATCGCCGGGGTAGTTACCGGCGTCCGCGACGGGCTGCGTGCCCGGAAGGAGGTCAAGCCATGACCAAAGGACTCCGCAAGAACCGGGACGGGCTGCTTGAGGGCAGCCTGTTCACCGTCGACCGTCCGCTGCCCGTGCTCCCGTTCAGGGGCACGGGGCACGGCGGCATCGCTGGCGTGCCCAACCAGGGGTTCGCCAACCGCAAGGGCAAGTTCGTGTTCACGCTCAACTTCGACCTGGACCCACGGGTGGAGAGCGTCAGCCTGGCCCGCGAGGGCAGCAACGGCAACCGCGAGCGTGACGAGCGCCGGGCTGTGCTGGGGGTGGAGATGGACCGCAACGCTGCCTTCCGCCTGGCCATGTTCCTGCTGGAAACGGTGCGCGAGTACGACGATGCGTACCCCAGCACCGGGCGCAGCACCAGCAGCCCGGACTTCCGTTCGAGGGCTGGTGGCTGATGGAGCGCACCGTCCGCACGTTCTACGTGCTGCAGTACGACGCCAGCCTAGAAGGCAGCGTCAGCCCGAGGTGGGTGCTGTACGACGGCACGCACCACGACACCAGCGCCGAAGCGCAGGACGCGCTGGCTAGGGAGCGGCGCTATGCGAACGCGCCGCCCCTGCGTATCGCCATGGTCACGCAGAGCACCGTGGCATGGGAAGGAGACACGCGATGAACGACAACGACAGCCCGCTCTTCCAGGTAGTCATGGCCATCGGCCAGGTAATCGCGGCCATCGGCTCGCTGCTGATGACGGTGGGTGCGCTCATCATCCTGGTCCCCATCTGCTACTTCCTGTTCCTGATTCTGAAGGCCGTGTGGTGATGGCCTGGTACGTGGAGTGGCGACACCCAGGCAAGACCGGGTGGCTGCGCACGGATGCGAAGGCGTACGCCACCCGGGGGGAGGCACAGCAGGAGGTTGACTACCAGCGTGCCCGCCCCGAACTGCAAGGTCGGTTCGGCATGGTCGAGTACCAAGTGGTGCAGGAAACCGAGCCGTCCGACGACTAGCTGTGGTGCACGTGTGCCACAGCGCCACCCTGGCCCTTTGACCCGTGTGGTAAACTTACCTAACACCCAGCCTAAGGAGGCGCGTATGAAACAGACCAAGAAGCGGCACCTGCCGCAGCCCGATAACCGAGGCAGATACACGTACTTTGCCTACGGTAGCAACCTGCACGTGCCGCAGATGCGACGCCGCTGCCGCGATGCAGCGCCCGTTTGTGTGGCAGCCTTGCCCGAGCACCAGCTGGTGTTCCGTGGCGTGGCCGACGTGGAGGCAGCCGAAGGGCAGCAGGTGATGGGCGCACTGTGGTCCATCAGCGCAGCTGACCTGCGTGCACTGGACCGCTACGAGGGCTACCCGTTCCTGTACACCCGGTACGAGGTGGAGGTGCACACCGCGCACGGTCCCACCACGGCGCTGGTGTACGCCATGAACGACACCGACCAGGAGTACCCGAGCGAGCTGTACCTGCGCAACCTGAAGGACGGGTACGCGCACTTCGACCTGCCCGTGCAGGCGCTGGCCGATGCCGTCGACCGGGTGGAGGCATGGGAGGAAGCCCGCCGTCCCAAGAAGGTGTGGAAGCCGACCAAGAACTACGAGGCCAAGCCGGGCGGGTACTTCCACACCAAGACCACCGGCCAGGCGATGGAGGGCAAGGTCATCCCCGCGCCCAAGGGTGGGGGGCAGCTGTCCGCTGGGCAGTACAAGCCGACCAGCAAGAAGCAGGCGCACCGCTGGAAGCTCGGCCCCAACGGGGTGTACATGCTCGACAACGAGCCGTACATCAGCCCGAGCATGTCGCCCGCCACGCAGGCCGAGTACCAGCTGGACCTGACCGACCTGGCCAAGCAGCAGCTGACCGAGCGTGCCAGCCCCGAGGAAGCGCAGGAGCTGTGGGAGGAAGCCGCATCCAAGGGCTACCTCGACAGCGATGGCGTGCTCACCGCAGACGGGGGGCAGTGGCTGTCCCAGCAGGTGAACGACACCACTTTCAGCCGTGAGAACTGGACGCTGGTGGAGAACGCCGACGAGGTGATGGCCATGGCCCTGGAGGACGAGGAACTGGAGCGCACCGGGGACGTGGACTGGGAGGACGTGCGGGTAGGCGACCTCTGGGTGCGCGTGTACGACCAGGGGCTGCTCCGCGTCCTGAACACCGACGAAGCGAAGGAGGCATAGGAAGGAGGTGCTAGCCATGACGTACGAAGCACTGCAGTACGTGGCGCTGGCCGCTGCACAAGGCGGCACGGGCCACTGGAACTCAGGCAACCCGTTCACCCTCGTCTGGAACGCCTCGCTGGTGATAGCAGCCTGCCTGGTGGTGGGCTGCTTCATCCAAGCGTGGGACCAGTACCGAAAGGAGCGATGACCATGACCTCAACCAAGAACAAGCCTGCCGCCAAGAAGGCGGCGACCAAGCCCACCACCAAGCCCGCTGACCCCATGAAGGTGGGGACGCGGGTGGTGGGTGCGTGGCACGACGAGCGGGTGGGCACCATCGTGGCCCGCTACGCCACCACGTACCGCAAGGCCGACCGGCAGGTGGCCAACATCAAGCGGGGCAACCTCGTGGCCATCGGTGTGCCGTTGGACCAGCTACGGCTGACCAACGCACCCGCGCCCGTGGTGGAGAACCGCGCCGCCACCCTGCACGACCGGCTCCTGGCCAGCCTGGGGGTGAGCGCGTGACCTGGACCCACAGCTACCACGTGTGCGAGTGCGCGCCCGGCCCGTTCTTCCCCAAGGCCGAGGTGGAGGCTGCACGCAAGCGAGTGGCCATCAAGCGGGCCATCCGGCGTGCACTGCGCACTGCCATCACGGCAGAGCTGCTCAACATCACGAAGGAGGCGTAGCCATGAAGAACGCACCAGTACAAGGCGCAGTCCGCGTCTACAAGCTGGTCCCGTCCGACACCGACGACGCCATCACCACCGCCCGCGAACTGCTGGTGGGCAAGGGATGGAGCGTCATCGAGCGGGACTGGTACATCAACCCAGTGTCCACGGCGTACCTCATGGTCACGCTGTGGGCAGTGCCGCCACGCCGGAAGGTGGTGCAGGCATGACCGACGTGCGGTGCAAGCGGTGCAGTGCGAAGCTCCGCTGGAATCCGTTCGAGAAGGCATGGCTGCTGGACTCTGCCCCGCTCAGGCTGGGCCAGGTGTGGGCCTACCGCACCTGCATCCAGGGCGAGGTGCACGCTCCGCTCATCCAAGCAGAAAGGCAGGTGCAGGCATGACCAACTACTACATCACTCAGGTCGGCTTGGTGTGGCTGGTGGTGCGCTCCCAGCCATCCACGGAACGCAACTTCGCCGGGCAGGAGGACACGTGGACCGTGGACTCCTACTGGCTGTCGGAAGGAGCCGCCTACGCACGCTGGGAGTTCCTCAGCAGCACGTACGTTGGGTAGCTCTACCACGTGGTAAGCTAGCCACGTAGTGCATATCCACCAAGTACCGGAAGGAGGTAAGCCATGACCATCACACTCTCTGAGCAGTACCCCTTGGGCAAGCTGTTCCTGCCCCGGGTGCCCTTCGCGGTGGTCGTGACCGGGCAGCGTGAGCCGTTCCCTGAGCGGCCCGTACTGTTCGCGCTACGGCAGCTGCCGCAGGGCAGCCGCATCCTGGTGGGCGACTGTCCCACCGGGGTGGACCAGATGGTGGCCAAGGTGTGCGAGCACCTGAACCGCCCGTTCATCAAGTTCGATGCGTACTGGAGCTGCGACGACTACGCCCGCAGCACCGGGCACGCATGCCAGGTGAACGTCGAGCCTGGCGAGGACGACGCTGTGCACCCCCGCCACCTGGGCAGCCCACACGGGCGACCCGCTGGCCCTGCACGCAACCGACGCATGCTGCGTGCGGCAGAGGGCAAGGAGGGGGACCAGGTCATCACGCTCGCGTTCCACGATGACCTGGACGCCAGCCGAGGCACCAAGGACTGCGTTCGGCAGTCGCTGAAGGCAGGACACATGACCATGCTGGTCACCAGCGACGAGCGCTGGGTCCACGTTCTCGCTGTCAGTTAGTTGGCAGCCTGGCCAAGTGTCAGTGGCGGTGCATATACTTGCGCTGCCACTGGCACGGAAGGGAAGCTGAATGGACATCGGCAAGAATCACAGCCCGGCTGACGACGACCTGCAGGTGCAGGACGTACGACAGGACAGCCCGCGCGACCTGGACATGTGCGTCTGCCACCACACCAGGGTGGACCACTCTGTCCTACCGGGCGACGGCGACGGGTTCTGCATGGACTGCGGCCCGAACCTGTGCCGCATCTTCCAGCTGGCCACAGACAAGGTGCGCCTCGTCATCGAGTTCCCCGATGGGCCAAGCATGGCCCAGTGGGTGCGCGAGATGCGCAAGTCGCTGAAGCTGCAGGCCGAGCAGACGCCCGTGTACCGCATGCGGACGGAGGACATCCAGCTGACGGAGGACAGCGGCTACGTGCCGGGGTACTTCCAGCTGCTGGGTCCGAAGGAGGCCAGCGAACGCAACCGCGTGGAGCGGGCCACCATCACGACACGGCGCTACATCTAGCGCCAGAAGGGGGACGAGCAACATGCCAGACAACATCTACGCCGACCGTTTCTACAGCCTGCGGGTGCCTGCGTGGCACCGGCTGGGCATCGTCAGCGAGGAAGAGCACACGGCCAGCCAGGCGCTTGACCTGCTGGACGCGCCGGGGTACACCCTCGCGCCCGTGTACGCCATGCCGCCACTGACGCACACACCGGGCGGGCCGGTCATCCTGCCGCAGCCCAAGCCCATGCAGCTGGGCAACCGTGCCATCCTGCGGTTCCCCGACACCGATGGTGGTGAGTTCGTCACCATGGGGTTGGTGGGCAGCGAGTACGAGCTGGTGCCCCCGGTTCAGGTGGTCGAAGCCTGGGACGACAAGGTGGGCAAGCACGTCGAGACGATGGGGTTCTTGGGCAAGGGGGAGCTGTTCTTCCTCACCACCAAGATGGACTCCATCGACGTGCGAGGCGAGGAAGTCGAGCGCTACCTGGGCGTGGTGGCACCCATGGACGGGGGCCGCAGCGCCAGCGTGGAAGAGTGGGACCTGCGGGTGGTGTGCGCCAACACCCTGGCCATCGCCCAGGCAGGGGCCAACAACATCTACCGGGTGCGCCACGACGAGGGTGCCATGGAGCGGCTGGGTGACTGGCTCAGCGACATGTACGGCCAGCTGCAGGACCGCCGCACCTTGGTGCAGGACCAGTACCAGCTGATGGCTGGGGTCCGCATCGCGGAAGCCACGAAGGACGCGGTGCTGCGTGCCGCCTACCCCGAGCCACGTCGGCCCAGGGAGGACGCGCCCGCCCCCGTGGTGGCACTGCGTACCCGGGAGTGGGAGCGCAGGCGTGACCGGACCCTGGTGTTCCGCGAGGCTGCCGCAAGGCTGTTCGCGGGTGAGGGCACCGGCATGGACAGCCTCGCTGCCGAAGGGACGATGTGGGGCCTCTACAACGCTATCGTGGAGCTGGAGGACTACCGCCGTGGCCACAACCGTGGTGGCCAGGAGTCCCGCATCGCAGCGCAGGATGCCATGTTCGGCTACCGGCAGGAGGTCAAGACCCGGGCGCTGAACAAGGCGCTGGAGCTGGCCCGATGAAACCCAGCAGCGACATCGGCAAGTTCGTCATCATCCTGCACGGTGCGGACGAGCACGGCCAGCCGCAACAGGTGTTCCTGCAGAGCTACGACCCGGACGGCAACAACGGGCAGGGCAAGTTCAGCGTTACCACCAAGCTGGAGCACGCCATGAAGTTCGTGGACAGCCAGGCAGCTATCAACTGCTGGCGGATGCAGAGCACCGTGGAACCGCTGCGCAAGGACGGCAAACCCAACCGTCCGCTCAGTGCCGTCACCGTTCAGGTGACACCCATCACGGCGCTGTAAGGCTGCCACGGGTGCGTACTGCCATCCCAGCGTGGGGGTGGTACGCACCCCGTGGTATGCTTACCACGCCATCGAGACAGAGGGAGGAAACGCCATGGTCACAGCCAAACTGGAGGACCTGAACCGTGCCACCAAGGAGATGCCCGTCAGCGGCATCGCCCTGTTCGTGGCGATGTACATGTTCGAGAACGCGCAGAACAGCGAGCAGCTGATAGACGGCAAGCACGTCTACTGGGGCAGCGCCAAGCTGGCACTGCTGGGTCTGTTCCCCACCCGTGACTTGACCAAGGCCGAAGAGGTGGCCAACAAGGTCAAGCCCTTCCTGCGGGCCAACGGCTTCGTGTCGGTGGGCAACCCCAACGGACGGGGTGGCGGCTGGGCCGTGCCCGCCGTGGCACCCGACAGCAGCAACTGGAAGGAACCCGGTGACACCAGCCAGCACAGCGCCCGTGTCAGCCGCGAGGCGAACGAGGCCGAGGCGCTGGCCAGCGTGTTAGCCGGTGAGGTGAAGCACAAGTGGCAGTGCCGGTTCGCGGGCTGCGGTCAGCGGTTCCAGGGACAGCGTGCCCGGGGCATCCACGAAAGCTCCAGCGAGCATTCGCAGGTGGTCAAGGGCAAGCGCATCACCGGGTCGCAGTACGTGCTGCTGCACGCCGTGATGGAGCGCCCCTGGGAGCACCCCCGGTGGTACGCCGAGAAGCTGAAGGTAAGCCCCGAGAGCATCACGGCGCTGGGCACCGGGCTGTACGAAGCGGGCCTCATCACCAAGGTGGGCAGCCGTGTGAGCGTGCGGTACGGTCCCAGCGATGGCGACATCACCGAGGCCGAGGCCAAGGTGTACCACCGCCACACGCCCGCCAAGGCAGCAGGCCATGCAGCAGACGCTGCCGTGGCCCAGGAGTTGCCCGCTGCACCCAACGAGGTTGGGCTGCAGGTGGACGCGCTGCTGGAGAACGCCGAAGGCTGGCGCAATCCCCACCTGTACGTGTCGGCTGAAGGTGCCAAGGCACTGCTGCAGCAGCTGGACGCCCGCGTGGAGCAACTGGAAGAGCTGGTCGCACGGTCCGAGCGGCTGGCATCAGAGGTGGACAGCATCAAGGTGGCGCTGAAGGCGCTGCGCAAGTCAAGCTAACCAACACCCTTGGGGGTGCTGAGGCGTGGATGATTCGGTCGAACGGGCACTGCCGTATTCCAGCAAGGTGGGGGATTTCCCCTGTCGTCAGGAGCGTGTCTGGGCGCTTCCTTGCTGGCCTCCCGGTGAAGGGGCAACCCCTATGAAACAGCGGCGTTACTCCGTTGGTGAGGGGACCACGACACGATGCTGAACTCAGACACTCAACCAGGCGCGCCGCGAGGACGCAGCCGGTCGGGGCATGGCCGCATCGTGGACCCGTGCGCTTCAGTACCCCCAAGCTCCATGTCAGTACAGCGAGGTAGCATTACAACACCCGAAGGAAGGGAGTAAGGCATGGCAGAACCCACCACGCTGCAGCTCACGCCGATGCGTGCGGTGCAGCCAGACGGCAAGGACTACTGGCGGGTGGAGTTCGAGGAGGACTTCGACCTGCAGGGTGACGGCGGCAGCTACCACGGCAACCAGGCCATGGTCTGGAAGCAGGATGCCAGCAAGATTGACGCCCTGCTGGCCGTGAAGGGCAAGCTGTGCGAGGTCATCATCAGCCCCAGCGCCAAGAACGCCGACTGGGCGGGAACGCTGGAGCGCTGCGGCACCGTGGACACGGGCGACATCGTGTTCGAGAAGGCCAAGGGT
>Ga0247825_10001916_pt1 | contig 13773 bp, 19 predicted proteins | sample 13C_Vanillin_Day_FD_194413 | JGI IMG/M metagenome (GOLD analysis project Ga0247825, IMG submission 194413) | Soil microbial communities from agricultural site in Penn Yan, New York, United States - 13C_Vanillin_Day48 | ecosystem: Environmental > Terrestrial > Soil > Agricultural land | place...
GTTCTGCCTCGGCGCGGGCGCGCACACGCACTACTTCAGCGACGACGCCGTCGCGCTCGCGGTCGAGATCGAGCGCTTAACTAAGGGGCAAAGCTCTTAGGGGCTTGCCCTCGCGAGCAAAGAGCGCGTTTGCCACCGCCGGCGCGATCACGGGCGTGGCCGGCTCGCCGACACCGGTGGGCTTCTCGGACGAGGGCACGATGTGTGTCTCGACGCGCGGCATCTCGCTCATCCGCAGCACCGGGTAGTCGTGGAAGTTCGACTGCTCGACGACGCCCTCTTTCAGCGTGATCCGCCCCATGAGCGCGGCGGAAAGGCCGTAGCCGATGCCCGACTCCATCTGCATCGCGATGATGTTCGGGTTCACCGCGACGCCGCAGTCCACCGCGCACACCACGCGCTCGACCTTCACGTTGCCGTCCTTCGTCTTCGACACCTCGGCCACCTGGGCGACGAAGGTGTTGAACGACTCGTGCACCGCGAGCCCGCGCGAGCGGCCCTGCGGCGCGGGCCTGCCCCAGCCCGCCTTCTGCGCGGCGAGCTCGAGCACCGCCTTGTGGCGCGGATGCTTGCCGAGGAGCGCGACGCGGAACGCGAGCGGATCCTTGCCGGCGGCGCGCGCCAGCTCGTCGAGGAAGCATTCGGTGGCGAACGCGGTGTGGGTGGAGCCCACCGAGCGCCACCACTGCACGGGGACGCCGAGCTTGGGCGAGTGCAGCTCGACCAGCATGTTGGGGATCGAGTAGGGCAGGTTCGAGGCGCCCTCGACCGAGGTCGCGTCGATGCCGTCCTTCACCAGCATCGGCTCGAACGCGGTGCCGGCGAGGATCGACTGGCCGACGATGGTGTGCTTCCACGCGACGAGGGTGCCTTGAGCGTCGAGGCCGGCCTTGAGCGCGTGGTAGTAGATCGGGCGGTAGAAGCCGGCGCGCATGTCGTCCTCGCGGCCCCACACCAGCTTCACCGGCGCCCGGCCGCCGCTCGCCTTGGCGATCGCCGCGGCCTCGAGCACGAAGTCGGACAGCGGGTTGGCGCGCCGGCCGAAGCTGCCGCCGGCGTAGAGCATGTTGAGCCTGACCTGCTCGGGCTTCAGCCCGAGGAGCTGCGCCACCATCGCCTGGTCGATGGTCTGGAACTGCTCGCCGTTCCAGATCTCGCAGCCGTCGGCGCCCAGGGCGACCACGCAGTTCATCGGCTCCATGCTGGCGTGGGCGAGGTAGGGGAACTCGTAGGCCGCCTCGAGCGTGCGCGCCGCGCCGGCGAGCGCGCTGTCCACGTCGCCGTCCTTGCGCGCGACGGTGCCCGGCGTGACCGCGAGCTTGCGATATTGGGCGAGGATCTCCTCCGAGCCCAGCTTGAACGCGCCCGACTCGTCCCATTGCGCGGTGAGCGCGTCGCGGCCTTTCTTCGCCGTCCAGTAATCCTTGGCGAGGACTGCGACGCCGTTGGTGACGGGGGTCGAGAACGCCACCGCGTCGAGCACGCCTTTCACCTGCTTCGCCTTGGCGGCGTCGAAGCTTTGCAGCTTCGCGCCGAAGCGCGGCGGATGCAGCACCACCGCGGTGAGCATGCCGGGAAGCTTCACGTCCTGCGTGAAGCGCGCGGTTCCGGTGGACTTGGCGCGCGCGTCGGTGCGCGGCAGGTTCGCTTTTCCGATGTAAACGAAGCGCTTGGGGTCCTTGAGCGGCGGGTCGGCCGGCACGGGCTGGTCTGCCGCGCTGGCCGCCAGCTCGCCGAAGCTCGCCTTCTGCGTCTTGGAATACACCACGCCCTTCTGCACCCGGATCTCGGAGACAGGCACCTCCCACTTCGCCGCGGCGGCGGCGACCAGCATGGCGCGCGCCGCGGCGCCGGCCTTGCGGAGCTGCTCGTAGGAGTTCGCGAGGGCGGTGCTGCCGCCGGTGCCCTGGGCCTGACCCCAGAAGAGGTTGTTGTAGCGTGCGGCGTCGGCCGGCGCGCCTTCGGCGCGGATCTGCGACCAGTCGGCGTCGAGCTCCTCCGCGACAAGGGTCGGCAGGCCGGTGTAGGTGCCTTGCCCCATCTCGAGGTGCTTCACGATCACGGTCACGGTGTTGTCGGCGCCGATGCGCACGAATGCGTTCGGCGCGAAGCTCGCGCCCTTGGACTGGGCGAGACCGGGCACGGGCAGGGCGACGCCGAGGACCAGCGCGCCCGAGCTTTTCAGGAAGTCACGGCGACTGAGGTTCTGGATCATAGCGACCTCGCGGCTCTCTTGATGGCGGCGCGGATGCGCGGATAAGTCGCGCAACGGCAGATGTTTCCCGACATCGCCTCGTCGATCGCGGCGTCGGATGGATTCTTGTTCGATGCGAGAAGCGCGGTCGCGGCCATCACCTGGCCGGACTGGCAGTAGCCGCATTGAGGCACGCTTTCGGCCACCCAGGCGTTCTGCACCGCTTTTCCGGCCGGGGTGCGGCCGATCGCCTCGATCGTGGTGATGCGCTTGCCGGCGACCGAAGAGGCGGCGGTGACGCAGCTCCGCGTCGGCGCACCATCGACGTGCACCGTGCACGCGCCGCACAGCGCCATGCCGCAGCCGAACTTCGTGCCGGTCATGTCGAGGTGATCGCGCAGCACCCAAAGGAGCGGCGTGTCGGCTTCCGCGTCGACCTGGACCGGCTTGCCGTTGATGTTCAGGGAAATCATGTTCTTCTCCTGTTGGAGTCGAGAAACTCTAGAGCCGCGCCCGCGCGTTGTATAGTAGGAATCAGATCGTCACCTGGTTACCTCCGTATTACCGTTCCGCTCATTACCATCCCGCGCACCGAGGTGCTCCCATGGACATGAAGAGAAAGCCGGTGTTCGACTGTCCGGTCAACGCGACGCTTCACGTCATCGGCGGCCGCTGGAAGATCCTGGTCATCTATCATCTGGCTGACGGCATCGCGCGCTTCAACGAGCTGCAGCGCGCCGTGCCCGGCATCAGCAAGCGCGTTCTAGCACAGCAGCTTCGCCACCTCGAGCGCGACGGCATCGTCGCGCGCAGGGTCTACGACCAGTCGCCGCCGCGCGTCGAGTACTCGCTCACCGACTTCGGGCGCACGCTCGAGCCGGTTATGGAGCGCCTCTGCGAATGGGGCGAAACCTATGCAGCCCATTTCGCCGGCAGTAATTAGAATCTCCCACCCCCTACCAACAGGTCCAACCCCCTAACACCAGGAGTCCCCGATGCTGACGCTGTTCTATGCCCCACTCGCCTGTTCCATGGCCGCCCATATCGTCCTCGAGGAAAGCGGCGAGAAGTACGAGCCCAAGCGCATGGACCTCTCCAAGGGCGAGCAGAAGACGGCGGAGTACATGAAGATCCACCCGCTGGGCCGGGTCCCGGCGCTCAAGCTCGACGACGGCTCGCCGCTCAGCGAGAACACGGCCATCCTTCCGTACCTGGGCAAGCGCTTCAGCCTGTGGCCCACCGACCCGGTGAAGGAAGCGAAGGCGCTTTCCGTGATCGGCTTCTTCGCCTCGAGCGTGCACCCGGCGCACGCGCACATCGGCCGGCCCGAGCGCTACACCGAGGACAAGTCGGCTTTTCCGGGCCTGCAGGCGCAGGGCAAGAAGAGCTTCCACGAGTACCTGAAGCAGATCGACGGCATGTACGCCGGGCGTGAATGGCTCTCCGACAAGTACTCGGTGCTCGACCCCTATGCCTTCGTGTTCTACACGTGGGGCGTGCGGCGCGAGCTGCCGGTGGCGGAGCTCGGGAATTACACCGCGCTCAAGGACCGCATGCTCAAGCGCCAGGCCGTGCAGCGCGTCGTCGCCGACGAGAACGTCAAGCTTTGAGCGATCACATCCTCGGCGGCCCGCATGCGGCCGTGACCATCGTCGAGTACGGCGACTTCGAATGCCCGAACTGCAGGCAGGCCGCGCCGGCGGTGAAGCTGATCCTGGAGCACTTCGAGGGCCGGGTGCGGCTCGTGTGGCGGCACTTTCCGCTCGAGGGCGTGCATCCGCACGCGCTGCACGCCGCCCTCGCGTCGGAAGCAGCCGCCGCGCAGGGCAAGTTCTGGCCGATGCACGACCTGCTGCTCGAGAACCAGGCCCACCTCAAGACCAGTCACCTCCGCGGCTACGCGAGCCGCCTGGAGCTCGACACGCAGCGCTACGACGCCGACATGGAGCAGCAAGCCTACCTGGGGCGCGTGCGCGAGCACATCGAAGGCGGCGAGAAAAGCGGCGTGCGCGGCACGCCGGGCTTCTTCGTGAACGGCGTGATCCAGGACGTGTCGTTCGGGCTGCAGGCGCTGCGCGAGCGGGTCGGGCGGATTCTCGAAGGATGAAGAACTCCGAAGTGCCGATGATGGCGCTGCGCCGCGCGGTGCAGCTGTGCAACGGGCTGGAGGCGCTGGGCGACGCGCTGAGCGTCTCCACTGACAGCCTCCAGCGCATGCTCTCGGGCGAGGAGGAGGTGCCTCAGGATGTGTTCACGCAGGCTGTAGGGCTGCTGCTCGAAGCCACCGCCACGCGCGCGCCGAAGCGCTCGACGCCCGACTCGAACGAGGGCGGCAGAAAGGGTCCGCGCCACTAGCTGAAAAGAAATGTGCGGCCCGTGCACCCCGGTACGGGGAAGTGTGGTACCTTCCGCGCCGCAGGATACTCAAGCAGTGGATAGACCTTCCCTCCTTCGCCGCCCAAAGCGGCGCCTGTAGTGGCAGTCCAATTCCCTCTCTTGAACATCGTGCCCGCAAGCGGGGCTCGGAACAGTCTCGATAGACGTCTGTTTTTCAGGAATTGACTGACAATGGCTACAGGAAAAGTGAAGTGGTTCAACGACGCGAAGGGCTTCGGATTCATCACGCCGGATGACGGCGGCAAGGACCTGTTCGCGCATCACAGCAACATCCAGATGAGCGGCTACAAGTCGCTCAAGGAAGCCCAGGCGGTGCAGTACGACGTGGTCGACGGCCCCAAGGGCCCGGCGGCGACGAACATCAAGCCGGCTTGAAGCCCAGCGCGTCCACCGCGCCGGCCTACAAGGAGCGCAGCTGTCTCAGCAAGCGGCGCTACTGGTCGCAGGTGGATGCGCTCGTCATGGCGGCGCGCTGCATCGAGCGCAGGAACGTTGGCGCGCTCGGCGCCTACCGCTGCCGCAACTGCGCCGGCTGGCACCTCACGCGCCAGCTCTGAAAATGGTGACAGTCACCATTTTCTAGGTCTCGCGCGCGGCGAGCCGGGCAAGCTGGCAGCCGTTGATGCGCCAGCTGCCGTCGGGCTGCTTCTCCATCGGATAGAGCGCGACCCAGGCGCGGCCCTCTGCGTCGGTCATGTGCACGGGCTGCACCAGCTCGGCTCCAGCGAGCATCGGCGCATCGAAGCTCACGCTTCTCGGGCGGTAGACCACCGCGTACTGCTCGCGCACCATCGCCATGAATTTCTCGGCGGTGCCGAAGGCGGCCCGGATGCCCGGGGCGGCGTAGGAGAAGGCGCGCGCCGCGTCGTCGCGCTTGAAGGCGTCGAGCTGCGCCTCGATCACTTCGCGCACGGCGCGCGCGTCCGCGGGGGAAACGGCTTGCGCCCAGCCCGGACCGGGTGCAAGCGTGAAAAGAAAAAGCGCCCCGGTAAGGAAAAACCTCAAGACGTTTTTGTCTCCCTATGCGGCTGCCGTAGAGCTTACGCTATGCGGATACGGCAGCCGAAGGAATGACTACCGACCCTTCGCGGGAACCGACCGGCTTTCGCGCGCGCCCCGAGGCGCGCTGGGCGCTCTGGGCGGGCGTCGCCGGAGCGCTCGCCACGGCGGCGCTGGTGGTGAGGGCCATTCTCGGTTCGGCCGGCTCAACCGCCGCCGTCGGCTATCTGCTCGTGCCCTTCATCGCCGCGATCGCGGCGCTCCCGTTCGGCATCTGGGGCGCGGCCCTCGGACATGTGGTGCTGCGGCTGCGCGGAGTCGTCGGCGAGCCGTGGATCGTGTTCTGGACGGCCGTGGTCGCCGCCGCGGCATTACCCGGGGTCATCGGCTACGAGCTCTGGCGAAAATGGTGACTGTCACCATTTTTTGATGCCCGCGGCTGCAGCCGCATGCGCAGCCCCATGGGCGCCATGGTGAACGCCAGATGTTCGCGCGGCTCGCCGCCATCGGCCGTGCCCACGCTTTCGAGCTCGAAGCTGCCGAGGAGCATGGCGATCACCATCTTCATCTCGAGCATCGCGAGATAGCGTCCTGGGCACAGCCGCGGCCCCGCGCCGAAGGGCATCGCCACGCGCTTGGCCGAGCTGGCGCTGCGGCCCGGCGCCGCGTCCGCCAGCCAGCGCGCAGGGTCGAACGCCTGGGCGTCGGGGAAGTGGCGCTCGTCGGTGGCCGCGGGGCGCATCAGCAGCATCACGACCTGACCGGCGGGAATCTTGATGCCCGCCACGACGCTGTCGCGCGCCGCCTGCTTGACCAGGAACGGCGCCACCGGCTTCAATCGCATGGTCTCGTGCGCGCAGGCTTCCGCGAAGGCGAGCTGCGACAGCTGCTCGTACTGCGTGGGAAGTCCCTGCGCACCGATGACGGCGCGAACCTCGTCGCGCGCCCGCTGCAACGCCTTGGGGTGGCGCTTGAGCAGGTAGATCATCCAGGCGAGCGTGTTGGCGGTCGTGTCCTCGCCGGCGAGCAGCATGGTCAGCACGTTTCCCGCGACGTCGGCGTCGTGCAGGCCGCTGCCCTCGATGTCGCGCGCGGCGATCATGGCTTCGATGAGGTTCGCGGGCCGCGCGCGAAGCGAAGGGTCGCCTTCCATGCGGCTGCGCGCCATCGCGATGAAGCCCTCGACCGCCCGATGCAATTCGCGGAGGTGGCCGGCGAGGGTCCGGTCGGCCGGCAGCTTGAACCAGCGCCAATAGGGGAATTGCGACAGCAGACGCCGGAACAGCGCCGGAAACACCTTGTCGAGGTGGCTCTGGATCACCTCGCGGTCCGATTCGAGCGTGTTGATGTCCACGCCGAAGGCGAGCCCGGCGGTGACATCGACCGTGTAGCGCATCAGGTCCGCCTGCAGGTCGATTCTCTCGCCCGCTGCGGCCGCGCGCTGCCAGCGTCCGGCGAATCGCTGCGTGATTCTCACGAGCGCCGGGAAATAGGACTTGACGTGCGCCGGGCCGAACCCTGCCATGACCATCGGCCTCTGGCGGCGCCACTGCTCGCCGTTCACCGTGAAGAGGCCGTCGAAGCCCATCTCCTTGGCGATCCGGTTCAAGTTCGAAGTGCGCTGGAAGCCCTCCGGGCGATCGCGCAACACCGACGCGATCGCCTCCGGGTTCTTGATGACCAGGAAATGCCGGCGGCCGAGCCGGAAGCGGACATAGTCGCCGTACTTGCGGCTCCACTCCTCGGCGACGAGGTGCAGCCGCGAGGCTTTGACCTGCAACAGGTTGCCGAGGATCGGCAGCCCGGGCGGGCCGGGAAGGTCGCGAATATCCCGTTCAGAGCCGTTGGCGCCGCGCACCTCTCGCGGTGCGGTGGCGCTCATGAAGCGATGTACGCTCGCAGCGCCTGCGCTTCTTCCGCAGTCTCGTTCAGCTTTGTTTTCACCAGGTCGCCGATCGACACCAGCCCGATGAGCTCGCCTTCCTCGACCACCGGCAGATGGCGGAAGCGGTGCTCGGTCATCAGCCCCAGCGCTTCGTCGACCGACATCGAGAGCTTGCCGACGACGAGGCTGCAGGTCATGCGCGAGCCGACCGGCAGCTTGTCGAAGTCGCGGTCGCCCCCGGCATACAGGCGCACCACGTCGCGCTCGGTGAAGATGCCGACCGGACAGTTCTCGGCATCCGGGATCATCACCGAGCCGACGTTCTCGTCGTGCATGATGCGGATCGCGTCGGCGACCGTCGACTTGGCGGACACCTTGACCACGCGGCTCCCCTTGGCCGCCAGGACGTCTTTCAGCCACATGGGTACCTCCTTGCCTTGGCTTCGAGCGTTTCGACCGTCATATTGCCACTGATGGACGACCCCGGGCGCCTGGAGGCGGTCATGCGCTACCACGAGCGCACCAAGCATCATTTCGCCCGCTTTGCCCCCGGCCCCGGCCAGCTCGACTGGGTGAACCAGCCCGACCCGTTCCGGCGCTTCGAGGGCGCCCCGCTCACGCCCTTGCCGTTGCCCGCTCGCGACGCGGAGCCGGGCGCGCCGTTCTACAACCAGCTCTACGAGCCCGAAGCCGTGGCGAGCGCGCCGGTCGAGCTGCGATCGCTTTCGCGCCTGCTCGAGCACGCGCTCGCCCTGTCGGCGTGGAAGGAGGCCGACGCAACGCGCTGGGCGCTGCGCGTCAACCCGTCGAGCGGCAACCTCCACCCCACCGAGGGGTACGTATTCATCCGTTCCATCAAAGAGCTGGGCGAACTGGCGGGGCTCTTCCACTACGCGCCGCGCGAGCACTTGCTCGAGCGCCGCGCCGATTGCCCGCCTTTGCTGTTTTCAGGAATCATGAAGAATTTTCCGCCGGAGGCGTTCCTCGTGGGCCTGTCCTCCGTCTACTGGCGCGAGGCTTGGAAGTACGGCGAGCGCGCCTTCCGCTACTGCCAGCACGATGCCGGCCACGCCATCGGCACGCTGCGCATCGCGGCGGCCACGCTGGGCTGGTCGGCGCGGGTGCTCGAAGACGCGGCGGACGAAACCATCGAGGCGCTCCTCGGCCTCGACCGCGGCGCGGACTTCGAGGGCGCGGAGCGCGAGCACGCCGAGCTGTTGCTCGTCGTTTATCCAGGCGGAGCGGCGCGAACCGATTTCCGTCTCGATCGCGACGCGGTGCGCGAGCTTGCGAGAGAGCGCTGGTACGGAAAGGCAAACCGCCTCTCGCGCGACGACCCCGTGCGCTGGGAGCTCATCGACACCGTCTCGACCGCGTCGCGCAAGCCGTGATCTCTGCCGGACAGATCATCCGCCAGCGGCGCAGCCTTCTCGCCTGCGACGGCAGGACCACGATCCCGGCGCAGACCTTCTACCGCATGCTCGGGCGTGTCATGCCGCGTCCGGAGCTCGCGCTCGCGAAGCGTCCGATGCCCTGGGACGCGATCCCGTGGGCACCCACGATCCACCTCGGGCTCTTCGTGCATCGCGTCGACGGCATCGACCCCGGCCTCTACGCGCTCGCGCGCGATGCGGCCAAGGTCGAGAAGCTCAAAGGCGCGATGCACGGCCATTTTTCGTGGGAGCAGCCACCAGGCTGTCCCCAGCCACTGCCCCTCTTTCTCCTCGAGCGCGGCGACGCGCGCCTCGTCGCCACGCAGGTGAGCTGCCGGCAGGGCATCGCCGGGGACGGGGCGTTCTCGCTCGGCATGCTCGCCGAGTACCGCTCGGCGCTGCTCGAGCACGGGCCGTGGTTCTACCGGCGCCTTTTCTGGGAGGCCGGACTCATCGGCCAGGTCCTGTACCTGGAGGCCGAAGCCGCCGGCGTGCGCTCGACCGGCATCGGCTGCTACTTCGACGACCCGGTGCACCAGGTATTCGGCGTGCAGGATCTCGAATTTCAGTCGCTCTACCACTTCACCGTGGGCGGCCCGGTCGACGACCCGCGCCTCACCACCCTGCCGCCTTACCGGCCCGACCGGTCCTAATTCCTGTTTTTTCGGTTTGCAGCCGTGTTACATTCCGCGTTGCAGGATCTAGGTAAGTGAATACACGTCCTTTACCAGCCGCCCAAACGGTCTCCAAGCCGCAAGGCGCTCCAAGTGGCAGTCAATTCCCTTCCTTGATCATCGTGCCCGGAGCGGGGCTCGGACAGCCCCGCGCAGACGTCTTAATTTCAGGGATGGAATGAAATGGCTACAGGTACCGTGAAGTGGTTCAACGACTCCAAGGGCTTCGGATTCATCACGCCGGACGGCGGGGGCAAGGATCTCTTCGCCCATCACAGCTCGATCCAGGGCTCGGGGTACAAGTCGCTGAAAGAGGGCCAGAAGGTCTCCTTCGACGTGACGCAGGGCCAGAAGGGCCCGGCCGCTTCGAACATCAAGCCGCTGTAAGCGCGGCGGCCTCGAACAAAGAGCCCGGGAAACCGGGCTTTTTGTTATCTGCTCGCGTACACCAGCCGCGGCATCTCGTAGGCTTCGTACGAGAGCCCGATCTGCGCGCGGACCGCCGGATCGTTCTCCTGCAGCTCGCGCAGCTCCGCGGCATCGCGCACCGAAACGAGTCCGACGCCCCACGGGCCCTTGGGATCCATCACCGGCCCGAAGGCGATCGCCTTGCCCTTGCCGAGGAGGTCGGTCCAGTAGGCGACGTGCTCGTTCATCGCCTTGGCCTCGGGCGGCTTCATGTCCATGGCGAAGCTCGGGCGCGGGGGGATCAGGCGGCAGAGGAAGTACATTGGGCTTACCCTCCGAAATAACCGACGCCGCGCGCCATCAGCGCCGCGCAGACGAGAATTACTACCACGCCGGCGGAGCTAGATGGTCGAGGAACGCGAAGAAGGCAGCCACCGGTCTTCTTTCCAGTGCTTCAGCAGATAGACCCACGTAATGTAGTGCGTCACCAGCAGCGCGGGTACCCAGAATGAGGGGATCCAGTAGGCGGCGCCCATGAACTTGTCCGCGCCGTAGGTCGTGCCCAGCGTGATCGCCGTGGCGAGGTCCACGGTCCCCTCCAGGTTGAAGATCCACACCAGCGCCTTGCTGATGCGCGCGCGCCCGGCGAGCGCCGCGATCGCGGCCAGGGCGAGAACGGCGGCGGCGAGATCCCCGTAAGCCGCCGGGTTGGCGAACTCCGACGGCATTCCCGGGTAGGTCGCCCCCGGCGAGAGGAACATGAGGCCCAGATGCCGGAACGCGTGCAGCAAAAGGATCGGCACCAGAACGGTGCGCGCGGACAGCTCCGGAAGCTTCGGCCACAGGTGGATCCGCGCCGCGACCCAGAACACGAACGTGCTGAAGGCCAGATTGATGGTCAGGATATTCATTGGATCTCGAGTCCTAGGTTGTCGTGGGTCTCCTCCTCGTCGGAATCGCTCGCGAGCCATCGCGCAAGATGGGCCGAATCGGTCCAGGCCTCGAACACCTTCTCGCGCGCCGGGCTTTATCTCCGCGTCCCACCGCCAGCACTGCGTGCAGCTCGTGATAGCGATGCAGGGCACGCTGCGCGTCAGGCGTGGCCCCGGCGGACGAATGGAAAAGCTGCGGTGCTGCCCTGGTGCGGCCCGATGCCTTCCACGAGGTCGATGCGCGCGATGGCACCGTGCTGATCGGCTTCGTCGATGCCGAAAGCGAACTCGGCGCCTGCTCTGGCTACGCCTGCAGCGGGCGGCGATGCAGTCTGTCGAGCCGGTGGCCACGCAAACCTTCCAGCGCGAACGCTACAGGGCTCGCTGGCAGCCGTCTTGAAAGAATTGGCTGCGACGTGCCTTATGGCGCTCGCGGCGCACCGGGCTTGCTCGCCGTAACCTTGTCCTCTTCAGTCGGAGAGACTGCCAGGAGCTTCGGAGCCGCGGGATGCAGCACGATGAACGTATTCGGATCGATTCCCTGGGTAGTCCACGTTCGCGCGACGATCACGGCGGGGTGCTCGCCCAAATTTTCAGCGATCGCAGAAGTTGCCAGCGACGCGAAGCCGAGAGCGGCGGCGAGTCCCCGTAGCGTTTTGACGTTCATTGCGGCGCTCCTGGTTGTGGATTAAAAAGCGCGCGAGCTGGGTACGAGCCTCGCGCGCGTGCCGCGCCATGATGGTTACAGGGCGGGAGCGATGAAGTTCCAGTCATTCGCCCACGGCGACTCGGCCGAGACTTCGCCGCCGCTCGACGCGTCGGACCGGGTGCTGCCGGCGCCGGCGGCTTCGGCGAACTGCGTCTTCTGGCCGGCCAGGTTGGGCAGCGCACGATCGATGACGAGCTGTTCGTACGGCGCGCGCGAGTCGGCGACGTACGCCTCGACGGGTGCGAACTCGATGTTCGGCAGCGCACGGTCGAGATCCAGCTGCTCGAACGGCTTGCCGATCTCGAGCGCGGAGGCGGAGAGAGTGACACTGGTGAGAGCTACTGCGGCGATAAGGCGTTTCATGGCGTACTCCTTTGAGTTGGTTGGTACTGCATACGCCTGCACTTTGCTCGCCGCAGACCGCTGGATCGTGTCACCCAGGGCTCGCCGTATTCCATCCGAAACAATTCAGGCTAGTCCGAGACCTTGGCCGGCGGATAGTCCCGGCTGTATTGCGGCCCGGCGATGAAGGCCTTCGGGTCGTAGGTCCAGAACTGGCTCACGTTCGGGTAGGTCGCGACCGTGACGTTCACCAGCTCGCCGTTGCGCCGCTCCACCTTGCGCACGTAGACGTTGAGGATCGGCTTGCCGTACTCGTCCAGGCGCAGCGGCCCCATCGGGCCGTGATCGAGCTTGACGTTGTGCAGCGCTCTTACGAACGCCGCCTTGTCCTCGAACTTGCCTTTGACGAGCTTCATCGCCTCCTCGATCCACAATCCCGAGGTATAGGTGGCGGCGGTATAGAAGCCGGGCGTCACCTTGTATTCCCTGCGGATCGCTTCGACGAAGCGCTTGTTGTCGGGCGCGTCGCGGTCGACCGTGTACCAGCTCGCGGTGTAGACGCCGAGGGCCTCGTCGCCCATGTTCTTGAGGATGCCCTCGTCGGTGAGCGTCGGGTTGCCCATGACCACCGGCTTCACGCCGTATTCGCGGTAGGTGCGCAGGAAGCGCAGCGGGTTGGAGCCGGCGAAGCCGGCGTAGACGCCGTCGACGTTGGTCTTGAGCTGGCCGATGAACGAGCCGTAGTCGGGCGCGTTGAGCGGCGGCCAGAGCTTCTGCACGATGCGCCCGCCGGCATCCTCGAAGGTCTTGTGGAAGCCGGCGGCGCCTTCGTGCCCGTAGGTGAAGTCGTCGGCGATCATCGCCACGCGCTTCATGCCGAGCTTCTTCGCCGCGTAGTCGCCCATCGCGTACATGGCCTGCGCCGCGGTGCCGTAGGTATGGATGACGTAGTCGCTAAGCTTTCGTTGCGCGAGGTCGTTCTGCGCCGCCGACATGGGCGGCAGGAGCGGCACCTTGGCCTGCAGCACGTAGTCGTCGATCGCCAGCGCCTCGAAGGTGGCGAGCGGGCCGACGAGGACGTGCACCTTTTCGCGCTCGACCAGCTCCTGGGCCTTGGTCTTCGCCTGCGCCGGCTGTCCCGCGGTGTCGGCAATGATGATCTCGACCTTGCGGCCGGAGAGCGTGCTGTTGCGTTCCTTCAGGAAGAGGTTGATCCCTTCCTCCATCTGCCGCCCGCCGGCGGCGAGCGGTCCCGTCCGGACCGTCAGGAACCCGATCCTGAGTGGTTCCGCCTGCGCGAACGTCTGGTTGGATGATGCAATGCACAGCAAGGCAAGCGCAGCGGCCGCAAAGCGAACCATGGTGTTCCCTCTCCTCCTGGTGAGTTACGGATCCTACATCGCCAGCGCGGCGTCGAAGAAGTCGATCAGCAGCTCGCGATACGCCCCGCCGAAGCGCGGCGTGAATGCCTCGGTGTGCGCGCCGCCCTCGATCCTGACCAGGCGCTTGGGCTCGCCGGCCCTGGCGAACAGCCGCTCGGAGTGCGAATAGGGAATGACGACATCGGCGGTGCCGTGCAGGAGCAAAAGCGGCATCGGCGCGAGCGCCGCGACGAAGCGATCCGCGCTGTAGGTGTCGTCGGCGAGCGAGCCCGCGCCGATCAGCTTCTCGCCTGCGATCGCCGAGTAGGAGAAAAAGGTCGACTCGATGGCGATCGCCCTGACCCCGGCGCGGCTGCCCGATCCCACCACGGCGATCGCGTTGGTGCCCCCCAGGCTCTGGCCGAGGACGAGCAGCCGC
>Ga0247825_10001917_pt1 | contig 13773 bp, 15 predicted proteins | sample 13C_Vanillin_Day_FD_194413 | JGI IMG/M metagenome (GOLD analysis project Ga0247825, IMG submission 194413) | Soil microbial communities from agricultural site in Penn Yan, New York, United States - 13C_Vanillin_Day48 | ecosystem: Environmental > Terrestrial > Soil > Agricultural land | place...
ATTTTCCCGCGAGCGCCAGCTCCCACAGCTCCGCGTCGGACAGGGCCGAGAGCATCGGCACCTTCTTCAGCGCCACGTACTTCTCGCTGTCCGGGATCACGCCGAGCGGCATCAGCTTGTCGCCGAGGGTCGAGAGCTCGATCGAGAACTCATGCCAGGTTTTGTAGCGCTGCTCCGGCTTCTTCGCGAGCGCGCGGAACAGGATGGCGTCGATCTCCTTCGGCAAATCGGGACGCTGCTTGGTCGGCGGCGCCGGCGGGTGCTCCAGTATCTTCAGCAGCAGGGCCTGCATGGTGTCGGCCGTGAACGGGCGATGCCCGGTGAGGAGCTCGTAGAGCGCGACACCGAGCGAGTACATGTCGCTGTGGAGCGTGAGCGGCTCGCCGCGGATCTGCTCGGGCGACATGTAGAAGGGCGAGCCCATCGACGCGGTCTGCACCGCCTGGCTCTTCCGCAGGTAGGCCGCGCCGAAATCCGCAATCTTCACGTTGGTGCCCTGGGCGAGCATCAGGTTCGCCGGCTTGATGTCGCGGTGGACGATGCCCTCCCTGAACGCATAGTCCAGCGCACCGCAGCACTTGAAGCCGATTTGCAACACATCTTCCACCGGCAGTAGCGCGCCGGGCTTGGTGTGCTTCGAGAGCTCGCCGCCGCTCACCAGCTCCATCGCGATGTAGCCGGAATTCTCCTGCACCACGGCGTCGAGGATGCCGACGATGTGCGGGTGCTTGAGTTTGCCGGCGAGCGAAGCCTCGTTGAGGAACTGCTGGCGGTAGACGGTTCCGAACTCTGGGTCGCGGAATATCTCGGGCTCGATCGTCTTCAGCGCGACTTCCCGCCCCGAGAACGAGTCCTTGGCGTGATAGACCGTCCCGGTCGCGCCCTTGCCGAGGAGCTTGATGACCTCGTACTTGCCGACCTGCAGGCTCAGGTCTATTTCGATTTCTGCCATGCTCGTTTGACTATTCGACCTTGAGTCCCAGCTTCCGGATGATCTTGCCGTTCGCTTCCATCTCGCGCCGCAGGTGCGCGTCGAACTCCGCCGGGCTCATCGGCGCAGGCGTCATGCCGACGCGGGACAGCGCCTCGCGCACCTCCGGCAGACCCAGCGCCCGTCCGATATCGGCGCTCAGCCGCTCGACCGTCGCGCGGGGGGTAGCCGAGCGCACGACGGCGCCGAACCAGTTGGTCGCCTCGAAGCCGGGATAGCCCGACTCCGCGACGGTGGGAACCTGCGGCAGTGTCTCCGAGCGCTTTGCCGAGGTCACGGCAATCGGGCGCATCCGGCCCGAAGCGACGTACGGCGCGCAATCGAGCATGTTCCCGATCAGCATGCTGGTGTGGCCACCCAGCACCGCCGTCATCGCGGGGGCGCCCCCGCCGTAGGGCACCACGGTCATTTTCGATTTCGTGGCGTCCATGAACATCTCGCCGCCGATGCGGCCGCCGCCGATGACGCTGGAGATAGCCCAGGTGAGCTCGCCGGGCCGCGCCCGGGCAAGCGCGACCAGTTCCTTGACGTTCCTCGCGGGCAAAGACGGATGGGCGCAAATGATGAGCGGGTTGTAAACCAGGCGCGTGACACCGGAAAAATCCTTGAGGGGATCGAACGGCAGCTTGGACTGCACGAACGGATTGATGGTGAAGCTCGGCGCCATGAAGAGCAGCGTGTGGCCGTCGGCCGGCGCGCGCAGCACCAGCTCGCTCCCGATCACGGTGTTGGCGCCGGGGCGGTTTTCGATGACGACGCTCTGGCCGAGCGCTTTCGCGAGCGGCGTCGACAGGGCGCGCGCCACCGTGTCGGTTGTCCCCGCCGCCGGAAACGGGACCATGATGCGAACGGTTTTCGAGGGGAATTCCTGCGCGAACGAAGCGCCGGGCAAAAAAACGGGAATACAGGCCAGAAGCAACCTCAACGTCTTTCTGCTTTGCATGCTCTTCTCCCCTCTTGGCCGTCGACCGGTCGCCAATGATACCGGCGTTTCACTCAAGGCGGGAGGACGGATGCCGGTCTCTGGTCACCGTTCGCCGGTCACCGTAGTATTGCACCGTGCCGCGCGTCGTCGCTCTCTATCGCTATCCCGTCAAGGGATTCCATCCCGAGTCCTGCGAGACCTTGACCGTGCTCGATGAAGGACGCATCGCGGGCGATCGCGTCCTCGGCTTTCGTTTCGCCGATTCGCCAGCTCCCGACGACGCCTGGAGCAAGAAATACGAGCTGGTCGTGCTGGCGAACACGCCGGGGCTCGCGCGCCTGGCCGTGCGGTTCGATGACGCCGCGATGCGCCTGCGCATCAGTCATGAGGGCGTGGTGCTGGCAGAGGAAGGACTCGATCAGGGCGGCCGGCGGCGGCTATGCGCCGCGCTGGAGCGTTACGTGCTCGGGCTCGCTGAGAGCCCTCTGGCGGGCCACCCGGAACGGCTGCCGTTGAGGCTCGTGGGCGACGGCGTCACGCCGCGCTACCAGGACAACTCGGAAGGACAGGCCACCTTGCACAGCCGCGGGACGCTCGCCGCGGTGGCGGCGGCCATCGGCGACACCGCGCTGAGCGAGGTCCGCTTCCGCTCCAATATCGTCATCGACGGCGTCGCGCCGTGGGAGGAAAACCGCTGGCTCGGCCGCCGCATCGTCATCGGCGGCGTCGAGTTCAACGTGGTCCGGCACAAGACGCGCTGTCTCGCCACGCACGCCAACCCGCTGACCGGCGAGCGCGACGTGCAGATGATGCCCCTGCTGATGCGCCATTTTTCCCAGGAGCAGCCGACCTTCGCGGTCGGCATGGTCGCGAAAGGCGGCGGCAGACAGATCCGCGTCGGCGACGAAGTCGATACGCTGGGTTGAGTGCGCGTTATTTTTTCTTCGGCTTCTTTTTCTTCGACGGTTCCCGCTCCTTCACTTCCTTCGGCACGAGGAACTCCAGTGCCCCCGGATCGACCTTGACCTCAATGGTGGTGGGCGCCTTCGGCCGCTTCTTGCCTTCCGGCGGCCAGAGCTTGTCGTCGATGTGGAGGGGAAATCCCGTCCACTCGATCTTCAGGCGCTTGCCGCGCAGCGTCTTGAACGCGGGCGCCCAAGGCTTGCCTTCCTGCCAGTCGCGGATATTCCGGTGCAGCTTGCGGCGCTCTTTTTCGGAGATCAGCACGACATCGAACTTCCCGTCGTTGCGCACGATGTCCGGAGCGAGGAACAGGTTCGGGCCGATGTATTGCATGTTGAGCGCCTCGAACATCAGGTAGCGCCCGGAGATGTCCTTGCCGTCGAGGCTCGCTTTCACCGCCGTAACGGGACAGTCGGCAAGCTGCTCGCGAAAAATCTGCTGTGCGTAGGTCACCTTGACGCCGGCATCCTTGAGCCGATCGATGGCGCCGTTTCCCTCGAGCTCGGGGATCGAGCACGTCAGCAGTCCCGTGCCCAGGCCCTCGATGAAGTGCCGCTCTCCCCACGGCCCGGTCGCAATGCAGGCATCGAACTTGAGCCGGCGCGCGGACTCCCAATCCGGAATCAGCCGGAACACCGGAATGTCGGCGATGCCCAGCGTCTTTGACACGTTGTTCGCCGTGCCCATCGGCAGCACCGCGATCGGCACACCGCTGTCGACCAGGCGCCGGGCTACCCTGCCGACGGTGCCGTCGCCGCCGGCGACCGCGACCAGGTCGGCCGATTTCTCGAGCACGTCGGACCAGCCCCTTTTCTTGGAGGACTGGTAGCGGACCTTGTACCCGGCCTCTTCGATCAGGGCCACGAGCTGGCCCCGGGTCGGCTGCATGCCGTCGCCCGCGTCGGGATTGTGAATAAGTGTCACGCGCATGGCCGGAACCTCGAATCGGATTTCACGCACTAACCTATAACAACGAAGGAAACCCGTGCGCCTGCTGATCTCCAACGACGATGGCATTTACAGCCCGGGCATTGCCGCGCTCGCGGAGGTCGCCTCCGAGTTCGGCGAGGTGCGCGTCGTGGCGCCGGACGTCGAGCGCTCGTCCGCGGGACACTCGATTACCTCGGGACGCCCGCTCTCCTACAAGCGCACGCCGCTCGCGAAGGTGGAAGCGTACCGCGTCGATGGCACACCCGCGGACTGCGTCGCGCTCGGCGCGTCGCAGTGGGAGAACGTCGACGTCGTGCTCTCCGGCATCAACCTCGGTGCCAACATCGGCAACGGCATCTGGCATTCCGGGACGCTCGCCGCCGCCAAGCAGGGCGCGCTCATGGGCATGCGCGGCATCGCCTTCAGCATACCGGCGCCGGAGGAGGAGCCGGATTTCGAGAGCCTGAAGCCGCACATCAGGAGCGTACTCACCCTCCTGCTCCACGAGACCGTGCTGTCGCTGGTCAACGTGAACTTTCCCGTGGTGCCGCCGCACGGAATCCTCTGGACGCGACAATCGGTCCGCTTCTACGACGGGCGAGTGGTGGCCGGCAAGGATCCGATGGGACGCAAGCATTTCTGGTTTACCGTCACGCCGATCAAGGACACCGACGAGGGCACCGACCGCTGGGCAGTCGAGCGCGGCTACATCTCCATCACGCCGCTGCGCCTCGACCTCACCGACGAGAAGGAGCTCGCCATCGCGCACAAGCAGCATCCCCTCTGATTGAGGGGAGACGGCGCGACTGCCGGTTAGAGTGCAATAGGCCGCGCGCGTTCCGTCACCAGTCGAACGGGGAACGGCCGCCAGGCGCCGAAACGAAACGAGCCCGGCGCCGTGAGGCGCCGGGCTCGCGTCCGGTCTTGCGCGGGACGACGGACTACTTGCTGTCTTCCGGCGCCTTCTTGTCCGTCATGAAGAGGTAGATGAAGAAGCCGACGATCATGCCGACGAAGAGGATCCCGAAGATGACGACGTAGATCATGCTGACAGTCTCGACCGGCGCGGTGGCGTCCATTTCCTTGGCGGCAGCGAAGGCTGAACTGGACAACAACCAGAAGACGATGGAAATCAGAGACTTGAACATGGGGATCTCCCGTTAACTTACGCAGCTGGCATTGTGGCCGCCATACCTTACGCCTCGCTTACATGTCCACAAAATGGAATTGATTCTTCTGTGAAATACTCCTGTTATTGGGCAGATTAGTCCATATCGTGAATTTTCTTGAGCGCCGCTGCCGGCGCGGCGCGCGCTTTGCTAATATGAGCGCCCCGGAACCCGCATGAAAAACGTCGTTCTTTTCGATCCCACGGCTCCGCGCGAGAACAGCGCCGGCAGCGGCTCGCCGCAGGCCCTGCCCGATCTCAAGGGCGCAGTAGTCGGCTTCATCGACAACGCCAAGCCTAATTTCAACCACCTCGTGGACGACCTCGGCGAGTTGCTGGTTGCCCGCTACGGCGTCGCGCGCGTGGTGAAGCGCCGGAAGCGCTCGGCCTCGGTGCCCGCGCCCGAGGAAATGCTGCGGGAGATCACCGGCGAATGCGACGTGGTGATCACCGGCTCGGGCGACTGAGGGTCGTGCGCGTCGTGGAGTGTCCACGACGGAGTCGAAGCCGCGAAGCAGGGGCGCGCGGCCGTGACGATCTGCTCGACCGCCTTCACCACGCTCGGCCGCGCCCAGGCCTCCGCACTCGGGCGCCCGGAGCTTCCCATCGCCGTGATCGCGCACCCGTTCGGGCTGCGCACGCGCGAGGAAGTGCGCGGGATCGCCGAGGAATGCGTGAAGGACATCGCCCGCCTCGTCGGCGCGAAATGAGCGCATGAGCGGCCAGCGCTCCTCCTCCGCGGCCGCCGCGCGCTTCGAGGCGCCCGACGACCTGGAAGCGATCAACCGGCTCTACCGCGAGAAGCGCTGGGGCGACGGGCTGCCGGTGATTCCGCCCACCGTCGAGCGCGTCGAGCGCATGCTGGGCGGCACGCCCCGCGGCCGCGACGAAGTGGTGGCGCGCATCGCGCCCGGCTTCGGCGCAGCAACCGTAGAGCGCATCGCCATCAACGCAGTGCTCGCGGGGTGCGACCCGGAAGCCCTGCCCGTCCTCATTGCCGCGACCGAGGCCGTCGTCGCGCCGGAATTCAACCTCCAGGGCATACAGGCGACCACTAACCCGGTCGCGGTATGGCTCATCATCAATGGACCAGCAGCAAAAAGCCTGGACGTCAACGGGACGTTCAACTGCCTGGGCCAGGGAACGTGGTCCAATGCGACGATCGGCCGCGCGCTGCGGCTCGTCCTGCAGAACATCGGGGGCGCGCTGCCGGGCGAGATGGACCGCGCGACGCAGGGCCAGCCGGGCAAGTACTCATTCTGCTGCGCGGAGAACGAGGAAGCGAGCCCGTGGGAGCCGCTGCACGTCGAGCGCGGCCATGCGCGTGGCGCGAGCACCGTGACGGTGGTCGGCGCCGAGGGCAACCTCAACATGAATACCCACACCAAGGACGCCGGCGAGCTGGTGCGCGCGTTCGCGGAGACCATTCAGCACCCGCCGTGCAATGATTACTGCCACGGCGGCGAACCCTGGATCGTGATCGGGCCGGAGCACGCGGAGATCTTCCACCGCGCCGGGCTCTCCAAGGCCGAACTGAAGCGTGAGCTGTGGGAGCATTCGAAGATGCCCGCCGCCCGCATGACCGACCGCGACATCCTCCGCGTGCGCGACTCGCGCGGGGCGGAGCTGGGCGAGATCCGCCCCGATACCCTGCTCCCGGTCTCGCACCGGCCCGAGGATATTTACCTGATCGTCGCCGGCGGACCCGGCACCCATTCGACCTATATTCCGTCTTTCGGCAACACGCAGTCGGTGACGCGCGCGATCGTCTCCTGATTCCCCGCGGGTGAACCGCCGCGCCGATTCTGTATACCATTGCCCCACCCCTTGAGGAGATTCCGATGGCAGGCGAAGTAACCCAGGAGCTTGCGCGCTTCGCGGCACAGCTCGATTACGACCGGATTCCGGACTCCGCCCGGGAGCATTGCAAGAACCTGCTGCTCGACGCGGTAGCTTGCGCCCTCGCCGGAGACCGGGGAGAAGAGACTCACCAGGTCGCCGCGTTCACCGGAGCGCTCGCCGAGTCGAAGGAATCGAGCATCATCGGCGGCGACCGCCGCTCGCTCGCCGGCGCCACGATGCTGAACGGCTATCTCATCACCGCCGTCACCATGTGCGACGTGCACCGCCCGACGCTCACGCACATCACCCCGGAAGTCGTGCCCGCTGCCCTCGTGATCGCCGAGCGCGACGGATCGAGCGGCCGCGACCTGCTGGTGGCGCTCGCCGCGGGCTGCGAAGTTTCCACGCGCATCGGGCTCGGCTGGGACTTCCCGGAAGCGCGCAAGCGCGGCTGGCACGGCCCCGGCATCCTCGGGCCGTTCGGCGCCGCCGCCGCGGTCGGCCGCCTGCTCGGCTTCGACGAGGAAACCATGGCGCGCGCCTACGGGCTCGCCGGCAGCCAGGCCGCGGGCACTTTCGCTGCGTGGGGAACGCCGACGGTCAAGTTCCACCAGATCCGCGGCGCGCTGTCGGGGCTGATGGCCGCTCTGCTGGCGCAACAGAAGTTCGTGGCGACCCGCGAGTTTCTCACCGCGAGGGACGGCGGGCTCTACAACACCTACTCGAACGGCGGCAAGCCGGAAGCGGCAGTGGCCGGCCTGGGCAAACGCTGGGAGCTGGAGCAGATCGCTCTGCGCCTGTGGCCGTCCGCCTCGACGATCCAGGGCTTTGTCACCGCGATGTTCGAGCTAATGGAGAAGCACCAGCCCGCGTTCGAGCAGGTGACGAAAATTCGAGTCTTTATGAACCAGACCGGCGTGGACATGCACGGCATGTTCCCGCGCTACAAGGGCAAGTTCGAGGCGCTGCTCTCGACCCACTATTGCGCGGCCGCCATTCTCCACGACAAGACCCTGTCGCTCGCCCAGTTCGAGCCCGCGCGCTATAACGACCCGAAGCTCGCGCGTTTCGCTGCCGAACGTGTGGAGACGATTGTTGACGCGTCGCTCACGGGCGTCCAGTCCGTGGTGGAAGCCGGGCTGTCCGACGGCAGGAAGGTTTCCGTCCGCTGCGAGCATACGAAGGGATCCCCGGAAAACCCGCTCTCGCGCGCCGAGATCGAGGAGAAGTTCCGCCACTACGGCAAGGGCGTGCTGCCCGCCGCCCGCATCGAGGAGACGATCAATGCCATCACGAAACTGGAGGGCCTGAAATCCACGCGCAGTCTGATGGACTTGCTGCGCACCGGCAAGGAGCCGCGCGCGCTCAAGTCGGCGTGACGGGTCGCGCCGGTCGTGAGCGCCGCACCTCGTTGAAAGCGGCGCCGAGCAGGAAGACCTGCACCGAGAAGTAGACCCACATCACCAGCACCACCAGCGAGCCGGCAGCGCCGAAGGAGTCACTGAAAGCGGCGCGGCCGAGGTACAGGCCCAGCAGGTGCTTGCCGATGTTCAGCAGCACCGCCGCGAGCAGCGCGCCCGGCCAGACCTGGCGCCACGGCTGGCGCTCCGACGGCAGCCAGCGCATCAGCAACCCGAACAGGCCCGCGAGCAGCGCGAGCGAGAGCAGGACGTTGGCCCACTCGGCAACGGCTCCCAGCACCGGGAAATAAGCGGTCATCCAGTCCGACATCGCCGCGAAGACCGCGCTCGCGATCAGTGAGACCAGCAGCAGAAAGCCGACTGCGAACACCAGCGCAAGCGACCACAGGCGTCCGCGCACGAACCAGCTGAGTCCGCCCGGTGTCTTGGGCTGGTGGATTGTGTCGAGCGCGTTTCTCAGCTCGAACAGCACGGCCGTGGCGCCCACCAGCAGAGTTGCAGCACCGGTCACCCCAGCCAGCGTTCCTTTGTTCGAATTCATGTAAGCGGTCAGCAGCCCATCGACCGCGCCGGCGGCGTTGGAACCCATGAGGCCGGCAAGCTGGTCAAGAAATTCCTTCCGCGCAAAGTCGGTGCCCACGAAGGCGCCGGCGAACAGCACGGCGATCATGACCAGCGGGGTGAGCGAAAAGATCGAGTAGAAAGCGACGGCGGCGCCGAGGCGCGCGGCGTTGCGCTCGCTCCACAGGGAAACAGTTGCCCGGGCAAGTTTCCAGACCTTGAGGATCATGCCCCTCCTCCGATGAAGGTATGACCGGGCTCCGGGCGGGGCGTTTCCCAGCCCGCGCGGCGCTCAGGCGGGCGGCGGCACCGTTCGCTTGAAGGATTCCCGCCCTTCCAGCGTTTTCCAGAGCCTGGCCAGACCGGGATACTTTTCCTGGGGAAAGAATTCCGGCCGCCGCGCGCTGATGAAGCCGATGTGGCAGCCGAGCGTGACGTCGGCGAGCGTCATCCCGCCACCGACGCACCACGGACGGTTGCCGAGCATCCGCTCGAGCGCGGCGAAGCCGGAGTCGAGCTTGCCGCGCTGGCGCTCGAGCCAGTCGCGGCTGCACTTCGCCTCGTCGTGAAAGCGCGCCTCATAGATACTCGCAACCGCCGCGTCCATCGTGGCGTCCGCGATTGCCTCCCAACGCCGGACGTCGAGCCGACCATCCGCATCGGCCGGTATGAAGCGCGGCTCCGGAAAGCGGCCGTCCACGTAATCGGCGATCAGCGGCGAGTTGACCAGTACACGCCCGTCGTCGAGCTTGAGCGCGGGAACCTTGCCAACGGGGTTCGTCTGCTTGAGGTCGTTGGCGGCCCACAGATCCACTGTCTCGACCTCGTGCGGTGCGTTTTTCTCGAGCAGCATGACGCGGATCTTGCGCGCGAATGGACTGCCAGCGGATATGTAGAGCTTCATGGCGATCCCGGGGGAAAAGGAGCCGCTACGATACACCCTTCGCCGGCCAGGGTGAAAACATCCCGGGCCCTCCGGGATCAGCCCGGAGCAGGCTGCCGCGCAAGCGCCCGATGAAACTGCCGCCGGCGGCTACTATCCAACGACGCGAATGCTGCTCTCCGAAGCATGATGTTCCAGGTGATCCATTAGTCCGTAGAGGAACACCACGATTCCCGACATCTCAAGCACTTCCTCGATCGTCGACAGCACGCCATAGGCTAGGTCCTGGCCATGGGCCGCACTGTAGGCCGATCCCGCCATCTCCATGCCGAGCGCGCCCGCGACGTAAATCGCGCCCGCCGTCACGAACAGCGCCCGGCTGCGCGCCGGCAGAGCCGCCAGGAAGCGGAAATAGGCCAGCGCCAGGAATACGAGAAAGACGAGGGCCGGTATGACCCAGGCGTGATACAGCGGCCCCCCGGTGATGCCGAAATAGGAGCGGAGCACGCCACTGCTCAACTCATGGATGGCCACCATCTCGTCCATAGCCATCAGCGCAAAAATTCCGCCGAGCCCGGCCCAATGGAGACGGAAGCCACCACGCGATTGCGCGTGTGCCGCAATCAGCCCGAGCAACGCGGCAGCGGCCAGCAGCGCCACTCCCGAGTAAAAGGTAGGCAGCTTGCCCTCACCGGCAACGCTGAAGAAAGCGATGTAATGGCGCGCTCCCTCCCACGGCCAGGCGTACCTGAAGATAACCGCCGGAATATTGAGCAAATGAAGCACGACAATCGTTGCGACCAGCGTCCGCGTCACGCCGTTCTTCGATATCTCGATTCGGGAACCCGGATCCTCGGCCGTCGCTTTCATTTTCCGTCCTGTTGCGGCGTGATGGCGCGATGCTGTTGCCGAATTGCTCCGTTCGACCGTCAAGAATCCTGCGCGGGTGCATCCGCGCTAGAACGCCCGCGCGCGACGCAACCGATACAGATAGCTACCGGAGATCAGAAGTCCGATGGTCTTGTAGTAACTTCTCCGCAAGCGTCCTCCCCCGCTGCCCATCACCGTCAAGGCGGCGCGGGCCCGGGTGTTCACGCGGGCAGCGTCGATCCGGCCTTCGAAGCCCGCCACGACGGAGCGCATCAAGACGAGGTGCGCGCTCCTGGACGAGAACAGGTACACGGGACGGAGCAGCTCGTAGCAGGCGCAGCCGATCAGCCAGCCCAGACTCGCTTCCAGCGGCGTTGCCGGCCCGGTATCCTCCGATCCCGCCGGGACGACGAAATCGAGCAAGGTCAGCGTCCCGCTGTGTGGGTCGAACAGCATGTTGTTGAAGCAAAAATCATAATATGGTTCGCCGAAAACGCGCGTGTAGAGCTCGAGGCCAAGCCGGATCCTGCCGGCAATCTGCGCAACGCCGGGATCCGCGCGGTCGATGCGCTGCAGGTAGGCCGAAAGGTTCTCGCCGGGGCAGAGGTCCATCACCACTCGCGGCGGCGCGGAAAGATCCTGCCCGATGATCCTGGGGCAGGCAACGCCCTCGACGCCATGCAGGACTTCGCGGAACCGAGTCGTGTACGCCACTTCGCGGCGGGCGTTGCGAATCGCGGTTTCGGGATCGGGATGCAGGTAGACCTTGGTGACCGAGCCCCCGGTTTCGTCTATCTCCACGGCCCCGTCGCAACCCCGGATGATTCTTCGCGAGCGCATGTGACGGGAGTCGAATGGGGGCGGAAGCGGCGGGAGCGATTCCGCAGACGTGCGCCAGGCAATCTTCCCTCACCCCCTCCTTTCCGGGCGAGGCCGGGCTATCTGCAGCGGAACGGCGCGGTCCATGACGTTGTGACAGCGGGATGACACTGCCGTTCCGCGGACGGCATGCCGTCAGTGCGCAGCTACAACCCTTTTGCCCGAGGACCCGGCCGGCGCGAGCCAGCCCGCCACCTTCTTGCCGAGGCGGATGCCGGGCCGTTCGATGAGCAGGTAGCTCAACGCGGCGGCCCCGACCACAAGCAGGCCGCACAGCGCGATGGTCAGCCAGTAGCCGCCGGTGCTCGCCATGGCGTAGCTGCGCACCGCGCCGATGGAGAAAACGCCGGTCAGCACCAGTCCGTGCACGAGGTACACGCTGTAGCTGATCTCGCCCAGCCGCCGCGCCGCCTTCGTTTCCAGCGCCGTGGAACGGCCTCCGATGCAAACGGCGCCGAACAGCACGCCCAGCACGATCAGCTGCGGGACGCCCACCACGGTGGAAAACTGCGTGAACAGCAGCGCCAGGCAGGCAAGCATCAACGCAGGCGCAAGCCTGCTGCCGGGACGTATCCGCCAGCCGCGGTGCGCCACGGAGGCGGACACCATCCCGCAGAAAAACAGGCCTGCGTAGATCGCCTGCGGGCGTCCGAGCGCGGCATGGAGGACGCAGCACGCGATGAACCCGCCAAGCGCGTACCAAAGATGGCGCCCGCCGCGCGCGAACAGCGCAAGCAGCGGCAGCGAGAGGTAGAACAGCCACTCGTACATCAGCGTCCAGGTTACGCCCGCCAGCAATCGGCCCGTGTCGTCGTAGCCATTCACATCCGGCTGACCGAGGGCGCCGAGCGCAAGCCAGCGCGCGGTGTCGAGCGCAACTTCGGATGCCGGTTCCTGCAGGGTGAAGCGCGTCTGCACGAATACCACGAGAAGCACCACGGTCGCGACCGCCAGGTAGACGGGCCCGATCCGGAAAATCCTGCCGGTATAGAGCCGCTTCCAGTCGGGCCCGTCGCGCTCGTGCAGCAGCTTGCCCCAGAACAGGAAGCCGGTGATGGCGAAGAACAGCGAAACGCCGACCTCGCCGATCATCGTGTAGAAGACCGACGGCGGCGCGAGCCATTTCCCGGTCTCGAGGTATTGCGGAATCAGCACTGCGTGGTGGCCGAACACACCGAACGCCAGCAGTCCCCGCAGCCCGTCGATAGCGGCGAAGCGCTCACCTGAGCCTGCGGCTGCGCCATCGATCACCCGAAACGGGCGGTCCAGGCGAAAGATCAGCAGGACGGCGGCGAGCAGGGCAAGATAGGGCCAGATCGAATAGAAACTCACGCGCGGAGGGAGGCGGCGCAACTGCACGCCAGCCCGAATTAGTGGCTACCACTATGACTGACAGGTCCGCGCGCGCTTTGTTCTTGCTAAGATGGGGCGATGAATCCGAGAAATTCAAAAAATGTGATTGAAATCAATCACTTGTCCTTCTCCTATGGGGAAAACGTCGTGCTGCGCGACATCAACCTCACGGTGCCGCGCGGCTCGGTGGTCGCCATCCTCGGCACCAGCGGCTGCGGCAAGAGCACGCTGCTGCGGCTGATCGGCGGGCAACCGCGGCCGAACGGCGGGCGCATCGAGGTCGAAGGCCAGTTCGTGCACGCGATGGACGACGAGGCCCTCTACGCGATGCGGCGCAGGATGGGAATGATGTTCCAGAAGAGCGGCCTGTTCTCGGACCTGTCGACCTTCGAGAACATCGCGTTCCCGATGCGCGAGCGCACGAAGCTGCCCGAGCCGGTCATCCGCGACCTGGTGCTGATGAAGCTGCACGCGGTCGGCCTGCGCAATGCCCACATGCTGATGCCGAACGAACTCTCCGGCGGAATGCAGCGGCGCGTCGCGCTCGCCCGCGCGATCGCGCTCGACCCCGACATCATCATGTACGACGAGCCGTTCGCGGGCCTCGACCCGATCTCGCTGAACCAGATCGCGAACCTGATCCGCCGCCTCAACGACGCGCTCGGCGTGACCTCGATCGTCGTCAGCTACGACGTCGTCGAGTCGCTCAAGGTCGCCGACTATGTGTATTTCATCTCCGCGGGGAAAGTCGCCGCGCACGGGACGGTCGAGGAAGTAAACGCCTCGCAGGACCCGTTCGTGCGCCAGTTCGTCGATTCCCTGCACGACGGGCCGGTGGCCTTCCACTATCCCGCGCAGCCGTACCCGGCCGATCTGCGCCTCGCCGATTCCGCCCCGGCCTGAAGCCGAGGATGGCGACGCGCGGGAAACGCCGCGAGCGCGAAGCCGCCCCGCGCCGCCATCCTCGGCTTCAGGCCGGGGCGGAAT
>Ga0247825_10001918_pt1 | contig 13769 bp, 12 predicted proteins | sample 13C_Vanillin_Day_FD_194413 | JGI IMG/M metagenome (GOLD analysis project Ga0247825, IMG submission 194413) | Soil microbial communities from agricultural site in Penn Yan, New York, United States - 13C_Vanillin_Day48 | ecosystem: Environmental > Terrestrial > Soil > Agricultural land | place...
GCTCAACAGCGACGCCGCCGAGATTGCCCATGCCGCTGCCGCCGTATTCGGCGGCGTCGCTGTTGAGCAGCTCTCGCCAGTAGCCCCCGCGCGGCACGCCGACGCGGTAGTTGGTGCGCGGCACGGGGGTGAAGTTGCAGACGACGAGCAGCGGCGGCGCGGCGTCCTCGCCGATGCGCAGGTACGAGAGCGCGCTCTGCTCCCAGTCGCCGCGCTGCACCCAGCGGAAGCCGTCGTTGCTGAAGTCTTTTTGATAGAAGGAAGGATTTTCCTTGTAAGTCCGATTCAAATCGGCCACCCATTTGCGCACCCCCTCATGCAGGGGATACTCCAGCACGTGCCACTCGAGGCTGTCGTCGTGGTTCCACTCGCGGCGCTGCCCGAACTCGCAGCCCATGAACACGAGCTTCTTGCCCGGGTGCGTCCACATGTAGCCGAAGAGCAGCCGCAGGTTGGCGAACTGCTGCCAGTCGTCGCCGGGCATCCTGCCGATGAGCGAGCTTTTGCCGTGCACCACCTCGTCGTGCGAGAGCGGCAGCACGAAGTTCTCGTGGAAGGCGTACCAGAGGCTGAAGGTGAGGCTGTCGTGGCGGTACTTCCGGTACACCGGGTCGAGCTTGAAGTAGCCCAGGGTGTCGTGCATCCAGCCCATGTTCCACTTCATGCCGAAGCCCAGGCCGCCGAGGTACACCGGGCGCGACACCTGCGGCCAGGCGGTCGACTCCTCGGCGATGGTCTGCACGCCGGGGAAGTCGCGGTACACGCTCTCGTTCAGGAAGCGCAGGAACTCGATCGCCTCGATGTTCTCGCGCCCGCCGTAGCGGTTGGGGATCCACTCGCCGGCCTTGCGGCCGTAGTCGAGGTAGAGCATCGAGGCCACCGCGTCGACGCGCAGCCCGTCGGCGTGGAACCTGTCGAGCCAGAAGCGCGCGCTCGAAGCCAGGAATGCCCTTACTTCATTCCTTCCGTAATTGAAGATCGCGCTGGCCCAGTCCGGGTGATGGCCCTGGCGCGGGTCGGCATGCTCGAAGAGGTGCGTGCCGTCGAAGTAGCCAAGCCCGTGCTGGTCCCACGGGAAGTGCGACGGCACCCAGTCGAGGATCACGCCGATGCCCGCCTGGTGCAGCGTGTCGATGAGGAACATCAGGTCCTGCGGCGTGCCGTAGCGCGAGCTCGCGGCGAAGTAGCCGGTGCACTGGTAGCCCCAGGAGCCGTAGAACGGGTGCTCCATGATCGGCATCAGCTCGACGTGCGTGAAGCCCATTTCCTTCACGTACTGGGCGAGCGTCGGGGCGACCTCTTTGTAGCCCAGAAGGCGCTCCGGGTTGGAAGGATCCCTCCTCCATGAACCGAGATGCAGCTCGTAGACCGAGCACGGCGCGCCGAGGGCGTTGCGGTGCTGGCGGGTCTTCATCCACTCGGCGTCGCCCCACTGGTAGGCGAGGTCCCAGACCACCGAGCCGGTGCGCGGGGCGGGCTCGGCGCGGAACGCGAAGGGATCGGACTTGTCGACCCTGAAGTCGCCGCTTTTCGAGACGACGTGGAACTTGTAAATGCTGCCGTGCCGCGCCCCTTCGACCCGCGCCGTCCAGATGCCGGCGTCGCTTCCCAGCATCGGGTTGGCGCGCGGGTCCCAGCCGTTCCAGTCGCCGATCACCGCCACGCTTGCGGCATTGGGCGCCCAGACTGCAAAGTCGACGGCACCGGGAACCACGTGCGCGCCCAGCTTCTCGTAGAGGCGCGAGTGCGTCCCCTCGCGGAAGAGGTACTGGTCGTGGCCGGTCAGGGCCGTGGTCCGTTCGGTAATCGCAGTCATTTCATATACTTTGGCTATGCAAACCGATTACGTGCAGCGCTTCCTGTTTGAGGACCTCGACATCCGGGGGCGCCTGGTGTGCCTGACCGAAGCCTGGCAGCGCATGCTGGACGGGCGGGACTACCCCGAGGATATCGCGCATCTGCTTGGACATACCACCGCACTAAATGTGCTGCTGGGAGCCAACCAAAAGGGCGCCGGTCGTGTGACCCTGCAGGTGCAAGGCTCGGGCCCGGTCAAGCTGCTGGTCGCCGACTGCACCGCCGATCTCCAGATCAGGGGCATGGCCGCCTATGAAAGGGAAGTAACTTCAGGAACAAATGAAAGAAATCTGCTAGGGAACGGCCGCCTTTCGGTCACCCTGGAAGACGTGAAAAGCGGCCAGCTGTACCAGAGTCTGGTGCCCCTCGAGGGAGAGACCCTCGAGCAGATCTTCGAGCACTACCTCAGCCAATCCGAGCAGGTGTCGGCGTTCCTGCGCCTGCGCGCCGACGCGGGCGCGCTGTGCGGGCTGCTGCTCGAGAAGCTGCCCGGCGCCGACGGCCGCGACCCCGACGGCTGGAGCCGCGTCACCCACCTCGCCTCGACGCTCACCCTCGACGAGACGCGCGATGCGCAGCCCTACGACCTGCTCACGCGCGTGTTCCCCGAGGAGCTGATGCGCGTGTTCAAGCTCTATGCCGTCGAGTACCACTGCCCCTACGACGAGGAGAAGGTGAAGGACATGCTGCGCGCGCTGGGGCGCGAGGAAGTCGAGTCCATCCTCGCCGAGCAGGGCGAGATCGTGATCCGCAACGAGATGTGCAACCACGAGTACCGCTTCGGCGCCGAGGCGATCGAGCGCCTCTTCGCCGCCCACTAGCCCGCGGAAAGCCACAATCGGGTGCTACCCTCTGTCCCCAGGAGGCTCACCCCATGAAAAAACTTCTCGTTGCCGCCGCCGTCCTCGCCCTCGCCGCCTGCGGCAAGGACGAGGCGCCCAAGCCCGCCCCGGTCACCCCGGTCACCCCGACGCCACAAGTGATTCCAGAAGTGAAACCGGAGGCGAAGGCCCCCGAAGCGCCCAAGGCGGACCCGAACAAGGAGCTCGCGAGCCGCGTGAAGCGCGCGCTGGAGGACGCGAGCCTGGTCGGTATCGACCCGAGCGCCTCGAGCGGCAAGGTCACGCTCTTCGGCACCACTCCCACCGACGCGGAGCGTAAGCGCGCGGCGGGAATCGCGACCAAGGTCGAAGGAGTGACCTCGGTGGACAACCAGATCAAGGTCGTGAAGGGCTCTTGACCGCCCCGGGCCGGACCTGCCCGCTTTCGTACCGCTACACGCCCGAGTCTCTGCGCCGCGCGCCGCAGCTCGCCGCCGATACGGTGTGGATCGCCGGCGGGCTCTACGGCAACCCGTTCGCGCTCGAGAGCCTGCTCGCGCTCTACGAGCGCGAGCGCGGCACGAAGGCGCTCGTCTTCAACGGCGACTTCCACTGGTTTGATGCCCGGACGGACGTCTTTGACCAGATAAATCGGAAAGTACTGGGGTTCGCGGCACTGCGCGGCAACATCGAGGCGGAGCTTGCGACGCCTGTCGCGGACGCGGGCTGCGGCTGCGCCTATCCCGACTGGGTGGACGACGGCACGGTCGAGCGCTCGAACGAGATCATCGAGCGCCTGCGCGCCGCCGCGGGCGACGCGCGGGCGCTGGCGGCGCTGCCGATGCACCTCGTCGCGCGGGTCGGCGAGGCGCGCGTCGCCATCGTGCACGGCGATTTCGAGTCGCTCGCCGGCTGGGGCTTTTCCCAGGAAACGCTCTCGAGCTCGCAGGGGCGGCTTGCGGCGCACGAGGCCTTCGACCGCGCGCAAGCCGATATCTTCGCCTCCAGCCATACCTGCCTGCCGGTGCTGCAGCGCTTCGGCGAATCGCGCGCGATCGTCAACAACGGCTCGGCCGGCATGCCCAACTTCCGCGGCGAGCTCTACGGGGTGGTCACGAGGATCTCCACGTTCGAATCGAGCGACGCCATCTACTCCATGAGCATTTCAGGTGTTTTCATAGAAGCGATCGCGCTGCGATACGACGAGGCCGCCTGGGAGAAGCGCTTCCTCGAGTGGTGGCCGGCCGGCTCGCCGGCGCACCGCTCGTACTACGGTCGCATCACGAACGGGCCGTCATACGTCGTCGGACAGGCGCTTCGCCAAGACCTTCTTCGCGACGAGCGGCGCCAGGCCGAGCGCGGCAAGCGCGCCGAGCACGCCGGGCGATAGCACCCCCCAGGGCGAGTCGACTGCGGCGAGCTGCGCCCCGGCGTGGGCGAAAAGGAAAGTGCCGGCCAGCATGCCGAGCTGGCTCACCCAGTAGTAGGTCCAGGTGCGCATGCGCGTCACGCCCATCGCCGCGTTCACGAGCAGGAACGGCACCGCGGGCACGAGGCGCAGGAAGAAGAGGTAGCAAGCGCCGTCGCGCTCCACGCCCTCGTGCAGTCGCCACAGCCGGGAGCCGAAGCGCCGCTCGACATGGTCTTTCAGGAAGAATCTCGTGATGAGAAAGGCAAGCGTGGCGCCGATCGCCGAGGCGAACGACACCAGCAGGGTCGCGGTCGCGGCGCCGAAGAGCGCGCCCGCCGCCATCGTTGCCGCCGCCCCGCCGGGAAGCGAGGTCGTGGCGAGCAGCACGTAGCCGAGGAAGAAGGCCGCGAGCTCCATCACCCGGTGACGGTGAGCCCGGCGCCGGCGGAGAAGCCGCCGATCGTGCGCGCCGCGTCGAAGCCGTGGCGCCTGAACACCTCCAGCACCTTCGCCTCGCTCTCCGGCGAGCAGGCCACGAGCAGGCCACCACTGGTTTGGGGGTCGGTGAGGAGCTGCCTTTCCCATTCATTGATGTTTTTCAGCGTGACTTCTTTTCCATATCCATTCCAGTTTCTCGTCGAGGCGCCGGTGAAGATGCCGGCCTTCACGTGCTCCAGCGCCTCGGGCATCACCGGCACGTCGCCCCAGCGCACCTGCGCCGCCAGCCCGGCGCCGCGGCAGAGCTCCAGCAGGTGCCCGGCGAGGCCGAAGCCGGTCACGTCCGTCAGCGAGTGCACGCCCGCCATGTCGGCGAACTCGATGCCGGGCCGGTTGAGCTTGGTCGTGTACTCGACCATGCGCCGGTAACCCGCTTCGGAGAGCTTGCCCTGCTTGAGCGCGGCGCTCAGGATGCCGACGCCGAGCGGCTTGCCGAGGATGATGCGGTCGCCGGCGCGCGCGCCGTTGTTCTTCTTCATCTTGTCCGGATGCACGAGGCCCAGGGCCACCAGGCCGTAGATCGGCTCGACGGTGTCGATCGAATGGCCGCCCGCGATCGGGATGCCGACCTCGGCGCAGATCGACTCGCCCCCGGCGGTGATGCGGCGCACCACCTCGAGCGGCACGGTGTTGATCGGCATGCCGAGCAGCGCCAGCGCGAGGATCGGCTTGCCGCCCATCGCGTAGACGTCGGAGATGGCGTTGGTCGCCGCGATGCGGCCGAAGTCGTAGGGATCGTCGACGATCGGCGTGAAGAAGTCGGTGGTGGCGACCAGGGCCTGGCTGTCGTTCAGCTTGTAGACCGCCGCGTCCTCGTTGTTCTCGGTGCCGCGCAGGAGCGCCTCGGGCACCACGCCGCGCGGGATGGCGTGCAGGATCTCCGAGAGCACGCCGGGCGCGATCTTGCAGCCGCAGCCGCCGCCGTGCGCGAGCGAGGTGAGGCGGATGGGGGCGGCGATGTCGTTCACTGCTCTCTCCTTGCGCAGGTGCGGAAGCCGCAGAGCACGTCGGCGCGGTGCGGCGGGTAGAAATTGCGGAACGCGGGACGCCTGAGGCGCTGCGGCGTGGCGAAGCTGCCGCCGCGCAGCACGCGGTGGTCGTCGGCGAACCACGGCTGCGAATAATCGACGTACGGATCGGCCGAGAAGCCCGGATACGGCGCGAAGCGGCTCTCCGTCCATTCCCAGACCAGGGATTCCTCAAGTATTTTCGCTTTGCTGGCGCGTTCCCATTCCGCCTCGCTCGGCAGCCGCCTTCCGGCCCACCGGCAATACGCCTGCGCGTCGTGCCAGCTCACGTGCAGCACCGGCTGCGCCGGGTCGAGCGCCGCGCCCTTCTTCCAGTGCCGCGGCGCCGGGCCCCGGTCCTCGACGAACTTCACATACTCTCCGTTGGTGACCGCGCGCGGCGCGATCGCGTAGGCCGGGAGCTCGATTTCATGCGCCCATTTCTCGTTGTCGAACACGAAGCCGCTTTCCTTACGCGACCCGAGCGCGAAACGGCCGGCGGGAACCTCCACATCCTGTGAAGAAGAAGGATTCCTACCGTCAGGTTGCGAGAGCACTTCCGGATAGCCCAGGGTCCGCCACATGTAGCAGAACGCCTCGTTGTGCATGTCCTGATGGAAGATCGCGAGCTGCACGAAATAGGCGGCCTCGTCGTCGAGCGGGCCGCCGAGCAGCTCCAGCGTGCGCGCGTGCACGGCGTCCAAGTAGGCCCAGGTGGCCGCCATGTCCGGCAGGTCGAGCTGCCAGCGCGTGTCGTGCGCGATCCGGGAGGAGTCGTAGAGCTTGTCGGCGTGCGGCAGGAGCGAAGGCGCGTCGCGCATTTCACTCGCCCCGCCGCGGCGGTGCACCCAGAGCTCCTGGAACCAGGCGACGTGGCCGAGCTCCCAGCGCGGCGGGTTGACGATCGGCAGGCAGGGCACCTCGAGCTGCTGCGCCTCGAGGAGCGAGAAGCAGCGCCGGGTCAGGGCGCGCGCCTCCTCCAGCCACTGCGCCAGCACGGCGCGCGGCGGGTGCGGGCGGTAGAGCGAGAAGGAAGGCCAGGCCTTGCGGAATGTCGTCGCGGCAGCGAACATCGTTTTTCCAAGTGCGAATCCAGATTGTAACGCCTGCCCCACCCGGCTCGCGGCACGGCAACCGCAATACCGCGCTGCGCTGGGCCGCGCACCTGCGTGCGCTCGGCCATCGCGTCGGCATCGACACCGCGTGGCGCGGCAGCCGCGCCGATGCGCTCATCGCGCTGCACGCGCGCCGCAGCCATGCCTCGGCCGCCGCCTGGAAGAAGGCGCACCCGCAACGGCCGCTGATCGTCGTTCTCACCGGCACCGACCTCTACCGCGACATCCGTACCGACCGCGACGCGAAGGCGTCGCTCGAGCTGGCGGACCGGCTGGTGGTGCTGCAGGCAGAGGGGTTGAAGGAGCTGAAGGCTTCCCATCGAAGAAAAGCAGCGGTCATCCACCAGTCCGTGCGACCCGTGAAGCGGCGCCCGGCGCCGCGCGATCATTTCCTCGTCACGGTCATCGGCCACCTGCGCGAGGAGAAGGAGCCCTTCTGCGCTGCCCGTGCCCTGCAGCACCTGGAGGGCAACGTGCGGGTCATCCAGCTGGGCAAGGCCCTGTCGGAGGACATGGCCATGCAGGCCCGCCGCTTCATGAAGAGAGAGGCGCGCTACCGCTGGCTCGGCGAGCTGCCGCACGGCGCCGCGATGCGCTGGCTCGCGCGCAGCCATGCGATGGTGATCTCGAGCCGCATGGAGGGCGGCGCGCACGTCGTCTCCGAGGCCATCGCCGCCGGGGTGCCGGTCCTCGCCTCGCGCATTTCCGGCAACGTCGGGCTGCTCGGCGGGCGCTATCCCGGTTACTACCCGGTCGAAAACGACCGGGCGCTCGCGAGGCTGATCGAGCGGGCACGCACGGATCACGTGTTCATGGGAATTCTCGGAAAAGCCGTAAAAAAGAGGCGAGCGCTCGTCCGCCCTGCCGCGGAGCGGCGCGCGCTGAAGGCGCTGCTCAGGTGAACGTCCTCTTCGACCTCGACGGCACGCTGACCGACCCCGGCGACGGCTTCGTCGCCTGCGTGTCGCACGCGCTGGCGAAGCTGGAATGCCGGCCCCACGCGGACCACGAGATCCGCAGGCACGTCGGGCCGCCGCTGGAGGAGACGCTCGCGCGCCTGATCGAGGACCGCGCGAAGATCCCGGCCGCCGTCGCCTTCTATCGCGAGCGCTATGCGAGCCTTGGCTACCTCGAGAACGCGGTGTATCCCGGCATCGAGGAGGCGCTGCGCGCGCTGCATTCCCGGGGAATGCACCTGTTCGTCGCGACGTCCAAGCCTACGGTGTATGCCGAGCGCATCCTGGCGCACTTCGGCCTCGACCGGTTCTTCCGCGGCATCTACGGCAGCGAGCTCGACGGCACGCGCTCGAACAAGACGGAACTGCTTTCGCACCTGCTGGCGCGCGAGTTGCTTCGTCCGGAATCGACCTTCATGGTCGGCGACCGGGCACAAGACATGCTCGCCGCTGTGGCAAATGGCGCGCAGCCGGTTGGGGCATTGTGGGGATATGGCTCGCGCGGGGAGCTCGCGCAGTCAGGAGCCACGGCGTTCTGCGAGCAGGCGCGGGATCTACCCCCACTCCTAATGGGTTTGATTTCCCGCCGCGCGAGCACAACAGGCTAGCGCCAGCCCGCTTTCCCCGCTTCGCTGTAAGGTTTTCCGCCCACACCGCGCCTAATTGCATGACCGAAGCGATCGACCTGGCACCGGCCGCCGTGCTGCCCCGCGCGGGCCCGGCGCGGCTGCCGGCGCGCGTGGCGCGCGCCATCGAGGTGCAGCGCGACCGCGGCGAGATCCTGACGAGCTGGGTGCAGGCCGGCCTGCTGGTGGTTTTCGCCATGCTGTACTTCCTGGCGCCCAGCACCTCGCCGCTGCCGGTGCTCGAGCGGCCGGCGCCTTGGGCGCTCGCGTTCTACGCCGCGTTCACCGCCGTGAGGCTGTACCTGGCGCACGGGCGGCGCATCGGGCCGTGGATGCGCGCGGCCTCCGTGATCGTCGACATGGCGCTGCTCACGGTGACCATCTGGAGCTTCCACATCGAGTACGACCAGCCGGCGGCGTTCTACCTCAAGGCGCCGACCTTCACGTACTTCTTCATCTTCGTCGCGCTGCGCGCGCTGTCGTTCTCGCCGGGGCACGTGCTGCTCGCGGGCGGCGCCGCCGCCCTCGGATGGCTGGTGCTGCTCGGCTACGCGCTCGCCGAGCCGGGCGCGATCGACCTGGTCACGCGCAACTACGTCGAATACATGACCTCGGCGAAGATCCTGATCGGCGGCGAGATCGACAAGGTGATCTCGCTGCTGCTGGTGTCCGCGCTGCTGGCGATCGCCGCCGGCCGGGCGCGCCAGCTGCTCGAGCGCGCCGTCGCCGAGCAGGCCGCCTCGAGCCAGCTGGCGCGCTTCTTCTCGCCCGAGGTAGCCGAGCGGCTGATCGGCGCCGACGAGCTGCTGCGCCCGGGCGAGGGCGAGAGCCGCGAGGCCGCGGTGATGTTCATCGACCTCAGGGGATTCACGCGGCTCGCCTCGACGCTCGACGCGCGGGCGCTGATCGGCCTGCTGGGCGAGTACCAGCACATCGCCGTGCCCGTGATCCAGAAGCACCACGGCTCGATCACCACCTACCTCGGCGACGGCATCATGGTCACCTTCGGCGCCACGCGGCCGAGCGACACTTTCGCGGCCGACGCGCTGCGCTGCGCCGAAGCGCTGCTCGAGGCGCTCTCGGCCTGGAAAGGCCCGGACGTGGGCATCGGCATCGAGGCGGGGGCGGTGATCTGCGGCGCCATCGGCGAGGAAGGCCGCCTCGAGTACGCGGTGATAGGCGACCCGGTCAACCGCGCCGCGAAGCTGCAGAACCACACCAAGGCGGAAGGGGTGCACGCGCTCGCCTCGCGCTTCGCCCGCGACCGCGCCGTCCAACAGGGCTATGCGGCTTCCCGGACGCAAGAGCTGCGCCCGGCGCGTGAGGTAATCGGCGTATCGGCGCCTGTGGACATCGTGGTTCTTGCTTAAGAGAATGCAGCTCATGGAACGACGATCCATGCCGTCCAACCCCGTCCCGCAACCCCGCGATGCGCGCAGCCAGCGCTACCTCGCCATCCGCGAGGCGAGCCGCGCCCTCGCCGCGCCGCTCACCGCGGAGGACTGCGCGCTGCAGTCCATGCCCGACGCGAGCCCGGTGAAGTGGCACCTCGCGCACACAACGTGGTTCTTCGAGACCTTCCTGCTGCGGCCGCATGCGCCCGGTTACCGGGTCTTCGATGCGGCCTACGGCTTTCTCTACAACTCCTACTACAACGCCATCGGCGAGCGCCTTCCGCGGCCCGAGCGCGGCCTGCTCTCGCGGCCCTCGCTCGACGAGGTCCTGTCCTACCGGCAGCACGTCGACGCGGCCATGCTTTCGCTCCAGGAAAGGGATGACCTCTTCCCGCTGATCGAGCTCGGCCTGCACCACGAGCAGCAGCACCAGGAACTGATTCTCACCGACCTCAAGCACCTCCTCTCGCGCAATCCACTGCGCCCGGCCTACGAGAAGCCCTGGCCGCTCGCGCAGATCGAGCCGCGCCGCCGCGGCTGGGTGCCGGTGGCCGAGGGCCTGCACGAGATCGGCCACGCCGGCGAGGGCTTCGCGTTCGACAACGAGGCGCCCCGCCACCGCGTCTGGCTCGAGGCCTTCAAGATCGCTACGCATCCCGTGACGCACGGCGACTGGATCGAGTTCATCGAGGACGGCGGCTACGAGCGGCCCGAGCTGTGGCTGTCCGCGGGCTGGGACCTCGTCCGCACCCGCGGCTGGCAGGCGCCGCTCTACTGGGAACGGCGCGACGGCAATTGGCACACCTTCACACTGCACGGCATGATGCCGGTCGACCCGCTCACGCCCATCTGCCACGTCAGCTTCTACGAGGCGGAGGCTTTCGCGCGCTGGGCGCACGAGCGCCTGCCCAGCGAGTTCGAATGGGAAGTCGCGGCGCGCGAAGCGCCGCTCGAGGGCAACTTCGTCGAGAGCGGCGCGCTGCACCCGTTGCCGCTGCGCAAGGCGCCGGCGCGCGGCGGCATGCCGGCGCAGCTCTTCGGCGACGTGTGGGAATGGACGCGCAGCGACTACGGCCCCTACCCCGGCTACCGGCCGGCCGAGGGCGCGGTCGGCGAGTACAACGGCAAGTTCATGTCCGGGCAGTACGTACTGCGCGGCGGCTCCTGCGCCACGCCCGCGAGCCACATCCGCGCCACCTACCGCAACTTCTTCCCGCCCGACGCGCGCTGGCAGTTCTCCGGCCTGCGCCTCGCGCGCGACGCCTAGCGCCTCGGCTGCGCAGCGCGGACCACCTCCTAGAAGCGCTTCGCGTGAAAGTGCCTCTCGACAAGTTCGGCAGCATCGGCGCGCTCGTCGCCGCCGCCGCCTGCCCGGTCTGCTTCCCGAAGCTCGCCCTGATCGGCGCCGTGTTCGGCCTCGGTGCGCTCGGCGCCTACGAATCCCAGCTCGTGATCGCGGCGCAGCTGCTGGTCGGCGTGGCGGTGCTCGGCCATGTGCTGGCCTATCGCCGCCACCGGCGCAGGTGGTTGCCCGGCCTCGCCATCGGCAGCGCGGTCGCCGTGTTCGCCGGCCTCTATGCGCTCGAATGGCTCGCCTACGCCGGCTTCGCCGGCCTGATCGCGGCGAGCATCGCCGATCTCTGGCAGCGCCTGCCCCGCCGCACGCGCACGCGCTCGGTACTGACCTGCCCGGAATGCGGGCACTTGCAGAAGGAAACCATGCCGGCGGATGCCTGCCAGTTCTTCTACGAGTGCAAGGGCTGCGGCAAGCTGCTGCGCCCGAAGCCCGGCGACTGCTGCGTGTTCTGCTCCTACGGCACGGTCAGGTGCCCGCCGATGCAGGTCGCCTGACCGGCCGACCGTCGTATCATCGGCCGATGCTCTTCCGCACTGCTGCCGACGACCGTCCCTACCACCTCGGCCCGTTTCCCCTTGAGACGCTGCCCCGAGACGAAGGCGTAGCTGGCGAGGAGAGTCGGTCTTCGCCGGTCGAGAATTCCGCCCCTCAGCCCCAGGGGGTGCTGGGCCGAGCGGCGCGCATTTACCGCGACCTTTACGCCTCGCTTGCCGAGGGCGAGCCCGCGGCCAAGCGGGCTCCGATCCCGGACGATCCGGCGCGGCGCGCGGTCGACATCAAGGGCTACGCCTACTTCATGAACGCGAGCCAGGTCGGCATCTGCCGGGATGGCGACGAGTATGCGGTCGTGGTGCTGGTCGAAGCCGAGCGCGTGCCCGAGCCGGGGAACCCGGCGCGCGGGTGGGTCGAGCCCGCGGTGGGGGAAGTGATCGACATGCGCGCCGCCGAGATCGCCGTGTGCCTCGCGCGGCATATCCGGCAGCTCGGATTTCCGGCGCGTGCCCACGTGGCTGGAAACGGGAAGCTGGACTGCGAGCGCCTCGCCGTGCTCGCGGGGCTTGCGGTGCGCGACGGCACTGCGCTGAAGAACCCCTTCATCGAAGGGCGTTTCGCTCTCGCCGCCGTTACGACATCTTATGAGTTGCCCGTTGACAAGCCCCTCGCCAGGGAAGCGCTGAAAGCGAAAGGCCTGCGCTACTGGCTGGGAATCAACGGCGCGATGTCCGGGCGCGAGAGGAACCGCCGCGCCAAGCGCGCGACGCACTTGAGCCGCTACCCGATGGAGCAGGTGAAGCGGGTCGAGCGGCCGACCACGCTGGTGCTCGACGACGAGGTGCCGCGCGTGCCCAAGCGCGCCTCGTTCTTCGACCGCGCGCTGCGCGGCGACCTCGGCGAGAAGGCCCAGGCCGAGCGCAACCGCTTCGCCTTCAAGCAGCCGCACACCGCCGGGATGATGGCCCCGATGCGCTCCATGGTGCCGCTGCAAGGAGGAAATCCTTCTCCACAAAAAGCTTTTCTTGGAGACGCGGCGGCGAATTCACGGGCCATCAAATCCCTGTCCTATTTCCTCGGCGCCGACCTCACCGGCATCTGCGAGATCCCCGCATACGCCTGGTACTCGCACGGCCAGGACGGCCAGGAGATCCGTCCGTACCACAAGTACGCCGTGGTCATGCTGATCGACCAGGAGTACGACACGATGGAAGGCGCGAGCGGCGACGACTGGATCTCCGGCGCGCAGTCGATGCGCGGCTACCTGCGCGGCGCCGAGATCGCCGGCGTGATGGCCGAGACGATCCGCGGCCTCGGCCACCCGGCGCGCTCGCAGACCAACGTCGACAGCGACGTGCTGCACATCCCGCTGCTGCTGCTCGCGGGGCTGGGCGAGCTCTCGCGCATCGGCGAGCTGGTGCTCAACCCCTTCGTCGGGCCGCGCTTCAAGTCCGTGGTGCTCACCACCAACCTGCCGCTCGAGCCCGACCGGCCGATCGATTTCGGCCTGCAGTACTTCTGCAGCCATTGCACCAAGTGCGCGCGCGAGTGCCCCTGCGACGCGATTCCCTGGGGCGGCAAGATCATGTTCAACGGCTACGAGATGTGGAAGCCGGACGTCGAGCGCTGCGCCCGCTACCGCCTGACCAACTCGAAGGGCTCGGCCTGCGGCCGCTGCATGAAGACCTGCCCGCTCAACAAGGTCGTGACCGCCGACGGGCCGCTCCTCACCCGCATCGCGAGCTGGTGCGGGGTGAACGCCATGTGGCTGAAGCCGCTCCTCGTGCCGATCGCGGTGAAGCTCGACGACTGGATCGGCAACGGCAAGCGAAACCCCGCGAAGAAATGGTGGCTCGACCTCGAGATCGTCGACGGTGCCTGCGTCGTGCCGAAAGGCGTCAACCAGCGCGACCTCGACCTCTCGCACAAGATCGATCCCGCGAAGCAGAACATGGCTGTCTACCCGGCGAGCATGATGCCGGTCCCGAACGACAACAGCCCGCAGGCGGTCGACCGCAAGGCGGCGCTCGCCGCGCTGGCGATGATGGAATCGCCGCTGCAGGCGAAAGAGCGCAAGGCGCGCGGCGGCCCGAAGCCGCTGCACTACGTCCCAACCCCGCCCAAGGCGGGCGCCGAGGCCGGCAAGAAGCCCGAGCTCGCGAACTACGGCGGCGTGCGCTAGCGCAGCCGCCAAAGCGATCCTGTCAGGTGGAATTCAGGCGTGCGGCCTATGAT
>Ga0247825_10001919_pt1 | contig 13765 bp, 8 predicted proteins | sample 13C_Vanillin_Day_FD_194413 | JGI IMG/M metagenome (GOLD analysis project Ga0247825, IMG submission 194413) | Soil microbial communities from agricultural site in Penn Yan, New York, United States - 13C_Vanillin_Day48 | ecosystem: Environmental > Terrestrial > Soil > Agricultural land | place...
GACCGTCAACTGGTCGCCGCACGCGACCTTGCGTCGAAGGCCCAGACCATCGGAGACGTGCTCGCCGCGCCGGATCTCGTGCGCTACACGCTGACCAACCCGGTGTCGCTGCCGGGCGTCTCGGGTCAGGTGCTGTGGAGCCGCTCTCGCGGATTCGTCTTCAGCGCGTCCGGGCTGCCGGCGCCTCCCGCCGAGGCGACATATCAGATCTGGCTGCTGACCCGTGGGGGGGCGGTGAGTGCTGCCACGTTCGTCCCGGATACGGCCGGACGCGTAACGGTCACCACCGCCCCGGCTGTTGCCCGCCCGGTATTTGGCGCCATCGTCACGACGGAACCGAAGGGTGGCGCCAGCACACCTTCGGGCGAACCGGTGCTCGCGCGCCTGCCGGCTGTTCCCGCGCAGTCGTGACGTTTCCTCTTCTGATCGGCCGCAGGCACGCATCCACATGGATTTCACGCTCGGCCAGCTGCTGACGTTCGTCGGCCGGCTGGACGATAGCCCCGGATTCGACACGCCACGGGAGCGGTTCCGGCGTTTTCTGCGAGAGCAGATGGCGACCATGGAATCTGCGCGAATGGTCATCGAGCAATGCCGTACGCAGTCTGGAGAACAGAGCCATCGCGCGGTGCAGGACGCGGTGGTCTTCGCGGGCGGCCTGCTCGGGTTCGAACCGACGTTTGGCCGTTATCAGCACGATCCCGGCGTCATGCCGATGCACGGCTCGTGGGAGTCGCGGCACCGCCTGCACGTCACCCTGATCGTCTGCAGCGATCAGGCAATCGACATCGATCTCGACACGGTTTCACAGGCCGTTGCTCCCGCTGAGGGAGCCGTCACCCGGATCGGGTTGCTGGTCATGACACCGTTCTACGCCGGCAAGGATCGACTGGAACAGGCGCTGCGAAGCGGAAAGCATCCGAGGCTTCGGCTGGTGTCGTTGCGTGGCCTGATGCGGTTGGCAACAATGGTGACGGATCGACGGCTCACGCACGAGGACGTCCTCCAGGTGCTGAATCCGCCGGATACGCTGGACGCGCGTCTTGACCTGCTGGATCGCGTGATTGCCACCGCTCCGGTTCCGCAGGCGCCGCCGGAGGCCGCCACTGCCGCCGTTATAGAACCCGAGCCCCACGACCGGCGGTGCTGGGTCAACGTGATGCGGGTGGACGGCTGCACGCCGACGGAGCGTATCGTTCGCTCGTTGATCGGGACTCGGCAGATTCTGGGGATCAACCCTGCCACGGGTCTCGAGGATCGCGTTCGCGCGGGTGACGCGATTTGCGTCTTCATCGCGGGATGGGGGATCGCCGCCCATGCGCAGATCGGCGGGGTCCTGACCGACGGGAGCCGGATGCTGCGCGACTCGAAGCGCTTCACGCACGTGCTGCGGCTGACGAACGTCATCGTTTACGACACGCCCGTACTCCCCGGGCATGAACTGACCCGCAAGCTCGATCTTGCCCTGCCGCCTGAAGCCGAAGCCGCGACCGTGCCGATTTCGCCGCGCGAGTTCGAATCGATCACGGCGCACGCGCTCTCCGAGGCAGGATAGGCTCGCCCGGGATTCGTACAAGCGGCGACGGCCAGGCTGGGAAGCCTCGCCTCACGGCACTCTGTGGCCCACAGCCCAATCACGCTATCTGAACGACGTGCTGACGCGGGCGATCGTGTCGGCGCGCACCGTCACCGTTTCGCGGCGCTCACCGAGCTGGGGATGACGGAACGTGATCTCATGCGGCCCCAGCGGCACCGACACGTTCGCGAGCGGCGTTTCGCCGACCGGATTGTCGTCGATCAGAACTTGGGCCCAGGGCTGGGCATTGACGTTGATTCGGCCTGTCGGCGTCGGGAGCGTCAGCGGCGTGATGATGCCGGCCTGGATCGTCACCGTCTGTCGCATGCGGTAACCGAGGGCCGCATTCACGAACTCCAGCTGATGGGTCCCGGCCACGGCCACGATCGGGCCGTCGGCCGTCGAGCCGAGCACGCGGTCCCCATCGAATACGTTCAACTCAATCGGCGAGGAGAACCGCAGCCCGCCCGATCGCTGGCGGGCAGCGGCCTGCGCAATGGCGTTCGCAGTGTCATCCGCCTTCGTCGATCCCGGTGACGTGGCTTGATGGTCGGCTTCGGCCGCCGCGGTGTCCGCCGCTGCAGGCGTGGCCGCGCGTGCCAACTGTTGCGCCGGTGCCGCTGGAGGCGCGATCGTGACGACGGCCGGCTGCGTGCCGAGCGTGGTGATGATCAGGCCCTGGACGACGGCGATGGCTCCGAGGGCGGTCGCGATCCAGACCGCGTAGGCGCGTTTCCAGCGCCGGCCTGAGCCTGGACGCCCACCTGGTTCATCCATCGCCTGCTGTGGCGGCACGGTCGTCAACCGCGTTTCCGATTGCACGTCGCGGGCTGGCGGCATTCGCAAGGGTGTCTGCGTTTCCAGCCGTCCCACCGATGTCAGGCGTGTGTCGTCGTCATCGGTGCCGGGCTCCGTGCGAACGCCCGGGAACGTAAAGGTTGCGTTTCCGAGGGCCGCAGCCGGTCCGGTCGACGCTGGAAGTTCTTCCAGCCCTTCGAGTGCCTCGTCGGCAGACCGGTACGATCGCGGTGCCAGCTGCAGCGCCCGTTCGAGCCAGGCTCGCAACGGCGCGGCGAACACGGATGGGCTCACGTCCGCGAGCGCGATGAATTCGTCCAGCATGGCGGGCAGCCGGCGCTCGAAGTCGTCCAGCGTGACCGGCCGCGCCAGCAGCAGCGAAAGTGCAATCGTGGCGAGTTGCACCATATCGGTGCGTTGATCCAGGCGCGCCAGGCCGCGGTCATCCACTGGCGCCAGCAACCCGAATTGGCGCCAGAACACCGCCGGCGTCGCGTTCAGCCGCTGAATGGCCGATCCCAGCGCGTGTTCGACGATGCAGAGACGGCCGTCTGACGCGAGGATGATCCGATCGGCAGTGAGTGCGCCATGGGCAACGCCGGGCGCCACCGACTGGAGCGCGGCGAGCGCCGGCGTGAGCTCACGGACAATCCAGGTCACGACCGCTGGATGCAGACCCTTCTGGAGCTTACCCGTCGGCAATTCCGACAATCGCTGTCCTGGCAAGTGCGCCGACACGAGCGTCAGGTCCTCGTCGTCCAGGTGGACGACGGTGCGAATCACGGGGAAGGAGCGATGACGGAAGCCGGTGAGTTGATCAACCCGATCGCGGAGCGCGCCTTCGAAGCCGGGTGTGGCGGCGATGTCGTGACGAAAGCGCAGGAGTTCGAGGGAGATCGCATCGGTGTTGTCGAACATCGACAAGCGATCGCCGAAACCGTCGCTCCGTCCCGGGGTGTACCAGCTGGCGAGACCGGGCGCCTGCGGATCGTGAGTCGCGTGAGCGCTGTTCATCGGCGTTGGCCGCAGTACGGATCGCGAGCAGCGAGACCGCTGGCGGTCAGCCTCCTTCGTCGAGTGCTGTTCAATCAGGGGTTGTCAGGCCGTTCTGCAGACGAGCTTGAACTGATTCTCCACGAAAGATCGGATCAGTCAAGAAGGAATGACCCGATCGTTCGCGCCAACGGCGGCGAGTGCATCGCCGCCGCTGGCTCGGGTGTCTATGCGGGACTGTGTCGTGCTGTCCGCGAGCGTGCGGCTACTTACCGACGGCCTTCCAGACGTCCGCTTTCGTCTGCGGCGCATCGGATGCGTGCACGTTGATGTAGCGCTCGAAGTTCACGAGGTTCAGCTTTTCGAGGGCGGGCACGAGTGCTTTGACGTGGTCGTTTGCCGGTTGTCCAGGCGTTACGGAGAAGTCACCCTGGAACAAGATCTTCTCCTTCGGGATGTACGCCACCATCAGGCCGTTGGAATGCGGCGCGGGGTAGATGTGGTACATCTCGACGATGCGCGTCCCGTCTGAGTAGACCTTCTTCTCCTCGACCGCTTCGACTTTCGCCTTCTTCGGGTTCTTCGCCAGCGTGTCGGTCAGCAGCGTGCGCGGTGTGTTGAGCGCGCGGTCGAAAAAGACCACGTTGTTCTTCTGCGTGATGATGGTCGCGCCTTCCGCGACGAGCGCCGGCAGGCCGCCGGTGTGATCCGAGTGCGGATGGGTGTTCATCACGTAGCGGATCGGCTTGTTCGGATACAGTTTCTTCGTTTCGGCGATGTATGCCAGGGCCCGCGCTTCCGACTGACCGGCCTCGAGCATCATCACGTGATCCCTGAATTCCACGACCAGGGAGTCGTAGCTGCCGGCGCCGGTGGTCAGGCGGTACAGACCGTCGCCGAGCTTCTCGGTCGTGACCATCAATGCCGGCGGAGCCGCCGGTGCGCCACCGGCGCGTCCGGCACCGCCGGCCGGCGGGCCACCGGGACCACCGCCGCGCCCGGCGGGCGCCGGCGCCAGCGTCGCCACGTCCGCGGGATTCGCTTTGGCAGCCGTAACATCCACTTCGAAGAACGGCCAGCCGCCGCGCGTCTGCACGATCTTCGTCGGAGCGATCGCGCCCCCGCCGAAGTCCTTCCACCCCGAGTAGGTGGCGAGGATCTGCATGTCGCCCATGATGTTCTCGCCGAGCCACGTCTCGACGCGCTCGATCTGGTTCTGGTCGTTCAGGTAGCCGTTGATGACGTAGCTCATGCCGGAGGCCGCTTTCACCGCGGGACTCCACCTGAGAACGGTGTAGTTCTTCCCCTCGACCCTGACCCGGGTGGCGGTCGCGTTGTTCTCGGCGGCGCCTTTCAGGAAGCCCCATGGCGTCAGGTAGAACTCCAGCGAGCCTGCCCACGGCTGCGAAACGTCGGCCTGCTGCGGTGTGACCTGCTGGAAGAACGTTCCAGGGGTCACCGTCGTCGATCCGCCGGCCCCGATGTTGTTCGTCGCGCCGGTATGGCGTGACGAGGGAGCGGTCAAGTCGATGACGCGGACGTAGTTGTTGATGGGCCGCATTGGATCGTGAGGTCCCTGGCAGTTCATCTGCGTCGCGTTCGCGCCGCACTGCTGGAACGACACGTCCTTTGCCGACCCCGAGTAGGTGATCGATTTCGCATCGCCGAGCGCCTTCTGCGCGTTGGCAATGACCGTTTTGGCGTCCTGTGCCATCGCGGGCACACACAGGGACGCGAGGACGATTGCAGTAAGAGCCAGTCTCTTCACGACAGCGACTCCTTTAAGCGGTCAGATGGATTCCGTGGCTGGGTGGCCAGACCGGACGCGGATTGTACGTCGCGACACGGGAAAAACGTGAAATCCCGGTCGTGGCAGTTGTTGGGCCGGCCGGGCCAGCCCTGTTTGGACGCCGGGTGAGGCTGGAGGGGTGCGGCCGGACCGCGGCTCGGGTCGCATGCCGGCAGCTGATCCGCCATTCCTCGTGAGCGGCATGGGCCGCGTCCGTCCCTAGACCATGAATCCGAGGGTCGACCGTTCGAAGCGGCCGATATTCGGGAACACGATCGGCAGGTCGGATTCGGCGACGCCGTACCACGACGCGAGTGTCGCCGCGTACTGCTCGACAGAGACCGTCGGAATCCAGCGCCCGCGGGTATCGGTATCGCTCGGTCCGCCGAGCTGCAGAACCGGAAAGACCGTCGAATCCGGGCCCGCGACGCCGAAGAAATCTCCGCCCTGGACCGCTCCGCCGACCACGAGATGGTGGTTGCCCCACGCGTGATCGGAGCCGGCAGCGTTCCCCGATCCGGCTGGCTGGAAGGTGCGGCCGAAATCCGAGAGCGTGAACGTGGTGATCTTGTCGTCCAGGCCGAGTTCGACGGTTGCATCGTGGAAGGCTTTGATCCCCTGGCTCACCTGCGTGAGGAGCGTGGACTGCGTGCCCACCTGGTTCTGGTGGGTGTCGAACCCTCCGAGCTGGCAGAAGAAGATCTGCCGGTTGGCGCCCAGCGTGGTCGACGCCGAATTGAACTTGATGACCTTGGCGACCTGCTTCAGCTGATTGCCGAGCGTGGTGTTCGGGAACGCTGTGGCCAGCGTGACGTCGGTGTTGAACGCCTGGCCGATGTCGATCGCCTGTTGCGTCGTGCGGCTGGCTGCAGCCACCATCGCCGGGTCGGTATCCATCGTTCGCAGCGCATCCATGGCGTTTTTCCGCGCCGTTTCGTCCGCCGCCGTGCCGAATCCGTTCACCACCAGCAGCTGGTTCAGCGCGGTTGGCGCAGAGGCGATCGACAGCGGGGTCGTGGCCTGCCCGCGCGTGAAGATACCGCCCGCCAGCGCGGTGACCATCGGCAGCCCGGAGTTGAGCGGTGCGAACCGATCCGCCGTTCGCCCTCCCCAGCCGGTCTGACCGATGCGATCGGCGATCGACGTCTGCCACTGCGCGATCTGATCGGAGTGCGAGAAGAGCTGGTAAGGACGTGGCGCGCCGCCGAGATAGTCCTGTCGCGAGATCGGCTGCACGAGCGGGCCGGCATTGCAGACGATGGCCAGCTTCTGGCGGGACCAGAGATCGTGCAGTTCCGCCAGGCTCGGGTGCAGGCCGAACGGGCTGTTGATGCTAACGGGCGTGATCGGCAGCAGGCTGTCGCGCGCGATCGCCAGACCCGACGCGCTGCGGACCGATGCGTACGCGTTGTACTCGGTCGTGCCGAGCGGGACGACCACGTTATTGCCGTCGTTGCCGCCGGCCAGGAACACGCAGACCAGCGCTTTGTAGTCGTTGCCCTGCGCCAGCAGGTTTACGGCGCCAAACCGATGGACGCCGGCGGCGAACGCCGCCGCGCCGAGGGCGTAGCCAATACAGCCCTGGCCCGCGTGCAGCATGAATTCTCGTCGTGTCAGCAACATCGCTACCTCTCGACTTGATACTGCGATGACGTGGCGATCAGGTAGACAGCGGTGCGGACGCGCTTCAACGGGTTCGTCGCGCGGACCGCAAGCACGGCCTGCCGGATGGTTGCCCGCATGGCCGTCGACATCGTGCCGTGCAGCAGCAGCTCGTTCAGATTGTCGAGGAGGGCGTCGGGATCGGACGCCAGTCCCGTCAGCGGTGACAGGTCGAGCGAGGTGCCCGTCGGCGCGTTTGCACCGACCGGAATCGTCGAGAAGACCATCGTATTGACGAAGTTCGCGCGGCGAAGCGCGGTGGATGTCGAATACAGGGCGAACTCGGGACCGCGCACCCCGCCGGTGCCCGGTACCGTGCCGGCCGGTGAGAAGTAGCTGAACACGGACGGCGGACGGAAGACGTCCATTCCCATGTTCACCGCCTGCGGATTCAGGTACCCGTCGCTCAATCCGGATCCATCGGCTGATCGGGCGTTGAACGCGCGAAGGAGTCCGGCAATGAATTGCGCGGGATGCCGCAGCCGCCCGTAGTTCGGATCGCTCTTGACGTCGCCCCGTGCCTCCGCGTCGAGAAGGATCGCCCGCACCACCGCTTTCAGGTTGCCGCGCGCCCCGGTGTCGTCGGCATTGAAGACACCGGCCACGCGCGCCACGTACGCCGGGCTGGGGTTGCTCGTCACCAGGTGCTGAATCAGCTGCTTCGAAATGAAGGGCCCGACGTTCGCGTCGTCGACGATGTTGTCGATCGCATCGTTCAGGTCCTGCGCCGTGGTGCGATTCGCCCGCAGCACGACGCCGTTGAGGAGCGTCTTCGCGGCCACGTCGTGCTGCGCGTTGTTCGCAGTCATCGGATCGATGTAGTTGGGGACCCCAGTTGCCGGCGCGGTTGCGAATCGCCACCCGGTGAACACCCGTGCGAAGTTGTTGATCGTCGCTTGCGTATAGGTCGGGATCGGCAGTCCGTCCTCGTCCAGCGCGGTCGTGCCGTCGAGGTTCAAACGGACTGTACCGATGGAAAAGAGCTGCAGAATCTCCCGCGCGTAGTTCTCGTTCGGGTTGCTCCTCGTGTTGTTGGCGATGTCGAGGTAGTTGCCCATCGCCGGGTTCAGGGAGATGTCGAACAGCAGTTGCCGGAAGCTCCCGAACGCGTTCCGATCGAGCGTCTGAAGGTAAGGCGCCATCCAGCTGGGTTGCGTCACCTCGACGCCGGAGACGACGAGGATCTGGTGCAGTGCGAAGGCTACCCGCTGGCGCAGCTGGTCAGGTCCGTAGAGGGCGTTGACGAAGAAACGGTTCTGGAGCGGGTACATCGAGTAGTTGTCCCGCGCGCACGTCGAACCAGCGGGGCACGTCGCGTTGTCGCGCGTCGTCGGATACAGCGGCAGCGTGGGGTAGCTCGATAGCGGCGCATCGAACTGCTCATCGAGGAAGGCCGCGAACCCGACGTCGCGGACATGCGCGATCAACTCGCGAGTCGGACCAAACGTCGACTGTTCGAGGAACCGCACGGTGTCAGGTGTGCCCGGCGGCTGTTCCTGACCTGGCGGGCGCTGCCAATCGTCATGGCCGGCATCGCCATCGCGAGCACTGTGCGGCGCGAGGAGCCGCCCCTCCGCTGGGGGCGCGGGGGCCGCGCGCAGGGACAATCCGGTGCTGACGGCCAGCACCATCGCGGCGGTGCTCAGCACAATCGCAGAACGTCGGAGTGACGTCCGCTTTCTGAAATCAGTCATGACGTGCCTCGAAGGCCTCTGTTCAGGGCGCGTGCGCGTCGACGCGGAAAAACGGGGGAGGGGAGGGGGAACAATACGCCCGGTTGTGGCCGGAAGCAACCTCAGAAACCTGTTGGTCCTTCGGCAGGCGTCGCGAGATCGGCCGCCACGGCAATGCCGCACCCTTCACCCGTAACGCGAACGCGCTACGCCGCCGATCAGGCGGCATAGCGTTCACTCCACGCTGACAGCGCCGGTCGATCACCGGGCGGCGACGTCGCGTTCGAATGCCAGCAGGCGGGCTTTGACCTCGAGCCCGCCGGCGAATCCGGTCAACGCTCCGGACGATCCAATCACGCGGTGACAGGGCGCGATAATCGACACGGGATTCCGGCCGTTGGCGGCGCCGACCGCCCGGACGGCCCGCGGATTCCCGATCTGCGTGGCGACCTGTGCATACGAGCGGGTCTCGCCAAACGGAATGGTCAGCAACGCATTCCACACCGATCGCTGAAACGCCGTTCCTGACGTATCCAGTTTCAGCGTGAATTGCGTTCGCTGCCCGGCAAAGTACTCCCGCAGTTGCCGTGCGGCTTCGACGAGCACCGGATGGTCGTTCTTCTCGGCCACCAGGTGCAAGCGCACGCGTTCCGCTCGATCGTGTTCCCACAGGATCGCCGCCAGGCCATCGTCTGTCGCCGCCAGCGTGAGCGTACCGACAGGAGAGTTCATTCGCGTGTAGACGTGCTGTTGTCGCAGGTGCGGATCAGTCATGAGTTGTTCCTCGGAGCAGTTGTTTGACGACCCACGATAGCGCTGCGGCGCCGCGATCGCTGGCCAGTTTCGGACATCTGCACGATCGAAGGCACGTGTCCGAAAATGGCTAGCGCCCCGCAGGGTCTCCCGCTATGGTGGACGCATGACTCCCGATCACCGGCGGCTCTACGATGCGCTGACCGCGCACGACGCACGGTTCGACGGTATCTTTTTCGTCGGCGTCACCTCGACCGGCGTCTACTGCCGTCCGATCTGCCGCGTGAAGACGCCCAAGGCCGCCAACTGCCGCTTTTTCGATACGGCGCAGCAGGCCGAAGCGGGTGGCTTCCGCCCCTGCCTGCGCTGCCGCCCCGAACTGGCGCCCGGGAACGCGCCGGTGGACGATGCCCAGCGGATCGCCCAGCTCATCGTCCAGCGACTCGAAGAAGATCGATCCGGCGACTACGCCGGCGTCGAGGCCATCGCCGATCAATTCGAGCTCAGCTCGCGACAGATACGCCGCATCGTCCGCAGTGAGCTCGGCGTGCCGCCGATGCAGCTGCTGCTTACCAGGCGCCTGCTGCTGGCCAAACAGCTGCTGACCGAAACGGCGTGGCCGATGACCGAGGTCGCCTTCGCCAGCGGATTCTCGAGCGTTCGCCGCTTCAACGACGCCTTCCTCGCCCGGTATCGAATGCCGCCGTCGCGGTTACGTGGGAAGGCGACCGAAGGCGGCATGGTGCTCGCGGAGGGTCAGACCTCGACGCTGCAGCTCGCCTATCGGCCGCCGTACGACTGGAACAGCGTTCTGACGTTTCTCGCCGCTCGTGCGCTCACGGGCATCGAACATGTCACCGACCACTCCTATGCCCGCACAGTGCAGCTCGGCGACGCCATGGGCTGGTTCCGGATCACGCAGGCGAAAAGCGGCAACGCGCTCCTGATTGAGCTCACGAACACGCTCACGCCGGTGTTGCCCGCTCTACTAAGTCGGGTGCGAGCTTTGTTCGATCTCGATGCCCGCCCCGACGTGATCGCCCGGCGGCTGGCCAAGGACGCGCGACTAGCGCGCGCGGTCAAGTCCAATCCGGGTCTGCGGGTGCCCGGAGCCTTCAACGGATTCGAGATGGGTGTGCGCGCCATCGTCGGCCAGCAGGTCACCGTGAAGTCGGCCACGACCATCGCCGCCCGGCTCGTCGAGTCGTTTGGCGAGCCGATCGCGACGCCGATACCCGAGCTCACTCGACTCACCCCTGTGCCGGGACGACTCGCGAAAGCCACAGCCGGCGAGATCGCCCGTCATGGCGTCCTCGCGTCGCGGGCGAAGAGCATCATCGCGCTGGCGCGGGCCCACGAATCGGGCGAGCTCTGTCTCGATGGCGGTGCGCATCACAACCCGGCTGATTCCATCAGGCGTCTTGCGGATCTGCCCGGAATTGGCCCGTGGACCGCCCACTACGTCGCGATGCGAGCCATGCGATGGCCGGACGCCTTTCCCAAGGAAGACATCGTCGTCCGGAACAGCCTGGGAGGAGTGTCGGCCAAAGAGGCGGAGGTGCTGTCGCAGGCGTGGCGGCCATGGCGAAGCTACGCGGTCATGCACTTGTGGCGCATGGGGAGCCGGCCCTCGGCTGCCTCCTGACGCGCGCGCGTCTATTCGTGATTGAGTGCGACGATCGGATCGACGCGTGCCGCGCGCTTCGCCGGGAGAGAACTGACCAGCAAGGCGACCATGACCATTGCCCCTGCCGCGAGCGCGAAAACAACCGGATCCGTCGGCTCGATGTCGAACAACAGGCCCCGCATCACCTGCGTCAACGCAAGCGCGCCGGCGAGTCCTGCGATGAGCCCCGTTCCGGTCACCGCCAGCCCCTGGCGCACGATGAGCCGCCCTACCATTCCCGGCGCCGCGCCCAGCGCGACGCGTACACCGATCTCTTTCGTCCGGCGCGTCACTGAGTAGGTCAGCACGCCGAGTAATCCGGTCATCACGAGCGCCAGCGCCACCGTCGCGAACGCCCCGAACAGTACGCTCCGGAAGCGCGGCTCGGCAACCGACAGGGCAAGGAGCGTGTCCACCGAGGCGAGCCGGGTGATCGGCAACTCCGGGTCCGCCCCGCCGACGGCGTCGCGAAACGCCGTTTCGATACGACGCCCGTCCGAGTCGGTGCGTGCGACGAAGGTCATCGAATTGAGCAGAACCGGTTGTTTTACCTGGGCGAGCGTCGCGTAGACGGTGGGCATTGCCGCATCGCTCAACGCGTTCTGCTTCACGTCGTTGACGACGCCCACGACGGTCATCCAGGGTTGATTCTCGGGTCGCCCGAATCCGAGTTTCACCCGCTGGCCGATCGCGTTACGATCACCCCACACCTGTTGCGCCAACCGGCGGGTGACGATCACCACTGGTTGACTGTCCTCGGCGTCGGACTCCGTGAACGATCGACCCGCCACGAGCGGGATATTCATCACGCGGAAATAATCGGCGCTTATCGCGGCCTTGAGAACGTCGAGGCCCGGGGGTTGTGAACCCGATTCGCTGACGATGTCACCCGAGAGATAGTTTCCGCCGAAGGGCAGCCAGTTGATGGCTCCCGCAATCGCCACGCCGGGCGCCTGGGCGATGCGCTCGATGACCTGGCGATGCAGCGCGATCATCTGCGTCGGCGTCGTGTACTTGCCCTGCGGGAGCGTCACGGTGGCGGACATCACGTTCGCTCGGCGAAAGCCGGGATCGACGCCGGTCAATCGCACGAAACTCCCGATGAGCAATCCGGCGCCGACGAGGAGTACGACCGCGCCCGCCACTTCCGCGGCAACGAGCAGGTGCAGCAGGCCGAGACGCGGTGTTTGCGCCGAACCGAGCCCCCTGATCGCGGTGGCAATCGCTGTATGACGCGTGTAGAGCACTGGTGCGAGCCCGGCGATCAGTCCGACCAGAAGCGAGATCACGAGTGTGAACGCCAAGACGTTCAGATCAAGGGCGATCTCGCCCAGCCGTGGAATGCTGCCGCGCGGAATCACGGCAACGAATCCACGCAGGCTCGCGGAGGCGAGCAACAGGCCGCCGACGCCGCCAAGGACGCCGAGCAACGCGCTCTCGGTGAGAAACTGGCGCACCAGGCGGCCGCGCCCGGCGCCGAGCGTCGAACGCAGGGCGACTTCCTTTTGCCGCGCTGCCGCCCGCGCCACGAGCAGGTTGGCGACGTTGACGCAGGCGATCAGCAGGACAAACCCGACGCCGCCCGCGAACAGCAGCAGCAGGCGCCGCACGTCGCTCACCACGTATTCATGGAGCGGCGTCACCGCCATCTCGAGCGTTCGGTACTGCGGCTGCGTCGCCGCCAGCGATTGGGCTGCCCGCCGCATGTCGGCCTCTGCCTGCGCGGCCGTCATCGACGGCTGCAGTCGCGCAATCATCCGAAGGAAGGAATTGCCGCGCGAACCTTGCTGCGGAACGAGAATTGTCCATAGATCGAGGCTCTGAATCGCCCGGAAACGTCCCGGCGGTCCGAGTACTTCCTCCGGAAACGCAAATCCGGGCGGCATGATGCCGACGACGGTGTGCGATTCGCCGTTGAGGGTGATTGCGGAACCGATAACCGCAGGATCGCCCCCAAAACGCCGCTTCCACAACCGATCGGTGAGGACGACAACCCGATTGCGGCCGGCGACTCCCTCGTCGGCCGAGAATGTTCGGCCGTACGCGGCGTGTGCCTGCAACGTGTCGAAGAATTTCACGGTGACAGCGGCGGCGGTCAACTGTTCCGGCGTGCCACGCCCGGTAAGCGTCAGTGGCGTCTGTGCAAACGCCGCCATTTCCCGAAATGCGCGACCCTGGGATTGCCAATCGAGGAATCCGGCTGGCGAGACGGTTCCACCAAGATCAAACGGCTCCGCCGTCGTCGAATGCACGGGCAGCATCACGATCTCGCGGCTGCCGGGCAAATCGAGCGGCCTCAGCAGCACGCCGTACACGACGCTGAAAATGCTGGTGGTGGCGCCGATCCCGATCGTCAATGTGACGAGGGCTGCGGCGGTAAATGCCGGCGCATGACGCAGGCCGCGCCAGGCGTAGCGGACGTCCTGCCAGAAAGTCTCGAGCATCACGGTCTCGGCCGAAGCCGCCGTGAGTGTATCAACGCGTGTGCCGGCGGTGGTCGATGAAACAGGCGCAATTCTGCGCGACATTCCGACGGAGCTGCCAGGGTTGTTCGCTTGTGGGACGCGGAGGGTTCGCCGACGGACGTCCGGCTTGGGCGTGCGGGTGTTTTGCGCTCAGTGCAGGTCCTGAGTAACCTCGACGCCGAGCGCCTCTGCCAGGGCTTCCAAAGTAAACGGCTTGGTGAGGAGTGCAAACTCGCCATCCTCGAGGTCGGCGGCGGCTCCGACGTAGCCCGTAGTCAGGATGATCGGAAGGGTGGGGTAGCGGCGACGGATTTCGCGGGCGAGCTGAACCCCGCTCACGCCGCCGGGCATCATGATGTCGGACAGCACGAAATCAATCTGCCGTGAATT
>Ga0247825_10001920_pt1 | contig 13764 bp, 12 predicted proteins | sample 13C_Vanillin_Day_FD_194413 | JGI IMG/M metagenome (GOLD analysis project Ga0247825, IMG submission 194413) | Soil microbial communities from agricultural site in Penn Yan, New York, United States - 13C_Vanillin_Day48 | ecosystem: Environmental > Terrestrial > Soil > Agricultural land | place...
GACAGCCAGGCGGTGTACGCCGGCCTTGATCGATTTGATCTTCATTTTTCCTCCAAGAGCGAAATGAGGGCGACTGTCGCGGGAGGAGCCGAGTTTACACCGGAGATGAGCGATTGCCGGGGGGGGCTTCGGCTATAATCCGCAGCTCCGGTCCACCTCGCGGACTTCGCGCCGCGAGGGCCGGTTGGCAGCCGCGGATGTTCCCCCGGATCGAATCAGACGACAGGAAAACCCGATGAGTCATGCAATACCTTTTCGCGCGACACCGGCGCTGCCGGTAGCAGAGAGCAACCAGACTTTCCCGGTAGGACGCATCTACTGCGTAGGGCGCAACTACGCCGAGCATGCGCGCGAGATGGGGCATGACCCCGAGCGCGAGCCGCCGTTCTTCTTCATGAAACCGGCGGATGCGATCGTCCACAACGGCGCGACGATTCCTTTTCCGCAGGTCACCAAGGATCTCCATCACGAGATCGAGATGATCGTGGCGATCGGGCGCGACGGCGCTGGCATTCCGGTGGAGAAGGCGCTCGACCACGTGTTCGGCTACGGCGTGGGCCTCGACATGACGCGCCGCGACCTGCAGGGCGAGGCAAAGAAAATGGGCCGGCCGTGGGAGATGGGCAAATCGTTCGACAATTCCGCTCCGTGCACCGCACTGAAGACGGTGACGATGGCCGGCCATCCGGCCAAGGGCGCGATCTGGCTCAAGGTGAACGGCAAGGTCGTGCAGAAAGGCGACCTCTCCGAGATGATCTGGAACGTGCCGGAGACGATCTCGTACCTGTCCAACCTGATTACGCTCAGGGCGGGCGATATCATCATGTCGGGCACCCCGGCGGGCGTGGGCCCGGTCAAGGCCGGCGACAAGCTCGAAGGACACGTGGACGGCGTGGGGGACCTGACGGTCATGTATGCCAGGTAACGTAACGGCGTAGTAAAAAAATAGCGAGGAGGAGAACATGCAAATGCGCAAGCTGGGTAAGAATGGCCCGCCGGTCGCCGCCGTCGGGCTCGGCTGCATGGGAATGTCCATTAGCTACGGCGAGCCCAACGATCCGGAGTCGATCGCTACCGTGCACCGGGCGATCGATCTCGGCGTCAATCTCATCGTGACTTCCGACGCCTATGGCAACGGCAGCAACGAGGAGCTCGTCGCAAAGGCGCTGAAAGGCAAGCGCGACAAGGTGCTCGTCGCGACCAAGTTTGGCAACCTTGCGCTGGCCGGTCGCGGCGCGGATGGCGGCGCGCCGGCCCTGACCGGTGGCCACCCGGACTACGTGCCGCAGGCGTGCGAAAAGAGCCTGAAACGCCTGGGCGTGGACGTGATCGACATCTACGGCCTGCACCGCGTGGACAAGACCGTGCCGATCGAGGACACGGTGGGTGCGATGAAGCGCCTGGTCGAGCAGGGCAAGGTCCGCCATCTCCAGCTCTCGGAGGCGGGGCCGCAGACGATTCGCCGCGCACACAAGGTCCATCCCATCATCGCGGTCGAGACCGAGTATTCGCTTTGGAGCCGCGACGTCGAAAAGGAAATCCTGCCGGCGTGCCGCGAGCTGGGAATAGGATTCATGCCTTACGCGCCGCTCGGGCGGGGTTTCCTGACCGCCACGATGAAAACGCTCGACGCGCTGTTGCCCAAGGACCGCCGCAGGGAGCACCCGCGCTTCGCCGTCGAGAACATCGGCAGGAACGCGGAGCTGCTCGCGCCGCTCGAGAAGATCGCCGCGGCGAAAAAATCCACGCCGGCGCAGATTGCCCTGGCCTGGTTGCTGGCGCAGGGCGACGACATTGTCCCGAGTCCCGGCACCAAGCGCCGCAATTATCTCGAGCAGAACTGCGCAGCCGTGGACATCAAGCTTTCGCGGGAAGAAATCGAGACGCTGGCGAAGGCGTTCCCGTTGAACGTCACCGCGGGCACCCGTTACCCCGAAAAGCAGTTGGGCGGCCTCGGCATCTAGGAAACGCCTGGCAAATGGCTGGACCCGTTGCCCTTCGACAGGCTCAGGGCGAACGGATCGTTCGTGGTGAGCGCGTCGAACCATGAACGATCATGTCGCGCGCAGTTAGGGGCACTAGAAACTACAGGTACGGCTCGCCGCGGCTTGCGCGCCCGGCCATCTCCTGCTGGAATTCCGGTGTGCCGAAGGCAGAGACCGCCTGCTGGTTGGTGTAGACCCCGTTCTCCACGATTTGCTCCGAATAGAGCAGCATGCGGTTGTTGTTCTGCGCGAAACGTTGCAGCCATTCGAGCGAGCGGGGCGGAATCTTTCTCCCGACCGGGACGGCGACGTCCACCGGATAGCCCTGCCAGGCAGACTGATTGAACAGGACGATCACCTTCGAATTGCTGGGCTTCATCCATTCCGGCAGCGGGCTGCCGTCCATGCGCCAGCCGCAGATGAAATGCACGCAGGGGTCGACGGGACGATTCGCGTAGTCGTTGCACCCCTTGCCGGTGCTGTGCGGGCAGGGGCGCCCAGGGTGGACCGGCACGCCGTTGACGCGGATCTGCAGCCAGCCGTCGCAGCAGGCGGTGCAGGGCTGGCATTCACGTGGGGCGACGGCTTTTGCGGTCAAACAAGACTCCGTGACGGACAAGGGAAATTCTACCGCAGCGTCCCGCAGTGTCCGATGGGCGCTTCGGCCTTGGCCACACGTGCCTGCCTGAACGCCGAAAATCGTGGAACGGACCGGCGCAGGACGGCCTTTCCGCGCCAGCCAATTGGGACAGCGGAAATACCCGTTTCCGTCGGCTCCGATAAGGCTTGCTTCACACGGGTTTGCGGGGGACGACCCCGCGGGGTCAGGACAGCGGCATTGCTCAGACCAGAGCCCGGAACCCATCGGTATTGCTGCGTTGCAATATAACAGGTTGTCGAGGCTAACTATGCGTGATCCGGCGCACTTATGTTGCTATGCGGCATGGTGTCCTGGCTTTGCTGGCTGATTTTTTGACTGAAAAAGGCTAGAAAATCCGTTGCCGGAAATGTTGCACAAACACAACATAGTCATTGAAAAAACAAGGAAAAGTTGGGTGTTTTGTTGCTGGCGGAACGTGCCATTTGGCACAATCCGCCTAACCTCACCGCAAGGGGAGGAGACCCGTTTTGGCTGTAGCGAACACGTGACGCTATAGCCGAGATGTTGGAAAACTTCAAAGGAGAATCGGCATGAAGAAAAAGTTGATGGCAGTAGCGGTCGCCGGCGCTCTCGCCGCCCCAGCTCTGGCTGTGGCGCAGACGAGCACCGTGCAAGTCTACGGAAGAATCACTTACGAGTACGGCATCATCGACCAAGGCGAAGGCCAGCGCGAAACGGACTACGCTGACTCCCCGGGCGGCAGCGCGATCGGCTTCCGCGGCGAGGAAAAGCTCGGCGGCGGTCTGTCGGCATGGTTCCAGTGCGAGAGCTCGGCTGACGTGCGCGCCCTGGACCAGACCGGCTGGTGCACACGCAACAGCGCGGTCGGCTTCAAGGGTGGCTGGGGTAACGTCCACTTCGGTCGTTGGGACACCCCGATGAAGCGCGCCCTGAACGTGGGCACGGTCGGTGCGGAAGAAACCGGCATTCTGGGCATGTCCTTCCTGCCGTTCGGCGGGTCGGGTGGCGCGGATGCGTCGGGCACGGGCGCGGAAGGCAACCAGCAGCGTCAGCGCTGGAAGCGCCGTGAAGCGGCTCTGTCCTACTACGAGAGCCCGAGGTTCAACGGCTTCCAGTTCCTGGGTGCATTCAGCTCCGGAAACGCGGGCGCGGACAGCAACCCGAGCGAAGTGCCGGGCGTGGCTACCGCTAACGCCGTGCCGCGTATCTGGTCTCTGGCTGGTACCTATCAGAACGGCCCGTGGGGTGTCGGCCTCGCGTATGAGAAGCACGAGAACATGGGAATCGGTGGCACGCAGGATCTCGATGACAAGGGCTGGGGCATCAGCGGGTCCTACACCTTCGGCGGCAACGTGAAGGTGGGCGCGACGTACATGGACCAGGAGTATGAAACCGGACCGGCCTCGGACCTCTCCCGCAGCACCTGGACGGTCGGTGTTGATTGGAGAATCCAGGGACCGCACAGCGTGCAGGCGCAGTATGCCAGCGCGGATGACTGCGACGGAGTCGGTGCCATCGGTGGTAACGGCGGTTGCACGGGCAGCCTGGCTGGCGGCACTGGCGGACAAGCCATTTCTCTGGCTTACAGCTATGCCTTCTCCAAGCGCACCCGGATCAAGTTTGGCTGGGTGAGGGTGGAGAACGACGACAACACCCGGTCGTTCCGCATCGGCAACTCGGCTACCTTGACCCAAAACGGCCAGAAAGTGGACGGCTACGCTTTCCACATCCAGCACAACTTCTAAAAAGCATTACGCAACTCGAAACGGGCGCTTCGGCGCCCGTTTTTTTCGTCCCCTACTTTGCGGTTCCGCGGGCGTTTGCGACGAGCCGGGCGTAGATCGCTTCCAGATCGCGAGTAAAGGCCGTCGAGTCGAATAGCGGCGCCTCGTCCTTCGCGCGCGCCACGCGTGAACGGATCGCTCCCAGTAGTTGCGGCCGGGTGCCGAGCTGGCCGGCAAGCCGCTCATAGTCGAGCAGCGAGTGAGTCACCAGGTCCGACAGGCCCGCCGCGGTGAGTATGCTGGCTGACACGCGCGAGGCGAACGTCTCCCCGCACAGGCTCACCACCGGACAGCCGCACCACAACGCATCGCTTGCCGTGGTGTGCGAGGTGTACGGAAAGGTGTCAAGCGCGAGGTCCGCGACCTGATAGCGGGCGAGGTGGTTGGCGTAGGGCAGCCGCGGCGCAAACACCAGCCGCTCGGCGGCCACGCCGCCGGCCTGTGCCGCCGCGGCCAGGTTGTGCCTTGCCCGCGGATTGCTCTCGAGCAGCCACAGCACGCTGCCGGGAACGGCGCGCAGCAGCCGCATCCAGGCGGCGAACACGTCGGGCGCGATCTTGTGCGTCTGGTTGAAGCAGCAGAACACGAAGCCCTGTTCGGGCAGTCCGTAGTCCGTGCGAGGGAGCGGCGCAGCGGCCGGACGCTTGCGGTCGTTCGCCTGATAGCAATGCGGCAGGCGAACGATTCTCTCCGAGTACGCCGCCTCCTGCTCCGGCGGAATGATGAAACTGTCCGCTATCAGGTAGTCCATGAAATCCGCGCCAGTTGTGCCAGGGTAGCCGAGCCAGGTCACCTGCACTCCGCAGGGACGGCGCGCCATGATGGTGAGCCGGTCGCCGGCCGTGTAGCCCTTGAGATCGACCAGAACGTCGAGCACGTCCTGCCGCATGCGGGCGGCCGCTACGTCGTCGGGCTCCACCGCGATGTCGACGAAATGCTCGCATGCCGCTTGCAGGCGCCGGCGCATCGGGCTCGCGTCGTCCGGTCCGTGGGAATACGCGAATACCTCGAACCGCTCGCGATCGTGCAGTTCCAGCACCTCGGCGATCAGGTAAGCCGCGGCGTGTTCCTGCAGGTCCGAAGACAGGTAGCCGATCCGCATCCGTGCATTGCCGTGTTGCGGAGTGCCAGAAGCCGGGACGGCTGGGCCGAATCGCGCGCGCGCCCAATTTCTCGTGTAGGTCAGTTGCTGGGCTGCCGTGGTCGGCTCGCCCAGCAGCCAGAAGGGGCTGCCGAGCGCCGAGCTGTGTTCAAGCTGGGGTGCGAGCTGGTCCCAGGCGGCGCGCCATTTCGTCCAGTCGCAGGCCTGGCGCAGCAGGTGCGTGAGCAGGCCGAGCAGCCCGCTGTCCCCGGTTCTCGCATGCCCGGCTTCGAGGGTCGCGATGGCACGATCGATTTCCCCGCGCACGAAGTCGATATTGGCCAGCGTCCCGTACGGGGCCGGCGCCGACGGGTTCGCCTCGCTGGCGCGGCGCGCAACTGCGGCCGCCTCGTCCAGCTCGCCGGCTTCGAACAGGACCTGGGCGAGCGCCGAGAGCGCGCCCGTATTGCCGGGCTCGGCCTCCACCGCAGCCTTCAAATGCACGACCGCCTCGCGAGTGCGGCCCAGTCCGACGCAGACGCTGGCCAATCCTTCATGGGCGGCGGCGAATCCGGGAGCCGCTTTCAGCGCGGCGAGGTAATGCTCGCGCGCCTGCTCCAGCTTTCCCTGCAGGGCAAACGTTCGGGCGAGATTGTTGGCCGCCATGGCGTTCCCGGGGGCGAGCGCCAGCGCCTGGCGAAAACAGGCAACCGCTTCATCGAGACGATGCTGCTTCTGCAGCACGATGCCCAGGTTGATGCGCGCGTCGGCATTGCGCGGTTCCTGCGTCAGCACGCGCTCAAACCACCTTGCGGCGGCCTCCAGCTCCTCGTGCTCGAGGCAGATGACGCCGAGGTTGAACATGGCATTTGCATGGCCCGGGGACAGCCCGAGAGCCGCCTCGAACTGTTCGCGCGCGGCAGCAGCGTCGCCCGCCTGCGCCAGCGCCAGGCCCAGGTTGAGGCGGCTGTCGGCATCCTGGGGGTCAAGCGCGAGCGCCTGGCGCAGCGGCGCCACCGCCTCGGCATGCCGGGCCTGGCTCAACAGGGAAACCCCGAGGCGCATGAATACGGAGGCCGGCGCGCGGGGCAGCGACGTAGCCAGGCGCAGCGCGCGCTCCGCGTCCGGGTGCTCTCCCAGCATCAGGTGCGCGACGCCGAGATATTCCAGCGCGGCGCCGTTGCGCGGCTCGGCCGCGAGCGCCTGGCGTAACGGCGGCACGGCGTCGCGCGCGCGGCCCAGCGCAACGCGCGACCCGCCGAGCATGCACAACGCGGCCGGATTGCGCGGTGCCTGGCGCAGGATTTCCTCGCAGATCGACTCTGCGCCGGCGTAGTCGCCGGCTTGCAGGCGTTCCTGGGCTTGCCGCAGCTTGCGGTTGGTCAACGCAGACATCGTGGGGTAGGGATACCGCTGGGTGGATGAGGCCTAATATATACGGGATGGTCGGCGGCAAAAAGACCGTGCCATGACGGAAGAATGCTTAGACATCGGATGGCGCTGCTTCTACAATAGCGCGCCGGCTCGCGGCCGGTAAATCTGCCAGGCAGGTCCGCTCGGACGGCACCAGCTTTCCCGGTCACTCGGACGCAATCGATGGAACCAAGCAAGAACAAGACGCCTCTCGGCGAAGTCGTCCTCGAAGAGGTCGGCGAGCTGCTGAGGCGCCACCAGCTCGTCGAGGGACTGGCGAGCCGTCAGGAAACGCCGCGTCAGGGACTGGTCGAGGGGCTCATTCACAAGCTCCACGCCGTCGAGCTGCAGAAAAAGCTCGACGAGCTCCATCCCGCCGACGTCGCCTACGTGCTCGAAGCGCTGCCGCTCGACCAGCGCCTGGTCGTCTGGGACCTGGTCAAGGCCGAGCGCGACGGCGAGATCCTGCTCGAGGTGTCGGACGCGGTGCGCGAGACGCTGATCGAGCACATGGACGAGGACGAGCTCGTCGCGGCGACCGAGAACCTCGATACCGACGAGATCGCCGACCTCGCGCCCGACTTGCCGCGCGAGGTCATGGAGGACGTATTCCGGTCGCTGTCGGCCGAGGAGCGCGAGCAACTGCGCTCGGCGATGTCGTATCCGGAGGGCACAGTCGGCGCCCTCATGGACTTCGACATGATCAGCATCCGCGACGACATTACGATCGAGGTGGTGCTGCGTTACCTGCGCCGCCTCGACGAGATGCCGGATCACACCGACCAACTTTTCGTGGTCGATCGCGCGGGAGTGCTGAAAGGCCTCTTGCCGGTGAACCGCCTGCTCGTGACCGACGCGGAAACCGTCGTGACGGCGGTGATGCAAACCGAGCTCAACCGGTTCCAGCCCGGCGACAAGGCGCACGACGCGGCGCAGGCATTCGAGCGCTACGACCTGGTGTCCGCCGCGGTGGTGGGAGAGGGGGGAAGGTTGATCGGGCGACTCACGGTGAATACCGTCATGGACTACATCCGCGAGGAAACCGACAACGACATGCTATCGGCCGGCGGCTTGCGCGAGGACGAGGACCTGTTCGCCTCGGTGTGGAAGAGCGTGAGAAACCGCTGGACCTGGCTCGCCGTAAACCTGGTCACCGCATTCATCGCGTCCCGCGTCATCGGCGTGTTCGAGGACTCCATTTCCAAGCTGGTTGCGCTCGCCGCGCTGATGCCCATTGTCGCCGGCATCAGCGGCAACTCGGGCAACCAGACCATCACCATGATCGTGCGCGCGCTCGCGCTGGGCCAGATCACGGGAGCAAACGCGCGCAAGCTCTTCGTCAAGGAAATCGGCGTGAGCGTGCTGAACGGGCTCATCTGGGGCGGCGTGGTCGGCTTGTTCGCCTTCTTCATCTATCACAGCTGGCAGCTCGGCGTGGTGATGACCGGCGCCATGGTGCTCGCGCTGCTGCTCGCCGCGGTGATGGGCGTCGCCATACCGCTCGCCATGCAGAAGCTCGGGCGCGATCCGGCGCTGGGAGCAAGCGTGATGATTACCGCGATCACCGACAGCGGCGGGTTCTTCATTTTCCTCGGGCTCGCGACGGTATTCCTGGTGTAGACGGAGGGGGCTGTAGAATCGGATTGATGGCGCCATACAGGCGATTTATGGGGATACGGCGGTGCACGGCGAAGGGGAATAGGTTGCAACAGGCGGCTGTTAGCGTGGCAGGAGGCGTTCGTGAGTGATCACGAAAGCCTGATCACGCAGCACATTCCGCGACTGCGCCGCTATGCGCGCGCGTTGACGGGCGAGCGCAGCGCGGCCGACGACCTGGTGCAGGACACGCTGGAGCGGGCGCTGTCCCGCTTCCACCTGTGGCGCGCGGGCAGCGATTTGCGGGCGTGGCTGTTTACCATCATGCACAACATTTACGTCAACCAGACCCGCTCGCGCATCCGTCATCCGCACGAGCAGCTCGACGAGCCCATGGCCGACGAGCTGCGCTCGCGCGAGCCGGACTGGGGCGAGCTGCGCGACATCGAGGAAGCGCTCGCGCGGCTGCCTGCCGAGCAGCGCGCGGTGCTGCTGCTGGTTGGACTGGAGCAGTTCAGTTACGAGGAAGCCGCCCGGGTGCTCGATATCCCGCTTGGCACCGTGATGTCCCGCCTCTCGCGCGGGCGCGAGCGCCTGCGTGCCTTCCTCGCCGGTGATCCCAAGTCGCCGCCGCTCAAAGTGGTGAAATGAGTGGTCAAATGAGCGAACCGGCCGTGACCGAGACCGAGCTGCACGCCTACGTGGACGGCGTGCTGCCGCCCGCGCGCGTTGCCGCGGTGGAGGCTCATCTCGCCGACCATCCCGAGGACGCGGCGCGGATTGCGGCCTACCGCGAGCAGGTGGCGGCACTGCACCGGCAGTACGATTCCCTGCTCGAGGAAGCCGTTCCGTCGGAAATGCAGCTCCGGCGCCGCGGCTGGGCGAAGCCGCTTGCGCGTGTCGCGGCGGTGCTCGCGTGGTTCGCGCTCGGAGTGGGCGCGGGCTGGCAGCTGCACTCCTACAACAGCACGTCGGCGCATTCGGAAGGCGCAGCCTGGGCGCGCCGCGCAGCCATCGCACACGTGGTCTACAGCCCGGAAGTGCGCCACCCCGTGGAAGTCGGCGCGGACCAGGAAGCTCATCTTGTCCGGTGGCTGTCCAAGCGGCTGGGGACGCAACTCAAGGTGCCGCATCTCGGCGCGCTCGGCTATTCGCTGGTCGGCGGCCGGCTGCTGCCGGGCGAGCGCGGGCCGGTGGCGCAGTTCATGTACCAGGACGCGAAGGGCCAGCGCCTGACGCTCTACGTGCGCATCAACCCGGACGAGAGCAGCGAATCGGCGTTCCTCTACGCACAGGAACATGGCGTCGGCGTGTTCTACTGGCTGGATCGCAAGCTCGGCTACGCGCTTTCCGGCGCGGTGGACAGGACGGAGTTGCAGCGCGTCGCCACTGCGGTCCACGAGCAGCTCAATCCCTGATAAATCCGGACACCGTTCGGTGCCGGTTTATCTCCGCGCGTTCGAACGGACGGGCCGCAGCACCGCAGCAGGGGCTCGCTCATCCCGGCGCGCCGTTCAACGCGCGGGATACTATATAAATATTTGATTTATAACGATTATTATACTGCTACGGCAGCAAGCTCTCGCGCGCCATCAGCTCGGCGACCGATTCACGCTCGCGGATAACGTGTACTTCCGCGCCATCTACCATGATCTCGGCCGCGCGCGGTCGCGAGTTGTAGTTGGAGCTCATGCTCATGCCGTAGGCGCCGGCCGACCGGATCGCGAGCAGGCTGCCCTCGCGCAACGCCAGCGTGCGGTCGCGCGCGAGAAAATCGCCGCTCTCGCACACCGGCCCGACGACGTCGTAAGTCTTGCCGCCGCTGGTGGCTTCCACCGTCTGCACGTCGTGCCAGGCGTCGTAGAGCGCGGGACGCAAAAGGTCGTTCATCGCGGCATCCACGACAGCGAAATTTTTCTCGGCCCCGTGCTTCAGATGTTCGACGCGAGTCAACAGCAGCCCGGCGTTGCCGACCAGCGCGCGGCCTGGCTCGAGCATCAGTTTCAGTCCTCGCTTGCCGAGCCGCTCCGTCAGCGCCCGCGCATAGTCCGGGAACGCCGGCGGCGTCTCGTCGCGGTAACGGATACCGAGTCCGCCGCCGACGTCGACATGGGAGAGGGCGATGCCTTCCGTCTGCAGCCGGTCGGCCAACTCGAGCACGCGGTCGAGCGCTGCGGTGAACGGCGCGATGTCCGTCAGCTGCGAGCCGATGTGACAGCCGATGCCGGCCACGGCGACATTGCGCAGCTCGCGCGCGCGGCGGTAGAGGCCAGGCGCATCCTGCCAGGCGATGCCGAACTTGTTCTCTTTCAGACCTGTGGCGATGTAGGGATGTGTGCGCGGGTCGACGTCGGGGTTCACGCGCAGGCTCACGGAGGCTTTCTTCCCGGCCGCGCCCGCGACGCGGTCGAGACGCTCGAGCTCCCCCGCCGATTCCACGTTGAAGCACAGGATGCCCGCCGTGAGCGCCTGGCGCATCTCTTCCTCGGTCTTGCCCACGCCGGAGAACACGACCTTGCGCGCGTCGCCGCCCGCGGCCAGCACGCGCGCGAGCTCGCCGCCCGACACGATGTCGAAGCCGCTGCCCAACCGCGCGAGGATGTTCAGCACGGCGAGCGATGAATTGGCCTTCACCGCGTAGCACACCAGGTGATCGCGGCCGGCGAACGCGCCGTCGAAGGCGCGCCAAGCCTCGGTCAGCGCGGCGCGCGAATAGACGTAGCACGGCGTGCCGAAGCGCTCCGCGATGCGCGCGAGCGGAACGGACTCGGCGTGCAGCGCCTTGTCCTTGTACTGGAAATGGCTCACTTCTTTTCTTCTTCTTTGGGCTCGGCCGGCGCGGGCGCGGCCTTCTTTGCGTCGGGCTTGGGCAGATAAAGCGGGCCCTTGTAGCCGCAGGCGGCCACCAGCAGGGCGCAAACGATCATCGAGACGAGGACGCGCATGGGCAGGATGGTAAGCGGTAACCTGTTGGCCAGTAAACAGTAAACGGATGAAGGCGTGACCCGGATGACAGCTACGCCGGGCCAAGGCGCTGCATCTCGCTCTCGATCCAGGCTTCGACCTTTTGATTGATCTCCTCCGGTTTCAATCCCTTCGTATCGATCGGGGCGCCGACGCTCACCGTGATCGTGCCGGGAAACTTGAGGAAAGCGTTGCGCCGCCACAGCACGCCGGAGTTGTGCGCGACCGGCACCACCGGTGCCGCCGTCTGCGCCGCGAGCCAGGCGCCGCCCGGCTGGTAGGGCTTGCGTTCGCCGGGCGCGACGCGCGTGCCTTCGGGGAAGATCACGATGCACATTCCGCGGGCGAGGCGATCGCTTCCCTGCGCGAGCATCTGGCGCAGCGCGCGCGAGCCGGACCCGCGGTGGATCGCGATCGGCGCGAGCATGGCAAGGCCCCAGCCGAAGAACGGGATCCACAGGAGCTCGCGTTTCACCACCCAGACCTGCGGGGGAAAGATCTTCTGGAACGCGATCGTCTCCCACGCCGACTGGTGCTTGGCGAGCACGACGAACGGCGCGGGCGGGAGGCGCTCGGCTCCGAGCACGCGGTAACGCACGCCGCAGATCACCTCCACCGCGGCGAGCATCAGCCGCGACCACGCGCTGATGACGCGATAGCGTGCGCGCAGGGAAAAGGGAAACGTGGCGAGCGCGATGAAGGAGTAGGGCAGCGTGACGATGATCAGGAACAGCGCGAACAGCGCGGAGCGCAGGATGACGCCTGGCGTCATTTGATGATGGATTTCACCGCTTCGGCGAGATCGGCGTGAACGCGTGTGCCGGCGGGCAGCTTGCCTTCGCGCTGCGTCTTCGCGCCCTTGCCGGTCAGTACCAGGATCGGCCGGGCGCCGACCGCGACCGCCGCCTCCAGGTCGCGGCTCGAGTCGCCGATGAACGGCACGTCTTTCAGGCTTGCGCCGAAGCGCCGTGCGATCTCGTCGAGCAGTCCGGTCTTGGGCTTGCGGCAGCCGCAGTTCGCGTCCTGCGAGTGGGGGCAGTAGAACACCGCGTCGATGCGCCCGCCGGCCTGGCTCGCCAAGCGGTGCATCTTGTCGTGGATCGCGTTCAGCGTCGCCATCTCGAACAGGCCGCGCCCGACGCCGGACTGGTTGGTCGCCACCACCACGTGGTAGCCCGCCTGGGTGAGGCGCGCGATCGCCTCCAGGCTGCCCGGGATCGGCTTCCACTCGTCCGGGCTCTTGATATAGGCGGCGCTGTCGTGGTTGATGACGCCGTCGCGGTCGAGAATCACCAATTTCATTGGTGCGTGATGGGTGATGAGTGATGGGTGATGAGTGTCGACATCATGCGGCGAGCTTGGAAATATCTGCAACTTGATTCATAAGTAAACCGAGTTGCTGCAGTAACGCCGCACGATTGTTGCGGATATCCGCATCGTCGACCATAACCATTACCTTGTCGAAGAATCGGTCGACATCTGGTTTGATCTTAGAGAGTAGGCGCATGGCATCTTCATACTCTCCCGCCTCAAAATGTTTCTTCGCAACGGGCGCAAGACGTTCGACGGCATCCATTAATGCGATCTCATACGGCTCTTTCATCAGTTCGCGCTTCGGAGCCACAAATCGATGCCGAATCTCCTCGTTCTTATAAATGATGTTCAGTACCCGCTTGTTAGCAGCGGCAAGTTCCTTTGCCTCTGGAAGCCTAGTGAATTCCCTTACAGCGGTTAGCCGTGCCATCGCTTGAAACACCAATCCGTTGAGCTGTGAGATAACAGCCTCAACCTGAAGAGTGTCCTCGCCTCGCTCACGCAAGTAATTGCGAAGACGGTCTTGGAAGAAATCACGAACTTCGTTGGGGTTATTCTTGATTAATCCCGTCGGAAATACTTCTTCTGTTTTCCGCAGCAATTGGAACAGGTCGAGAGCGATGGGTGTTTCCATTAATATTCGCAGTACGCCGAGCGCTTGCCTGCGTAGCGCGTATGGATCCCGGTCCCCAGTCGGTGCGCCGCCAGCAGCGAACATTCCAACAATGCTGTATAGCTTATCGGCGAGCGCAACTGAAACTGCAGCACTGCCACTTGGAAGCGTATCGCCGGCGAAGCGTGGACGGTAGTGCGCTTCGATCGCATCAGCGACATCCTTCGGCTCGCCGTCGTGCAGCGCGTAGTAACGACCCATGACGCCCTGCAGCTCGGGAAACTCGCCGACCATGTCGGTGGAGAGGTCGGCCTTGCACAGATAGGCTGCGCGCTCCGCTGCGTTCGCGTTCGCTTTCAGCTCGCTCGCAATTTTCCTGGCGAGTGCCTTGA
>Ga0247825_10001922_pt1 | contig 13752 bp, 10 predicted proteins | sample 13C_Vanillin_Day_FD_194413 | JGI IMG/M metagenome (GOLD analysis project Ga0247825, IMG submission 194413) | Soil microbial communities from agricultural site in Penn Yan, New York, United States - 13C_Vanillin_Day48 | ecosystem: Environmental > Terrestrial > Soil > Agricultural land | place...
GCTCGACAAGGACAACAAGCACGAGTACCCATGGGACTTCGTGAAGGCCTTCGCCGCAGGCGGCTGGCTGGGCGCGATGATCCCGGAAGAGTACGGGGGCATCGGCCTGGGCCTCAAGGAGGCCGCAGTGATGATGGGCGAAATCTCCGCGTCGGGCGCCGGCATGAGCGGCGGTTCGGCGGTCCACTTCTACGTCTTTCCCCCAGCGCCAATCGTGCGTTACGGCTCGGAGGAGATGAAGCGCGAGTACCTTCCCAAACTCGCCAGTGGTGAGATGCTCATGGCCTTCGGCGTCACCGAGCCTACCGCCGGCGTCGACACCTCCCGCATCAAGACTAAAGCCACCAAGATTGATGGCGGCTGGGTGATCAACGGCCAGAAAGTGTTCATCACCAATGCCAAAAACGCGCAGCGCATCCTCCTGCTCGCGCGCACCTCACCGCGACGCGACGACAAGCCGCTGCACGGAATGACCCTGTTCTTCGCCAACATGGACCCCAAACGGATCACCATTCGCGAGATCGACAAGCTCGGCCGCGCCGCAATCGACACCAACGAGCTGTTCATCGACAACCTCGAGGTCGCCGACCACGAGGTGGTCGGAGAGGTCGACAAGGGCTTCTACTACCTGCTCGACGGCTTGAATCCGGAACGCATCTGCGTCGCGATGGAAGGCATCGGCCTCGGCCGAGCCGCTCTCGAACTGGCGACGAACTACGCCAATGAACGCATCGTCTTCGACCGCCCGATCGGTAAGAACCAGGCCGTCGCACATCCCCTCGCCGATTCATGGATCCGGCTCGAGGCCGCCGAAGGCATGGCCATGAAGGCGGCCGACCTGTTCGACGCCAAGCAGCCCTGCGGCGCCGAGGCGGCCGCGGCCAAGTACCTCGGCGCCGAGGCGGGGTTCGACGCATGCGACCGGGCCTTCTCCACCTTCGGCGGCTACGCGTACGCGAAGGAGTACCACATCGAGCGGCTGTGGCGGGAGGTGCGGCTGCTGCGCAACGCCCCGTTCTCGCAGGAAATGGTCCGCAACTACATCTCACAGCAGGTGTTGGGGCTTCCCCGCTCTTACTGATATCCGACTCCCGCGGTCCTACTGAACCGACAGGGGACCGCGGGCCAGGCCCCCGGCCGCGGCGAGCGAAAGCCGCGGCCGGGGGCATCCACGACAAAGCTCACGGCGAGAGCGAGAGCGAGAGCGAGAGCGAGAGCGAGAGCGAGAGCGAGAGCGAGACGCGCGGACGTGCTGGGGCTGAGCGTGTCGTGCCTCGGTGGCGATGCTGATGTGCCGGCCGTGCGTCCACATGGTGCGACAGGGCAATGGGCCAGCCGCCTCGAGGCTCAATAGTGGGACCCGGTCGCATTTCTCATACCGCGATGTCCTGGGACGGATCGACTGCCTGATCCGTCCCGGTCTCTCAGCCCGCGTTCGCCTCGGAGTCCGTTTCCCAGAGCCCGCGCTGCTCGAGTTCCTCGATCAGGTGATCCGCGCCGTCCAATATGTGCGATTCCATGAGGGTCTTGGCTTTTTTGCCGCTGTGCTTCCGTAAGGCCTCGAGTAGGAGCGGGTGCTCCTCCTGCGTTGTGGTGAGGTGGCCCTCAATGGTGGCATAGAAACGGTTCGGAAGGTTCGTGACGATCGAGCCGAGGAGGCGGGCGAGGCGCGGAGAGCCCGCAGCCAGGTTGATCTTGCGGTGGAACGCATGACCCCATGAGGCAATACCGTCTTTGTCGCCCTGAGCGATCGCGGCCTGGTGGGCTTCGAGGATTGCCTCGAGATCGGCGATCTGCTGGGGGGTGATGTTCTTCGCCGCCCGGGTGGCGAGTTCACCGGCGAGCTGGGCCTGTGCCCAAAACAGGTCCTGTACGTCTTGCTTGGTGAACGGGGCCACCATGAAGCCGCGTCGAGGGACCATCTCGACGAATCCCTCGCTTCGGAGCGCGAGCAGACCCTCGCGGACGGGCGTAGTGCTGACCCCGACGGCTTCGGCGATGCGCTCGATCCGGAGGAAATCACCCGCCCGCACCTCGCCGGAGATGATCATTTCACGAACGTACGAGGCCACTTCGTCGGGAAGTTGCTGTCGTCTTGACCTGTCACTCAGGGGCATCGTACGTTCGCACCTTTCCCGGATTATAAGAGTCGACATAATATACATTCGTCTGCCCAGGGGCTCGGCGCCCGCACCGGGCCAGCAGAACCGCGACGGCCCTGAGTTCTCCGGATTGCCGGCGCCCGTCACCGGTTAGCCTCGGATCGTCGGTCAACGCCTTCTTGTGACGTGACCGCATTCGCGGCTGCCCTTTACGGCGCGTTGTCGAACACTCCTTCCGCGGATCCGCCCCGAATGTAGACTATCTTCCCGCCGCACAATATATTGTGTAATATGCGTAAAGGCACGTCAAATTCTGGGGAACCCCGCTGGCCTCGGCCGATGGCCGCAGCGTGACAGCGATGTGATTGGGCGGTACCCATTGAGCGAAAGAGTTGCGATATGAGCGGACCACTCGGCGGCGTCCGGGTTCTGGTGTTGTCCGGTATGGGCCCGGTGCCATATGTGTCGATGTTGTTGGCTGACATGGGCGCACAGGTGGTGCGTGTGGTGCGGCCTGCTCACCGGACGGCGCGAGCGTTAGCGCAGACCGATGGCCTGCGCGACGAGTATGACGTGGCTAACCGCGGCGTCGAGACGACAGCACTGGACCTCAAGGACCCGCGCGGTGTGGAGACAGCCCAGCGGTTGGCCGCGGCCGCAGATGTCTTTATCGAGGGCTACCGCCCGGGCGTCGTCGAAAGGCTAGGTATGGGGCCCGAGGTGGTGCTCGGCCACAATCCGGCGATCGTCTACGCGCGATTGACTGGCTACGGGCAGTGCGGCCCGCGTGCTCAGGAAGCGGGGCACGACATCAACTATGTCGCCCAATCAGGTGCCTTACACGCGTTGGCGCGGAGTGGGGAACGCCCTCGTCCGCCCATCAACCTGCTCGGTGACTACGCGGGTGGCGGAGCCATCGGGGCGTTCGGAATCGTATGCGCGCTATTGGAAGCAACGAAGTCGGGACAGGGACAGGTCGTGGATGTCGCCATGGTCGATGGTGTTGCCCTGCTGACCGCGAAGCTGCAGGGACTGCGGGCGGCCGGACTGTTCTCCGATGACCCGGGCACCAACTGGATCGACTCCGGAGCGCCGTTCTACGACACCTACCGGTGCGCGGACGGCCGCTACCTCGCGGTCGGTGCACTCGAACCTGACTTCTACCGCGAGTTCCTCGCCGGCCTCGGAGCGGATACCACCCGCTGGCCCGACCAGAATGACCGCGCTCGGTGGCCACACTTGCGGGAACTCATCGCGGCGACCATCGTCGGGCGGACCCGCGACGAGTGGGAGTCCGTTTATGCCGGCACCGACGCGTGCGTGAGCCCGGTCCTGAGCTTCGACGAGGCCGCCACGGCCCCACACAACGCCGAACGCGGGCTGTACCAGCGGGTCGGTGGGGTGCTGCAACCAGCTCCGGCACCCCGATTGGCCCGTACACCCGCTCGCCGACCATCGGTGCCGCGAACCGACCAGGTCGCGGCCGCCGATCTGCTCGACGCCTGGGCGGCTCCCGACCTCCGATCGAACAATCTCCTCGAGGAATTAGAGGTACAGCAATGAAGACGTACGACGAGTTCCCGACCCTGGCGATCGACCGTCCGTCGGACGGGTTGCTGCGGATCGTGCTCGACGGACCCGACATGCACGCGGTCGGGGCGGACATGCACCGAGAGTTGGCCGACGTGTGGGTGGCGATCGGCCGGGACGACTCGGTGCGGGCGGTGCTGATCCGCGGCGCCGGTGACCGAGCCTTCTCCGCCGGTGGCAGCTTCGATCTCATCGACGCGATGGTGAAGGACTGGGACACCCGAACCCGCATCATGCACGAGGCTCGCGATCTGGTCCGCAACATCATCGAATGCCCGGCGCCGATCGTCTCCGCCATCAACGGCCCCGCCGTTGGCGCCGGATTGGTCGCCGCCCTGTTGGCGGACGTGTCGGTGGCCGGCCGGCGCGCGAAGATCGTCGACGGGCACGTGCGGATCGGGGTGGCCGCCGGCGATCACGCCGCGATCGCCTGGCCACTGCTCTGCGGAATGGCCAAGGCCAAGTATCACCTGCTCACCAACGAGGTCCTTACCGGCGAGGAGGCCGAACGGATCGGGATGGTCTCGGTGTGTGTGGATGACGACGCCGTGCAGGAGCGTGCTTTGGAGATCGCCGAGAACCTGGCGCGCGGATCCCGCAGCGCGCTGCGGTTCACCAAGCACGCCCTGAACAACTGGTACCGACAGGCAATGCCGATCTTCGACGCCTCATTGGGTTTCGAGTTCTACGGTTTCGGCGGCCCGGACGTCGCCGAAGGTATTGCCTCGCACCGCGACAAGCGTGAGCCGAGGTTCATGTGAGCGGGCCGCTGGACGGGGTGACCGTCCTGGGCCTCGAGCAGGCCATCGCCGCACCGCTGTGCACCCGGCACCTCGCCGACCTCGGCGCCCGGGTGATCAAGATCGAACAACCCGGCTTCGGAGACTCGACCCGCCACTACGACGAGGCCGTGCGCGGGCTGGCCGCGCACTTCGTGTGGCTCAACCACGGTAAGGAATCGGCGGCACTCGACCTGACGGCGCGCACCGACCACGACCTGCTGCACCAGATGCTGGGGCGGGCCGACGTGATCGTCAGCAACCTCGCACCGGGTGCGTTGGACCGGCTCGGTCTCGGAGTGGACGAGCTGGCCCAGCAATATCCGCGCCTGATCATCGTCGACATCTCCGGGTACGGGCGCGGCGGACCCCTCGATCACAAACGGGCCTACGACCTGCTCATCCAGGCCGAGGCCGGGTCCTGCACCATCACCGGCCTACCCGGACGGCCCGCGAAACCGGGCATCCCGATCGCGGACATCGGCACGGCACTGTATGCGTACTCGTCGGTGCTGGCCGCACTGTATGAGCGGGAGAGGACCGGGCGCGGCGCGGTCATCCCGATCGCGATGCTCGATGTGGTCGCAGAGATGATGGGCTTCGCCCTCAATCAGGTCATCCACGATGGCACCGAACCCGACCCGGTCGGCATGGGATCGCCGATGGTCGCCCCCTACGGCGCCTACCCGACAGCAGATGGTCAGACTGCCGTGCTCGGCACCACCAGTGACCGAGAATGGCGGCGGCTGGCGGCCGACCTCCTCGACCGCCCGGATCTGGCCGAGGACCCGCGGTACGCCCACAACGCAGATCGGGTGCGGTTGCGAACCGAAGTCGACGAGATCGTCGCTGCCTGGTGCGTGCAGCGCACCCTGGCCGAAATCCAGAAGACGGCAGACGCGGCCGGAATCGGCAACGCCCGACTCAACGGGGTCCGCGCTCTCGCCGATCATGCGCAATTGGCGGCGCGCAATCGCTGGCGTGAGGTCGACACCTCGGTCGGTCCGGTCCCGGCCCTGGTGCCGCCCGGCCTCGCACGCGGATGGTCGGTGACCAGCGGACGCGTCCCCGCACTAGGGGCTGACACCGACACCATTCGCGCGGAATTCGCAGTGCCGACATCCGCCGCTGATACCGATGTGCCTCGACCGACCCGAAACTAATCCCTGGACCGCAGAATCACTTTCACACCTGTTGGAGAAGAGACATGAGACCGCTTCGTTCGTTGTTGTTCGTGCCCGGGCACCGGGAAGGGTGGGCGGAGAAAGCTATCGCCGCCGGGGCTGACGGCTTGATCCTCGACCTCGAGGACTCGGTTCCCGAGCACCTCAAGAAGGAGGGGCGGCTGACGGTCGCTCGCGTGATCAAGAGCCTGCGCACCGCAGGGCAGGAGGTCGCACTGTATGTGCGGCTGAACGCACTGGACACCGGAATAGCCGGGGACGATATCGCCACCGTTGCCGTGCCGGGCCTGGACGGCTTCGTGTTGCCCAAGACGTACGGCCCGGATGACATCGTCCGGTTCGACGCTTTGGTCACCCACTTCGAACGCGCCAACGGTGTCGAGGCCGGGAAACTCGAGTTCATCTGCTGCCTCGAGACCGCCGAGGCGTACGCGAGCTGCGAGAAGATCGCCGTCGCCTCTCCTCGGGTGGTCACGCTGTTCGCCGGAACCGCCCGTGACGCAGACGTGTCCAGGTCCGTAGGGTTCCAGTTCACCCCGTCCGGTCAGGAGACCCTGTTTCTGCGTAGCCGGGCCCTGCTCGCCGCCCGCGCCAACGGTCTCGAGTTCCCGTTGGTCGGTGTCTGGCAGGACCTCACCGACCACGACGGGGCACGGAACTTCTCCGAACGCAACCGCGAAATCGGCTTCCGCGGCCAGGTGTTGATCCACCCCTCGCACATCGCCCTCGCCAACGAGGTATTCAGCCCCTCGCAGGGTGAGATCGACTTCTACTCGGGAATGATCAAGGCCTTCGAAGAGGCCGAGTCCCGTGGGCTCGCCGCGGTCCGCTACGAGGACATGCACGTCGACTACGCTCACATCAAGACAGCCCGTGAAATCCTCGCCTACGCCAAGAGCCTGAGCCGATGACCGTCTGACCCGACGTGTCTCGACCCGGTTGTGCTGAGAACCGGCTCGGACTCGTCGGCCTGCTCCAACAACTTCCGAGCTCAAGGCATCGTCGCCGCAAATCCGACACTTCTGCTTTGAAGGGCCTCCGTATGCTGCGGAGGCCCTGGAGGTCGTTCTTCGATGTGACGCCAGGCGGGTTGGAGCTTCGCGCGGTTTTCGCCAACGCGATCTCTCGAGATCCTGATACCGAAGAAAGTCGCCGACCGACTAGTTTCCCAAAGACGTTGTTACTCAACACTTCACTGCCATTGCGTGAGCCGGTCCAAGAAATCGAAGGCAAGCTAACGGTCATTGACTTCGCATCATATATGACGCATAGTGCTGGGGATCACACTGCACGAATGAGAAAGAGGCTTGATGTGACCCAGCCACCAAACCCACCCACCGCTGCCGGTATTCCGGCGGGCCGGAAGCCGAAGGCCGTCGGCCCTGCCGTGGTGGTCGGTACCGCTCTCGAATTCTTCGACTTCTACCTCTACGCATCGATGGCCGCACTGGTGTTCGGCCCGATCTTCTTCCCGTCGGAGAACTCAGCGGTGAGCACTCTCGCTGCGTTTTCCACCTTCGCGGTGGGCTTCCTGGTCCGTCCCCTCGGCGGCATCGTGTTCGGAATCCTCGGCGACAGGATCGGACGCAAAGCGGTCCTGACATTCACCCTTCTGCTCATGGGTGTGGCAACCGGCCTCATCGGGCTGATTCCGTCTTACGAGTCGATAGGTATTGCTGCACCGATCCTGCTGATCGTGTTCCGTCTCCTGCAGGGGTTCGGTGCAGGTGCCGAGTTCGGTAGTGCGGTCGCCATGTCCTACGAGCATGCCGACAGCAGGTCTCGTGGCCGTAAGGGAGCATGGCCGGCCATGGGTGTCAATATCGGTCTGTTGGCTTCGTCGCTGGCGGTGACGGCCGTGACAAGCCTCAGCGACGACGCCCTGCACAGTTGGGGGTGGCGGGTCCCGTTCCTGTTTAGCTTCGTCCTGGTCGGCCTCGGCTACTGGATGCGCCGAAACCTGCCCGAGACGCCCGAGTTCGAGCAGCTCGCATCCGAGGCCCAGAGCCGGAAGAAGGTGCAACCGTTCCGCAATCTGCTCAAGAATCATTGGCGTGGGCTGACGGTCGTCGCGGTTTCCACGATCGGGCTCAACAGCATCAGCTACATCTTCAAGACGTTCTCGCTGTCGTATCTGGCCGAGTTCCGCGATGTCGCGGCCAATGTCGGAGCCTTCGGCATCAGTCTGGCCAGCGCCGTCGCGATCGTCACCGTCCCATTGGCGGGACGATTTTGCGACGCCGCCGGTCCCCGCCGCGTCATGCTGATCGGCGCCGGTGGTATCGCCGTCCTCGCGTTCCCCTTCTTCTGGCTCCTCGACACAGATCGCCCAATCTACATCTGGGCGGCACTGATCCTGACAGTCGGCATCGTCCAACCCACCCTGCTAGCGGCCTCCGGTTCCTTTCTGGCACAGCAGTTCCCAGCTGACGTGCGCACGTCAGGTCTGGGTGCCGGGCGAGAGGTCAGCGGCGCATTCGCAGGTGGCCTCGCTCCGCTTGCGGCGTTGACAATGGTCACTCTCTCACCTACCCACTCCACCTGGGGAGTTTCCCTCATATTCGTCGCAGGTGCCCTCTTCATTGCCGGTTCTGCTCTCGGTGACCAGTACCGCAATGTCGCCACCCATGGCGACAGCATCGACGATCCACAGCAACGACAGCACGCGACCACCCCGTGAGGCAAGTCCCGGATTGCAGAGCCCAGAGAAGTGGCCGGTAACAGGTAGATTGCGCGGCGCTCCTATGGCCCGCTGTGGACTCGACCAGGTCCACAGCGGGCCATGAAGGCACGGAGCACGGCGGATGGTCTCGTCGGCCGCGACAGCGGTGAATCGCGATCGCACCGGTGTCAGTGTCCGCAGACGGCGGCGTGGCAAGTGAACTATGGTGCTTCCGGCCGCGTCTCGCCTCGCACGGTTCGATCCGCGGTGGCCGGTAATTGAGCTGTCCTGGGCGCCGGACTCAGGCGGCCCGCAACTGGCCTATGGGCCCGGCATTCGGCGCCCGGTACCAGCGGAGATGTCGTCGGCGGCGTTCTGTGGTTGAACAATGAGCTGCACGTGCCGCGGCAGTATCGCTACGGTGACGATCAACCCGGATGCAGCGAGTGCGATACAGATGAACACCGGGTGCAGTGCGGCGTCGAGTTGGGTCGGTGATCGCGGGTCACCGCTGTTACCGCTGTGCGCTGCGACGAGTGCGCCGAACCCGGCCGCTCCGACAGCCCCACCGATCGAGCGGGCGAAAGTGGTGCAGGACGTGACGACTCCACGTTCATGCCGTTCGACGCTCCCTTGCGCGGCGATAATGGTGGGGCTCGTGATTAACCCGAGCCCGAAGCCGATGACGAAGCATGCTCCCGCGATCTGCCATTCAGCCGTGCTCTCACCGAACAGGACCGTCAGACACGCGCCGAAGATGGTGATCGTCGTTCCCGCCCACGCGGTGCGGCGGAAACCGATTCGCAGATAAAGCCGCCCGGACTGGCTCGAAGCCAGCGGCCAGGCCAGCGTCAGCGGGGTCAGGAGAAAGCCGCCAGTGATGGCGGTCGTTGCGAGAACACTCTGTGAGAACAACGGGATGTAGGAAGTGAGCCCTGTGACGATTGCACCAATGATCGCTGAGGTGAGGACCGTGCCCAGAAGGGTCCGCCGGCCGAGAAGCCACGGTGGCATGATCGGGTTGCGTCCCCGCCACTCGACGACCCCGAACAGTAGAAGACAGACCGCTCCGATCGCGACGATCGCGATCCACGTCGGAGAGCCCCACGCCCAGCTCTGGCCGCCTTCCAAAAGTCCCAGCACCAGAAGCCCGGCACCGAGGGAGAGCAGCACTGCACCCATCACGTCGGGTCGACTGTGCCTCCTTGGTGGGTCCGCACTCTCCTCGCGAAAGTTTCGGATGAGCAGCACCGCCGCCACCGCACAGATCGGAACGTTGACGAAGAAGATCCCACGCCAGGAGCCGTACTCGGCGAACAACCCCCCGACTGCCGGACCCAGGACGGACGCGGCGGCCCACACACTCGCGATGTATCCCTGCGCTCGTGGCCGGTCCCGCAGGGTATAGATGTCGCCGGCGATCGTCAGGACCGTGGGTTGCACTGCCCCCGCGCCGAGGCCCTGCACAGCACGGAACGCGATCAACGCGGTCATGGACTGGGCGAACCCGGACAGGGTCGAACCGAGGAAGAAGACACCGATTCCTAGCAACATGACAGGCTTGCGGCCCACGGTGTCGGACAGCTTGCCGAAAATCGGTGTGGTGACGGCGTGAGACAAAAGGTACGCGGAGAACAACCAGGGAAACTGGTCGAAACCTCCGAGGTCCTCGACGATCGCGGTGACCGCCGTGGCAATGATCGTCGTGTCTAAGGCCACGAGCGCATTACCGAGCATCAATGCGGTAAGGACTCGCCGCCGACGCAACCGCTCCTGTGTCTGTGGTTGGTCTCGTGCCTGCGTCACCGCTCGGTGCGATATCCGCCGGTCAGTGCAGCACGCAACGTGTCGCGGTGTGCTGGCGCTGCCACCGCGACAAGTTGCTCCGCGCGCTGGGCGGCCGTGGTCGCACGCAGGTCTGCGACCCCGTACTCGGTGGCGATGATGTCGACGTCGCTCTGCAGTGAGGTCGTCGGCCCATCGAGCTGCGCGACGATCGAGCTCCTGTCACCCGCTGGATTGGTGGCCGGTAGCGCGATGACCGACAAACCGGATTTCGCCAACCGGGTGGCGCGGAAGGAGTCGACCTGCCCGCCGACTGCGCCGACATAGAGCCCGCCGAGCGATTCCGCGTTCACCTGCCCGAGTAGGTCGACCTGCAGAGCGGAGTTGACGACGATGAACGGGTCGCAGGCTGCGAGTGTGGCCGGTGCCAGAAGTTCATCCAAGTGCAGGAAATCGATCGCAGTGTTGCCGTCGACGAAGTCGTACAATCGCCGGCTACCGAGTGCCATACCGGTGGCGCACGACCCGGCCACGTTGATGTCGACGGCACCGGAGTCCACGAGGTCGAAAATCCAGTCACCGATCAGATTGGACCGGACCCGCAGTCCTGAACGGGTGCGAATCACCTTGGTGATCTCGGCGGGGATCGCACCGACGCCCAGCTGCAGACTGGCACCGTCGGGAATCAGGGTTGCCACATTCGCGGCGATGGTCCGGTCGATTTCGGTGGCCGGTCTGGTCGGGGAACCGGGCATCGGGTTGGCGGACGTGACGGTCGCGGTGATCTGGGACTGGTGGATGCGGCGGGAGCTGTTAGTGCGGGGCATATTCGGGTTGATCTCGGCGAGAACCACGCGGGCCGAGTCGAGTGCGTCGACGAGGTAGCCCACAGTCCCGCCCAGGCTGTGGAAGCCGTCCGCGTCCGCGGGTGGCAACTGGATGAGGATCACATCGACGGGAAGGGTGCCGTTGCGGAGGAACCGGATCACGCTCGAGAGATGGCACGGCAGGATCTGGAGTTGGCCGGTGGCCGCAAGCTTCCGCAGAGACCCGTGCGCAGCGTAGGACATCACCGTGGGGTGCCCCTCGGGCACGCTGTGCCAGACGTCGTCGAGAGCGTATCCGCACAGCGCCGTGACGTCGTCGATGTCGCGGGCCGCATCGAGGAAGTGTGCAACGAGGGTGCGTGGCTCGGCGGTGGCCTCGCCGATTGCGACGAGGTCGCCGGGACGGAGGTGCTCGGAGATCGAGAAATCGGGCATGAGTGGGTCGTCCTTGTCTGGATAGTTGCTCACGATAGGCCGGAATCGACGGTGCGAGTAGCCCTCGAACACCTCGGTAGACTACGCATCATATATCATTCATGTTAGGGTGGTCGCGGTTCCGCAATCCGCGACAAGAGCACTGGAGGTAGTGAGATGAGTGCCGGTTCAGAGGCCGATATGGATGGGAAGGTTGCACTGATCACCGGAGCCACCAGTGGAGTGGGGCTCGAGACCGCCGTGCGGCTGGCCAAACGCGGCGCGACGGTAGTGGTGAATGGTCGATCGGCCGAGCGAGGCAAGGATGCGATGGATCGGTTGCGCGAGGTTTCCGACCAGGTGCGATTCGAGGCGGGTGACTGCAGCGACTACGACAGCATCGCCGAGGTAGCGGGCCGCGTGGTGCGGGATTTCGGGGCCATCGACATCGTGGTCAGCGCCGGTGCGCAGGGGGAGTTCGGGCCCACGCCGTTCGCGGAGATGACCGGCGACCAGCTCCAGCGTGCCTTCGCCTCGCGCTTCTTCCCCCGCATATACCCCGTACACGCGGCGGTGCCAGGCCTGCGCGTACGGGGTGGCGCCGTGGTCATGTTGACGACAGATGCGGCCCGTACCCCCACCTCCGGTGAATCCATCATGGGCGCCGCGGGCGCTGGGGTAATCCTGCTCACAAAGACACTCGCGAAAGAATTCTCGCGCTGGCAGATTCGAGTCAACGGCGTAGCCATGACGATTACCTCGGGTACACCGTCCTGGGACCGAATCTTTGCCACCGAAAGCTTCCAACAGAAGCTCTTCGACAAGGCATTGAAGCGATTCCCGGCAGGTCGCCCGCCCGCGGTCGAGGAAGTGGCCGACGCAGTGACGTTCCTCGCTTCCGACGCGGCTGGGCAGATCACGGGGCAGACACTCTCGGTGAACGGGGGACTGTCCTTCGGTGGTTGGTGAGAACCATGCGTTGGACGCGACCGCATGTCTTCACCGACGGGATACGCCGGGCCGCCGGGTGGAGGTGCGAACTACGCAAATACTTACTCGGCGACCACCGATCTCGTTGATCGCGTCGGTGGACACTCCGCAGGCGGGATAATCCCTAAGTCCTGACGAGTGCGACCGGATCCACGGAGGGTGCAAAAGATGAGAACATCGAAGCGGCGCCCCCTCAGGCGTGACCCACACGATCCGCACGTCAGTCCCCTGGAACTGTTCTTCGACCTCGTCTACGTATTCGGAATCGGCCAGCTGGTCCACCATCTGGTCGAGCATCTCACTTGGACCGGACTGGCGCAGACACTGGTGCTGTACGTCGCGGTGTTCCTCGCGTGGTCGTACACGGCGTGGGCCGGTTCCCTGACCGACCCCGACCAGTCCGCGGTTCGCATGATGCTGCTGGTGATCATGGTGCTCGGATTGTTCATGAATGTCGCGGTGCCGGAGGCCTTCACCGAGGCGGGGTGGTTGTTCGTCGCGACCTACCTCACAATCCAGATCGGACGAACGCTCTGGCTGCTGACCACCGGGCTCGACGACGTCATGCGCCGGCACTTCCAGCGTGCACTGGTGTGGCTCGTGGCAACCGCACCGCTGTGGATTGTGGGCGCGATGGACGACGGTCCTATCCGACTGGTTCTGTGGAGTGTCGCGACCGTGATCGACCTCCTCGGCCTCCTGGCCGCACACCCGCTGCCGGGAAAGCGATTCCACTCCGAACGCCTCGACTTCGCGGCCGAACATCAATTCGAGCGAGCCCGGCTCTTCTTCATCATCGCGTTGGGGGAAACGGTGCTCACGACCGGATCCGCCGTTGCCAACGCACCCCTGGGACCGATGACCCTGTTCACCGGTGCGGTCGCGGTGATCGGCACCGTGGCCGTGTGGTGGGTATATTTCCGCCGTTCCGAACCCCGCGCAGTCAGTCAGGTCATTGCCGGCCGTGATCCGGTGAGGACCAGCCGCTACGCCATCAACACTCTCTTCGTGATGGTCGCCGGACTGCTCGCGATCGCGGTCGGCGATGAATTGGTAATCGCGCATCCGACTGGTCACACCGATGCCGTGACGAACGCGTTCCTCTTCGGCGGCCCGTTCCTCTTCTTCGCCGCGCAGACCTGGTACATGCGGGCGGTGATGAGCGAGGTGCCGATATCGCGGCCGGTCGCCCTGGTCACGTTGGTCGTGCTGGCAGTGGCCACGCTGGCGGCACCGCCCTACCTGGCGGGATGCGCCGCGCTGGCCGTTGTGCTGGGCGTGGCGATCGCCGACGGCCGACGTGCTACGGCTGAGGAAGCACGCGCCGCTTCCGTTGATACCGAAGAATGACCGGGAATCTGCGCGTGTTCGTCCACGAGCAGATCTCAGCTCAACTGCTGGTCTCCCGGGAATCTTCCC
>Ga0247825_10001923_pt1 | contig 13744 bp, 11 predicted proteins | sample 13C_Vanillin_Day_FD_194413 | JGI IMG/M metagenome (GOLD analysis project Ga0247825, IMG submission 194413) | Soil microbial communities from agricultural site in Penn Yan, New York, United States - 13C_Vanillin_Day48 | ecosystem: Environmental > Terrestrial > Soil > Agricultural land | place...
GAGCATGATCACCGGCAATGACGGCTTTCGCGATCGGATGTCGCGCAGCACCTGGAACCCGGAGCGCCCGGGCAGCATCAGATCGAGCACGACCGCGTCGTAGTCCACGGCCCGCGCCTGCTCCCCAGCCGCGTTGCCGTGATTCAACACATCGACGGCGTAGCCTTCCTGCTCGAGGCCCGTCTGGATGAAACTGGCGACCTTCCCATCGTCTTCAATCACCAGGATGCGCACGTGACTTCCCACCCTTCATCTCCACCATACAAGGAGCGTGGAGGCACAACAAGGTCTGCAACGCGTCATTAACAAGACTTAATCAACTCTTCATGATTCCCTCAGGTAGGTGCAGTGGAATGGGCGCTGAGCGGCGAAGCGTGGCCGCGAAATGAAGGGAGACTCTGATGCGCTACACACTCACCGCGTTGATGCTCGTTGGAATGCTGGCCACGTCCGGCCTTGCCATCGCCCAGACCACGAAATCGTCTGCGAAGCCCGCCGCCGCGAAATCGGCGAGCACGGCAACGCATTCGGTTCAGGGTGTCGTGAAGTCGGTCGACGCGTCCTCGCTCGTCATTACCAAGTCCGGGAAGAAGGGCGGCGACATGACGTTCAAGCTCGACTCGACAACCCAGAAGGACGGCTCGATCGCAACCGGCTCGCCAGTCTCGGTCCGCTATCGGATGGACGGCAGCTCGATGGTGGCGACGGCTGTGAACGCCGAAGCCCCGAAGCCGGCGAAGACCGCAAAGAAGTAGGCCAACGCGAACTCCCAACTCCCAACTTTCCAATTCCCAAGCGTCCTTTGGGGGTTGGAAGTTGGATATTGGGGGTTGCTGGGAGGTGACGCGCGCCGAGCTTGCCTCCGCACAGAGAACGGACCTTGTGCCTGTTCGCGGCCACGTGCAATCAGTCCACCTGTACGGCGTGACCAACGCTCGACCGGTCATTGTGTCGAGCGGTGATGGCGGCTGGATCCACCTCGGACCGCATGTTGCGCACCTGCTTGCGGCGCACGGGTGCTTCGTCGTCGGGTTCGATGTCAAGGCGTATCTCACGAGCTTTACCACCGCGTCGACGACGTTGCACGCCGCCGACGAGCCCTCAGATCTGAAAACCATCTCCGACTACGCCAACCAGTACTCGCCGTCGAAGCCGATTCTCATTGGGATCTCCGAAGGCGCAGGGCTCTCGGTGCTCGCTGCGGCGGATTCGATCACACAACGATCGATTGCGGGCGTGATCGGCATCGGTCTACCGGATCGGAACGAGCTCGGATGGCGGTGGCGGGATTCGCTCATCTACCTGACTCACGGCATCCCGAACGAGCCCACGTTCAGCGCAGCGTCGTTCGTCGGCAAGGTGTCGCCGTTGCCGCTGGCGCTGGTGCACTCGACGCACGACGAGTTCGCGCCGCTCGCCGATGCGCAACGAATGATCGGGCTCGGTGGCGACCCGAAGCGGCTCTGGGTGGTCGATGCCGCCGATCACGTGCGCTCTCGTCAGTCGTTGGGCTGGCGCTCTTTCTCGCCGCGCTCGTCGTTCTCTGGCACCAGCTGTCGGAAGTGACCTGGCGCGCGCTGCTGGCGGACGTGGCGGCGACCCCGCCGAAAGCGCTGTTGCTCGCGCTCCTTCTCACGTCGCTCAGTTACAGCACGCTCAGTGGATACGACGTGGCGATGTCGTATATCCGCAAGAGTCTTCCTCGCGCACACGTCGGATGGGTGTCGTTTCTCGCGTACGCGGTGGCGAACAACGTGGGGTTTGCAGCGCTCTCAGGGGCATCGGTCCGCTATCGGTTCTACACGCGCTAGGGACTGACCGCCGAGGATCTGTCGCTCGTCGTTCTGTCGAATTCGGTCGCCTGCTGGTTGGGGCTGCTCATGCTGGATGGCGTCAGCCTCGTGTCAGCCCCACACGCGTTGGCCACGCTCCCGTGGCCCCGGTGGACAGTGCCAGTTGGCTGGCTGTTCATCGGGGTCGCGGTTGCGTATGTGATTCTCGTCGCGATCTGGCGCGCGCCTGTTCGCGTCCGAGGCTTCTCCGTCCCGTCGCCACGCGTGCCACTGGCGCTCGCGCAGCTCACGGTGTCCGCGATCAACTGGACACTGGCGGCAGCGGTGCTCTACGTCCTTCTTCCGCCGAGCCCAGCGACCTTCGTCAACGTGCTTGCCGCATTTCTCCTGGCACAGCTTCTTGGTCTTGCCAGTCACATTCCCGGCGGCATTGGCGTCTTCGAAGGGCTCATCGTCTTCGGGCTCTCGCCATTCCTGACCCCCTCGCAGCTCGTGCCCGCGCTCGTCGTCTACCGCGCGATCTACTACGTCGTGCCGCTGACGGTTGCCCTGATCGGTCTGGTCGTGGATGAGGTGTTGCTCCGCCGCGTGCACGCAGCACGCGTTGCGGCGTCGATCGGTCGCATCACGGAGCGGATGACGCCGCAGATGCTGGCGACGTACACGTTTGTCGCCGGCGTGGTGCTGTTGTTCTCTGGCGCCATGCCGGCCGACACCGACCGACTGCGTTGGCTCGATCGCCTGCCGCCGCTCGGCGTGATCGAAGCGTCGCACGTGTCAGGCAGCATCGCCGGGGTTGTGCTGCTGCTGTCCCAGGGGCTCGCTCGCCGACTGGATGCCGCCTACTACCTCACGATGGTCACGGTCATCGCAGGCGTGGTTGCGTCACGGTTGAAGGGTTTCGACTACGAGGAAGCGCTCATTCTCATCGCGCTCACCGCCGTGTTGCGTCTATCGAGGCCGGCCTTCAACCGGCGGGCCGCGTTCTTTGCGACCAGATTCTCAACGGCCTGGATTGCCGCAGTCGCGGCGGCGCTCGTCGCGTCGGTGTGGCTCGGGCTGTTTGCGTTCAAGCACGTCGAGTACTCCCAGGATCTGGGGCAGGGCAGAAGGCTATCGCTGGTTCGTGATGGGGATGGCGCCGATGTCAGGATTCGAGTCGACACCGATTGCGCCGCTGTGGGCTCGTGCCGGGCGGCTGTTGTACGAACACGGCACACCGCTCTACAACTTTCAGGGTCTGCGCGCGTTCAAGAACAAATTCGATCCGGTGTGGGAGTCGAGGTATCTCGTGTATCCAGGCGGGCTCGCGCTGCTGCACATCGCAGCCGACGTGTCCGCGCTGGTCTCGGGCGGCTATCGGCGGATCTTCGCGAAGTGAGACTCACAATCCATCGAGCAGCGCGCGCAACTCGGTCGTGAGTCGCGCGACGCTGTCCTCGACTTCTGCGCGCATGGTCTCAGCCTGAGAGGGGTCTCCGCTCTTTCCCACATGCTCGAGCCGCCGTATGCCTTCAAACGCCTGCCCTTGAGAGAACAGCCCGACGGACCCTTTGAGTGAGTGCGCGATCGCTGCGACCTCGGTGCCGTTGCCCGCCTGAATCGCCTGTTTCAGACGCGCGAGCGTGGCAGGCGCATCCTCGAGGAACACTTCGACGACGTGTTTGAGGAGGTCCGCGCGTCCACCAAAACCCTCGAGCAGCACATCACGATCGACCTTGTCGGGTAGGACTCGCGTCGCCGCAGCGAATGGTTCCCGCTGCTGCGCCACGACCGAGTCGATCGCCGCGAAGAGATCCTCCGCCCGCAGCGGTTTCGGCACGTAGGCATCCATCCCTGCCGCCAGACACTGTTCGCGGTCGCCGGCCATCGCGCGTGCCGTCAGCGCCACGATGGGCACGTGCCCTCCGGCCGTCCGTTCGTGGTCGCGGATGAGGCCCGTCGCTTCGAGCCCACTCATCTCGGGCATCTGCACATCCATCAGGACGAGGTCGAATGGTTCGAGCACCGCGCGATCCGCCGCAAGTCGTCCGTTGCCGACGATCGTGACTCGATGTCCCTTCTGCTTGAGGAGTGCCGCGACGAGGGCCTGGTTGGTCGGATTGTCCTCGGCGACGAGGACCCGCAGCGGCCTGCTTGTCCGATCGGCGGAGCGTTGCATCTCCTTGCTGCGTTGCCGGCGTGACGAAACCGTTGTGGCGAAGGCGGTCACGATCGCATCGAGCAGGTCGGACTGCTTGACGGGCTTTGCCAGCTTCGCGGCGAACACGTTCGCCGCGCGTCCCTTGAGTACCGGCGCACCCGCGGACGTGAGGAGAATCATCTTCAGCCGGCCGAAGCGATCGTCTCGCGCGACTTGTTGCGCGAGGCCAAATCCGTCGGTCTTCGGCATGAGCGCGTCAGTCAACAGCAGATGAAACGGGTCGTCCTGTTCGGCCGCGTTCCGCAGCGACTCGAGCGCGGCGTCCGCGCTATGAACGCTGGTGGCGCGCATCTGCCAGCTCGCCAGGATCTCGGAGAGGATGAATCGATTGGTATCGTTGTCGTCCACCACGAGAACGTGCAAGTCGCGCAGGTTCGTGGGTGCAGACACGATCGAGCCGGCCATGTCGTGCGCGAGCCCGAATCGGGCGACGAAGTGGAAGTTGGTCCCCTTGCCCACTTCGCTGTCGAGCCACATGCGGCCATCCATCATCTCGACCAATTGCGTGGAGATGGTCAGGCCGAGCCCGGTGCCGCCGTATCTCCGCGTGGTCGACGTATCGGCTTGGACGAACGCGCCGAAGATTTCCCACTGCTTGTCTTCCGGGATGCCGATGCCGGTGTCTTTGACCGTAAAACGGAGCCGCACGTCATCCGTACCGCGTTCATCGACGGAGACGTTGACGCCGACCTCGCCCTCATCTGTGAACTTGATTGCGTTGGAGACGAGGTTGAGGATGACCTGCCGCAAGCGTCCCGGATCGCCGATGAGCGCTTCGGGAACGTCGGGCGCGATGCGACAGGAGAGGTCCAGTCCCTTCTGATCGGCGCGCGGCGCGAGCAGTTTGACGCTGTCTTCGACGGTGTCTCGGAAGTGAAACGGCGCCCGCTCGAGCGTCAGCCGGCGCGCCTCGATCTTCGAGACGTCCAGGATGTCGTCGATGATCGTCATCAGCGACTCGGCCGATTCCCTGGCGGTGTGGATGTACTCTCGTTGCTGCGGCGTGAGCCGTGTCTGCAGCGTCAGGTCCGTCATGCCGATGATGGCGTTCATCGGTGTACGGATCTCGTGGCTCATGTTGGCGAGGAACTCTCCCTTCGCGACCGTTGCCTGCTCGGCCCGTTCCCGTGCGACCTCGAGCTCCTTGACCAGCTGTGAGAGGCGCTCTGCGTTCTGCTGCAGTGCTTCCTGGGCCGCGCGGCGGTCGGTCACGTCGCGCGCGACGGCGTAGATCAGCCCCTGATTGATGAATGGCTGGGACTTCCACTCCAGTCGTTTGTAGGTGCCATCCTTGGCACGGTAGCGGTTTTCGAAGTCGATGACCCTCGCGCCCGTCGTCAACGTCGACATCGCGTCGATGGTCGCCGCCCGATCGTCGGGGTGGACGAAGTCCATGAACGGTGACGCACGCATTTCCTCTTCCGAGAATCCGAGCACCGTCTGCCACGCTGGATTGACGCGCATGAAATAGCCGTCGAACGTCGCCACGCAGAACATGTCCAGCGAGAGCTCGAAGAATCGATCGAGATCCTCCCCGGCCCACTTCCGCTCGACATAGATTCCGATCTGATTGCACACCGTGGTCATCATCGCGAGCAGCTCGGGCGCCGGCTCGAACATGTCGCGGCTGAAGAACTCCATCACGCCGCTCACGCGGCGGCCCTGGCGAATCGGCACTGCGAACGCAGAGTGCAGGCCTGCCTGCTCCGCGGCCCGGGCGCGAGGGAAGTTCTCATCGGTGGTGACGTCGCGGATCCAGGTAGGCTCGCGACACTCCCAGACACGTCCGGGCAATCCGACTCCGCGTTCGAATGTATGCGCGCGCGTTGCGGCGGTAAACTCGGCCAGCGGCAGGCCTGGTTCTCCCCACGTCCCGACGCATCGCAGACTGTCCCGGGCGCGATTCACCTGCCATATCGCGCCGTACTGCCAGCCCATCGCTTCGCACACGGCTTTGAGCATGCGCGGGGCCGCATCTTCGAGCGTCGATGACTCCGCCAGTGCGCTGGCCGTTTCGGACAGCGCCAGCTGCTGTGCGTGCCCGGAGTCCCCGCTCTGCCCGTCGTGAACGGGACGCTCGTCCATCACTTCACCTCACCCACCAGCGAACGCCAGCATTACACTACGGCTGAGGGATCCCGCGTGAGAGATTCGTGATGGCTCAGTCTCCGTTCGGTCGCCGCATCCTCGTCGTTGATGATGATCGAGGGCTGCGGCATGTCTTGGCGGAACTCCTTCAGGGGGCCGGCCATCAGGTCGGCTCGGCGGGTGACGGCCCGGAGGCGCTCGCGATGCTCGGCGACGGCTCTGGCTTCGACCTGGTGCTCCTGGATATCGGGCTTCCGAGTATGAGCGGGCTCGACGTCCTGGCTCGCATCCGCCACATGGCGTCGCCGCCGTTGGTGATCGTCATGACCGCCGATGACACGTCGGCGACGCTGCTCGAAGCAGTTCGCCGCCAGGCTTATCGGTACATTCGCAAGCCGTTTCCGCCCAGCGCCGTGGTGGATGTCGTCAGCGAGGCCGGGACGCCGGCATCGGCGCTGTCGATCGAGGTCGTCTCGGCGAGGCCCGAGTGGCTCGAGATCGTGGCGCCGTGCGCGCTCGAGATGGCCGATCGTCTCCAGTCGTTCGTGCTGCACCTCGAGGCGAATCTCCCCGAGGCCGTGCGCGAAGCGGTGGCGTCGGCGTTTCGCGAGCTGCTGACCAACGCCATCGAGTGGGGTGGCAAGTTCGATCCCAATCGAAAGGTGCGCATCTCGTGCGTGCGAACGAAGCGCCTGTTGCTCTATCGCATCGCGGATCCGGGAGAAGGCTTCGACATCGACAAGCTGCGCCACGCGGCGATTACCAATCCGGACGACGACCCGATGCGGCACCTCCAGGTGCGGGAAGAGCAGGGACTACGGCCTGGCGGGTTCGGCCTCGCGATGACGCGTTCGCTCGTGGACGATCTGATCTACAACGAGGCGCGCAACGAGGTGATCCTCATCAAATACCTGGACGAGGGAGAATAGTGCCGTGGCCACGCGAATGCAGGTCATCGAGCGGCGCATCGGTGACGTCACGATCCTGCAGTTGATCGGACGCCTCGAGCTCGAGACCGGCGACCTCATCCTGCGCGACACCATCAACCGTCTGGTCGAGGACGGACAGGTCAAGCTGGTCCTCGACATGAAAGAGGTCACGCGACTCGATAGCGCCGGCATCGGAATGCTCGTCAGCAAGTACCTCACGGTCCGACGCGCTGGTGGCACGATCAAGCTCCTTCATCCCACCGAGCGCACCGATCACCTCATGGACATCACCAAGCTGACGACCGTCTTCCAGGTGTTCGACGACGAGGCATCGGCCGTGAAAAGCTTCAACACTGCCCCAGCACAGGGCATGTAGGATGCCGCCCGCAGCGCGGGCAATTTGAATCAAAGTTGATGGCTATGCCGCGAACGCCGGCTGGGCGTGGTGCTAGACTTCGCGCCATGGTGAGGCCTGTGGTCGCGTTACCCGGTGGTGTGGTGCGCGTGTGCTGGGCACTCGTCGTCGTTCTGAGCTACGCGACAGCCGTTGCCGCTCAAGCCCCCGATGGATCCCGCGTCTTCCAGGCATCATGCGCCGGCTGTCACACAGGCGCGGCGGACTCGCGTGCGCCCGGCGTTGACGCGCTTCGTGCGCGAACACCGCAGGCGATCATCGACGCGCTTCTCATCGGCGCGATGCGGCCGCAGGGCGCGCGATTGAGCGGCGCCGAGCGTCGCGCGGTCGCTGAATTCATCACCGGGAAATCGATCGAGGGCGACGTCAGCGGTGCGTCGGCCGGACGCTGCACGGCGCGCACGTCGCTGCAGGACTTTGCGAAGACGCCGCACTGGACGGGATGGAGCCCATCGACCACCAACTCGCGCTTTCAATCGGCCGAGCAGGCCGGTATCGCCGCATCGGACTTACCACGACTGAAGTTGAAGTGGGCATTCGGATTCCCTGATGCCTCTGTCGCGTGGTCACATCCAACCGTTGCTGCCGGCCGCGTCTTCGTGGGCAGTCAGAACGGCACTGTGTACTCACTCGACGCGAAGACTGGATGCATTCACTGGACGTTCAGCGCGAAAGGCGGCGTGCGGACGGCAGTGGCTGTTGCACCGGCCGGTGCGTCGCGACTCGTCGTGTATTTTGGAGACACGGCTGCCAACGCGTATGCGCTCGACGCGGACACCGGCCGCACACTCTGGGTGCGGCGGGTTGACGATCATCCATCGGCCCGCATCACCGGCTCGCCGACGTTCTTCGAAGGCAGGCTCTACGTCCCGGTCGCTTCGTACGAAGAGGCGCAAGGCGCCGACCCGCAGTATCCGTGCTGCACGTTTCGTGGAAGTATCTCAGCGCTCGATGCCGAATCGGGTACGGTCGAGTGGAAGACGTACATGATCGCGGAGTCGCCGCAGCGACGCGGCACCAGCACATCGGGCACGCCACTATGGGGGCCGGCTGGAGCAGGCGTCTGGTCGGCACCGACGGTCGATGCCGCGCGCCGCGCCTTGTACGTCGCGACAGGAAATGCGTATAGCGCTCCCGCAACATCATCGAGCGATGCGGTCGTGGCGCTCGATCTCGCGACGGGCGCGATCCGATGGACGCGACAGGTCACCGCGAACGACATCTACATTTCCAATTGTCGTGCCGGGAACCCCAACTGTCCTGACGCGGTCGGCCCCGACCACGACTTCGGGAGTCCCCCTGTGCTCGCGCGCGCCGGCAATCGCGACGTGATCGTGATCGGACAGAAGTCAGGGATGGCGTTCGCGATGGACCCGGAGAAGAAGGGCGAGATCCTCTGGCAGTATCGCGCGGGTCAGGGCAGCACGCTCGGAGGGATCGAATGGGGCGCCGCCGCAGACGGTGAGCGCGCGTATTTCGCGGTGTCGGACATCACGACGCCGCAGCCTGGCGGTCTTCACGCGGTGAACCTTGCCACCGGCACGCGCGCATGGTTCACGCCTCCGCGTACGCCGATCTGCGGCTCGGGTCGCGGATGCAACGGCGCGCAGTCCGCCGCCGTAACCGCGATCGCAGGAGCGGTGTTTTCAGGATCGAACGACGGTTCGCTGCGCGCGTTTTCGACGTCGACTGGCGAGATGTTGTGGGAATTCGACAGCAATCGCGACTTCACGACGGTCAACGCCGTGCCGGCGAAGGGTGCTTCAATGATTGGCCCCGGAGCCGCCGTCGCCGGTGGTATGGTGTACGTCAACTCAGGATACGGGGCGTTCGGCGGGAGACCCGGTAACGTCTTACTGGCCTTTGGCCCGGAGTAGCTCATGAGACCTGACAAGCTTCGCGCGGTCGTCTTCGTCGCGGCACTGAGTGTCTGGGGTGCCGGTGGGTTGGTTCTCACCGGAGATGCGGCGCCGCAGAACGCCGCATCGCAGGCGGCTCCCACCTTCAGCCGCGACGTAGCCCCGATCTTCTATGACAAGTGCGTGGGCTGTCATCGGCCGGGCGAGGTCGCGCCGATGTCACTCATCACTTATCGCGATGTGCGTCCGTGGGCGAGCGCGATCCGCGAGAAGGTCACCACGCGCGTCATGCCACCGTGGCATGCCGATCGCCAGTACGGATCGTTCCGAAACGATCTGAGCCTCACTCAGCGAGAGATCGACACGATCGCCGCGTGGGTCACGGCGGGCGCCAGCGAGGGCAATTCGTCCGAGCTTCCGGCGTCGCCGAAGTTCCCCGATGGCTGGCAGATTGGGCAGCCCGATCAAGTGTTCGAGATGCAGGCCGACTATCAGGTGCCTGCCACTGGAACGATCGACTACCAGTACTTCGAAGTCCCGACCAGCTTCACCGAGGACAAGTGGATGCAGGCAGGTGAAGTACGCGCGGGCGATCGAACGCACGTGCATCACATCATCGTGTACGTGCGGGAGCCGAAGGCAAGCAACCGTCCCAACGTCGTGGCTGTGAGGCCGATCATTCCGCCGGGGCAGGCGATTGCGCCCGCTCCTGTGCGCGCACCGGCCACGCAGGGGCCTGCACGCTCGGCGGCGCCCGGTGGCGGTGACGCGATGCTCGTCAACTGGGCCGTCGGAGAGGATGCGCCCGTATATCTGCCCGGAACGGCGAAGCGCATCCCCGCCGGTTCGACGCTGATCTTCCAGGTGCACTACACGACGAACGGCAAGCCCGGTAGCGATCGCTCGCGCATCGGGTTGATCTTCGCAAAGGAACCACCACGTCAGGAAATTCGGACCGGCATCATCGCCAACCCGGTGTTCACGATTCCTCCCGGTGCGGCGAATCACGAAGTCGAAGCCGAGGCCACGTTCTCCGACAACGTCAGGGTCTGGACGATGCACCCGCACATGCATCTGCGGGGCAAAGACATGACTTACACCGCGATCTATCCCGATGGTCGCAGCGAGGTCGTGTTACGGGTGCCGAAGTTCGACTTCGGCTGGCAGACTGACTACTGGCTGAGCGAGCCGCTCACGCTGCCGAAAGGATCGAAGCTGCACGTGCGCGCGCACTTCGATAACTCCACAGCCAATCGTAGTAATCCGGATCCGACCAAGGCTGTGCGCTGGGGCGATCAGACATGGGAAGAGATGATGATCGGCTTCTTCACGTACACCGTCGAGGGGCAGGACCTGAGGACGGCGAGGTGATCGAGGTCCTCGGTCCTCAGTCCACGGTCCTCAGTCTCCGGTCCTGGCTGTGACCGTGGACGGTGGACCGTGGACGGTGGACCGTGGACTGAGGACTGACTACTGACTCACCCCGAACCCATCGATCTGAACATCCAATCCATGACCGATGCGAAGGCCGACGACGCCATTGGTGTCGATCGCGGTTGCCGGGTGGCTTGCCACTTCCTTCCCATTGACCATGAAGCTCACGCGTCCGCTCGCGACCTGAATTGACAGCTCGTTCTTCTGAGCGCCGCCGGCGATCGCGGTGATGGCCGGGTTCGGTGCCCAGTCACCGGCGACGTTGCTGGTGGCCGTGCCGTCGCGTTTCTTGATCAGGAACTGACCGTTCTCGCGAATGAGGAAGTAGCTGTACTTCTGCTTGTCGCCGTCGAGGTTCTCGCCGCCGATGAACAGCCCGTACGACACCTCATGACTCGGCTGCTTTCCTACGGTGAAAGTAGCCTTGACGGTGTAGTTGCCCATCGCCGTCTGCTGCGGATCCCAGAAGATGATGTTGGGACCGGTCGTCGCATGGAGCCCACCGTTCATTGGGGCGAATTTCAACCCCTTGTTCGTTTCCTTCACATCGTCCATTCGACCCCACCAGCCAGGGACCTCGACGCCGTTGCCGGCGATTGGACGTGGTGGCGGCGGCGGTCCTCCGGCGCCGCGGCCGCGTTGAGCGTGGCCGATCGACACGAAGGCCAGCGTGAGAATGACGACTGAGGCGCACCACTTCCGCATGGATCCTCCGGTAAGAAGCATAGTCGGCAGTAAGCAGTATGCGGTAAGCAGGCTCCGTCAGTGGGCCGCCTACTGCCTACTGCCTACTGCGTCGGCAGATCCTAGTGCAGGCTGCGCCTTCGATCAATTTCCGCTGCGATGTGCAGCCCCAACACGACCACGAGGCCGATGGTCAGGTTCATGCGAAGGCTGGCGTGAACGCGTGAACCGATTAAGACCTCGCTGATCGACAACACGAGAAACGCGAGAACGGCCCACAGCGCCCCGGTGGCGTAGAGCCGGTATCGCGCATCGGCCTGTTTCCACGCGCCCAGCAGTCTGGCGATGATGGCATACCAGAAGAAGCACCACGCCAGCAGGCCGAGCGTTCCAGTCTCCGCCAGGAGGTGCAGGTAGACGTTGTGCGCATGCCAGCCGTTTCGACGGAAGACCGGGTCGGCCGTGTTGCCCTCCAGCCTATACGTCACCTCGTCGTATGTCCCGAGGCCAGTGCCGGTGATCGGGCGCGACCGAAACAGCAGCAGCGCCTCACGCCAGACTCCGAATCGTTGCTCGACGCCTGGATCGCGATCGGGTTTGAGAATCGTCGTGACCACGAAGCGGGACATCTTGCTGCTCCGAGCAACCAGGGCTGCGCCGATCGCCAGCGCGACGATCAGGATGACGAGCACCTTGCGCCATTGGCGCGGGTTAAACGTCCACACTCCCAACGTCGTCATCGCGAAGACGATCGATCCCATCCTCGAGAAGAGGAGGTAGGTGGCAACACCCGCGACGACCCACGTGAACCAGTAGAGGGCCGCCAGGCGTCGGCTCGGCTCGCCCATCGCCCGCACGAGCAGCAGCGGCGCCATCAGGTTGAAGACCCAGGCCAGCTGCAGCTTGCCCTGCCAGAAGTTGTTGAGCACCTGAAACGCGACGACATTCAGCCCTTCGTCCCCTCGCCAGAGGATGACGCGGACGGCCAGGAAGAGCACGGCGATGGCAAGCGTCGGCCAGATCGCCTCACGCAGGCGTTCGTCCTCGAAGATCAGCGCCAGGATCCAGCACACTGCGACGATCCCGAGAACGGTGAGCAGTGCCGTCGCGCTCATCGAGCGTACCTGCGACGTGACTGCCGACAGGAGGAAAGCGCTCAGAAGCGCGACGATGGGCACGACGATGAACCGGAGGTGGGATGGTTTCCACGACTTGACTCCGCCAGCAGCGACGAAGCACGCGATACCCAGCAACAGGAGCGAGAGATACAGCCAGGGATAGGCGAGGAAGGGGAGCGGTGTGGGCCACTTCGACAATCGGATGGTCGTCGTGGGGCCGTCGCCGGTGACCATGAACAGCAGACCGGCGAGCAGGAGCCAGCGTCCGGCTGCGATCACTGTCGAATCGGGCGCACGGCGATCCTTTCCGGCAACATCCGCGCGAATTATACTGACTCGCTGAGATGACGGGCAAACGCGGGACGAGCGGATCGAGTTGATCTCGCGTCTCAGCACAGCAACGGTTCGCGCGGGCCGAATCGTGCGTGTCCGCGTAACAGCGGTGCGAGTCCTCCTGTTCCGGTGGTGGGCGCACCCACCCCGGCTGCGGGACGTCGCGACGACGATCCGACTTGTTTCGCGCGTGCTACTCGACTCCGGACCAGGCGGACTTCTCCGGACGATCAACGCAGGTATTCACGACCTGGCGCGTGAAGGTTCCCGCACCCCCGTCATTCCCTACCTCCGTGAGCGCTTCGGCAGGGCGCGATACCGTGCGGAGTACCAACACTGGTGGATCCGCCGCTGCGATCGATTGAGTAGCCGGGACATTCGCGCCATCCGGCAGACCACCGCCCAGCTCACGTATCAGCCGCTCCTTTCCGTGCTCATGCCGGTCTACAACACCGACGAGCGCTGGCTGCGGAGGGCCATCGAATCAGTGCAGCACCAGCTCTACTCGAACTGGGAACTCTGCATCGCGGACGATCGTTCCACCGACCCGCGTGTCGGTGAAGTGCTCCGCGAAATCCAGTCGAGCGACCCGCGTCTCAGGATCCACTTCCGCGAGGTCAACGGTCACATCTCGGCGGCGTCCAACAGCGCACTCGCGCTCGCGTCAGGCGAGTTCATCGTCCTGCTGGATCATGACGATGTGCTGCCGAGGCATGCGCTAACGGCCGTCGTGCACGAGCTGAACCGGCATCCTGACGCCGACATCGTCTACAGCGACGAGGATCGAATCGACAAAGCGGGCCGACGTTACGACCCGTACTTCAAGCCGGACTGGAATCCCGAGCTGTTCTATAGCCAGAATCTGATCAGCCACCTCGGCGTCTATCG
>Ga0247825_10001924_pt1 | contig 13741 bp, 10 predicted proteins | sample 13C_Vanillin_Day_FD_194413 | JGI IMG/M metagenome (GOLD analysis project Ga0247825, IMG submission 194413) | Soil microbial communities from agricultural site in Penn Yan, New York, United States - 13C_Vanillin_Day48 | ecosystem: Environmental > Terrestrial > Soil > Agricultural land | place...
GACGTGGAGGGCGCCGTCGACGAGCTGCGCGCGGCGCGCGCGACCGTCAGGTCGGGTTGGAGCGCCAGCGCCTCTCGAAGGGCCTCGGCGGCCGCCGCCATCTCGCCGCGTCCGATGAGTCCTTGACCGCGCGCGAGCGCCGCCTGCGCGCGCTCGGCCGCGATCGCAGCTGGCGCCGAGGGGGCGGGCGCCCCCGTCGTCGACGGAGCCGGCGGCGTGGCCGTTGCACAGGCCGCGTGGATGGCGGCCAGCAGCAGAAGGACCGCGAGCCCGCCTCGGCCCCGACCGCCGGTCCGGATCGCTGCATCGTCCACACGGCGATCATACGGGAAGCGGCGGCGTAGAATACGACGGTGCGTAGGGTGGCGTTGCTGGCCGTTCTGCTCGTGTACATCCTCACCGGCAAGCTCGGTCTGGCGCTCGCGTTCGGGCATTCGAGCGCCACCCCCGTCTGGCCGCCGGCGGGAATCGCGCTGGCCGCGCTGCTGTTGCTCGGCAATCGGGTCTGGCCGGTGATCTTTCTCGGCGCCTTCGTGGTCAACGCGACGACGGCGGGATCGCTGGTGACGGCGCTCGGCATCGCCGGCGGCAACACGCTGGAAGCGCTCGTCGGCGCCTATCTCGTCCGGCGATTCGCGCGGGGCGCGGCGGTCTTCGAGCGCGCGCAGGACATCTTCAAGCTCGCCGCCCTCGCCGCCGTCGTCAGCACCGCCGTCAGCGCCACCATCGGCGTGGCGAGCCTGGAGCTCACGGGCTACGCGCGCTGGACCGAGGCTGGCTCCATCTGGCTCACGTGGTGGTGCGGCGACGCGTCCGGCATTCTCCTGGTGACGCCCTTCATCGTGCTCTGGGGACGCCGCACGCGGGAGGCCGCGCTTGCCCACCGACCGCTCGAGGCGGCGGCATTGCTGCTCAGCGTCGTCGCCACCAGTGCGCTGGTCTTCGGCGGCATCCTGCCCGAGAGCCTGCGCCGGCTGCCCACGGCGTTCGTCACCATCCCTCCCCTGCTGTGGGCGGCGTACCGCTTCGGTCCGCTCACGACGAGCACGACGCTCCTCGCGCTGGCCACGCTGGCCGTGGCCGGCACGCTGAGCGGCGCCGGGCCGTTCGCCGCCCGGCCGCCAGGCGAGTCGCTGCCGCTCGTCCAGGCGTTCCTCGCGACGATGGCGCTCACCGCGCTGCCGCTGGCCGCGGTCGTGTCGGAGCGACGCCGCGCCGACGAGGCCGCGCGCCTCCGCGCGCAGCAGCTGCGCGTTGCCGACGAGCGCAACCGCGTCCTCGCCGACATCGCCCGCTCGATCAGCGCCTCCCTCGACATCGACACGGTGCTGCCGCGCATCGCCGACGGCGCCCGGGCGCTCTGCGACAGCGACACGGCCGCGATCTTCCTGCGCGACGAAGCCTCGGATGCCATGGTCCCGCGGTATCGGGTGGGGCCGTGGCTGGCGACGTACGACACGCTGCAAATCCGCCACGGCGAGGGACTGGGCGGCCTGGCCATGGCGACGGGGCGTCCCCTGCGCACGGCCGGCTATCGCGACGACCCGCGCGTGGATGCGGGCATGCGGACGCTCGCCGAGCAGACGGGGACGATCGCCCTCATGGTCGTCCCCATCGTGATCGCCGCGCACGTCGCCGGCCTGCTGTACATCAGCAACCGGAGCGCGCGCGTCTTTGGCGACGAGGAGGAAGCGGTCTCGGTGCGGCTCGCCGAGCAGGCGGCCATCGCCATCCAGAATGCGCGGCTCTTCGCGCGGGAGGGCGCCGCTCGCGCGGAGGCCGAGGCCGCCAACCGGAGCAAGGACCGGTTTCTCGCGATGCTCAGCCACGAGCTGCGCAACCCGCTCGGCGCCATCAGCAACGCCGTGCACGTGCTGGAGCGCGTGGGCGACGCGCCCGCGGCCCGGCGCGCCCGTGAGATCATCGGGCGCCAGGTGCAGCACCTCGGTCGCCTCGTCGACGATCTGCTGGACGTGTCGCGCGCGACGACGGGCAAGATCATTCTGCGACGCGAGGTCGTCGAGCTGGCCGCCATCGTCGACCGCGCGGTGGCCGGGCTCGCCGCCCGGCAGCCGGGCGCGGCTAGAGTCGTCGTCGACGCGCGGCCGGTTCGCGTCACCGGAGACGCCGTGCGACTGGAGCAGGTCGTCACCAATCTGCTCGAGAACGCGGCGAAGTACACGCCGGCCGACGGCCGCGTCGGCGTGACCGTGCGCATGGAGGACGGCGCCGCCATGCTGGTGGTCGAGGACAGCGGCGTCGGCATCGCGCCGGAGCTGCTGCCCCACGTGTTCGATCTCTTCGTGCAGGCCGATCGTTCGCTGGATCGCGCCGCCGGCGGTCTCGGTATCGGGCTGACGCTGGTGCGGCAGATCGTCGAGCTCCACGGCGGGACCGTCGAGGCGACCAGCGCCGGCGTCGGTCACGGCAGCCGCTTCACGGTCCGCCTCCCGGCCACCGCGGCCGCCGCATCGGAGCCGCCGTCCCGCTCGGCCGCGCAGGAGACGGCCACCCAGCGGATTCTCGTGGTGGAGGACAACGACGACGCCCGCGAGATGCTCTGCCAGCTCGTGCGCCTCCTCGGCCACGAGGTCCACGAGGCGACGGACGGCCCCGCCGCCGTCGACGGTGCGCTGCGGCTGAAGCCCGACTTCACCGTCGTGGACATCGGCCTGCCCGGCATGGACGGCTACGAGGTGGCGCGCCGGATTCGTGCCAACACGGCGGGTCGCGGCCTGAAGCTGGTCGCGCTCACCGGCTACGGGCGGCGCGAGGACCGCGAGCGCGCGCTGGGCGCCGGCTTCGACGAGCACCTCGTGAAGCCGATCGATCCCGCACGGCTGGCCGCGATGCTGTCCGCGAGCGGCCCCTCTTGCGATCCCGAAGCCCGCATGAAATCCTCGCCGGACGGAGGACATCAATGATGCCGATCAGGACAACCGCGGTTGCCCTCCCCACGCTTATCGTGGCGATGGACGCGGCCGCCCGCGCGGCCGAGGCGGCCGGCGATCGCGGGAAGGCGAAGATGTACTACACGAGGCTGATCGAGCTCACCAAGGGCGCGGACTCGGAGCGGTCGGAAGTGGTGGCGCGCGCGAAGGCGTTCGTCGCCGCGAACTGAGCGCGGCATCATGCCGACGCTCCTGATGCTCCCGCCACAGACGTCGACCACGCGCGCGTGGGGCGCGCGCGTGGCCGCCGCCCTGCCGGGCCTCGCCGTCATCGTGGCCGAGACGCCGGCCGATGCGGCGCGCTCGGTGCGCGACGCCGAGGCGGCGTTCGGGACCATGCCGCCCGAGCTGCTGCGCCAGGCGAAGCGCCTGCGCTGGCTGCAGGCCCCGCAGGCCGCGCCGCCAGCGGGGTACTACTACCCCGAGCTCGTGTCCCACCCGGCGGCGGTGACGAACTTCCGGGAGATCTACAACGATCACATCGCGGCCCACATCATGGCCTTCGTGCTGGCGTTCGCCCGCGATCTGCACCGGTACCTGCCGCTCCAGCAGCAGCGCCAGTGGCGTCCCGCCCCGCTCGACACCGGCGTCGTGCACCTGGCGGAGGCGACGGCGCTCATCGTCGGCGTGGGCGGCATCGGCGCCGAGACGGCGCGGCTGGCGTCGGCGTTCGGGATGCGCGTGCTCGGCGTCGACGCGCGGCGCAAGGACACGCCGCCGGGCGTGGCCGAGCTCCATCCGGCCGAGGCGCTGGACGCGCTCCTGCCGCGCGCCGACTTCGTGATCCTCACCGTGCCGCACACGCCGGCCACCGAGGGCTTCATGCACCGTGCGCGGTTCGCGCGGATGAAGCGCGGTGCGTTCTTCATCAACATCGGGCGGGGCAAGACGACACGGCTGGACGACCTGGTGGCCGCCCTGCGCGCGGGCGAGCTGGGGGGGGCCGCGCTGGACGTCTTCGAGGAGGAGCCGCTGCCGTCGGAGCACCCGCTCTGGACAACCCCGGGCGTGCTGCTGACGCCGCACACGGCCGGCTTCGGCCCCTACCTCGACGAGCGACGCTTCGAGATCCTCCTCGAGAACTGCCGGCGGTTTCTCGCGGGCCGGCCGCTTCGCAACGTGGTCGACAAGGCGAGCTGGTTCTAGCAGCCGCCCGAGCAAAGGAGTCACCGATGAGCACGCTGAAGACGATCGACACGAAGTTCGCCGAGACGGTCGAGCGCCGCGCCATGCCGGGCGTGGTGGCCATGGCCGCGAGCGCGAAGGGGCCCGTGTACGAGGGCGCCTTCGGGCGGCGCGATCTCACCACCGACGCCGCCATGACGCCGGACACCGTGGTGTGGATCGCGTCGATGACGAAGGCGATCACCGCCACCGCGGCCATGCAGCTCGTCGAGCGCGGCAAGCTCTCGCTGGACGCACCGGCGGCGGCGGTGGTGCCGGACCTGAGCGCCGCCAGGGTGCTGGAGGGCTTCGACGCCGCCGGGCAGCCTCGCCTCCGTGCGCCCAAGCGCCCCATCACGCTTCGCCACCTCCTGACCCACACCGCGGGCTACGGCTACGAGATCTTCAATGCCTCCATCGCGCAGTACCAGGCGGCGACCAACACGCCCGGCATCACCACCTGCACCAACGCCGCCCTGACCACGCCGCTGCTGTTCGATCCCGGGGAGCGGTGGGAGTACGGCATCAACATCGACTGGGCTGGCAAGATGGTGGAGGCCGTTTCCGGCCAGCGCCTCGACCAGTACCTCCAGCAGAACGTCCTGGGGCCGCTTGGCATGAGCGACACGTCGTTCAAGCTGTCGCCCTCGCAGCGCGCGCGCCTGGCCTCCGTGCACCAGCGCGGCGCCGATGGCGCGCTGGCCCCCATCGAGTTCGAGATCCCGCAGGCCCCGGAATTTTGCATGGGCGGTGGTGGACTCTACGGCACCGCCGGCGACTATCTGAGGTTCGCCCGCATGATCATGCAGGGCGGGTCACTCGATGGAAAGACGGTGCTGCGCCCGGAGACCGTCGACCAGATGTCCCAGAACCACATCGGTCCGCTGGAAGTCGGCGTCGTCAAGACGGCGATCCCCGCCCTCTCGAACGACGTGGAGCTCATGCCGGGCGTGACCAAGAAGTGGGGGCTGAGCTTCCTCATCAACACGGCGCCGCTGCCGACGGGCCGATCGGCCGGCAGCCTCGCCTGGGCCGGGCTCGCCAACACGTACTTCTGGATCGATCGCACGAAGCAGGTCTGCGGCGTGTTCGTGTCCCAGCTGCTGCCCTTCTACGACCCCACCGCGCTCGATCTGCTCACGACCTTCGAGACGGAGGTCTACCGGGCGCTGTAGACGACCTCGCCGCCGAGGACGGTCATGGCCACGCCGACGTGCCGAAGGCGGTCGGTGGGGACGCGTGACACGTCCTCGGCGAGCACGACGAGGTCGGCGAGCTTGCCGACCTCCACGCTGCCCTTGTGGCGCTCGTCGAACGCCGCGTAGGCGCCGTTGAGCGTGTGCATGCGGATGGCGGTGGCCAGATCCACGCGCTCGGCCAGGCCGCAGACGTCGCCGTCCATCGTGCGCCGCGTGAGCGCCTGCTCGATCCCGAACAGCGGTGCCCAGTGCGTCACCGGCGCATCCGACGACCCCGCCACCCGTACGCCGCGCGCGATCAGGCTCCGCGCCGGGAACATCGTGTCGGCGCGCTTGCGGCCGTAGTTGCGGATGTAGCCGTCGCCGAACTCCCAGAAGAACGCGGGCTGCATGGCGGGCACGATGCCCTGCGCCTGCACGCGCTGCTGGAGATCCGGCGGGCAGATGCCGCAGTGCTCGATCCGGTGCCGCAACCGCTCGCGCGGCGCCTCGCGCTGGGCGCGGGCCATGGCGTCGAGCGTCTGCTCGATGGCGCGGTCGCCGACGGCGTGGACGGTGCACTGGAAGCCCAGGCGATGGGCGCGGCCAAGCAGCCCGTCGAGCTCGTCCTGCTCCCAGTAGAGGATGCCGCAGTCGGTGCCGTCGGAGGTGTAAGGCGCGCGCGTGGCCGCGGTCGGGCCGCTGCTCGAGCCATCGGTCATCACCTTGAAGGCGCCGAGGCGGAGCCGCTCGTCGCCGAGCCCGCTGTGCAGGCCGCTGGCGAGGAGGCCGAGCAGCGGATGCTCGAGACTGTTCACGGTGGCGAAGGCGTAGATCCGGAGCCGCACGCGGCCGGCGGCGACGAGATCCTGGCACGGCGCGAACGCCGGCCCGACGAGCCCGCCGGCGTCGTGGACGCTGGTGCAGCCCGCCGCGAGATAGGCACGGTCGGCCTCGAGCAGCGCCGTCTCGAGCTCGGCGCGCGACGGCAGCGCGGCCACCTGCAGCGGCGTCTGCGCCGTCTCGTACGCGACGCCGAGATTCATGCCGCCGCCCCGGTCGTACCGGCCGCCGGGTGGATCGGGCGTGGCGTCGTCGATGCGCGCCAGCGCCATCGCGCGCGAGTTCACGGAGGCGATGTGGCCGCACGTGCGCGTGAAGATGACCGGATGCGCGGGCGCCACCGCATCCCAGTCGAGCCGGTTGGGGTGACGCCGCTCGGCGAGCCGCGACTGATCGTAGCCGCGGCCGCGGATCCACGTGCCGGCCGGCTGGGTCGCCCCCCGCTCGCGCACGGCCTTCTGGAGCGCCTCGATCGACTGCAGGCCGGGCGCCTTGCAGTCGATCGACGACATCGACATGCCGAGGCTGACGAGATGGCAGTGCGCGTCGACGAAGCCGGGGAGCAGCGACCGCCCGCGCAGGTCGACCACCTCGGTCTTCGGGCCCACCAGGCCGCGCACGTCGGCGTCCGCGCCGACGGCCGCGATGCGGCCGCCGGAGAGCGCGACCGCCTGCGCGATCGTGTCGGCGGCGTCCACCGTGTGGACGCGACCCCCGAGAAAGACGAGGTCGGCGCTCATGGCCAGGCGGCCGATGGTACCATCCGGGGCCGGGAGGACCTGCCCATGGAGCGCGCACTCTGGCAGTGGGACGCCGTCGAGGTGGCAGCGGCCATTCGCACCCGGAAGATCTCGAGCCGCGAGGTCGTCCAGGCCGTGCTCCAGCGGCTCGACGCCGTCAATCCGGCGCTGAACGCCGTGACGGTCCTGCTCGCCGACCAGGCGCTGGCGGCCGCCAAGGGCGCCGACGCGGCCGTGAAGCGCGGCGAGCACCTGGGGCCGCTCCACGGCGTGCCGGTGACGATCAAGGAGAACATCGACCAGGCCGATCAGGCGACCGCGAACGGCGTGGTCGCCTTCAAGGATCTGATCGCGAAGTTCGACAGCCCGCCCGTCGCGAACTGGAAGCGGGCGGGCGCCGTCATCGTGGGCCGCACCAACACGCCGGCGTTCAGCCTGCGCTGGCACACGGACAACGAGCTGCGCGGCCGCACGTACAACCCGTGGGCGCGCACGCGCACGCCGGGCGGCTCGAGCGGCGGTGCCGCGGCCGCGGTGGCGACGGGCGTGGCGCCGCTGGCGCACGGCAACGACCTCGGCGGCTCCGTCCGCTACCCCGCGTACTGCTGTGGCGTGGCCGGCATCCGGCCCACGCTCGGCCGCGTCCCCGCCTACAACGCGACGGCGACGGAGGACCGGCCGGTCGGGCACCAGATCATGTCCGTGCAGGGCCCGCTCGCCCGCCGCGTGGCCGACGTGCGTCTCGGCCTTCAGGCCATGGCCACGCGCGATCCACGCGATCCGTGGTGGGCCGGCGTGCCGCTCGACGGTCCGGCGCTCGTGCGCCCGATCCGCGTCGCGCTCACCGTCGACCCCGGGCGGCAGGGCGTGAGCCGCGCCGTGGCGGGCGCCGTCCGCGCGGCCGGGCTCGCCCTCGCGGAAGCCGGCTACGCCGTGGAGGAGGTGGAACCGCCCGCGGTCGACGCGGTGGCGGCGAACTGGGCGACGATCGTGTTCAACGAGATGCGCCACATGACGCTCCCCTACATCCAGAAGTACGGCGGCGACGACCTGAACCGCTGCACGTCGCTGAACCTCGAGCGCGTGCCCGACCTCGACGTCGACACGTACATGCGCGCGCTGGGCGAGCGGACGCGACACATCCGCGAGTGGATGGTCTTCATGGAGCGCTACGCGCTCGTGGTGGGGCCGGTGTCGACGGAGCCGCCGTTCGAGGTGGGCTTCGACGTCACCGATGCGGACACCAGCGCCCGGGTGCTGGGCGCGCAGCGGCTGCTGGTGGCGGTCAATCTTCTGGGGCTCCCGGCCGTCTCGGTGCCGTGCGGGCTGACGGACGGCGTGCCGCTTGGCGTCCAGGTCATCGGCAGCCGCTACCGCGAGGATCTCTGCCTCGACGCGGCCGAAGTGATCGAGGCGCGTCACGGGCTGCCGACGCCCATCGATCCCCGATAACGCCACAATGACCAACGACCTCTGCTTCGCCACGGCCACCGACCTCGCGCGCTGGATCGCGCGGCGCGAGGTGTCGGTCACCGAGGTCGTGCGCGCGCACCTCGCTCAGATCGAACGCGTCAACCCGAAGGTCAACGCCGTGGTCACGCTGACGGCCGAGCGCGCGCTCGAGGAAGCGCGCGCCAAGGACGCCGCCCTGGCGAGGGGCCAGGCGGCGGGGCCGCTGTTCGGGCTGCCCGTGGTTCACAAGGATCTCGTCCCGACGCGCGGGATCCGCACCACGTACGGCTCGCCGATCTATCGGGACCACGTCCCCGACGAGGACGCCCTGATCGTCGAGCGGCTGCGCGCCGCCGGCGCCGTGACTCTCGGGAAGAGCAACACCCCGGAGTTCGGGGCCGGCTCGCAGACCTTCAACGAGGTCTTCGGGCGCACGCTGAACCCGTACGATCCCACCCGGACGTGCGGCGGCTCGAGCGGCGGCGCCGCCGTGGCGCTGGCCTGCGGCATGGTGCCGATCGCCGACGGCAGCGACATGGGCGGCTCGCTCCGCAACCCCGCGGCGTTTTGCAACGTCGTGGGCCTCCGCAGCGCGCCGGGCCGCGTCCCCGTCTGGCCCAGCGGGTCGGCGTGGATGCCGTTCAGCGTGCAGGGGCCGATGGCGCGCACGGTGGCCGACGTGGCGTTGCTGCTGAGCGCGATGGCCGGACCGGATCCGCGCTCGCCGATCGCGATCCGCGAGTCGGGCGAGCGCTTCCGGGCGCCGCTCGACCGCGACTTCAAGGGCGTGCGCATCGCGTGGAGCCGGAACCTCGGCAACCTGCCCATCGACCCGCGCGTGACGGCGACGCTGGCCGCGCAGCGAACGACGTTCGAGACGCTCGGCTGCGTGGTCGACGACGGCCAGCCGGATTTCACCGATGCCCGCGAGATCTTCCACACGTGGCGCGCGGTGGCCTTCGCGTCGAAGTACGGTCCGCTGCTCGCCCAGCACCGCCATCAGATGAAGGACACCGTCGTCTGGAACATCGAGGAGGCGGGCAAGCTCAGCGCGAGGGACGTCGGCGAGGCCGAGACGAAGCGCACGGCGCTCTACCATCGCGTGCGCACATTCATGGAGCGCCACGAGTTCCTGGTGCTGCCGACCACGCAGGTCCCGCCGTTCGACGTTGCCCAGCCCTACGTCACCGAGATCGACGGCGTACGGCTGCCGACCTACGTCGACTGGATGCGCGCGTGCTCCGACATCACGGTCACGGGACTGCCGGCCATCTCGGTGCCGGGCGGCTTCACGCCCGAGGGACTACCCGTCGGACTCCAGATCGTGGGACGTCATCAGGACGAGTGGGGCGTGCTGCAGCTGGCGCACGGGTTCGAGCAGGCAACGGGCTTCGGCCGCCGGCGTCCGCCACTGGCGTGACGCCGGGGTGGAGGCAGCCTCCCCGCACGGGGAGGCTGCCCGCACCACCCTCAGGCGTGGACGCCGTTCATCATCCCGGGCTGCACCGCCGACAGCCGCCGGTGGACCTCGCCGAGCGGCTTCTGAAGCTCCGTGAGCTGATTCAGCACGGACGCAAACGCCTCCGCGGCCGCCGTCTGCTCGCTGCGCTGATACTGCAGCTCACCCTGGAGGCCGGCCAGATCGCGGCGCAGGGCCTCGATCTCCTGGCGAAGACGGTCGCTCTCCGCCTCGGCGCTCACGAGCCGCACGCGCAGGCGGTCGCGATCGTCGAGATAACCCGGAATCAGACGCCCGAGCAGGTACTGGCTCTCTTCCAGCCAACGATCCACGCGCTGCCGATCCTCCAACATCTCCTGACCATCGCTCATACTTACTCCCCCCTCCTCATCCCGACCTGTTGATTGGACGCACTCTGGCGTGCCCGTCGTCGCATCCCCGCGGCGGATGACGGTGACGCCCTGGACGAGTACGACACTGCGCGATGCGGCCGCGGGGCTCGGCCGCTGAGTCGCCCGCCGGTCGAGAACGACGGACACGGCGGGATCGCCCTTGAAACGCCGCTCGAGATACTCGAACAGCGAGGACTCCCTGGCAGGGACAACAACGACGTAGGAATCGCTGTTGGTCGTGGCGGATCGTGCTACGGGTTGCACCGAGCCGCACTCTAGCAACGAGATGTGGGGCCTTCAAGTGAAATCGTCGTCTTGACGGCACCGACGCCCGGGCGTAGCGTCTGCGCGCCGCCCCACGAGCGACGTTGTGAAAAAGGAGAGCACCCGAAATGCGCCACAGCGCCGAGCGTCTGAGAGCGACTGCAGCCGCGATCATCGAGGCGGGCGGCAGCACCGCCGACGAAGCGCGGCTCGTCGCAGACCATCTGGTTCAGGCCAACCTCGCCGGCCACGACAGTCACGGCATCGGCATGATTCCCGCCTACGTCCGGCACGTGCTCGCGAAGCTGGTCATACCGAACACGCGCGTGAAGACCCTGAAGGACGACGGGCCCACGCTGATGTTCGACGGCCAGCGCGGCTACGGCCGCGCGGTGGCCGGCGAGGCTATCTCGGGCGCCATCGCGCGGTGCCGGGAGACGGGCGTGGTGGCCATGACGCTCGCCAACGCGCATCACATCGGCCGGGTCGGCGCCTACGGCGAGCTCGCCAGCGCCGCCGGGCTCGTGTCACTGCACTTCGTGAACGTCACCGACCATCGTGCCCTGGTGGCGCCGTTTCGCGGCACCGACGCGCGGTTCGTCACCAATCCGGTGTGCATCGGCTTCCCGGGCACCGATCGCCAGCCGCCGATTCTCCTCGACATGGCCACCAGCGCCATCGCCATGGGCAAGGTCCGCGTGGCGAGAAACGAGGGCAAGCCCGTGGACGAGGGCGTGCTCATCGACGAGACGGGACGGCCGACGCGCGATCCGAACGTCATGTACCGCGATCCACACGGCGCGCTGCTGCCGTTCGGGGGCCACAAGGGCTACGCGCTAGCGGTGGTGACGGAGCTGCTCGCCGGCGCGCTGTCCGGCGGCCCGACCATCCAGCCGGGCAACCCCCGCATGGGCGGCACCATCAATAATATGTTCTCCGTCCTCGTCGATCCCGCCCGGCTCGCCGGCGTGGACTGGCTGCGCCGCGAGATCGACGGTTTCGTCGAGTACGTCAAGGCGTCGCCCCCCGCGAACGCGGCGGCGCCCGTCCTCGTCCCCGGCGATCCGGAGCGGCTCGCGCGCGAGCAGCGGCAGCGTGAGGGCATCGACGTGGACGAGACCACGTGGAGCGAGGTGCTCGCGGCCGGGCAGCAGCTCGGGCTCGAGCGGGCGACGCTCGAAAGGATGGGCGCATGAGCATCGACGTGCTGCTCGACCGTCAGGACGGCCTGGGGCTCGCCGAGCTGGTGCGGCGACGCGAGGTCAACGCCAAGGAGCTGCTCGACGCGGTCATCGCGCGCGTGGAGGCCCTCAACCCGAAGCTGAATGCGGTCGTCACGCGGATGTACGACGCGGCCCGGGCGGCGATCGGCGCCGGGCTGCCGGTGGGCCCGTTCACGGGCGTGCCCTACCTCCTGAAGGACATTGGTCTGCTCTATGCGGGCGCCGTGACGAGCGCAGGCAGCCGTGCCTTCGCCGACGCGGTCGCGAATCACGACAGCGAGATGACGTCGCGGCTCAAGCGCGCGGGGCTCGTCATCTTCGGCAAGACCAACACGCCCGAGATGGGCATCGCGACGTCGACGGAGCCGCGGCTCTTTGGCCCGACGCGGAACCCGTGGGACCTCCGGTACAGCGCCGGCGGCTCGAGCGGCGGCGCCGCCGCGGCCGTGGCCAGCGGGATGCTGCCGATGGCGCACGCCTCCGATGGGGGCGGCTCCATTCGGATCCCGGCCGCGTGCTGTGGCCTGTTCGGCCTCAAGCCGACCCGCGCGCGCAACCCGATGGGCCCCGACGCGGGCGAGGGCTGGAGCGGCGCGTCCGTCGGTCACGCGATCACGCGCAGCGTCCGCGACAGCGCCGCGTTGCTCGATGCGACGTCCGGACCGGACATCGGCGATCCCTACTGGGCGCCGCCCCCGGCCGGACCGTTTTTGGCCGAGGTGGGCCGCGATCCGGGGCGGCTGCGCGTGGCGCTGGCGACGACGCCGTGGAACGGCAGGCGCGTGGATCCCGAGTGCGCGGAGGCCGCGCGCGCGGCCGCACGGCTCTGTGAGCGACTCGGCCATCACGTCGAGGAGGTGCGGCCGGAGATCGACGCCGAGGCGCTCGGGCAGGCCACGCGGGTCATCGTCGGCGCCAACGTGCGCGCCGCGCTCGAGCTCTGCGGCGCCGCGCGCGGCCGCGCCGTGACCGAGGACGAGGTCGAGCGCGTGACGTGGCTGCGCGCGCAGGACGGCCTCGCGGCCACCGCCGCCGACTACGCGCGCTCCGTCCTCGTCATGCACCGCACGGGCCGAGCGGTGGCCCGGTTCTTCACGCGCCACGACATCCTGCTGACGCCGACCCTGGCCTGCACACCCTACCCGCTCGGCGTGCTGGACATGAGCACCGACGACCTCGACGCCTTCTACGACGCGGTGCTGCGCAGCATCGCCTTCACCTCGCTGTTCAACTCGAGCGGAAACCCCGCGATGTCGGTGCCGCTGGCATGGTCGCGCGAGGCGCTGCCGATCGGCGTGCAGTTCGTCGCGCCGTTCGGCGACGAGGCCACGCTGTTCCGCCTCGGCGCTCAGCTCGAGACGGCGCAGCCGTGGGCCGACCGGCGGCCGCGGCCGTAGCCCATGTCGAAGTTCGGAGTCGGGCAGCCGGTCACGCGGTTCGAGGACGGCCGTCTGCTCCGCGGCCGCGGCCGCTTTCACGACGACGTGACCCTCCCCGGCCAGACCTCCATGGTCGTCGTCCGGTCCATGCACGCGCACGCCCGGATTCGCGGGATCGACACGACCGCGGCCGTCGCGATGCCCGGCGTGCTCGCGGTGTTCACCGGCGCCGACATCGGCGACGAGCTCGGTACCATGAAGATGACGCTCAAGCGCAAGCGGCCGGACGGATCGCCGATGTTCGCGCCGCCGCACCGCGGGCTCGCCCGCGACCGGGCGCGCTACGTCGGGGATCCGCTGGCGCTCGTGATCGCCGACACGCGGGCCCGCGCGGAGGACGCCGCCGAGCGCGTCCGCGTCGACTACGAGCCGCTGCCGGCGGTGACCGCCACCGCCGACGCGGCGCGGCCCGGCGCGCCGGCCGTGTGGGACGAGTGTCCCGACAACGTCTCGAACGTCCACGAGGCGGGTGACCGGGCCGCCACCGAGGCCGCCCTGGCCGGGGCCCATCGCGTCGTGCGCCGGCGCTACGTCATCACCCGCGTCCACGCGCAGTACATGGAGCCGCGCGGCGCGCTCGGCGTGTGGGACGCGCTGGAGGAGCGCTACACGCTCCACGCCGATGTCGCCCGCCAC
>Ga0247825_10001925_pt1 | contig 13741 bp, 5 predicted proteins | sample 13C_Vanillin_Day_FD_194413 | JGI IMG/M metagenome (GOLD analysis project Ga0247825, IMG submission 194413) | Soil microbial communities from agricultural site in Penn Yan, New York, United States - 13C_Vanillin_Day48 | ecosystem: Environmental > Terrestrial > Soil > Agricultural land | place...
ACTTGGATGCGCCTCGAGCCCGCGAGCGATGTCATCTGTCCGCGCCCTCGGCTCGAGGCGCATCCAAGTGGCGAACTCCGTGTGAAAGTCCGCTGCAATTCCCTCACCCAATGGCATTCCGCCCCCGTAACGCCTGAGTTAGCTTATGTACTCAACATGGAACGATCGCCGCTGCTTCTCGAAGCACGCCGTAGCGACTGACACCGGTAATCGTTGGTCCTGAAGCGCTGGTAGTGCTGCTTCCGGCGCTGACGATTATGGATCCTGACCCGGTAGTCGTACCGGCGCTGGTTGTCGACTTGGTGCCGAAGAGCCAGATCTTGCTGCCGGCCTTCTCCTTCAGGCTCTGAAGGAGCCCCGCGCCGCCGTGAATCCACCAGGACGTGTCCCCTGGGCCGTCAGCAGCCCATTCGCGCAGGAATACACCTTCGATGCCCCAATCAACGATACCTATCGCCGTGGGCGGGCCACTCGTCGAAATGCTCAGAATTTCGTAGCGGCTGACCCAGACGTTCCGCGACGACGGATAAGACCCCGGGTAGACGTGGCCAAAGACGCGTACTCGACAACTCGCCAGGCTTCCGAGCTCCAGGGCAAGCCCGCCTTGCAGCGTATAGATCGTCCCGTCGGCGCTTGCGACGTCGAAATCGACATTGAAGCTGCTGCCTACCACGCGTACCACGCCTTCGGCGCTTTCCTCGACATGAGGATGCTGGTGCACGAGGTAATCCTTCACGTACAGCCGCTTGGAGAAATCGCCGGCGTCGCCGCGCACTTCGACGTTCTCGTATCCGGCGATCTGGCTTGAGCTGATTCCCCGAGCATACCGCCTCATGGGGTATTCCTGAGGGAAGTGCAGCGTCCACGTGGTCTCGGGCGTGACGAGACGCGGATACTCGAGCCTGCCGTGGATGCAGCGTGGCTTTACTTCCTCGATTGCCGCGACCCAGTCGTTGATAGTGTCTGCGAATGCAGTGCGCGTCCACCCGGGCTTGGACGGGTCGGTCGGAAACATCAGCGCCGGCAGGACCGCGCCCACACCCGGCTCGTCTGGCGGGTCGGTCTCGCGTCGCGCCATGGCGTCGAGGTCGACCGCACGAACCTTCGCCAAGTCCATCGTGTCCTTGACGATTTCCGCCAGCTCATTGTTGCTCCATAGCTTGCCTAGGCGGCGCTCCCCCGGTACCGCCAGGAGGAGCGACTGCGGTGCCTGGGCTCCGGGAGAGTCGTATTGGAACGCGACGCTGGTGTCGAGCTTGCTCGCTGGAATCCGCTCGTCCCACTGGTCGACCAGCAGACCGCAGAGCTGCCTCGGTAACGCCGCGCGATCGTCGTTGGTGGCGGCGACCACGGAGAGCACACCTCTGGCGCTATTGATGTCTGCATGCATCGGCACGCCGCGCTCGTGGTCGTCGAGTGCGAGCCAGCGACCGGCTCGTGCCGACGGAAGTTGTGCGACCTTCAGCGCCATCGGCGGCAACGCGGCGCGAGCGCTGGATTGACGCCACGCTTCTGCCATCGTCATGGTGTCGTCAAGAGCGGCGAGCGGCTTCCGTACCCGCGCCAGCTGCTGAAGCCAGAGGCGCACACGATGCCCGTCAAGCGCGGAGCCGAGGAGCACGTCGTCCTTGCCGAAGGTCTCTGACAACGCAGCCCAATCTGGCGCTTCGAAAACGGGAAGCATGACCGTAGCGCGGCCGAAGAGTTCTTTCGCCGCCTCGATCAGCAGCTCCACTTGGCGCTCGCGCGAGGGCTGTGGCTTGTCCGCCGGAGGAAAGGCCTCGGCGCGATGCCGCACGGCAGCGCTCCTGCGCCGCTCGAGCTCCACTAGGGTGTCGTCTCGGCGTCTCGGCAATTCGGGGTCGAGCGCGGCGCCGGGAATAGCTCCAGCGACGCCGTACTGGCTTGCTTCAAGCAGCGCTGCCAACAGCGCCGAACTCGGCCCTACACGAAGACCGTCCATCAACAGACCGAGCTCTGCTAGTGCCGTTGTAATTCGGCTATCGAAAGCGGTGACTTCTGCGGCCGAGAACATCGCAACCGTACCCCTGGAGGGCAGACAGAGTGCGTCGGGCCGCAGAGGCCTCGCGGCACCGAGCAGGGTCAGCGCCTGCCGGCCCAGCTCGAGCGCTTCCTCGAGGCCGTAGGCAAAGCCGTCGACCCGCGTAGCTGGGATGCTTACGCGCTGATCGTGGGGAAGAAGATGCTCGGTTCTCACGAAGTAATGGATACGGGCCTCGATTTCGCTCACGGCACCGCTCAGCGGCAACGCGGACATCGCCAAGAGGTCCACCGCCTCGATGCCAAGCTCGTGCAAGCCAAGTATCTCGCCGCACATCGCGAATCTGCGCAGATGCTCGACGGCCGCGGCGTCCAGGCCGCCGACGCCAATCAAGTCAGCAATGCGCCGAATCGGGCGCTGCGCTACGATCGCCGCGGCCGCCTGGGCCTCGATGCCAGGCAATTCTTCGAGCTCCGCAGCCGCCGCGCTGTTGATGTCGATGCGCGCATAGGTGCGCTGGTCCTCGACCTCTTCGCTCCCAATCATGATCCAGCGCCTTATCGCCGCGAGCGTCGCGTTGGCGATCGACGGAACAGCGGTCAGATCGTTGACCGTCTTAAACTTGCCGTGCTGCTCGCGGTGAGTGACGATCGCTGCAGCTTGGCTGGCGGAAATCCCGGGCACGAGCATCAGCGTCTCCGCCTCCGCTGCATTCACGTTGAACCGCGGCGTGCGGAAGGTGTAACGACAACCGATCTGCGCTAGATCGCCGAACAGGTCCGCTGCCCAGCCCGCTACGCGCGGCTCGATGCGTCCGCGCGGCCCGGTCGATTCTCCGTCCGCAGGACGCAGAAGCAGGCACACGCGGTGGCCGATCGGCTTCGCGGGCACGGGTGTAGTGACCGATTCGAGCCGAGGCGGATAACCCTGCCCGCTTGCCGCATCGAGCGCCGCCCCGCCGCGCTCGAAATTACCATTCGCCGCGTGGAATATGGATTCGTACATGAGGACATCGCTGACTGCATCGAGGCTGTCCAGGACGCGCTGAATCTCTTCGCGTATGGGCGCGTGTGCGGCCTCCAGCGCGGCCACTTGGTCCAGCGACATGCGCCCGCCCGTGACGATGTCGGTGCGCGCGGGATGCTGCTTCCAGCGTGCGAGGGCGAGACCGTCGACTACATTGCGCGCTGCCACAGCAACCACGGCGTCGCCTGGCAGCGGCTCGGTTTCTTTGTTCGCGACGAGCGGAAACGCGGCGCGGAAATCGTCGATGAACCGATCATGTTTTCGCTCATGGAGCTGGCGCTCGAACTGATATCCGAGCAGCACGCCTAAGGGCTGTCCCTGGCGGATACCTTCGAGGATGCGCGCGGCACGGCGCACGCGCTCGGAGTTGAGGTTGATGCGAAACGGATTGGCCTCGGAGGGTCCCCCGGCGTGGGTCAGGTAGGCGTTGTGCAGGATCGCCGCCGCTGCGGCCTGGCCGCGCGAGGGCGCGTGCAGGTGCCCGGCGCTGCCGCGATGTTCCTCGCGCGTCAGCCCTTCGACATAGCCAAACGCCCCGAGGTGAACGCCAGTAGGCAAAGCTTCACGCATGGCATGCAGACGTTTCGTGGCGAGGGAAGTAAGCCAAGCATCGAGACGGCTGTGGCAAAGGTCGAGCGCCTCGCGGAGCAGGCGATCGAGATCGATGCTGTCCGCTCTTTCGGCGAGGCGACCGATCGCGTCTTTGACGGCCTGCAAGCGCACGAGCGGCAGCGCAGAAAGCGCGAGCGAGCGCTGCAGCAGGTCATAGAGCAAAGCCGTGGAGTTCGACGTCCGGTCGGGAATTAGTAGCGCGTCGAGGTAAGTGGCCGGGGAATCTTCCGCGGGCTCTCCGGTACGGCTGACGAGAGGGGTATTCAGGTCCGTTTCCAAGTCACGAGCGAACCACCATCCGGTCAGGCGTAGCAACGGACTCGAGGCCATCGCCGCTTCTGGCACCCCGGTCCATCCGTTCCACAGCCGCGCCTGTCCCTCTCGCAGTTGCTGCCATTCCTCAGCCCAGCTCTGCACCCAGAGCAACGGGGAGTCGCTGAGCTCACCATAAGGGGTATCGGGGCCGAAAATGTAGCTCCGCATGGCGGTAAGGAGCCAGCCGATGAAGCGTTCATCGACGAACGCGCGCGCCTGATAGGACGCCGAAACAGGTTGCATCGACAGGATCTGCAGCAGCTCCTTGTCCGGATCTCCTTCTGCGCGGACGCGCGGCACGCGCTCCGGATCGTTGGCAAAAGCCAGCCAGCGCGCCTGAAGCCCCTGCAAAGCCTTGTGCAAAGCGGTGTCGAAGGCCACTCCCGCCGCGAGCTCGGCGTTGTCTGCGGCGGACGCCTGCCAGCCATTCACGCGCGTAACAGGCAGCACGCCGTAGGGCTGCTCGCCGACCCGGATCGACGGTAGTGGCCCCGCGCCGCGCACGAACCGGCTGAAATGCGTCCCGAGTAACTCGCGATTCGCTCCCGTGCCCGGAAGCAGGAAGCGGAGCAGATAGTCGCCCGTCACTGGCCAGAGCGCGGTCTGCATATCACCGGCATACGAGTCCTCGTTGGAGTCTGCGTGCTCGACGCAGCGCAGACACGCGGGCGCGGCTCCGAACCCCACGGCGTGGCCGAAGCGCTCTGCGTTGGCGAGCGGCGGCCATTCGCCGGACCCCGTGATTTCAATGGCAAAGCTTCCCTCGCGGTCCTCGGCCGATGCGGAATGTCCCGACTTCGCCTTCTGCGTATTGTTGGTCGGCGTGCCATACGGGACGAACCCGAAGCCGACGCCGTAGTGGTGCGACTCAATCAATGTCTCAAGGGCCTGACCGCCTGCCTCGGCGCCGCCAGCGCGCATGCCGACGACAATAACCGGCGAGAACCCCTTTTCGAGATCCTGCTGCGTGAGGCTCTGCACCCGCACCGCCATGCCCCGGTCTTCAGCAGTGTTGAAATCGACGATCCATTTTGCGTCGCCATCGAATAGGCCCGTTGCGCCCTTCGCCGGATCTCCCAGCGTTGTGAATGTTCCAGCGATGGGCTTTCCGGCGACCGGGGGGCGCACCAGCATGTTGTCGCGATAGAGATGCACGTAAAAGCGTTCCGGCAGCGCGGCGAGCTGCGGCGACGTGAACCAGTTTCCGGCACCAGGCTTGAGGGGCGGTCGGAACGCAGCGGGGCCGCTAAACACCTTGGCGACCCACGCGGCACGCTTCGGTCCCACGCGCCGCGCGAGTTCGCGCCAGGCGCCTTGCGGATCCGCCGCCTTCGCGTCACGGTAGGTTTTCCCTGCGTCGAGTTCGGGTGGCGTCAGCCGGGGATCGTGCGCGTTGACGAAGATTTGGTCGGGATAGATGCGCACCAAAAGCTCGGACCCGACAAACCGTGTCTCGATGCGCACGGGCAGTAGGAGCACTGGGCGATCTGTCCATGCGAGTGTGCGCGCGACGTCCACCATGGCAGCCGCAACGGTTGGGCCGACGCCGGGTACGGCAGCCAATTCCGGGATTGTGGAAAAGCGTCTCGCAGGAAGCGCGTTGCGCACGGTGATGATGCGCCCGGCGATCGTGGCGGTGATCCCCGCGGCACGAAATACTTCTGCGATCTGCTGCGGCAACCTGGCGGCGTTAACAACGGCTAGGGTCTGCTCCACCGCGGTAGAACTTGCCTCAGGCATGTCCTACCCTGGCAATGTGCAAGAGTCTACGGTAGTGCTTCGAGCAGAAGCTTCGGCTGCGCGAGCGGTCACGCGCGATTCCGGTCCCATACCTCCCCCTTCGGTCATAATGCTCCGCGGCTCGCCGATTTCGCAAGCATTTCGCGGTCACCTAAGTGCCGCCTCTTATCCGATCGTCCGCTTGTACTTATTAAACGCGTGAGACCGCCTTATTGCATCGCAGGCGGCCTGGTATTTAAGGTCAAGGGAAAATTCGCGGCGCAAAAGGGGGGCCAACCCCGCCTTGAAAGTGCTGCAGGACGCCGTGAAAATCGCACTCAACGCGGTGTAGCGGCAATCGGGGGAGGGCATGCGCGTACTGAAGCTCGGGATTGCGGGCGCTGACGTAGAGAAGTGGCAGTTGTTCCTGGTGGGCCAGCGTCTGGCGAGGTTTGCGCCGAACGGCAAGTTCGGTCGGGCGACGCATGCCGCGACGATCGCGTTCCAGAGGAAGCACGGGCTCGATGCGGACGGCAAGGTCGGCAATCGGACGCTCGGCCGGGCGATGACGCTGGGCTTCGAATTGATCGATTTCACCGGCGAGCGGGACAGCGGCTATCCGAAGGAGCCACGCTTCAGCCCGCTGGTCGGCACGGCCGCCCGCCAGGGGGTCTTCGGCCGTTTTTCCTTCGTGCCGGCGCCGCAGCCGGACAACGCCGAGGCGGTACGCATCACCGACGACTGGGAGAGCCAGAACATCGTCAAGGTGGTGATACCGCAGTTGCCCGGCATCAAGGGCGCCCCGTCGAGTGGAACCGTGCGGTTCCATCGGCTTGCCGCGAAGCAGCTGCAAGACCTGTTCGAGGCGTGGAGCAAGGCGCGCCTGCTGGGCCGCCTGGTGAGCTGGGACGGAGCGTTCGTGGCGCGTTTCATCCGCGGCAGCACGACCGTGTTGTCCAACCACGCTTTCGGCTCCGCCTTCGACCTCAACGCCGCGTTCAATCCGCTCGGGGCCGAGCCGGCCCTTTCCGGCCGACCCGGTTGCGTGTACGACCTGGTGCGCATCGCGCACGATCACGGTTTCTACTGGGGCGGGCATTTCTCCAGCCGGCGCGACGGCATGCACTTCGAAGTGGCGCAGGTCGGTAGGACGCAGCGCGGTGTGTTTTCGGCTGGGCGCTTGGCCGTGATCTCCCAGGATCGTGAAACGGGTTTGCGCCGATGATAGTGGCAATTGCGTACGCGAAAGTAGGTTACCGCCAGGCAAATTCAGCAAGCAGAAAACCCCGGGCTCGAGAGAGTGCCGGGGTTTTTTGCTGCTTGTCCGTCAAGCCGCTCGATGCTGTCGCGGACAGACGCATAGTCGCGCGCCGTGCTCCTGTCCCCGGGCGCACCGTCCACACGCTCGCTAAGGATCTGGAGAGCCCGTCGTAGCGCGCGCCGCGCGAGTACAAGACGCCCGAGCTCAATATACGCAGACCCGATCCGCTGCTCTGTGGCGGCGAGATCTCGGCGCCAGTCGGCGCTCTCGGGATCGGTGCGGACCAATCCCAATGTTTCTTTGCGATCCTGCCGTAAGACGGTCAGCGCTTCCTCTGCGCGCCCCGCCCTGAGGAGTGCGTCGCCGAGCTTACTCAGACTGACGGCGACCGATCGCCGTGCGTCCGCGTTGCCGGGCTCAAGCGCGAGCAGTCGATAAGCGAGCGCCAAGGAGCTCCTAGCGTGCTTCACCCCTGAGCTCGCGTCGCGGGCCACCGTGATTTCAGCAAGCCGATCGTGGATGGTAGACAACTGGTGCAGCACAAGAGGGTCGCGGGGCCGTTCGCGGGCGGCGCTTGCGAACCAGTCCGCCGCCTCACGGTAGATCCTCGCAGCCCGATCGGTTTGTCTCGCCTCGCGGTACGCGTCGGCAAGGCGCAACCGCGACAGCCACCGTTCAAGGTTCCGGATCCGGCGCACCTCGGGATCGGATGTCCGTCTAACCAAATCGGCCGCGATGTCACAGGCCTCGTTCAGCAGCGAAGCCGCGCGCGCGTGCTCCGAGGTCTCGAGCCAGTACTGTGCCGTACGATTCAGCGTGGCGGCGAGGTTCTTCAGCCAGCGCAGCGATGCCGGCCAACGGCGACGGCCCAGCCGCGCTGCCCGGAGCGCGCGACGGAGATGGCGTAGCGCATCCGGCCGATGGTCCTGCAGCAGCAGTACTTCGGCCAGCAGGCAATTCGCCACGCACTGCTGATGCAGCCGCAACTCGCTCGAGCCCCCGGCCCGTACGCGTCCGAGAACGGCGAGGATGGCTTCGAGCAGCCGGCGGCGCGGCGTCAGCCGGGCAGTGCCGGACAAGGCGACCAGCAGCCGGGTCAGGTACAGCTGGCAGATCCGCTGCGTGTCACGCGCGGGCAGGTCGCGTGCTCGCAAGAGCGACGTCGCCCACGGTAGCCAATGAAACGGAGCGTCTGTTTCGCTGGCGATCATCCCCGCTAGGGTGTTGATGCTGGCGGTAGCCGCAGCCCTGGCGTCCTTGGCGAGGTGACGAGCCGCTCGTTTACGGTCATCGGCATGAGCGAGGTGATGCATCAGCTCTTCGCGCCGGAGAGGGTCTCCAACGGGCAGCGTCCAAAGGTGGCTGGCGATGATTGCGTGCACGCGTCGCTGAGACGCCTCGGTGGGAGCAAACCGTCGCACGGCTGCATGTCTCATCCGCTCGTGGGAGAACCCCAGGCGACGATCCGGGCCGAAGGACAACAGGTGCGCGCGCAGTCCTCGACGGAGCGACGAGAACAGCAGGGCGCTCCATCGCCCCGCTGGCGATGCCGGATCGACGACCGCCGCCACACGTGGGACGAGTGCGGCGAGATCGCTTTCACGCCATCCGCGCCGGCCCATTGCCAGCGCCACGGCGAAACTGGCAGCCAGGCCTTCCCCATAGCGGCGCTGCGCCCGTTCCAGGACCGCACGGCACAGCCCTTCGATGGTCCGCGGAAGGCTTCGCGCCTGGCCGATAAGAAGGCGCTGTAGACGGCGATCGGCGTCGGCGCCCGGAGCGTCTACTTCCGCGAGATCATCCGCTTCGACCAGGTTAAGTTCGTCCAGGGCCATCGTGATCCACAGCGGATTCAGGGACATCGACGATGGATCTCGCCGCGGGCCCAGCACTATGCGGAGAACCGCCTCGTTCGGCATGCGGTGGTAACGCGCGTAGATTCCCTGTGCGACGGGGCGTAGCTCGCTGGCGTCCAGAGGCGCAACCTGCTCGATCCGAACATCGCGCCTCGCGCGGATTGCCGTTGCTACTTCGCCGCCGGTGGTGGTCAGGATGACACGTACGTTGTCGGGCAGCGGTTCGGGAATCCACGAGAGTGCTGGTCCCGGGCCCCCGGCTACTTGGTCCAGCGCGTCTACCAGGATGACGATGCGGCGGTGCCGCGCTGCGTTCAGCAGCTGTCTCTCGAAGCGCTCGAAAACGTCGCCGTCAGCCGCCTCCGGCGGCTCGTCGCTTCCCGAATAGGTCGATAGCAGGCGGTTCCAATCGGCGACGGCCGGTTCCATTCGAGAGCCCGCAGGTCCGACGCCAACCGCGTTGGCCAGCAGGAAAGCGTTCTCGCCGGCCAGGCGTTGATGCAGGCGTGCGGCCAACGCACTTTTTCCGACTCCGGGTCCTCCCACGAGGCAGACCACGCGCTTTGGGCTTTTCCGGCTCGCGGTGGCCCATGGGACGAGCGAATCCACCAACGCAGCGCGTCCTTCGAAGGTAGCCGCACGCAACGCGAAGAACGTCTCCAGGTCTGACGGTGGTGTGCGCTCCTGCGCGCGGGAAAGCGGACGCAGGACGCGAAGAAGGTCCTGTTCGACCTGCCTTCCCCATGGGCCCAAGCTTCCGATGCGGCCGGCCCGCCACCCGACGTGGTAGGTGCGCCAGGATCGGCGAGGTAGCGCGCGGATGCGCCGCTTGAGCATGAGCAATCGTTTCCAGCGATCCGGGGCGAGCGCATCCGTCGTCAGTTCGTCGGTATATCGAGCTGCGAGCTCAGGGTCCATGCGCCCGTAAGGAAGCGGATCGCGCAGATAGACTAGCGCCCGACTATCTCGAACTCGCATCCCATAGTCGATCTCGAGCTCAGTGATGCTTTTCCCGGTAACCTCGAGTTTCAAGCCCGCCTCGACAACGGCCGCCCGCGCTCGCTTTTGGGGTGGAACCCAGCCGTAGCGATCGCCGAGCAGCGCTAGGAGGAAGGGCCGACTACGCTCGATCTCGCGGAAACACACTCGGAGCACGAGTAGGTTCTTGGCCTCTTCTGTTCGAAGATCGGCTGTCTCAACGCCGATGCGAAGGTCGACCGGCTCAAGCAGCACCCGCGACGCAGTTAATTTTTCCTGCAGTGCCGGGAATACATGGGAGAACAGGTGGTCGCGTTCGGCCCCCATGTCTCGGAAGGTCCCGCTGATGAACAGAGGCTGAACGCGCCACGTTGACATGAGGTCGGGTTCTACCATCCTCGTCGACTCAAAAGCTGGCTACTCCCCGAGATTGCGCGAAAGGCGCGATTTCGTCGGTGAGCGGCGTATTGTCGGATGCCCCGGCACCCATAGACGCCCTCCACAACGGAGGTGCGGACTCGCCGTATCGTCCCAGGACAAGTTGAATAAAGCGCTGAGCGCTGACGCTATACCTTCTCCGCCGAGGCAATCAAACAGGCAGAGGTTGGGCAGGTGTAGATTGCGCGAGAAAGGCTCTTCATCGATGAACCATCGACCCCGTCGTGACGGCTGGCGTACGTGATCTGCTCTGGCCGCGGGCGGACAGATCCGCTACGGCCAACCACGGTGACGCCCATCACATTGTTAATCGTGTGCTTCCATAGGCGCTTGTTACTCGAGCGCATGATACGGTGATGGCGCGGCGTCACAGTTCCGCGGGCTCCTTCAGCGCACGTAGACGTGCCAGCATCCTCTCCGCGGGCCCGATGACGCTCCGTTTGAGCGAACTAATGAGATGCGCCGTGCCGCGGTACTCGAAGGGGTCGAGGACCCAGAAGTACTTGCGGCGCAGAGCGTCGAACATCGAAAATGGTGACTCGCCCTGAATGATCGGTACAAAAGGAACCGCGAGATCGGGCACGATAGCCTGCGCCTCGAGGGGCGTCGATCGCGCGGCCGTGAGATCGGCGATGATGAAGCGCGACAGTCCGGCCAGTGTCGTCACTGTCTCGATGAGATCGCGGCCTGCGTCCTGTTCGAAGTCGAACACGATGGGAGCATAGCCATAGCGCGGCAGCACCTTGCGCAGTTGGTCAAGGACCTCGGCCTGGTCACCGGTAAAGCGACCGAGCAGCAGGACGAGACGAGTAGCGGCTGCGCGGAGAAGCTCTCCGATCTTGTCGTTGTCCGAAACGAGGGCGAGGAAGTGGGCGAGTTCGAGTTTGTCGAGCTTCAAGTGGTTGCCTGGCTTCTTGACCCAGTTGAGGTCGTAATCGATCGGATCAAGTTCCTGGTTCGAGACGAAGAACTCCTCGCTTCGCTCGTCCGCCGAGGCATGCCAGATGGCGGTGCCCCACACCACCGCGTCCTTGAGCTTGACGCCATACAAGATTGCCCCGTTCATCATGCAACCGATAAGCGCAGCGCCTCGCAGATCGGCGCCGTTCAGTTCGGCCGTCGCGAGAAGTGTTTCCTCGAGCACTGCCTGGCGCATGTCAGCCCCATGAAGTAACGCGAAGGACAGGTCCGTGTGGCGCATGTGGACCCGGCGCAGATCGGCTCCTTCGAGGTGCGTCATGCGCAGAATGCTCCCTGAAAGGTCCCCTCCGATGAATCGGACCTTGCGAAGGTTCATGAAGCGCAAGTCGAGACCCGTGAGTCGTGCACCCCGCAAGTCGGGGCGGACGCGCGGATGGCGCTGCCGCCATCGGTTCCACGGGGTAGAGTCCGATTGGTCCGCGACCGATTCGAGAAGCAGTCGCAAGTGCTTCTCGTTACCGTGGAAGCCCTTTTGTTCGAAGCGCTCCAAGGCAAGTTCACGCTGTCGCCTCACGTCGCGCATGTGATCCAGCTCTGTCGCGATTGATCGCGACCACCATTTCACGTCCGCAGCCTTCCACTTGCGAGGCTTCGGTCTTACTCGACGCAGGGATCGGGAGATCTCTCCGATTTCGTCGGCTTCAAGCGCTGTTTTGCGTGCCGCCGCGCGAACACTCAGTTTGCCGCTGGCAATGTCTCGCAGGAGCCGACGTCCGGCGGCGCTGTCCCATTTCGGTAGCTTCCTAATGGAAGCTGTGGTCGTGACGTGGGGGGCGATCCGAGGCACTTTCCGATTCCGCGCTTGGGTTTACGGACTACGATCGGAGCTCGCTGAGCACGATCGGCTTGATCCGCAAGGTCGGCTAGGAGCGGGTGCGCAGGCCGAGCAGCCCGAAGAAGAAGGCGATCAGCGGGCCGTCCAGCGCGACCCAGTACGACCCGTACGCGAACGTATTGAGCGCCCAGAAGAGGAAGACGAGCAGGACGCTAGCCGCGATCCCCGGCTTGCCCAGCAGAAGGCCGCCGAGGAAGCCAGCAAGGGGCATGGCGAAAGACGAGCCGAGCAGCCGCAGCGATCGCCCCGGAAGGGGCGGCATGTAATCTCCTATTGCCTCCAGTACTGTTCGGTCGATGAGCCAACCCAGCGCTAGGGCGGTAACTAGTACGAGCAACGCGTACGCCCAAAACGAGGGCAGTGGCGGGCGCGCGGGATTCTCCACTCGGCGCGCCCATAGGCGTCCGGCGAAGAAGAATGCTATGCCCGCCATAAAGGCTGCTGGCGTGCTGAGCCGGTATGTGAGCTCCAACCGGGCGCTGGGCGTCGCGGGCGAGGGGAGCGAAACAAAATACATACCCGCAACTGTAGCGATGATCAACAGCGCGACCGTCGGAAGCGCCGGGCACCGCGCCCGCCCGAGCAGAAACAGGAAGAAATAAAGGAGGCCCAGGAGCTGGAATGCCAGCCCGATGAAAAGGCCTCCCGAGCGGTAAAGAGACAGGTTGAGCACTGCCGGAAAGACCACGAATGCGGCAATGAGGTACGGTAGTGCGCTGCAGCGACGAGCGCGCTCCAGGACCGTACTGCTCCCGGCAGCTAGCGCGCATACGATAAGCGCCACGATGTAAATGTCTAGGCGTCCGCCGAACTTAATCAACGAGGCGGCCGACACATACACGGGAAGAAGCAGCAATCCGCCGATCGCGACAAACGGCAAGGCCGCGCGGCCGTGGCGCGCGCCCAGTAGCGCAGCGAGCGGTATCGTGAGGAGCAGGGTGCTGAGGCTGAGCGGCCCGAGGGTCCATTCCAGACACAGGAACCAGAACACTGGGATCCACAGCTTGGAAATCGGTTTGGAGCCTGCCGCCACTAGACCTGCCGTACCTCCACGACGCGCTCGTTCGTTTGAGCAAGCACCGTGTCGCTCTGCGCGTTGATCTTAGCGCCAACGGCGCTCGCGAGCGCGTGCACCGCTCTCTGGAACTCGACGTATACCTCGGTCTTGGAGAAACCTTCGCCCACGAACGCGAAGGGTGTGAAATCCGCCCACTGCCTCGTGTTCACGTCTTCGGGATAGCTGTCGCTGCGCGTGAGCATGACGGGAAACAGCCGGTCGGGCCGAGAGTGGGCAAAGGCATCCCACTCCCGGCGATTGAACTGCGAATTGAAGTAGGTCGGCGTCAGGATGACGACGAGGGTACGCGCCGCGTCTAGATGTCGGTCCAGTGCGGCCTGCCAGTCGGCGTTCAAGAGGGCCGTATCCTGGGAGAATACGCGGGCTCTCCGCGCAAGCCTTTCCTCCAGCCACGCACTGAAAAGCGGCACGAACTCGTGCAGCCATGCATTTGTGATGACGTTCGCGGCGTAGCTGATGAACACGTCATATGGCTCGGTGTCCGGCGGCACCGCGCCGACGACGTTTTCGTCATCGAATCCAGGCGCGCGCGATGTCGTGGCTTGGCCCCATGGCGCCGGCGCGGCAACCATCGGCGGCGGCGACGCGGCTCCTGAGGGCGCTGCGAACACGGGCGGCGCCGCCGCCGATGGTTGCCGCG
>Ga0247825_10001926_pt1 | contig 13734 bp, 8 predicted proteins | sample 13C_Vanillin_Day_FD_194413 | JGI IMG/M metagenome (GOLD analysis project Ga0247825, IMG submission 194413) | Soil microbial communities from agricultural site in Penn Yan, New York, United States - 13C_Vanillin_Day48 | ecosystem: Environmental > Terrestrial > Soil > Agricultural land | place...
GAGTGGCAGCGGGCCAGGCCTCGCCGTGCTTGCGAATGAAGTCCTGGAGACCTCTGAGGACATAGTGATGGTAGAGCGGCTGCGAGCGCTCGAGGTGCGTGACGGTCTGCTGGAGATCCATCGGCGCCGAGATGCTCGCCACGCCACGCAAGCCGGGAGGTGGTGCCGCAGCCACTGCCAGCGCCAGGTTGCCGCCCAGGGAGAAGCCCACCGCGAGCACTCCCCTGACCCGGCTCTGAGCTGAGAAGTGCTGCACGGCCGCGTCCAGATCATCCGTGAGGCAGGTGTGATGGACATTGGAGGCCAACCACCGGCCTTCGCCTGCTCCGCGCAGGTTGAGCCGCGCCACGTGGTATCCCGCCGCGAGCAAGCTGGCAGCCGCCCGGCGCATGTATGGGTTCTCACTGGCGCCAGCCACCCCATGCAGCAGGATAACAAGGGGCCGGCTCCCCGGCAGCCAGTGCGTCGGAGCCAGCAGAGCCCCTTCGTTGACGGGAACGAGGACGTTCTCGAGCTCGTGGGTGGGGAGCCCGCCAAGGGACACGGGCAAGAGTACGGCCAGCGTCTGCAGGTGTCCCTCGACGGGCCAGGAGCGCCGCCCGAGGACGCGCAGCGGGGCAAAGCTCACCCGGACCCGGTGGCTCCACCTGCCCTTCGCCTCGGGCAACGACTGACAAGCCAGCACCCGGGCGTCGAGCCGCTCGGGACCGGGGCACACCCCAGCCATCTTCATCTCGAGCCTCACCTGCTGCCCGGGAGCCAAGGCTCGGCGGGTATGCAGCACCGCCTCCTGGGCGCTGAGCGTGCGCAGCAGGGCTGAACGCTTCTCCTGGGTCTGAGCGCCAGCATGGGAAGGAAAGCAGACGAGATTTTCGTGGGGCATGTGCATGGCTAGCCTCGTCAATCCACTGGGAGGCCCAGGGCCCGGATGGCCTCGAGGTCCTCAGCGGCAGGAAGCCGGTGCACGCCCAGCAGCCAGTCCCCGCCGAAGAGCAGGTTGTAGTTGCACCGCACGTAGCGGTGATGGAGGTAGTGATGACGGTAGATGAAGCGGCAGTAGGAGGTGCGCAAGAACCACCGCATGGGCGGCGACGCGGCCCTCAAGGCATCCTCGTACCGCATGTGCAGATACGGATGGAGGTTTCTGCTTGACGCCGGGTAGACGGCATAGGGCAGCAGCGCACCCGCCAGCACCCAGCCTCCGAAGAGCCAGTAGATGAGCGGCAGGAAGCCCAGGACAGGTAGCAGGAACATCAAGACTCCCACGTCCGAGACGCTGAGGCCGTAGCGCTCGCGCTTGATCAGCTCGCCCCGCCAGCCGTTCAGCGTTGCATCCAGACGCTCCCTCTCCTCCTCGCTGCGGAACTGCGTCACATGGTTTTTACGGAACGTCCGGCAGTGATGAATGATGTGATGTGAGAAATAGGCCCTCAGCAAGGGCTTCATCAGCTTGGAGTACTTCTCCCAGAACTGCCGCGCCTGGGAGCGGCCATGCTGAACGTTGTTGTGTAGGAAGGACTCGGCGACCGAGACGATCGCGTAGCCGAGAAGGGCTCCTCCCAGCAGCCTCAAGATGGACTCCACGACGTCCTGCCTCCTGCGGATGGGGCCACCCTGGCTCCGCAAGCCGAGCCGTGGGGTGTCGCGCTCTTTCCGAGGAAGAGTGGGCAGGATCCAGATGTGAGGGTCTGTTCGAGGGGCCAGTCCCCCTATCGCTCCGAAATCAGGGCTGTGTCCACGCGATCCCGGATCGCCTGCCAGGCGTCTGTAAGGGAGAAGTGATATCGGACCTTCTTCGGCTCAACTCCAGCGCTGAACCGGTCCCGCATCACCTCGAGCAAGCGGAGGGCATCCTGGCGCTTCTGATTCACCTTGCGAGTGCGGATGAACTCACGCAGTCCATCGAGCTCACCCGTGCCGACACCTCGCTCTAGCGCACGGGCCAGCATCAATGGGTAAGAGCGATCCGCGTAGAAGGTCTCCTTCACCAGCGTCAGGAGAACTCCCTGGAGTGCGCTGGAGATGACGCCCTGGGACTCCGCTGCGGTCAGCGTGGCGCGGAGGTTGACCATCGGCTCGGACAGGGGGACGTAGCCGTCCTCGGGTGGACCGTGGAGCAGTGCCACCTCGTCGTCATCCTCGAGCAGACCGGTCTGATACCACTCGAAGATGGTGCCGATGCCCTCCATCCCGAAGGGCGCGAGTTCCACCGCACGCAGCGCGCCCATGCTCGCACTGCCCAGAACGTGCACTCCCTGAGACATGGCCCAGAGGATCTCCTTGTGGGCCACCGAGTTCACCTGGTCGAAGAGACCGTCGATGAGCCCAATCGCGGTGGGCTTCTCTCGCGCGGCGCGGTACACGTCGCCCTGCTGCGCGGGGGGAAGAAAGACCGCGTCCAGGACGGTGCGTCCCTCCGCGTGGCTCAGGCTCGGCCCACAGAACACGATCAGGCTCATGCCCTCACCTCTTCCTGGCGGCTGGACAGCACTGCCCGCGCTCGCGCTCCCGGGGCGTAGCCCGGCAGATCGTGGAGGCACTCGAGGCCCGGGACCACCACGCGCACCACCGCAGTCCCAAGCTCGGGTTTACTCAGGTCCACCACGACTGCGTCCGGCAGACTCGCGGCCCTTAGGCGCTCCAACGTCCAGGCTACGTCACCTTCCAACGTGTCGCTTTCGTAGGTGGGCACCGCTCCAAAGGGGCGCCGCTGACCGGGTTCCTCCCAGTGCTCGTGGAACTGTCGTAGGCGGCCCAGATAGGTCTGCGTGTCGAGCCGCTGGGAGAGCATGTCGTCCCGGGCACCGGAGATGAGCGTCAGCCTGCTCTGGGCCGCCTCGGTGAGCGCCCGGAGCAGGGCGATCTCCCTCGCCGGGTGGCAACCGAAGCCGGCCATTGGGCCGATGCGCCGTTGCAGCTCCGGCTCTCTGGCAGCGATGACACAGCGGAAGGCGGCCACACCCACGTCACTCGTGATGTCCCAGACGGAGACGGCCACTCCCGCGCTCCGATACTTCCCGAGCACCTCCCGGCAGGCGGGATCATCCACCGTGTCCAGATCGACACGGGTGGCCAGCTTCTCTTCCCTGCCGCGAAACCACCAGAGCGTGGCGGCGTCCCGCTCGATCAGCTCGCACAGCCCGTGGCTGATCGCCTCGGCCAGGTGGTTGCCTGAGGCCAAGCCGCTCGAGGACATCACGAAGGATCCACTGCCGGGCGGAAATGGCAAGGTGAAGTCCGTGTGCACCAGCTCGTACGGCAGCCACCGCGAGCCGCCGTCAGCCAGGCTCCGGCCCTCGATCCACAGCGTCCGGAAGTCTGGGTGGAAGGCGCTGCTCGTGTAACGGGGCAGTGCGGCCAGGTCAGCCAACCGATGGGTGAAGCAGAGCTGGTGGTATGTCGCCAGCTTGAGCGGCAGGGTGATGTGCTCGGCGTGATACGACTCGATCGCCTCCATCAGCCCCGAGGCCTTGGCAGCGGCGAGGGTGAGCCCCTTGCCCTGCGCCACCGAGAGAGACCGGGCGTTGGGCCGCGTCACCATCACCACCGGGATCCCCAGGGTGTCCAGCCCGGTGACGTTGGCGATGCGGGTGATGCCCAGCACCGGCATGAGCCGCGTGGCGCGCTCCAGGGTCTCCTCCGGCGCGGCCAGCCGGTGGGTGCCGGCGCGGAACCGCTTGAGCGTCCGCGGGGACTCCATGCCGGTTACTTGCCTGACTTCTTGGCCGTTGTCTGCGTGGAGACGTCACCCGTCCACACTTCCGTCTCGCTGATGTACCCCAGGTTGATGACGTAGCAGGTGACGTTGGCATCCGCCGTACCGAAGCCAGGCGGGACGTAGTAGGCCTCCTCGCCCTCCATCTGCTCGAGCGTTGGGATCGGCAGCTTGCTCGCTTGCGCAGGGCCCACCGGCCTGAAGCTCGCCGTCGAAGCGGCCCAGAGGCTCCCATCCGGGGCATAGACGAACATCAGGCCCACGCCGATGGACCTCTCGTCCTGCCTCTGCGCACCGCCGTTCTCCTTCATGATGATCGTCGTCTGGCCTGCCGCCAGTCCGGTGATCTTGCACCTCGTGCCACGGCCGTCCTGGACTTCCAGACGAACGATCGTCCCTTCCCCAGGAGACGACCACTCGACGATGTTCACCGTGTCCTCGATGATCCACTCGGTCGTCATGCCCACATCGACATTGGCCGTTGGCTGATAGCTGAGTGTGAAACCCGCTGGCATGCGTGCTCCTTCGGTGTGATGCCTCATTGTACTCATTGCCAGGGCATCAGAGGTGACCGTGAATGTTGGCGAGCTCGAGCGCCCGATGAAGCCGCGCCACCCTCTCCTCTCGCCGACCCTGGCTGCCGTCCTCCAGGCCCTGCTCGAGTGCCTCCCGTGCGCTGGCCGGGAGCTGCTGCTGGCGGGGCTCGAGGAGCGCGCGTGCGTGGGCCATGGCCTCATCCAGGTCACCCTTCCCGTATGCCAGCGCCAACAGCGGCCAGCGGGCCATCCACTGAAAAGGGAAGACGAGGGACAGGGGCGTCCAACGGGCCAACGCTGATTGGCACAGCGCCTCAGCCTCCGCCAGGCTGCCTTCCTTCCACGCCACCCAACCCAGGTTGGCCTCCGCAGCCGCGGCGTAGTCGGCCATCTGGCAGGCCATAGCCACCTTCAAGGCCTTGCGCGCCAGCCGCCCCACGGTGTCCGTCCGCTGGCGCTGACGGTGGAGCATCGTGAGGTAGGTCCAGCATCGCGCAAGCAATGGCGCGTGTGCGAGCCGCTCCGCTTCGTCGATCGCCGCTCGCATCTCGGCCTCTGCCTCGTCCAGCGCGCCATGCCAGAGGAGCACCGCAGCGAGCGTGAAGCGCGCGGTGGCGATCTCCACCCGCTCTCCGTCCTCCTGAAGCGCCAGCAGGCTCTGCCGGGCATAGCTCACCGTCCCGGCCGAGGCGAGATAGCGCTCCGCCCGGAGGTTTCTCTGAACGAGAGACTGGAAGAAGCGCGCCCGCTGGAGCGGTGTTCCCCGGGCCTGCACCATCGGCTGAGTACGCTCGATGAGCGTCTCCAACTCGACCGTGTTGGCGGCCCAGTAGTGCATGGAGATGCGCTCGATCTGGACCTGCACCCACTCCAGCCACCATGAGGCTGCTTCACCCTGCGCGGAGGGCCCATCGCTCGGCCCCACGCCCAAGGAGTCCTCGGCTCGCGTGAACGCCGCCAGCGCCTCCATATGCCGGTGTTGAGGCTCCCAGCTCTTGCCCAGCTTCCGGTGGAGGCGCGCCCGCAAGGTGGCGCTCGAGACTGGGCTCGCGTGGAGCACCCTCTCGTAGGCAGCCCGGGCCTCATCGTGGCGGCCCAGGATGGTGAGGAGATCTCCCAGGCGCTCCCGCTGCTCCTCTAGGGGTGGCAGCCTCATGAGAACCGGGGCGTTGAGCGCCTCCGCCTCCTGAAGCGCGGCCCGGTACAGCGCGGCTGCGTGCTCGTTGGCCGACGCCCGCCGGGCGTGCTCGGCCCCGCGGATGAAGCCGACGTATGCCCGCTCATGCACCTGGGCCCGCGCATAGTGGGCGGCCACGACAGCTTGCAGCTCGGCGGGCAGCGAGCCACCTTCCTCGAGGAGCTGGGCCGCGTACCCGTGAAGCCGCATACGGGCGGTGGACGAGATGCGCGCGTACGCAGCCTCGCGCAGACGATCATGAACGAAGCGCAGCTGGCCCTCTTCCTCTTCGAGGAGGGCCTGGAGGCACAGCGTCTGGATTGCGTCGGAGGCCGCCGACTCCTCCAACCCAGCGAGCCTGGTGAGGAGCCCCACCTCGAGGGAATGGCCGAGCACCGCGGCTGCATCGAGCACGGCCTGCTCCGGCCCACCGAGCGCGCCGACGCGCCCAGCGATCAGCTCGTCCAGGGAGCGCGGCAGCGGAGTTGGCACAGCGCCAGAGGGCTCGGACGGCAGGAAGCGCCACTGGCCGTCCCGCTCCCGCCCCAACACGCCTGCCTCGATCGCCGCGCGCAGGTACTCGGCGACAAAGAAGGGGTTGCCCTCGGCGGCGCCTGTGAGGAAACCGCCGATGTCCGCAGGCAGCTCGGGCAGGGCGAGCATGCTCGCGGCCATGGCGCGGACGCTTGCGGCGTCCAGGCGTCCCAACTCCACATGCGTGCTGCCCGCCGCTTCAGTGACTGACGCGAGCCGCCCGCTGGGATCTCCTCCCCGGCAGGTCCCGAGGATCAGGATCGCGGCCTCGGCCACCGGCCCATGGCCAAGGCCGCGCAGGAAGCCCAGAGACAGCTCATCCGCCCACTGCAAGTCATCCACCACGAGCACCAGCGGCGCCCTCGCCGAGAAGGACATCAGGGCGGAGGCCAGTGCGTCGAAGAGGCGAAGGCGTGTGCTGGTCGCGTCGAGCGGCACCAGCTCCGGGTAGGCCTCCAGACCGGGAAGATCCCCCAGGGAGGGCTCGTAAGGAGCGAGGATCCGGGCGACGGTGCCGGGCAGCTCCTCGGTCACCATCGCACCGCCGGCGCGGCACCGATCCGCGAGGGCCTGCAGCAGCGGACGGAACGGGTGAAGCGGCGCAGAGGAGCTGGGATCCGCTCCGGGCGAGTCCACTGGGCGGCAGGGGCAGCTGAGCACCGCCACCCCCTGCCCCATCGCCCGCCGGGCCAGCTCCATCACCAGACGCGTCTTGCCGACCCCACTCCCGCCGCCGATGTAGATCCGTCCCCCTCGTCCCTCCTGCCTCAGCCGATCGACAGCCTCTCCCAGCGTGCCGAGCACTTGCTCGCGGCCGGCAAGCTCGGGGCGATACAGCCACGGCCGCGAGCGAGAGGTGGAGGAGCTGCTCGCTATAGGACCACCCTCCCAGAACTCGGGATCGCGCGGCGCACCGTGCCCCCAGCTGCTCAAGGATTGATCGAGCAGCCCCGCCACATCCTCGGCGTAGCCGAGCCGAGCTCGCGGCTGCGGCTCCAGGAGCCGGAGCACGAGGCTGTCCAGCGCCGGGGGGATGCCCGGAACGAGCTGCGAAGGGACAATGGGCCGCTGCCCGGACCGCCTCGCCAACCTTCCTCCAAGGCCAGGAGCGCCGAAGGGCCGCTGCCCCGTGAGACACTCGTAGAGGATGATGCCCAGTGCATAGAGGTCGGCGCGCGCATCCACCAGCTCGCCGTGAAGCTGCTCGGGGGCCATGTAAGGGCGAGTGCCGATCGCTTGCAGCTCATCCCCCGAGGTGAAGGACTCCCGCCCGGCGGCCCCGCCAAAGCGCGCAGCGATCCCGAGATCCACCAGCACGGGCATGCCGTGTGCGGTGACAAAGATATTCTCGGGCTTGAGATCGCGGTGGACCAGCCCCGCGCTGTGGAGCGCTGCCAGCGGTGCGCAGACATCCCTCACGAGACGAAGCAGCGAGACAGCCCGCTCCAGTGCAGGGGGTGCGGCTGCGCTGTCCTTGGGGCGAGAGGGGGGCTCCAGAGTGCCCTCCGTCGGCAGTGTGGGCTCTCCGCCCGCCGGGGCTTGCTCGCCACCTGCCAGCACGTCGCGCAGCGTGCGCCCGTGGAGCAGCTCCATGGCGTACCAGGGGCGCCCCTGGTCAACGCCCTGGCCGAGGATCCGCACGAGCCCCGGGTGACGCACCCGGCCCAGAGCCCGCACCTCACGCCGGAGGCTGGAGAGGTGGAGGGCCGCGGGGGTCTGCACCGTCTTGAGAGCGGCGAGCTGCCCGCTCTCCTGGTGCTGCCCCTGGAACACCTGCCCCATGCCTCCCCGGCCCAGCGGGCCCAGAATGCGGTAGGGGCCAAGGTTGGGATGCGTCATGCGCGGAGCGGATCCTATCCACGCGACGCACTGCTGTCAGGCCTGCTTGCGCCAAGCAGTGTCCGCGTGGTGAGCCACGGCAGGTGTGGCATCATTCCCAGCGCTTGGGCCCACCTCCTTCGAGACATGAAGAGACACAGCCGACCCGCACCCAGCCCACTGGCCCGGAAGCCGGCGCCAGGACCGAGGAGGGTGCCGGAGAGCAGGTGCGCCTGGTGTCCTCGAATGGCGTGCTCGACGGGCGGACATGCTGGGAGCTGCCTGCCGATGGGATGCTCCTCGGACGCTTCACGCTCGCAGCGGAGGACGGCCGCGTCGATCCACGGGTCTCCCGCGAGCATGCCCGGATCACCCCCGGGGGCGGAGGCTGGAGACTGGAGGAGCTGGGGGCTCGCAACCGCACCCGCCTCAATGGCGAGGTGATGAGCGGCCCAGCATTGCTGCAGCCGGGGGACGTGATCCGTCTGGGCAACACGGTCCTGCTGTTCGCCGTGTCCTCTGCCGCTCCAGCGCCCGGCGACGTGGATCACGAGCTGATTGGCGACGGGCCCGCGATGCGGACCGTCCATCAGGAGATCGCGGCGGTGGCGCCGCGAGGGAACAGCGTCCTCATCATTGGGGAGACAGGGACAGGCAAGGAGATCGTCGCGCGCGCCCTCCACCGGAAGAGCGGCCGCCCCGGGACGCTGGTGGCGCTCAACTGCGGTGGCCTGTCGGAGGGGCTCATCGAGAGCGAGCTGTTCGGCCATGCGCGGGGAGCCTTTACCGGGGCGGTCTCGAGTCGTGACGGGCTGTTCCGAGCCGCGGAGCAGGGAACGCTCTTCCTCGACGAGATCGGCGAGATGCCGCTCGGGCTCCAGGTGAAGCTGCTGCGCGTCCTGGAGACCCGGACGGTGCGGCCCATTGGCGCGACGCACGAGGTCCCAGTCGATGTCCGGCTGGTGGCGGCCACCCACCGTGACATGGAGGCGGCCGTCCGCGAGGGGCGGTTCCGGGCTGATCTCTATGCCCGGCTGGCACAGTGGCGGCTCGCCCTGCCGCCCCTGCGCGAGCGGCGAGAGGATCTGCCCCTGCTGATGCGCCATCTGCTCGGGCGGCTCGGCGAGGCTGGGCGCCTCCTCGACGTCGCGCTGGTCGAGGCGATGCTCCTGCATCCGTGGCCTCTCAACGTCCGCGGGCTGAACAACTTCTTGTCGATGGCCGTGGTAGGCGCCGCCCCCGAAGAGGCGCTGGGGTTGAGCCCAAGGCTCGAGCAGGCGCTGGCCTCGGAGCGCTCGCTCGGCCAGGGAACCGTCTCACCCCCAGCGCCCGTACACGCACCAGGACTTCCACCCGCGCCCGCGCTTGACAGCGCAGCCGACGCAGCGCCACCCGTCCGGGTGCCCTCCGCCGCCGAGTTGGAGTCCGTCCTCGAGCGCTTCCAGGGGAGCGTCACCCACGCGGCCCGCCATCTGGGGTGCTCCCGGCAGCAGCTGTACCGCTGGCTCGATGCGCATGGCTTGAAGCTGGACCGTTTCCGCCCCCTCTAGGGGTAGGCTCTCCGGGCATGGCCCTCGTCATCCGGTATCGCTGCCATACCTGCGGGGCCCACGTGGACTCGGCGGGACAGGTGGCATGGGTGCGGTGTGGGCACTGCCGGGCCCTCGTGGGCTATGACTGGCAGGCGTGGTTCGAGTCCCAGGAGTACGCCGAGTGGCTGCGCCGCTACCCCGCCCTGGCCCCCGGCTTCACGGACTTCCAGAAGGAGGTCGACGCTGCGAGGGAGGCCGCACGCAAAGGTCTGCTGGACGAGGCCGAGCGCTGGCTGCGCAAGGCGGTGGATCGGGTCATGGGCCTGACGCCGCAGCTCTACCCGCCCGAGGTCCAGCACGATCCCACGTACCGTCAGCGCTACGTCCGCTATGACGCGTGGCTGCGGCTGCAGTGGATGGTGGACCCCACCATCGAGGCCCTCGACACGGAGGTACAGGCAGTCATCCTCGGATTGGATATGAGGGATCCGCTCCCGACGCTGGAGAAGCTGCTGGAGCTCATTCGACGGCAGCTCTCACGGCTTGCGACCCTCCCGGGCGGCGAGGATCCGGATGGCATGCCCCCTGCCTCGCGCAACCGGGTGTGGCTCTCCTGCCTCGTGAGCGCGTACATGCCCATGCTGACGCCCGAGCAGCGGCTCGCCATGCTCAGGGCCGTCCACGGCGTGAACAACGTGCGCGAGGTGGAGGGCTCCTCCCAGGATGAGGTGAGCCTCTACTTCGACTGGCAGTGCCCCCGCTGCCAGCTGCTCTCGCTCCAGGGGCGCGGCGCAACAGCGGTGTTCTGCCCTGGCTGTCTGTGCAAGGCGGCGCTCCCAGCGGAGCTCACGGATCCCTCGGCGCTGCCGACCCGGTGCGGGAGCTGCGGGCACCCGGTGACGATCTCGCAGGGGAAGATGGACGAGGCTTGCGGCTCCTGCGGCGCGATCGTGCGGCGCATTGCGAGGACCGGCTCGGTCGAGCGTGACCTTGTCTTCGAGGCCATCTCCAAGAGTGGGTACGAGCTGCCGCAGCTCCCGGAGGAAGGTGTCCCAGGAGTTGCCGTCACTCCGGAGAACCGCTTGGAGCTGGTCCTCATGGGGCTGGCGCGGCAGGCCAACTGGTACGCACGCCTCATCCAGCCGTCCCGGTACGTGGAGCTGGTGCGCCGGAGTCTCCCCGGGCTCAGCGACAAGGAGCGTGCGACGCGGCTGGAGCGCGTGGCTCAGCTCAGCGCCGCGGAGCAGGGTGACGAGGCAGCAAGGAAGCTCCTCGACCACGCCCGTGCCCTGCTCCTGCGGACCGCCAATCACCCGCTCCCGCCCTGAGCGCACCGCTTACGGAGTCACGGCGCGCAGCAGCGAGTTGCCGGAGTCCGCCACATAGAGCGTCCCATCGGGCCCCACGGTCAGCCCTGCAGGCAGGACGAACTCCGCAGTCTGGCCATCCCCATCCCGTGTGCCGAAGCGCCCCGAGCCGGCCAGCGTCGTCACCTCGCGGGCCTTGCCATCCGGCCCGAAGAGGATGCGCCGGATGCGGTAGTTGCCAGGATCGGCCACCGCCACCGAGCCATCCCCCAGCACCGCGATGCCCAGGTACGGAAGCAGCTGCGCCGATCCCGGCGCCCCATCCGCGTAGCCTGGAATGGAGCCTGCCACCACCGAGACCCGCCCGTTCTTCAGTTCCACCACGCGTGCCATTCCGGTCTCCACCACGTAGAGCGTGCCGTCCGCCTTCGCGGCCACCGCCGACGGCCGGTAGAGCCACGTGTCCGACGGCACCGTCGTCACCGGATTGCCCGGAGCCTTGAGATCAATCCGCCGGATGACGCCATTGCCCATGTCCGTGACCAGCAGCGCACCATCCGGGGCCATCGCGAGGCCTGCGGGCTGGATGAAGCGCGCCTCCGAGGCCTGCCCATCTTTGTAGCCCGCCTCCCACTCCGCACCGGAGAAGATCGCCGCCTTCCCATCGGGGGTGATCCGGCGGATGCACTGGTGCTCCGTGTCCGCGACATAGATGGTACCCGTGGCGTCCACGGCGATGCCCATGGGACCGTTCAGCCCGGTCAGCAGCGTCTGGATGTCTCCCTCCGGAGAGACCCGCTTGACGGCGCGAGCCAGCGCATCCGCCGTGACCCAGCCGCCGTCCGGCATCACCGCCACAGCGACCGGCGCGGCAAGCTGCTTGGGGCCGCGGGGCTCATCGAGCCTGGCTCGCAACCCCGGCTGGCCACCCACGGTGCGCACCTGGCGCGCAAAGGGACCTCGAGGCGCGGGGGGCAGCGGCGCGGAGAACTCCACCAGCTCGGACGGCACCGGCCGCCCCAGCGCACGGTAGAGCACGTTGGCCACGATCCGCCCGGCGCGAGGATCCGCGTACTGCTCGTCCGCCAGCGTCTTGACGAAGTCCACGCCTCCCGCTGAGAAGATCCATGCATTCCCCTGCTTCCGCACCACCATCTGGCCGAAGCCGAAGGTGCCCTCCAGCGACAGCATGGGAGACTCGGCGATCACCTCCAGCCCCGAGGGGGATTTGCCATTGCTGACGATCTGGTCCACCTCGTAGCCATTGGCCATCCAGAGGGTGTCGCCCGCCTGGAGCCCCGTCTCGGCCAGCGCCCAGTGGTCCGGGTTGGTGATGACCAGCGGGAATGGGAACTGGTGCCAGCGGGCGTTGAACATGACGCCAAAGAGCTGGTTCTCCGGGCGTGACACGGGCGCATCGCGGAACCTCACCGTCCGCTCCTGACTCCGGAGCCCCGCAGGGTCACGCTCATCCCCCTTGTAGCAGGTGATGATGCGCCGGGCCCGCCCGTCCTTCGATGGCTCCAGGCGTGTCTGCCAGTAGGCCTGGTTGGAGCCGAGGTTGATCAGCGAGGTGCCCTGCGCCACCGCCCGATCCATCTGGTCGCGGAGCGAGGCTGGCCAGTACTCGTCATGGCCCGAGAGGAAGACGACCTTCGCCCCTTGGAGGAAGGCCTCGTGCTCGTCCACGTCCTCATTCGTGGCATAGGCCACATCCAACCCCTGGGCCTCCAGCCAGCGGATCAGGCTGAAGTCATCCGTCAGCAGGTGACCCGTTCCCTGCCCTCGGGCGAAGGGGCGATCGTACGAGACCTGAAACGCCCGGCTCACCCCCTGATTCTTGCGCATCACCCCCAGCGAGTCGTCGTAGAGGCTCGTGCCGCCCCAGGTGTTGTATGCGGCCCAGGTGCCGGTGGGGATCACCACGACCACCTCCGCGCGCGGATTCTCGTCGCGCACGAAGAAGGGCACGTAGCGCTCATAGCCATCCTCTCGCACCAGCTTCACCAGGTACGCGCCCCGGACCCAGTCGGCTGCCGTCTCGATCTCGATCGTCGGCGTCCACTCGCAGGCCACCATGCCCGTGGTCTTGCTCACGGGACACTCGGGCTGACGCGACGCTTGAAGCGGGCCGCCTCGCGCCATCTCTCGCGCCCCTGCCCCCCCGTAGTGGCCCAGCCGGTACACGAACCACCGGAAGTTGCGCGCCTCGGATGCGCTGACTGCTACGGGGACCCGTTGGCCCGGCGTCACCGTGGCCACGAGCGCATAACCCTCGATCTCACGCCGGTTCGCAGTCCGTTTGATTCGCCAATCAGGCGTCCCCGGGAGCTGGTTCTCCCGGCTCACGATGTCGGGCCGAGCCTCCGGATTCGGGGTGGAAGGAGGTGGCGCCGGAAGCTCCTCCCCCACGGGCCCCCCTGGCTCCGAGGGGGAACCCGCGACAGGGGGAATATCCTCACCGCCCTCGCTGCCAACCCCCGGTGGCGAGCCTTCCTGGCCCTGGCAGCCCGCCAGCCCCACGAACAGACTCAGACAGACCAACCCCAACGAGCACCATCTTGAGTGTCCCATGCCTCCCTCCGCACATGAGAACACTCGACCCCACGCACGCACATCCGGTGGGGGAGTAGTGCGCCTCGTGTGAAAGGCAGGACGCACAGCAAGCGCCAGTGTCGGATAACAGAGCAGAACCTGCGCTGCTTCATTTCCACCAAACCGCTCCGTCTGTGGGGAGAGAAGCGAAACAGCTCCAGGGCTCAGCGCGATAACTCAAGCATTAAAGGGCCGCTGCAAGAGCCCTCACGAAAAAAAGGGTTAGGTCATGAACGTCAACAACAACAGCGCCTTCTCCGCGCTGATCCAGGGAAGCCTCAGCGGCAACTTCGGTTCCTCCACCAGCGTCAGCCACCACGGCTCCAACTTCGCCTCCTCGAACTACGCCTCCTTCACCTCTTCCTTCTCCGCGGGCGCGCTGAACGGGCTGAACAGCGCCTTCCAGAGCAACCCCTTCAACGAGCTGCTCAACACGCTGGGCAACCTCTTCAACGCCATCTCCACGCTCCAGTCCTACAACGGGCACTGCGGCTGCCGCCCGCCGCCTCCTCCTCCCTGC
>Ga0247825_10001927_pt1 | contig 13733 bp, 13 predicted proteins | sample 13C_Vanillin_Day_FD_194413 | JGI IMG/M metagenome (GOLD analysis project Ga0247825, IMG submission 194413) | Soil microbial communities from agricultural site in Penn Yan, New York, United States - 13C_Vanillin_Day48 | ecosystem: Environmental > Terrestrial > Soil > Agricultural land | place...
AAGTTGTATTCAGATGTCCGCTTCCAGACGCGGTTGGGGGATCTCGGTGAGGTGTACGGCCTTGATGCCGTAGTTCAGGAACGCGGCGCCGAGCGCGCCGATGATCGCGTCGCTTAACAGAAGCGTTCCTTCGTCGTACACTCCGATTCGCGGAGCAACAAGCAATGAGCGCCGGGAACGAGCATGGCTTCACCCGCGTGGACGAATCGTCGCGACCTGCCGCATTTGTTGAGTGCCTCGACACCCTGCATACACATCCGTTTTACCGTGAGTACAAAGCACGAGTCCGGGAAATCTTGCGGCCGTTGAGGGCAGGCCTCTATCTGGAAGTCGGCGCCGGCGTTGGTACCGACGCGAGGATTCCGGGCGTGAACGTCATCGCCCTCGACAAGTCGCTCACGATGTGTCGTGAGGCCCATGCTCGCGGTCAGCGGATCGTTATCGCGGCCGATGCGGAGTCGCTTCCTCTTCCTTCGAATACTGTTGATGGCTGCTGGGCGGATCGCACATTCCAGCACCTCCACGATCCTGTCGTCGCGCTTCGAGAGCTGACCCGCGTCATGAAACCGGCGGCGACGATCGTGGTTGTGGACCCCGATTACGGGACGCAAGCGATCGATTTCCCGGATCGCCGACTGGCCGACCAGGTGCTGAGTTTTCGCGCGCACGGACTGCTGCGGAACGGCACGCTGGCCCACCAGATGCCGCAGCGGTTCGTCGATGTTGGTCTAGACCAAGTGCGCGTCGAAGAACGTCGCCTGGTCGTTCGCGATCCCGCGTCGCTCGATGGCGTCCTCGGGTTGCGCTCGTGGGCGCGGACCGCCGCGGAACGCGGAAAGATGACCTGCGATGAAGCCGCCAGGTGGGAGAACCTCTACGACCAGGTGGTCGCGGAAGGAAGGTTCTGCTGGTCCGTGTCGTTCTTCATCTCCAGCGGCCGGAAGCCTCGGTGATATGGGCTCGAAAGTGTGTATGCCTCGGACGCTTTCCTTCGTGAGACGGCCACCCCGCGGTACCGCTTCGGCGCACGCGACAGCGAAATCGGGTTAGGCGAATGAGATGCCGATCGGCGAACGCGTAAGCAGTCGGGTCGCGAGCGACCCGACCAAGCCAGCACTGTTTCTGTCGGTCCGCGATGCGGACCGACCACGTATCGCGTAGCAGGAAATCGGGTGGAGCGAATCTTCCGCGTCCGTACTTCAGGTCCGCCTAAAGGCGGACGCTACGACCGTGTCAACGCCCCAATCGTTTCCGTTCGGCGAGTATCAGGTTGTATTCAGCAGTGCGCTTCCAGACCCGATTGGAGATTTCTGTAAGGTGCACGGCCTTGATGCCGTAGTACAGAAACGCGGCGCCGAGCGCGCCGATAATCGCGTAGCGTAACCAGGTGACCGTGACGTCTCCCCACGTCTCGCTGAGGCCTCCCAGGATCAGAAATGTCGCGACGCCCGCCGCGGCCAGCAGCGGACCGGTCACCGTGCGCACGCCCCACGAGCCGACACGCGAGTGCTTTTCCATCAACCCCGCGACAGCCTGCAGGCGATCGATGCCCGATTTGACGGCGGCGACGTCCGTGCTGAGCAGCACGTCGCGCAGGCTCACCTGCGCCAGGCACACGTTGGCCACCCGTCGATCGCCACTCCACCGCGAGAGGCCTTTCACGCGAATCTGATACGCCGGCATGCGCGCGCCGAGCAACTGGACGAGCCGGGCGCGTGAATCGTCCGAGTGCTCGCCCCACGTAGACACCGGATCGATTTCGATCCGCCTGGCGCCCGGAACAAACACGATCTCGTGCAGGTCGCCTGACGCCGCTTCCTGCACGTACGCGGCGGCGTGCGCCTCGGCGTGCTCATGGAGCATGGCCTCGTGATCGAGGCACGGAATGATGGGAACGTCTGGCGCCTGACTCCGTGCCAGGCGGTAGAGCTTGATGGCCAGCACGGGTCCGAAGTCGGCAAGTGCCGTCAGCAGCTGCTGGCCATCCTCCCGCGCGTGCCCGGCTACAGCCATCCCCAGATCCCGAGGCCGTGGGCCGTCGGGTCGTTCAGCCAATCCGGAGGCGTCAGCCACACGAATGCCAGGATGGCGATCACCCACAGGTCGTAGGGGAGCGTCGCCCGCTCGTCGCGCCAGAAGAACGCGCGGGAGAACGCCGCGGCGATCGGATTAGAACCGGTAGGAACCGGTTTCGCGTTCAGCACCAGGTAGGTGTAATGGATGCGATTGGCGACCGTGATGATCGAGAGCACGAGGATCACCCACATCACGGCGGCCATCCGATCGGTAAAGGCGCCGATCATGAAGAGGACAATCCGTTCCGGCCGCTCCATGAAGCCGACCTTGCACTTCTCGATCAGCGATTCTGCGCGGGCGCGCGTGTAGCTCGTCATAATCGTGAACATCATCGCCAACGCGGCGATCATGACGTAGTCGGTTCGCCGCAGGTTGGCGTACAGATGGATGAGGCCGAGGAACAGGACGATATCCGAGAAACGATCGAGCGTCGAGTCCCAGAACGCCCCGAAACGCGAGACGGTGTTGGTGATATGGGCGACCTTGCCGTCGATGAAGTCGAAGATGTTCGCGACGATCATGATGACGCCGGCGAGCACGAACCTGTCGAGCCCAAGGGTGACCGCCGCGGCTATGTTGATGAGGAGGCCGATGAGCGTCAGCGTGTTCGGATGAATGCGCAACGCCACGCTGGCGGCGATGATTGCGCGCATCGGGAACATGCACACGGTCCCGATGAAGCCGGTAAACGTCATCGTTTGTTACACTTATTGGTTCGGGATCGCGGGAAGATTCGTCATAGTAGCCCATGGCCGTGCAAGACCTCAAGGAACAGATCGTCAGGCTGCCCGAGCAGCCCGGGGTCTACGTGTGGTCGAACGCCGCCGGCGATGTGCTCTACGTGGGCAAGGCGCGATCGCTGCGCGACCGGGTGCGGAGCTACCTGGGCGCCCGCGGCCTCAGCCCGCGGCACGACGCGCTGCTCGACGAGATTGGCCGGCTGGAAGTGATCGTCACCGACTCGGTGATGGAGGCGCTGGCGCTCGAGAACAATCTGATCAAGCAGCGGATGCCGCGATACAACATCCTGCTGCGCGACGACAAGAACTATCCCTATCTGCAGCTGACCACCAGCGAGGCCTATCCACGGATTCTCGTCGCGCGCAGCGTGGAGAAGACCGGTGATTTCTATGCCGGCCCATTCCTGCCCGCGAAAATCGCCCGCCGCACGATGACGCTCTCACATCGGCTGTTCGGCATCCGCTCGTGCAACGAAGTCATCACCGGGCGACGCGGGCGCCCGTGTCTCGAGTACGACATCAAACGCTGCATCGCCCCGTGCGTGGCGGACATCTGCACGGAGGAACAGTACGGCGTGGCGGTCACGAACACCCGGCTCCTCCTCGAGGGGCGCAACGACGAGCTGATCGACACGCTTCGGGATCGAATGGTGGCCGCCTCGTCCGGCGAGCGGTTCGAGGAGGCGGCGCAGCTGCGCGATGCGATGCGGACCGTGCAGATTCTGCGCGACCGGCAGCAGAAGGTCGCGACGGCGCAGCTCGGCGACCGCGACGTGTTCGGCCTGAAGGTCGGCCCGAGCGGCGGCACGATTCACGTCTTCGCCATGCGCGGCGGCCGCGTCGTCGAGCGGGTGGAGCTGGCAACCGATCCGGGCGCGCTGGCCGGCGGCGACGTCGACGTGCTGCAGGCGGCGCTGGGACAGTTTTACGAATTGCGCGTGCCGCCGGCCGAGATCAATCTCCCGCTTGAGATCGAGGACTCCGAAGCGATGGAGGAGTGGCTGTCGGCTCGCGCCGGCCGGCGGGTCAGGATTCTGGTCCCGCAGCGCGGCGACAAGCGGGCACTGGTGGACCTCGCCACTCGCAACGCGGAGCTGGCGTATCGGACTCGCTTCAACGAGATCACCGCCGCGCACTTCGAGGCGCTCGAGACGCTGCGCGCCGTGCTCGCTCTTCCCGCCATTCCACGGCGGATCGACTGCTTCGACATCTCGACGATTCAGGGCAGCGAGACGGTGGCGTCGATGGTCGTCTGCGAAGACGGACGGTTGAAGAGGAGCGAATACAAGAAGTTCCGCATTCGCGGGGCGGCGCAGGACGATTTCGCGGCGATGCGCGAGGTCGTCTATCGGCGCTACCGGAAGGTCCTCGAGGACGGCGGGCCCTTTCCGGACCTGATCCTGATCGATGGAGGACGCGGACAGTTGTCCGCCGCATACGAAGCACTGGAAACCATCGGCCTCGGCAACCTGGTGGCGGTCGGCATCGCCAAGAAGGAGGAGGTCATCTTTACACGCGAACGTCCGGAGCCCGTTGTCCTGCCCGGGCACGATCCGGCGCTGCTGCTCATTCAGCGCATTCGTGACGAAGCGCACCGGTTCGCAATTACGTTCCACCGCAAAGCGCGGTCGATGCGCGACCTGCGGTCGGAGCTCGACGACGTGCCCGGCATCGGGCCGCGGCGGCGGCGGGCGCTCCTGCGCGCCTTCGGCAGCCTGGCCGGCGTCCGCCGCGCCACGCGCGAGGAGCTCGAGTCGGTGGTCGGCGCAAAAACCGCCGCTGCCGTTATCGACTACTTCTCGCGCGCGTCGTAGGAGGATTGGACCCGGCCGCGTCGCGGGCGGGCGGACGACGACTACTTCTTGCCGGCGTGCTCTTTCGCGAGTTCCTGATGCAGCTTCGCCAGTTCACGCAACGCCTCGGCGGCCTCGCGCGAATGCGCCGCATAGTGACGCGATTCGGCGGCGAGGAGGCGCTCAGTCTTGGCGTACTGATTGGCCAGCTCTTCATGCAGCCTGGCCTCGCCCTCATGTTCGATCGCGTGCGCGGTGTAATGGGCCGCGAGCTTCTGATGCTCTTCCACGTTGGCGTGTGACGCGGCCAGCTTCCTGAACTCCGCGGCCGAGAGCATGCCGCTCTGGCCTTGGAGTGCCGACCATGACCCCAGCGCAACGACCGTCACGACACACAGGAATGACTTCATCGAGGACCTCCTTGCTCGCCGCGCAGTCTACGGTGTCACGTGCTGTTTCAAACTGAAGACTCGCTGAAGAATCAGTGACGCGCGAGTAAGGGAAATATTCCGCGCTGGTGTGGCCGCCCATGGAGGATTGATATCCTTCAGCCGTGGCCGACGGCTCCGCCTTCGCGAAGGCAATCCCTCTGTTCACCGCGCTTGACGGGGCTGCGCTGGACGAGGTGAAGGCGGCGGCGCAGATGAGGCGCGTCGGCGCCGGCGCCACGTTCTTCCGCGAAGGCGATCCAGCGTCCTCGTTCTTCGTGCTCGACTCAGGGTCGGTGAAACTGACCCAGCTGACGCCCGAAGGGCATCAGGTGGTGCTCCGGCTCGTCGGCCCAGGGGATGCCTTCGGCGGCGTTGCGGCGTTCGGCGGCGGGACCTACCCGATCACCGCCGAAGCCGTCACCGACGCCGCGGCGCTCGAGTGGCTGGGCAGCGTGATGACCCGCCTGATGGAGCGGCATCCCAGGCTGGCGCTGAATGCACTGCAGTTCGTCGCGTCGCGCCTCCATGAGCTGGAGGTCAGATACCGTCAGCTGGCGACCGAGAAGGTCGAGCGACGGGTGGCCCGCGCTCTGCTGCGCCTGGTACAGCAGGCCGGCCGCCCGATTGAGGCGGGTGTGCTGATCGACCTTCCGCTGTCGCGCGACGACATTGCCCAGATGACGGGAACGACGCTCTATACCGTCAGCCGGATCGTCAGCCGGTTCGAAACCGACGGGCTGCTCGAAGCCGGCCGTCAGCGCGTCGTCATTCGCGATTCGAAGGCGCTCGCACGGATCGCCGACGACCTTGACTGAGCGTTTTCCGGAGGAATGCGATGTCTTTGCGCACGCGCAAAGACATCGCTCCCGGTGTGCGCCACCATGCAGACAGCACATTTGGGGCGTACGTTCATGCACATTACCGAAACCACCACCGTTGCTGAGGTCGCGTCGACGCTTCCGTCGAGCGTCCGCGTCTTTCAGCGATACGGCATCGATTTCTGCTGCGGCGGAAAGACCGCCCTGGCGGCAGCCTGCCAGGCAACGGGCGTGTCCTACGCAGCCCTTGTCGACGCTATCGAAGCGTCAGCGCAGCAGCCCGCCGCGGATGTGCGCGACTGGAACCGCGAGCCGCTGCATGCGCTCGCCGGCCACATTGTCGCCACGTACCACGAGCCGCTGCGGGAGGAGTTGCCGCGGCTCGAGGCCATGGCGGCCAAAGTGCACCGCGTGCACGGGAGCAAGGCGCCGTTTCTCGCACGTCTCGACGCGATCGTGTCAGAGCTGGCGGCCGATCTCGAGTTGCACATGCGGAAGGAAGAGGCAGTGCTGTTTCCCGCGATTCGGGCCGTCGAAGCGGGCGGCGGCCGCACGCCCGTTCGGATTTCCGCACCGATCACCGTGATGGAGGCCGAGCACGATCACGCCGGCGCGCTGCTGTCGGAGCTGCGCAGCATCACCGATGGCTACGTCGCGCCCGAATGGGCGTGCCAGACGTTCCGCGCGCTCTACCACGGTCTTGCAGATCTGGAGGCGGCCATGCACGTGCACGTCCATCTCGAGAACAACGTGCTGTTCCCGCGCGCGGTCGCATTGACGCGCGGGGCAGAAGCCGCCGTGGGGTGAAGGTGTATCTTCCCCGCGAGCATGGCGCGTACGGCCAGATGGCGTTTCCGCTGGTCACCGCGTTCGGCGTCGCGGGCCTGTCGGTGGCGGGTCTGCTGCTGGCGACGGCGGTGATTGCCGCGTTTCTGGCGCACGAGCCGGCCGCGGTGTGCTGTGGGCAGCGTGGCGTCCGCGCGGCACGCGAAGACGGCGCCGCGGCCGCTCGATGGCTGGGGGCATGCCTTGCCATCGCACTCGCCGCGGGGATCGGCGCGGCGCTGGTCCTCGAGCCATCGATCCGGTGGTCCCTCGCTGTTCCGATGCTTCCTGCGCTGCTGCTGACTGGCGCGATGGTGCAAGGGCGGGAGAAGTCCTGGTACGGCGAAACCGCTGCCGCGCTCGCGTTCGCCGGGGCCGCCGTCCCGGTGGTGCTGGCCGCCGGTGCACCCGCGGCCGCAGCGTGGCACGTGGCCATCCCGTTCGCGCTGCTCTTCGCCACGACGACGCTGGCCGTCCGCGTTGTCATCTTGCGGGTGCGGGGCGGCGGCAACCCGCAGGCGACCGCGGCGACGCGCCGGGCGGTGCTCGCAATGTCGATCGGCGCGCTGGCAATCATCGTGGCGCTGACGGCCGCCGGTGTCGTCTCGATGACGATGCTGATGGCGGCGGCGCCCGGCCTGGCGACGGCGATCGTTGTCGCCGCGCGGCCGCCGGCCGCGACACGTCTGCGCGTCGTCGGTTGGAGTCTCGTTGCCGTATCGACGCTCACCGCCGCGGTCGTGCTGCTGACGGCGTAGACAGTGGCGCGCTACGCGGCGCCTCTTCCCGTTCGCTCCATGCGCACCAGGTAGCGGTAGAGGCCCACGTTCAGGGCCAGACATGCACCGCTTGCGGCGGCGGCCGGCCAGACGATCGACTCGTCTCCGCCGAGCCAGGCATTCATCGTCGCCGTCAGTAGCCAGAGCTGCAACACGACAAGAATGATGACGAAGGCAAGCATGCCGTAGATGATCGTCGCCCGCTGATCGCGACTGAACGGCCGCCGCATCGGCGTTGTCACGCGGTCCGCTCCTCGGCGGCAACGGCGTAGATGTCCGGGCCGCGCATGTCGAGGACGATGCGCGTCAACGGCCGCCGCGGTGGTCCGGCGGTGGGGACACCGGTGCGCAGATCGAACCGGCCTTCATGACAGGGGCAATAGAAGCTGCCCTCCGCCGGCCGCGGGACGACCGCGCACGACAGGTGCGTGCACGTCTGGCTGAACGCGACGAACTCGGTCCTCGACAGCCGCATCAGCAGGCACGGGTGGTCGGCATCGGGATAGGTGAACCCGATCGCCGCGCCGACCGCCACGTCGTCTACAGCAGCGATGCGGAGCATGGGCGGACGGCCTTGGCGCCGCCGGTACCAGTTGTGCGCGCCAATCCACAGCTGGCCGAGCGTGAAGGCCGCGCTCGTCAGCACCATGAACTTCATGAAGTCGCGCCGCTCGACGTACAGATCCTGCGCCCAGTCGATCGGAAAGTCCTGCCGCCACGCCGGCTGCAATTGCGGTGGGGCGAAGTTCGGTGCGATGGTGATCTGTTCGCGATCGACGGTTGGCGCGTAGCGATTGGCGGGTGCCGTGCCGGTCAGCCCCTCCCGTCCCGGCGTATTGAGCGCCGGGTCGATCGGGGCGCGCGGATCGAGCGGGAGGTCAGCCATCGCTACACCTCGACCGCGGCGAAGGGATCGCCAGGCAGGATCTTCAGCGAGACGCCGCGATTGCGCGGCTGCTCGTCCATGGCCGCCGCGACGTCGACGTACGAATCGCGCGTCGTCAGGGCGCGTGGGACCATGAGGAAGACCTGCGTCGTGATGGTCTGCGCACCAAACCGGAAGGAGTTGATCGGCGCGGAAAGCGGACGAAGCGCATCGATCTGCTCACGGGTGCCGAAGAAAAGCGCCTGGCTCGGACAGACCGTGGCGCACATCGGCTTCTTGCCGACGCTCGATCGGTCGTAGCACATATCGCACTTCATCATGATTCTGCGGTCTTCGTAGAGCTCCGGTACGCCGAACGGGCAGGCCATGACGCAGTTGCCGCAGGCGATGCACCGCGGCTGGACAGCGGACTGCACGACCCCGTCGCCCGTTCGCTTGATTGCGTCGGCGGGGCAGACCTCCGCACAGGTGGGCTGGTCGCAGTGCATGCAGACCACCGGGACGGTCTGCACGCTCTCTGGTCTGTGCACGTATTCGAGGTGAATCATCGATTCGCCGCGATGCGTGTCGCACTCCGTACAGGCCTGCACGCACGCCTCGCAGCCGATGCAGCGGTTCGGGTCGATGAAGAAGTGCAGCTCGTCCGGCTTCGGCATGCGGTAGTCCTACTGCTGCGGTTCGAGCACGGCCGCATAGTCGGGCGGCGCGTCCGCTCTCCGCACGCGACAGCCGCAGACCTTGTACTGCGGGATTTTGCTGATCGGATCCTGCGCGGCCACGGTCAACTGATTTGCGCTTTTGCGGCCTGGCCAGTGATATGGGATGAAGATCGTGTCCGGCCGAATCGTCGCGACCACCTGCGCGCGAAGCGTGAGCGCCCCGCGTCGTGTCTCGGCGGTCGCCCAGTCGCCGTCGGCGATGCCCAGCCGGTCGGCGAGGCGGGGGTGCATCTCGATGCGCGGCTCCGCGTACTGGCGCACCAGCGGGCCGATACGCCGCGTCTGCGTTCCCGACAGGAACTGGCTGACGACGCGCCCGGTCGTCAGGTAAAGCGGATACTCCTCGTCTGCATCGTCGACGGGTGGTCGATGCTCGGCCACGTTGAACCGCGCGCGGCCATCCGGGAAATAGAACGGACCTGCGCCCTTCGCGATCGGGTTATAGCTGCCCCGTTCGAACAGCCGCGGCGTGCCCGGATGGTTGTCGATCGGCGCGCCGGTCGCGGGGTCCTCGCTGTAACAGGGCCAGAACACTCCGAGCTGCTCGGTAATCTTCTCGTAGGTGACGCCTGAATAATCCGCGACGCCGCCCTTGCTGGCGACGCGAAGCTCCTCGAAGATCTCGCGCGGATCCGTGAAGGTGAAGCCGGCCGGCCTGTCGAGCGCGCGCGCGATGTCCTGGATGATGCGCCAGTCCTGCCGCGCCTCACCGGGGCAGTCGACGGCCTTGTTGATCTTGATGATGCGCCCTTCGACCTGTGTCACCGTCCCTTCGTCCTCTTCCTGCAGGCTTCCGGGCAGAACGACATCGGCGTGCCATGCCGTGTCGTTCAGGAAGAAGTCGATCGCGGTGAAGAACTCGAGCTTCTCGAGGCAGCGCGTGATGAAACTGTTGTCCGGCAGCGAGACCTTCGGGTTGAAGCAAATGGACAGCAGCCCCTTGATCTCTCCGCGATCGATCTTGCGGAACAGCTCGTAGGCGTCAACGCCCGGACCCGGCAGGTCCTGTTCGTCGATCCCCCACACGCCGGCGATGTATCGCCGGTGTTCCGGGTTGGAGATGTCGCGCCACCCGGGCAGCTGATCGCACTTCTGCCCATGTTCGCGGCCGCCCTGTCCATTGGCTTGGCCGACGATCGTGCCGTAGCCGCTTTTCGCCTTGCCGATGCGTCCGGACGCAAGGACGAGATTGATCGTGCCCAGTGCGTTCTGCACGCCATTCGAATGATGCTCGATGCCACGGGCGTGAAACAGGAAGCTCGTGGTCGCCGTGCCCCACCATTCCGCGGCCTGCATCAGCGCGCGCTGCGGAACGCCCGTCACATCTGCCGTGCGCGCCAGGGTCCACTCGCGGCAGTATTCGGCGACCTGTTCGAACCCGGACGTGTGCTCACGAATGAACTCGTGATCGAGCCAGTCGCGCTCGATCATGATCTGCAGAACGCCGGCGAAGAGCGCGGCATCGCGGCCGGGTTTCACCGGGAGGTACAGGTCACACATCCGTGCGATTGGCGTTATGCGCGGATCCTGGACGATCACCTTTGCGCCCTGCTCGCGAGCCTGCCAGATGTAGTTCGTGGTGATCGGCGAGCACTCCGCCACGTTCGAGCCGGCGACCCAGATCACGTCGGTGCCGACCATGTCGGACCAGGGGTTGGTCGTGCGGTCGATGCCGAACGCCTTCTTGTTGGCCGCACCGGCGCTGACCATGCACAGCCGGCCGTTGTAGTCGATGAACGGCGTCCGCAGGCAGACGCGCGCGAACTTGCCGAGGAGATAGGTCTTTTCCGTCGTCAGGCTCGCGCCACCGAGGACGCCGATCGCCTCCCGTCCGTAGGTCTGCTGAATGCGCGCGATCTCGCCGGCCACCCGCGCGATCGCCTCGTCGTAGGGAAGGGGACTGAAGCCCGACGGCGATGACGGGTCGCGGCGCAGGGCGGTAACCAGCCGATCGGGATGGGATCCTTGCAGGTACCGTTTGACGCCTTTCGGGCACAGCATCCCGCGATTGAACGGAAACTCCTCCCACGGCTCGAACCCGATCACTTCGTTCCCGCGAACCTTGAGCTGGATGCCGCATTGCTGTCCGCAGAAGCAACAATGCGTCTTCACCAGCCGATCCGGTTCCACGCTGGTGGAGAGCCGCGCGCCGGTCATCGACGAGAGGTGCGGACCGAAGCGTTCGATGATGCGCAGCGGTTCGACAGGCAGTTCTGCCACGTTTACCTCGGCTCCGCCCGGCTGTTCAGGTACTCACCCCACAACGCGCCCTGTGCCAGGCCGAAGAGCGCCCGCCGGCACCTGGGACAGACCTCTTGATAGTGACCGTCAGTCAGCTCATACGTGAATCCCAGTTCCTGCTCGACCGCCGTGAGGTCGCGGACCATCGTCAGCGACGCGAACGCCTGGCCGCATCGGCGGCACAGGGCCTGCCGATCGCGGGCGCCCGCGTCCTTGTAGAAGCCGACGCCAAGCTGCGCCGGCCGCTGGAACACGTGAAACAGCTTGCCGAACGGCAGCCACAGCAGGGTGACGATGACCGTCACCGCATGGAGCACCGCCAGAAAGTCGTAGGCGTACCCGCGCATCCAGGTGTAGCTGGCGGTCAACATCAGTCCGGTGACGCTGATCGCAAACAGCAGCAAGAGAGGAAGGACGTCCTGCCCGAACTGCTGGACCGCGACGGCGCCGTGATCGGTCATGCGCCGCCGGAAGGCGAGCATCACACCGGCAATGACCAGAAACGATGACCATACCAGTCCGTGGAAGATCACGAACGCCGCGACGGAATCGACGGGGAAGTCGCCCGCAGGAAGGCCGAACACAAACGTCCGGTAGGTTTCTAGATCACCAGGGACTGTTTCGAAGTGGATCCAGCCCCAGACGAGCGGGAAGGTGATTGCCGCCGCCAGGACGCAGCCCCACATGATCAGCCAGTGTGCGAGACCGCGCAGCCGGCCGCGCCGGAAGATGTACGCGTTGGCCCCGAACTCGACGACCGCTCGCCGCGCCAGGCTCAGCGAGTTGCGGCCCAGCGAGGCAGGCGCGAAGAACGCCTGCCAGCCACGGCGCCAATACATACGGGTAGGCGGCCGGCGCAGCCACATCGCGTAGCGGTAGCTGACGCCGAATGCGGCGAACAGCGTGGCAAACGTGTAGGCGACCAGCGCCGCGTCAAAGTGCTGCAGCCGGCGCGAGCCGACGACGATCGCCGCGGCGAGTCCGGCGGTGACGAGCGCTGCCCAGGCGCCGGCGCGCACGCGTTCGAGCGCCTGTCGGGCCGCCGGCGGGAGGGCGCGCGTCCATTCGACGTCGCCCGGGTGGAACGTCCTCTGGTTCGCGAATCGAAGCGCAAGCGCCACCGCCGACAGCAGGACGAAGCCCGGCCAGATCACGCCGAGGCGATCGCGGAAGAGGCCGAGCAGCAGCGGCGGGAAGAAGCCGCCCAGGCCGCCGAGCGCACCGACCAGTCCGGTGACGATGCCGGTGTCGTTCGGGAAGCGCTCCGGCACGAGCTTGAAGACGGCGCCGTTGCCCAGACCGAACAGCAGCGCGCAGCCGAGCGCGCCGACCGTGAAGGGCACCATCGACGGCCAGGTCAGCAGCAGCGAGAAGACCGTGACACCGCCGAAGACCCACGACAGGACCTGCGCGCCGCCGATGCGATCGGCGAGCCAGCCGCCAACCGGGCGCATCAGCGTGGCCAGCACCACGAACCCGGCGGCTCGGAGGCCGGCGTCGGCGGGTACGAGGCCGAATTGCGCGCGCAGCAGTGTCGGCAGGTAGATCGAGAACGCGACGAATCCGCCAAAGGTCAGGAAATAGAGGGCGCCGAGGAGCCACGCCGTCGGCGCGCGCCGCAGGACCGCGATCATCGCTGCCGCCGTCGCCGGTCGTCCTGTGACGACGGGGTTGCGCGCCAGGAAGGCATAGGCGATTGCCCAGGCGAGGAGAATCGCACCGGTGCCTTGAAAGACGCGCTCCCAGCCCACGCTCGCGGCGGCGACGGGCCCACCGAAGACCGCAAGCGACTGACCCATCGTGCCGAGTCCGTAGATGCCGAGCGCGGTGCCCTGTCGGGCTGGTGGCGTCCACCGCGAGACGAACGCCGCGCCGACGGCAAACGATGATCCGGCCATGCCGATCAGAAAGGCCGCAACGAGCAGCGCGCTGTAGCTGCTGGTCAATGAGACGACGAACGCGGCGAGGCCCGAAAGGGTGAGCAGCGTGCTGAAGACCAGACGGCCGCCGAATCGATCGGTCAGCATTCCCATCGGCAGCCGCGCCAGCGATCCCAGAAGCACCGGAATCGCCACCAGCAGCGCGGTCTGCGAGGCGCTCAGGCCGTAGAGCGCGCTGAACGTCGACGCCAGTCCGCCGACGAGCCCCCACGCGGCGAACGACACCGTGAAGGAGATGGTCGCCAGAACGAGCGCACGCACGCGCATGTCCGTCTAGTCTGACGCCAGTGTTCCCAAATGTGTCAAGCACCCGTACGCGCGGCCACCACAACAACTACGAACTACGAACTACGAACTGCCAACTACCAACTACCAACTACCAACTACCAACTACCAACTACCAACTACCAACTACCAACTACCAACTACCAACTACCAACTACCAACTACCAACTACCAACTACCAACTAGAGACAGAGTCTCAG
>Ga0247825_10001928_pt1 | contig 13727 bp, 14 predicted proteins | sample 13C_Vanillin_Day_FD_194413 | JGI IMG/M metagenome (GOLD analysis project Ga0247825, IMG submission 194413) | Soil microbial communities from agricultural site in Penn Yan, New York, United States - 13C_Vanillin_Day48 | ecosystem: Environmental > Terrestrial > Soil > Agricultural land | place...
GTGATTGCGCTCGCCGGCCGGGAGATCCACGACCTTCTCGCCGGGCGCGGTGATGCGCGTTTCGCCCGTCTTGTACGGAAAGCGCACGACGGCATCGGTGTTGGCGACGTAGAGCGTCTCGCCGACCAGCGCCATGCCGAAGGGCGAGCTCAGGTTCTCCAGGAACGCCGAGCGGGTCTCGGCGACGCCGTCGCCGTCGGCGTCGCGCAGCAGCGTGATCCGGTTGGCGCTCGGCACGCCTGCGCCGGCCTTCTTCTGGAAGAACTTCATCACCTTCGCCTTCGCGCCCTTCCCGTCTTCGGGCCGCTCGGGTGCGTTGGTCTCGGCGACGAGCACGTCGCCGTTGGGCAGCACATAGACCCAGCGCGGATGCACGAGCTCGGTCGCGAACGCCGTGACGGTGCGGCCCTCCGGAGCGACCGGCTTGGCGCCCGTGGGCCAGCCTTTTGCCGGCGCGACGCTCACCGTGGGAATGGCGCTGCGAGTGGGCTCGGGCAGCACCGGATCGGGTCCGGTCGCCTGCTCGGGCGTTAGCGTCGAACGCTCGGCGCACGCTGTCGCAGCGAAGAGACAGGTAAATATCAACACAAGACCAGACGGTTTCATGCGGGCGAAGCAGCACCCGCCAGTTTCGTGCCTAAGCCTGCATGCTCTCCCGCGCGAGATCGAGCCAGCTCTTCTGCGCGTCGCGGTAGTGCGGCGGCTGGCGCTCGGCGTTGCGCAGCATGCGGCGGAACACCTCGTGGGCATCGTTCGCGCGGCCGAGGCGCCGCAGCAGCGCGCCGTAGCGCCAGCGGCCTTCCTCGCCCGGATAGCTGTCGGCGAGCACGCCGAGCTCGGCGAGCGCCTCCTCCAGCCGGCTCGCGCCTTCGAGAGCGCGCGCGAGCACGAGTCCGACGTCGGTCGTACGGAAGCTGGGATGCGAGGCGCGCAGCCGCTGCGCGGTCACGAGCGCCTCGTCGTGCTTCCCATCGGCGAGCAGCGCCGCGGCGAGGCCGTAGCGGATGTGCGGGTCGGTTTCGTGGATGCCGGCAAGGCAGCTCCTGTAAAGCGAGGCGGCGTCGGCGTGCATGCCCTGCTCCATGCACTCGCGCGCGAGCAGGATGCGGTTCTCGACGCTGCCGCAGGCTTCGACCTCCGCGACCCTCGCGCGGAGGTCCTTGTCCGGGTCGAACGCGCGGGCGATGGCGCGTGCCGCTTTCTGCGCGCTGGTGCTTTCGCGCGACGAAGGAAACACCTCGATGAAGTAATACAGCAGGCACCCCATCACCGGGAATCCCATGATGACGAACAGCCACCAGTACGGGCGGCCTGACTTCAGCGCGTGATAGGCAAAGCAGATCTGAATGACGACGACGAGTCCGCCGAGAATCGGCATGGTTCCCCCCTACGGCTTCTTGTTGTTATGCGGAGGCTACCTCACCGGCCGCGCAGCGCGGTGAGCAATTGTTCCTCTACTCGAGCTTCACGCCCGCGTCGTTGACGACGCGGCGCCACACCTCGATCTCCCTGGCGATCACGGCGTGAAATTCTTGGGGTGTGCCGCCGGCGGGAGAAACGCCGTCGCTCTGGAGCTGCTCTGCGGTTTCGCTGAGCTGCAGGAGCTTCGACACCTCGGCATTCAGCCGCTCGACGATCGGGCGCGGCAGGCCCTTCGGACCGATGAGCCCGTGCCACAGCACGGTCTCGTAGCCCGGCACGCCGGCCTCGGCCACGCTCGGGAGCCCGGGCTCGGAGGCCATCCGCTTCGCCGTGGTCACCGCGAGCGCGCGCAGGCGCCCGTTGCGTACGTGGGGCAGCGTGGAAGCGGTGCTGCCGAGGGTCGCGTTCGTCTGTCCGCCGATGGTGTCGGCGAGCGCCGGGCCGGTGCCCTTGTAGGGCACGTGATTCAGCTTGAATCCCGCCATGCTGGCGAGAAGCTCGGTCGCGAGATGGTTGATGCTCCCCTGCCCCGACGAGGCGAAGAACACCCGGCCGGGCTCGGCCTTCGCGAGCGCAATCAGCTCCTGCAGGCTCTTCACCGGAAGCGACGGATGGACCACGACCATGTAGGGCCCGCTGGAGATGCGGATCACCGGGGTCATGTCGGCGATCGGATCGAACCTCAGCTTGTACAGGCTCGCATTCGCGGCGTAGCTGTTCGAGATGATGATGAGCGTGTAGCCGTCCGGTGCCGACTTCAGCCCCGCCTCGGTGCCGATGGTGCTCCCGGCGCCGGCGCGGTTCTCGACCACGAACTGCTGTCCGAGGGCTGCGGAAAGGCGCTGCGCCATGAAGCGCGCGATGAAGTCGGTCCCGCCGCCCGGTGCGAACGGCACGATGATGCGCACGGGTTTGGCCGGATACGGCTGAGCAGCCGCATGAAGCGAAACTGCAAGGACGAACGCGAAGGCGATTTTCTTGAGAGTCATCTGATCGGAGGTGCGTACATGAGTCCGCCCTGGGTCCACAGCCGGTTCATGCCGCGCTCGAAGCCCAGGGGCTTGAGATTCGCATCGAAGCTTTCGCCGTAGTTGCCGACCTGGCTCACGATGTTGAACGCCCAGCGGTTGTCGAGCCCGAGCATGCTTCCGAGCTCGCCGCTCGCGCCGACGAAGCGCTGGATGGAGGGACTCGCGTTCTTCGCCTGCTCGGCGATGTTCTTCGAGGTAAGCCCGAGCTCCTCGGCTTCCACCATCGCGAAGAGCGACCACTTGACGACGTCGAACCAGCGGTCGTCGCCGTGGCGCACCGCCGGGCCGAGCGGCTCCTTGGAGATGATCTCCGGCAGGATCACGTGCTCCTCGGGCTTGGGCATGCGCGAGCCGCGCAGCGCGACGAGGCCCGAATGGTCGGTGGTGTAGGCGTCGCAGCGGCCGACGAGGTAGGCGTTCAGGACCTCCTCCAGCTTCTCGATCACCACCGACTTGAAGGTCATCCTGTTGGCGCGGAAGTAGTCGGCGAGGTTGAGCTCGTTGGTCGTTCCGGGCTGCACGCACACGGTGGCGCCGTTCAGCTGCTTCGCGCTCTTCACGTTGAGCTTGCGGTGGACGATGAAGCCCTGGCCGTCGTAGTAGCTCACGCCGACGAAGTTGAGCCCGAGGCTCGTGTCGCGGGCGAGCGTCCAGGTGGTGTTGCGCGCAAGGATGTCGACCTCGCCCGACTGCAGCGCGGTGAAGCGCTGCTGCGCGGTGAGCGGCGTGTAGCGCACCTTGTTCGCGTCGCCGAGCGCCGCCGCCGCGACCGCGCGGCAGAAGTCCACGTCGAGGCCGCGCCAGAGGCCTTTCGAGTCGGGCAGCGAAAAGCCGGCGAGGCCGGTGTTCACGCCGCACTGCACGAAGCCTTTTCCGCGCACCGCGTCGAGCGTCGACTGGCCCCATACGGGTGATGCGGCGAGCAACGTAAAAAGCACGAGCTTCCTCAAGAAGAGATTCCCTGCAGAAGAAACTCGCGCACCGGCGCTATTTGGTCCGGGTCGAGGAGCGTCGGCGCATGCCCCACGCCGCGGATCTCGACCACCCTGGCGCGCGGCCCGCGCCGCGTCATCTCCTCGGCGGTGGCGGGCAGGAGCAGGTCGGAGAGCTCGCCGCGCAGGAGCAGCGTCGGGCAGCGCAGCGCGTCGTAGAGCGCCCAGATCTCGAGATCCTTGTCCGCCTTGAAAGGCTCGGCGATGCGCGGGTCGTAGTGCGCGCGCCATGTCCCGTCGGCGTTGCGCCGCAGCCAGGTCTCGGTGAGAAAGCGCCACTGCGCGTCGCTGTGCGGGCCGAAAGGCGCGGAGATGGCGCGGATATAGCGCTCGGCCTCTTCGACGCTCGCGAAATTGGGCGCTTTGCCGACGTAGGAGGCGAGCCGCTCCAGCGACGCCCGGGTTACGAGCGGGCCGGCGTCGTTGAGCACGAGCCGCTTCACGGGCGAGCCCGCCTGCGCCGCGAGGGCCATGCCGATCAGGCCGCCCATCGAGGTGCCGAGCCAGCTCACCGCCTCCACGTCCAGGCGCGCGACGAGCGTGACCATGTCGGCCACGTATTGCGGCACGCCGTAGAGCATCGCATCGGGCAGCGGATCGGAGTCACCCCGCCCCGCGACGTCGGGGCAGACGACGCGGAACCGGCCGCAGAGAGCGCGCGCCACTTCGTCGAAATCGCGGCCGGTGCGGGTGAGGCCGTGCACACAGACGAGCACGTCGCGGTTGCGCGCGTCGCCCCACTCGAGGTAGGCCATGCGGTGCAGACCCCGCGGCGAGGCGCACTGCACCGAGCGGCGGCGCGGCTCGTGCGCTGCAGCCGCCGTTACACCCATTTCGCGACGAGGGCCTCGCGCGCCCCGATCGCCTGCTCGTCCAGCGTAGAGAAAAAGCGCAGCTCCTGGTCGCGCATCAGCTTGAGCTTCTGCGCCCGCAGGTTCGCCCCGTGCACCGGGTAGCCGTAGTTCGCATAGCGCGCCCGCTCGAGCACCGCTTCCTCCTCGTCGTACCAGATCCATTCCTCGACGAACGCGAACGCCACCTTCTCGAGCGCCTCGTCGGGGTCGTCGGGCCCGACCAGCTCGAGGCGAGCGTCGCGGTAGCGGAAGTAGGTGTGCCGATCGGAGGTCGCGGCGTAGCCGATGAGCGCGCCCTCGCGCCGGGCGCAGGCGAGCGCGAGCTTGAGCGCACCGTCGGCTTCGAGCGCGATCTCGAGCAGCATCGGCGTGCCCAGCTCCGGCGTCTGCTGGACCAGCCGCCCGTTCTCGATCAGCGCGTGTCCGCGCACCCCGTGGTGGTCCCACTCGGCCTCGACCTGCAGCTCCGGGAAATCGGCCGACGCCGCGGTGAAGGCGGGGAACGGGATTCCCTTGCGCGGCGCGAAGCGGTACTCGAGGACGCCTTCGGCGTGGTGCTCGCTGTATTGCTCGGCGTCCTCGTCGCGCACCATGAGCCAGCGCAGGCGCTCGCGGAAATCGTCGAGGCGCCCCGCGCCGGTGATGCGCACTATCGCGGTGAACATCAGGCCTCGTACTTGAACGAGAGCGACACGCGCGCCCGGAACTGCACCACCTTGCCCGTCTCGTCCAGGCGCATGTCGAGCTTCGTGATCTCGGCGATGCGCAGGCTCCGCAGGGTGCCGGAGGCGGTCGCCACGGCGTTCTTCGCCGCGTCTTCCCAGGAACTGGTGCTCGTGCCGATCACTTCGGTGACGCGATAAACGCCGGTGTCGCCGCCCTTCTTCGCCATGGCTCCTCTCTCCTCGGTAGTGGTCAGTCCGGATGCGGGGTCCCGCGAGAGCCATTCTATACGGCGGGCGGCACCGCTCGCCAATAGCGCGGCCGCCGGGCGCGCTCGGCGTCGACCTGCGCCGCGCGATTTAGCACGACATTGATCGCGCCGTCCAGGTCGGTGCGCACCAGCGTGGCGCCCGCGGCGCGGTAGCGCTCGAGCACTTCCGGGTTGGGATGGCCGAAGCGGTTGCGGTAGCCGGTGGGGACCAGCGCCCAGCGGGGCGCGACGGCGTCGATGAATTCGCGGCTGGAGGATGTGCGGCTGCCGTGATGCGGCACCAACAGGACGTCGGCCTTGATTTCCTGTTCCAGAATCTGGAATTCCGCGAGGCGCTCGATGTCCCCCGTGAGGAGCATCGAGGCGCCGCCCGCCTCGATCTTCATCACGCAGCTCTGGTTATTGCGCCGCACAGCGGGCTCGCCGGATCGCGGATGCAGAAAGGAGAAGCGCACGCCGTCCCACTCCCAGCGCTCGCCCGCCAGGCAGTGCCGCGGCGCAGCGACGAGCGCATTCAACGCGTGCGTGTGCGGCAGCGAGGAGGCGAGGCCATGCACGGGGATGCTTTCCAGCACGCTGAGCGCGCCGCCGATATGGTCCGCGTCCTCGTGCGTGAGCACCATCAGGTCCAGGTGGCCGGTGCCGGCGGCGCGCAGCTCCGGCACGAGGATCCGTCCGCCGCTGTCGGCCTCGGGGCCGAAAGCCGGTCCGGCGTCGTACAGGAGCGTGCGGCTCGCCGTACGCACCATGACGGCGAGGCCCTGGCCGACATCGAAGGCGGTGATCCACGCTTCACCGGGCGAGGGCGCGGCGGGCGGCAGCAGGAATGCCGGCGCAAGGAGCGCAAGGCCGCTGGCGCGTGCGGGAACGCCGCGCGGGGCGAGCACCCAGGCGACACCGGCGAGCGCTATCGCGACGGTCCACGGCGCCGGGGCATGCTGCTGCCACAGCGCGCCCGGCAGCGCTGCGCACATCTCGAGAAACTGAAGCAGCCACTCCACCAGCCAGGCCGCCAGGGCGAGGATCGCGTCCAGGGGAATCACCGCGGAGGCGAGCGCGAGCGGCGTGACGATCACCGAGACGACCGGAATCGCGACTGCGTTGGCGAGCGGGCCGGCGAGCGACACCTGGCCGAAGAGAAGCAGCACCGCCGGGGCGAGCCCGAGGGTCACCGCCCATTGCACGCGCGCCCATTGCGCGACGCGCCCCTCGCGCCCGGTCCAGCCGGCCGCGACGTAGAAGATGAGCGCCACGGCGCCGAACGAGAGCCAGAAGCCGGCCGAGAGCGGCGCCCACGGGTCGGCGGCGAGCACCACCGCCAGCGCAAGCGCGAGCATGCGCACCGGCGAAGCGATGCGACCGGCCCATAGCGCAGCCGCGACCACGCTCACCATGTAGCAGGTGCGCTGCGCCGGCACGGCGAAGCCGGCGAGCAGCGTGTAGCCGAACGCGCCGACAATTGCGGCCGCGGCGGCGGCCTTGCGCGCCGGCAGGCGCAGCGCGAGCCAGGGCACCCGGCGCCACGCCGCGGACACCAGCCACGCCAGGAGGCCGGAGACGAGCGTCACGTGCAGGCCGGAGATGCTCATCAGGTGCGTGACCCCGGTGCGGCTGAAGAGGCGCCATTCTTCGGCCGCGATGGCGCGCTGGTCGCCGACCGCGAGCGCCGAGAGAATGCCCGCCGCCGGGGTCGCGCCGAGCGCCGCTTGAAACCGCGCGCGGATCGCTTCTCTCGCTTGCTCCACTCGGTCCAGGGCGGAATCGCGGCTGCCGAGCAGCTGCTGCACGCCGCGCTGGCGCACGTAGCCGGTCGCGCCGATGCCCCGCTCGAGGAGCCAGCCTTCGTAGTCGAAGCCGTTCGGGTTCAGGTTGCCGTGCGGGCGGCGCAGCCGAACCGTGAACTGCCAGCGCTCGCCGGGGTGCACCGCGCCGGCGAGCAGCGCCGGCTCGCTTTCAGTCGAGGCACTGCGATACCACCACAGCAAGAGCTTGCCCGGCACCCGCTGCGCGCCGCTCGCCGACTCGACCTCGAATTCGAAGCGCACGCCGCGCTCGCCCGGCGCCGGCAGGCTCGACACCACGCCGACGATCTCGACGTCGCGGCCCTCGAGCCCGCGCGCGAGCCAGTCGTCCATGCGCTGCTGGGCGCACCAGGCGGCCCAGAAAAACCCGGCGCCGAACAAGACTGCGAACCACAGCAATCGAAACCTGACGGCGAGGCCGATCAAGGGTATCAAGAGAAACACCCAGGAAAGCGAAGGCAGCGCGGCCTGCTGCTGCAGGAGAACCACTCCGGCGGCAAAGGCGAGGACCGCGCAGGTCATCTAGAATCAACGCGCCCGGCCGTTTCGGGCTGACGCGCGAGCAACGTGGCCCGAAAACTCTTCCGCAAGTACCTGCCCGACGTCGACACGGTGCGCTCGTACCGCATGGTCGGATGGTTCGGCGGCTGGCTGCACCACCCGAACCTGTGGCACCTCAACCGCCGTTCGGTGCCGGCTGCGGTGGCGATCGGCCTCTTCTGCGGCCTCATCCCGGGACCGCTGCAGATGCTCGGCGCCCTGCTGATCGCCGTCCCGCTGCGCAAGAACATCCCGGTGGCGCTGCTCGTCACGCTCTACACCAACCCGCTCACCATCGTGCCCCTGTACATGCTCGCTTACGGCTATGGACAGCTGCTGCTCGGCAGGCCTGTGGGCGCCCTGCCCCAGGAGCCGTTCCTGTGGGACTGGTCGCACCTCGGCGCATCGCTGCGTGACCTGACGGTATGGACCCTGGGCCTGGGCAAGCCGCTGGCGGTCGGCCTCGTCGCGCTCGCCGCCACCCTCGCCGTGGCGGGCTACGTCATGACGCGGCTCGGCTGGCGCGCTTACGTCGTGCTTGCGTGGAGGGCTCGGGCGAGGCGGCGGGAGAAATAGGACAAATAAATGGGGTCAGATCAACATTACCGATAGCTCCGCGTCGCCGGTAATGTTGATCTGACCCCATTTATTCTTACAGCCGAGATTCGTCGTAGTCGAGCTCTTCCTCGATGTGGTGCAGCACCTCGTCGCTGATGGTGCCTTCCTGCCACAGCCGGATCAGCTCGTCGCGCGCGGCGCGCACGGCGGCGAGGCGCACGCGGGTCGCGTGGGCGTGGCTGCTGTCGGGCATCTCGGCAAGCGGCGAGGCGGCGGCCATGTGCTCGGCGAGCTCGGCGCGGATGCGCTCGATCACCTCGGGCAGGGCGCCGCCTTCGCCGGCGGCGCGCTCGAGCGCCGCGAGCGCCGCCTTGCCCATGGCCATGCGCGCGAGGCGCAGCTCGTCGCGCGTGCTGTGGTCGGTGCCGAGCTTCACGCGCCGGATGAGCGGCGCGAGCGTGACTCCCTGCATGACCAGCGTGACGAGGATGACGACGAACGTGAGAAACACGAGCAGATCGCGGTACGCGATCCCGGCCGGCAGCGCGGCCGCGGCCGCGAGCGAGACGATGCCGCGCATGCCGCACCAGCTCACTACGAACGCTTCCCCCGGAAGCGGCGGCGAGGTCTCCTTCCCGGCGAGCCGCCCCAGCCACGCCGGCAGGTACTCGGCGAAATACACCCAGCCGAAGCGCACCAGGATGGCGACCATGCTGACCGCGAGCCCGTCGGCGGCGAGCTCCCAGCCGGTGTAGCCTTCCAGCCGCGACACGATGTCGGAAAGCTGCAGCCCGATGAGGATGAAGATCAGGCTGTTCAGCATGAAGACCAGGACGTTCCAGGCGGAGCGCGCGAGGATGCGCATCTCGGCCGACACCATCCTGGGCGAGTAGCGTCCGCGCAGCAGCCCCGCGGCGACCACCGCCAGCACGCCGGAGACATGCACCGACTCGGCCGCGACGTAGGCGAGATACGGCACCGCGAGCGACAGCAGCACCTCGATGAAGGGATCGCCGAGGAAGCGGTGGAGCGCGACGAACACGCCTGCGAGCAGCATGCCGATGGCGATGCCCCCCACGGACACCAGCACGAACTGCACTGACGCTTCGAAGAGCGAAAACACCCCCGAGAGCGCGGCGGCGACGGCGAACTTGTACAGCACCAGACCCGAGGCGTCGTTCACCAGGCTCTCGCCTTCCAGCACGGTGACGATGCGCCGCGGCATGTTCATCTTGGAGAGGATGGCGGTCGCGGCGACCGCGTCGGGCGGCGAAACGATGGCGCCGAAGGCGAAGGCGACTGCCCAGGGAATGTCCGCAATCAGGAACTTCAGCGCCGCTCCGAGCGCCAGCGTGGTGACGATCACCAGGCCGATCGCGAGCAGGCCGATCGGCCGCAGGTTGGCCTTGAAATCGCGCCACGAGGTGAGCAGCGCCGCCTGGTAGAGGATCGGCGGCAGCACCAGCACCAGGAGGAACTGCGGGTCGAACTCGATCTGCGGCAGTTTCGGCATGAAGCCGAGCGCGCCGCCGCCGAGCACCAGCGCAATGGGATAGGGCAGGCCCGCGCGGCGCGAGAGCCAGCCCAGCGCCACCGCGCACAGCAGCAGGAAGATGACGATCTCGAGGAAGCTCATGCTGCGCGCGGGCGCAGCAGTCCGTCCTGCAGCTCGAGAAGGCGCTGGGCGCGCGCCGCGAGGTCCGCGTCGTGCGTCACGATGATGAAGGCGGTGCCGTGCGAGGCCGACAGCCGCACCATCACGTCGAACACCTCCTCGGCGGTGTGCGTGTCGAGGTTGCCGGTGGGCTCGTCGGCCAGCACGCACGCCGGCTCGGTGACCAGCGCCCGCGCGAAAGCGCAGCGCTGGCGCTCGCCGCCGGAGAGCTCGCCCGGCTGGTGCTCGAGGCGCGCGCCGAGCCCGACCTCCTCGAGGATCCTGCGCGCTCGGGCATGCGCCTCATCGCGCGCCATCCTGCGGATGACGAGCGGCATCGCGACGTTCTCGAGCGCGGTGAACTCGGGCAGGAGGTGATGGAACTGGTAGATGAAGCCCAGGGTCGCATTGCGCACGCGGCCGCGCTCGGCCTCGCCCATCTTGCTGAAGGGCCTGCCCCGCACCAGCACTTCGCCTTCGGTCGTCGAATCCAGGCCGCCGAGGAGGTGCAGCAGCGTCGACTTGCCCGAGCCCGAGCGCCCCATGATGGCGACACGCTCGCGTGGATATACGTCGAGGTCGATGCCGCGCAGCACCGTCACCGGCGCCGGTCCGAAGTAGGTTTTCTTGAGGTTGCGGCAGGCGAGGACCGGCTCCCGGTCGGCCTCACTCATACCCTCATTCATACCTTAGCGCTTCGGCCGGGTTTACTTTCGAAGCGCGCCAGCTCGGGTAGACCGTGGCGAGAAAAGAAAGCACGAGCGAGATGAGCGCGATGCTGAGGACATCGGCGGAGTGCACCTCGGAGGGCAGATAATTGATCAGGTACACGTTCTTGTCCATGAAGCTCACGCCGAAGGTGCGCTCGATCGCGCCCACCACCGGCTCGACGTTGATCGCGAGGATCACCCCGCCGATCACCCCGAGCACGGTGCCGAGAACGCCGATCACCGAGCCCTGCACCATGAACACCTGCATGATCGAGCCCGGCGCCGCGCCCAGCGTGCGCAGGATCGCGATGTCGGCCTGCTTGTCGGTGACCAGCATCACGAGCGTGGACACCACGTTGAACGTCGCCACGGCGATGATCAGCGTGAGGATGATGAACATCATGCGCTTTTCGATCTGCACCGCGCGGAACAGGTTCGGATGGCTGTTGGTCCAGTCGTAGCCGAAGAGCTCGGGATTCTCCGACACGAGCTCGCGCCCCACGCGGCGCGCCTCGAAGAGGTCCTGCAGCTTCAGGCGCACGCCCGACACGCGGCCCTCGAACTGGTAGAGCCGCTGTGCATCCTCCAGGTGGATGATCGCGAGCCCGGCGTCGGCCTCGTTGAAGCCGACGTCGAAGGTGCCGACCAGCGTGAACTGCTTGAGGCGCGGGACCACGCCCGCCGGGGTGACGATGCCCTGCGGCGCGATGAGCGCCAGCTTGTCGCCCGGCACGACGCGCAGCGCGCGCGCGAGATCGGCGCCGAGCACGATGCCGAAGGCGCCGGGCTCGAGCGCATCGAGGCGGCCCGCGACCATGTGCTGGGAGAAATCGGCCACCTTGTCCTCGGCCTCCGGCACCACGCCGCGCACTATGGCCCCGCGCGCGTTGCCCTCCGCGGTGAGCATGGCCTGCGCCTGGACGAAGGGCGCCGCGGCCATTACGCGCGGGTGCTCGGTCGCAGTCCGCACTACCGAGTGCCAGTCGGCGAGCTGGCTGCCCGGGCCGGTGAGCACGAGGTGCGAAGCGACGCCCAGGATCCGGGTGCGCACCTCGGTCTGGAAGCCGTTCATGACCGAGAGCACCACGATCAGCACGGCCACGCCCAGCGCGATGCCGCCCATGGAAATGAGGGAAATGAAGCTGATGAAGCGGTTGCGGCGCTTTGCGCGTGTGTAGCGCAGGCCGACCATGAGCTCGTATCGCACGATCGCGCGAGAATACTACATTCACTACAATCGACCTCGTGGACGCCGAGACCGCCGCAGTCCTCGCCGGGCTTCTGCGCAAGGAGCGCATCGCCCACCTCGCCACGCTGCGCGCCGGCGCGCCGATGGCTTCGATGACGCTGTACCTGCCGGAGGCCGGCTTCAGCGCGTTCTACGTGCACGTGAGCCGGCTCGCGTGGCACACCCAGGACATGCTGCAGGACCCGCGCGTGGCGCTTTCCATCGCGCAAACCGACGACGGCCGCGCCGATCCGTTCACGCTGATGCGGGTGTCGATCCGCGGCGACGCCTCGCAGCTCGCGCGCGACAACCCCGCCCTGAAGGCGCGCTGGCTGGAGCGCTTCCCCGAGCAGGCGATCAACTTCGAGCTGGCCGACTTCTCCTTCTGGCAGATCACGCCGCGCGATGCGCGCTTCGTGGCGGGGTTCGGCCGCATCCATAACCTCTCCGCCGACGACCTCGCTTCCATCCCGCTATGAACGCTGAAGAGCTCAAGGCGCTGCAGGCGCCGATCAAGGACCGTTACCGCAGCGATCCCCAGGCCGCGCTCATTACGCTGCGGGCGCATGGGCGCATGGGCGAAGGCATCGCCTGCCGCGTCGAAACCGGCCGCGCGCTGGTCGAGGCGGGATTGCATCCCGGCACCGGCGGCAGCGGGCTGCAGGCCTGCTCCGGCGACATGCTGCTCGAGGCGCTGGTCGCCTGCGCCGGGGTCACGCTGAAGGCCGTTGCAACCGCTTTGGGGGTTTCTTTGAAAGACGCGCGGCTCACGGCGGAAGGCGACCTCGACTTTCGCGGCACGCTCGGCGTGGCGAAGGACGCCCCGGTCGGCTTCCGCGAGATCCGCCTCCGGTTCGACCTCGACACCGACGCGCCGGCCGAGCAGAAGAAGAAGCTGATCGAGCTCACCGAGCGCTACTGCGTGGTGCTGCAGACCCTGCGCCAGGGGCCGCCGGTCCAGGTCGCCGCTTGAGCGGATTGCTGGTCAACATCGACGTCGAAAACCTCGACGAGGCGACCCGCTTCTATTGCGCTGCGCTCGGCCTGCGCGTCGGGCGGCGTTTCGAAGGTTGGATCGAGCTCGTCGGCGCGGCCGCTCCGATCTATCTCCTGCCGAAGGCCGCGGGCACCGCCGCCTCGCCGAAGTCCGGGGAGAAGCGCCACTACGGCCGGCACTGGACCCCGGTGCATCTGGATTTTGTCGTCACCGACCTGGAAAAAGCGCTCGCAGCCGCCTCCGAGGCGGGTGCGACGGTGGAAAGCCAGATCGAAACCCACGCCTGGGGCCGCATCGCGCTCCTCGCCGATCCGTTCGGCAACGGCTTCTGCCTTCTGCAGTTCACCGGCCGCGGCTACGACGAAATTGCACGATAAGGCGAGCGCCGTGCGGATCTACGGCGTTGATTTCACCTGTGCGCCGCGCCGGGCGAAGCCGATCACCGTGGCTTGCGCCTCCCTCAAAGACAGCGAACTGCACCTGGAAGAAGTAGAAAGGCTCGAAACCTTCGGCGAGTTCGAGGCTTTGCTCGCTCGCCCGGGGCCGTGGGTCGGCGGCTTCGACTTCCCGTTCAGCCTGCCGCGCGAGCTGGTGCGCGACCTCGGCTGGCCCACCACCTGGCCGGCGCTCGTGCGCCACTGCGCATCCATGTCGCGCCAGCAGTTCCGCGAAGCGCTCGACGCCTATCGCAACACGCGGCCGGCCGGGCGCCGATATGCGCACCGCGCAACGGATCGCCCCGCAGGCTCCTCCAGCCCGATGAAGCTCGTCAACCCGCCCGTCGCGCTCATGTTCCAGGAAGGCGCTTGCCGGATTCTTGCCTGCGGAGCTCTCGTTCCCGCTCTGGCCAAAGGCGATTCGAAACGGGTCGCGCTGGAAGCGTACCCGGGCTTGCTGGCAAGAAAGCAGCTCGGCATCGGTAAGTCCTACAAGAGCGATACGCGCAGCGAGCAGACGCCGGAACGGGCCGCCGCACGGCGGCGCATCGTTCAAGCCTTGAGAAAG
>Ga0247825_10001929_pt1 | contig 13722 bp, 12 predicted proteins | sample 13C_Vanillin_Day_FD_194413 | JGI IMG/M metagenome (GOLD analysis project Ga0247825, IMG submission 194413) | Soil microbial communities from agricultural site in Penn Yan, New York, United States - 13C_Vanillin_Day48 | ecosystem: Environmental > Terrestrial > Soil > Agricultural land | place...
ACCCCGAGATCGCCATCTTTCTCACGCTGGCGCTGGGTTACTACTTCGGCAAATTCACCTTCAAGGGCATTGGCCTCGGGTCGGTCACCGCGACGCTGCTGGCCGGCGTCGTCATCGGGCAGATCGGGATCACCATCGCGCAGCCCCTCAAGGCGACGGTCTTCCTCATGTTCCTGTTCGCCGTCGGCTACGCCGTCGGTCCGCAGTTCGTCCGCGGTGTCGCCAAGGATGGCCTGCCGCAGGCGTTCTACTCGGTCGTCCAATGCGTACTCTGCCTGGCGATCCCCGTCGCGATCGTGAAGTTCGTGGGCTACGACCTCGGCTATGCGGCCGGACTCTATTCCGGGTCGCAGACGATCTCCGCCGCGATGGGCCTCTCGACCGACGCCATCAACCGGCTGGGTCTGGCCGCCGATGAGACCAAGGCCCTGCTCGACTCGATGCCGATCGCCTACGCGGTGACCTACATGTTCGGCACGATGGGCTCGGCGATCGTGATCGCCATCCTCGGCCCCAAGCTCCTCGGCATCAATCTCCAAGCTGCCAGCAAGGACTACGAGCTGAAGCAAGGGGGCGTCAAGGAACTGGGCGGCCCCGGCACTGCCTGGCGGCGCTGGGAAGTGCGGGCCTATCGCGTCGCAGAGGGGGGCAGAGCAGTGGGCCTGCGTGTCAGCGAGGCCGAGGCGCTCCTGCCTGACGCGCGCCTCTTCATGCTGCGCGTCCGTCGCAACGGCAAGATCGAAGACGCGGACGCGGACACCGTGCTCCAGGTTGGCGACATCGTTGCCGTCGCCGGTGCGCGTGACATCTTGGTGAAGATGCTCGGCGCGCACGCGGACGAGATTGAGGATCCGGAGCTGCTGGCGATGCCGGTCGAGGGCGTCGATGTCCTCGTGAGCAACCGGGCGGTCGATGGCAAGACACTGGTGGACCTGGCGAAGATGCCGGAAACGCGCGGCGTCTTCCTGCGGAAGATCGTGCGCGGCGCCACCGCCACGGTGATCCCGATTCTGCCGAACACCACGATTCAGCGTGGCGACGTGTTCACCATCGCCGGCCGGACGCAGGACACCAACAAGGCCGTCAAGCTGCTGGGCGTTGCCGATCGTCCGACCGACGCCACCGACATGGCGTTCGTCGGGCTGTTCATCGTGATCGGCGCCCTGATCGGCTCGCTGGTCTTCAAAATCAGCGGAGTGCCGCTGACGTTATCCACGGCGGGCGGTGCGCTCGTCGCGGGCATCGTCGGCGGGTGGCTGCGTTCAGTCCGCCCGAGCTTCGGACGCATCCCGACGCCGACCATCTGGTTCATGAACTCGGTCGGCCTGAACATCTTCATCGCCATCGTCGGCATCTCCGCCGGCCCGGGGTTCGTCGACGGCCTCAGAACGCAGGGCATCGGCCTGTTCGTGTGGGGCGCCGTCGCCACCACGATCCCGCTGGTGATCGGGATGTTCATCGCCAAATACCTGTTCCGCTTCCACGATGCCCTCACGCTCGGCATCGTCTCCGGGGCGCGCACCACGACGGCGTCGCTCGGACTGGTGTGCGATCAGGCCAGGAGCCAGGTGCCGGCACTCGGCTACACCGTGACCTACGCCGTTGGCAACACGCTGCTGACGATCTGGGGCATGGTCATGATCATGCTGCTGGCGTGATGAGACGAACGCGAATTGCGCCGGTGACCAACGACGTCAGACCGGCATGGAGAGAACCATGGACGACGTGATGCTGAAGCAGTACGAGAAGCTGGGCCCGTTCGAGATCAAGGATTTCCTCGCCAAGGTGGCATCGAAATCCGCGCAGGAAGCGTCGCTCTCGTACCTGAACGCCGGGCGCGGCAACCCGAATTGGGTCGCCACGGAGCCACGCGAGGCGTTTTTCCTGCTCGGGCAGTTCGCCATCACGGAGAGCAAGCGCGTGATGGATCTGCCGCCGGGCGTGGGCGGCATGCCGAAGGCCCCTGGTATCGCGAACAGGCTCGAGACCTGGTTGAAGAAGCACGAGGACAGTCCCGGTGCGCGATTCCTCCAGGCGATGGTGCCGTGGACCGTCAAGAAGTTTGGCTTCGATCCGGACAAGTTCGTCCACGAACTGGTGGATTCCATCATCGGCGACCACTACCCGGTGCCCGATCGGATGCTGGTGCACAACGAAGCGGTGGTGCACGAATACCTGCAGTGGGCGATGTGCGGAAATCCCCGGCCGAAGGGGACATTCAAGATCTACGCGGTCGAGGGCGGCACCGCCGCCATGTGCTACATCTTCAAATCGCTGAAGAGCAATCGCCTGCTCAACCCCGGCGACACGATCGCCCTCGGCGTACCGATCTTTACGCCGTACCTCGAGATGGCGCACCTCGAAGACTACGACCTGCACTTCGTCGAGGTGCACGCGAAGCAGGAGCACCGGTTTCAATACCCGGACGACGAGCTCAAGAAGCTCCTCGATCCAACGGTCAAGGCATTCTTCGTCGTCAATCCCGGGAACCCGTTCGCGGTGGCCATGTCAGACGACACGATCAAGAAGATCGGAGCCGTGCTCAAGGAACGGCCGGACCTGATCCTGCTGACGGACGATGTCTACGGCACATTCGTGCCGGGGTTCCGTTCCTTGATCGGAGAGTTCCCCCGCAACACCATCGGCGTCTACTCATACAGCAAGTACTTCGGCTGCACGGGCTGGCGTCTCGGCACGATCGCCGTCCACGAGAACAACATCTTCGACGAGAAGATCGCCGCGCATCCGGAGGAGATCACGCGGCTGCTGGACAAGCGCTACGGCGGACTCACCCTCGAGCCTCGCAAGATGGCCTTCATCGACCGCATCGTGGCAGACAGCCGCGACGTCGCGCTGAATCACACCGCGGGCCTGTCGCTGCCGCAGCAGGTGATGATGACGATCTTCTCGGTGGCCGAGCTGATGGACGAGAAGAAGGACTACCAGCGGGCCTGCATCGGCATCGTCAAGAGTCGCGCCGAAGCCACGATCGAAGGCCTGGGCATCCAGGTCGGCGAGAACCAGAACTTCGACTACTACTACGGCCTGATCGATTTCGAGTTCTGGATTCGCAAGTATGCCGGCGACGACGTCGCGGAGTGGATGAAGGCAAACATCCACCCTTTAGACATCGTGTTCCGCCTGGCCGAAGACCACGGCATCGTCCTGCTGAACGGCAGCGGCTTTGCCGCTCCGGACTGGTCGGTGCGGATCTCGTTTGCGAACCTTGACGATCACGTCTACGACGACATCGGCCGCGCGGTGCGGGCGATCGCGCGTGGATACGGGCGGGCCTATGAGGCCGCGACCGGCAAGACCGTCAAGATTGAACGCAAGGAGGAACTCGTCGGGGCACGGTGACGTGAGTCGTCCTCACGCCATCGGCAATCCGGTGACCGTCGCGGGATGACCCTCCACCTGCACGGCGGTCCCGGGCGCGGTGAAGTCGCGGTGCACATAGCCGAGCGCGATCGGCCCCAGCGTCGGTGAAATTGCGGCGCTGGTCACGAAGCCGATTTCGCGCTCGGCCGCGGAGACTGTGGCACCCCGGAAGGGGTGACCGGCGTTTTCTTTGGCACCGCTGAAGCGGTGCCCGACGGTTCCATCGAGGGCCGGATCGAGCCGGAAGCCGACGAGTCTCTTCGCCACGCGTCCGCCGCCGGGAGGCCGAATGGATGCGATGGAGCTTAGTCTGGGGGATCTAGTTGCCGACGTCGGCCGAGATGCTGTGGATGACCATCACCGGCAGCGACCGTTTTTCCGCCCTGAGCTTCAGCCCCAACTGCCGATCGAGCGCCTCGAAGACCGAGAGGGCGCCCGTGGGTGTACTCGCTGCGCCAGCGTCAAAACCCGCTCCCGCCTGGTTGTAGATGCTCTGCGGACTGTAGTGAACGGTGAAGTCCCACGCGCCCTCGAGGCCGGTCATATCCGCCACCGGACCGCGCACGTAGTCGCTGACGATTGCCGGGAGCCGTTCGGCGAACTGCGCCATCGTCATGTTGTGGCAGGTGACGAGGCGCGTCAGCGACGGGTTGCGGCCGGTCGCCGCTGTGCCGTCGCACCTGGTCCGCGTCGACGGACTCGCTTTCGTCATTTCCGGATTGTCGGCGGTGATCACGAATGCGCCGACGGATCGGTTCTCCATGTGGTACGTCATCTTGAACCGATCGACAATCAGCTGGCGCAGCATCAGCAGAAGCCGATCGCTCTCGCGCCACGCTTCGGTAACCGGCGTCGCCCACGCCCGGGCCACGACGTCGAAGCGCTTCGACTCAACCCAGTCCGGCGCGACCAGGTATTCGTTGCTCGGCACCTGCCACGCGAAGTTGATCATCTGCCGCAGCGGTGTCGCGCTGAACTCGACCTGCCTAGGGCGTCGGTGCCGTTCCGGCCGCGGCACACACCACCCAGACCTGGAGCGTACGCCTGACGGTGCCAAGCAACTCGAGGAGTACCTCCGCTGGGTCCGTATTGGGAAGGCGGATGGGCGTCACCGTCACGGTCCAACCCGCTCTCGTCTTTGCGTCCGGGAGCACGGGCATGGACTGCACAACAGACATGTTCAAGAGGTTCCCGACAAAACCTCCTCCCGTCGCGACCTGTCCTCCCATCGGACAGGTCGCAGTGACGTTCTTCGCCGGCTCGATCACCGGCGAGTAATCGACCAGGTCGGTGACGCAGCTGGAGTAGGCACCCGACTGCACGCACTTCTGTGCGAGGGCCGGGGCCGCGAGACTTCCTCGCGTGGAATCGGTTGCATCCGTGACGGGATCACTCGTGCGGAGCGTCGCGGTGGGCGTGGTGGTGGCGGTCACCGGGACGGAGCCGGCCCTCAGTCCGCTGATCCCGCCGCCAGTGACCGCCGCCACGACATAGTAGTACGTGCTCCCTGCCTTGACGTCTGAATCGATGTAGGTGGTATCGGCGGGGTTCGAACGCGTGACAACGGTCTGTGGGGTTGGCGGAACAGAGCGCCACAAGTCGTATTTCGCGGCCCCTTCCACAGCGGCCCACCGCACCTCGATGCGTCCGTCCGGGAGTTGTCGCGCGGAAACCGGCGTTGGCACCGGAAGTCGTATGAATGTGTTCGGATCCGGCGTCGGCCTGTTGATTTGGTCCTGCGCCGATGATTGCGTCGAGGCGAGAGCGACGATCGCGACGAGAACGCCGCACAGGCGGCGGGACCACGCAGATGTTCGCGGCTCAACGGTGTCATGCGGCATGATGATGCGGCTCCTCGATGACGGTCCGCTTTTGCCCCATGCAGTTGCCCGCGGCAGAGCTGGGCGGCGCGGCGCGCGTCACCTTCCTAGTCCGAGCATCGATAGACTACACAATTTCGTTTCGGCTCGGTGCTCGCTTTGGACGGCACGTCGGATTCGATCGGGCCACGGTTCGCCGCACATTTGATCGATCTGGGCCTCGCTGCTTAGCCAAGCGCACCGTCAGCTCCTTCAGGGCAGATCAACCGCGAAAATCACCGAGCCATTGGCAATCCGACGACCGTCGCTGCATGTCCCTCCACCAGCACACTGGTCCCAGCCGCGGTGAAGTCCCGGTGGACGTAACCGAGCGCTATCGGGCCGAGCGTTGGTGACTCCGCCGCGCTGGTAACGAATCCAATTTCGCGGTTTCCTGACAAGACCTTCGCGCCCGCCGTCAGGGCGTTGCCAGCCTTCAGACCCACGAGTCTCTTCGCCACGCGTCCGCCGCCGCGATGCAGCACACGGATGACCACTTCCTGACCGACGAAGCAGCCTTTGGTAAACGAGATCGCGCGCTCCTCGATTCCCGCCTCGAGCGGGATCGTGTCGGCGGTCATGTCCACGCCAAAGAGCGGGTATCCAGCCTCGATGCGAGCCGCATGCAGCGCTTCCGGCGCGACAACCCTCGCCCCGGCAGACACCGCCGACGCGATGAAGGTGGGCTCGGTCGCTCTGGTCAAGAAAACGCAGTAGCCGGGAACCCCGAGCTGGTCGATGCGCGCCACGGAAACCGGATCGCCCTCGAACGTCCCGCTGGTATGCCGGTAGTCACTCCAGTCGCCAAGGCCGTCCACCCCGCGGACGGCCTGCGCCACGACTGCCGCCGCGCGCGGACCGTGCAGCCACACGCTCGTCATCGCGTCGGCCAATGACTCGATCCGCACGTCCTCGGAAAAGAGGAACTGATCGAGGCGCGCGAGGATCGAGTCGGCCTGCTCCGCCGGCACGTCGAGCAGGATCATCCCGGCCGACTGAAGCACGTGCATGTCCGTCAGCATCCGGCCCTGGGGCGACAGCCACGCCGCGTAACAGCCGGATCCCTCGGCCAGCGCCTGAATGTCGTTCGTCAGCAAGCCCTGCAGATACGTGGCCCGATCGGTGCCGGCGACGGCGAGTTGCGTCCGCGCGGAAATCGACCCGATCGCGGCGCCTGAACGCACCGCCGACTCGTCCGCCGGGTCAGCCATGGAACTGCTAGGATTCAAGGTAATGCGGCCTTACTTACGGCTTCTTCATTGTACGTGCGCGCTTCTGCTGCTCGCCCCGGCGCTGGCCGATGCCCAGCAGAAACCGGCGCCGCGCGCGGCATACACCACCTTCGTCCGCGGGACTCCGATCGGCCGCGAGGACGTCACCGTACAGTCCGACGCGTCCGGGCTGACCGTGACGAGCGAAGGCCGCCTTGGGGCACCGGTCAATCTGATCATCCGGCGGGCGGAGTTCCGCTACGCCGCGAACGGTTCACCGCAGCTGTTCGAGCTTCAGGGCGACTCCAATGGCGCCGACATCTCGATCAAGACAACTGTTGCCGGCGGAAACGTCACCACCGAGCAAACGAAGGCCAATCCGATCACACACCCGGTGAACGCTCAGGCCGTTCTGCATGCCAACGGTATTGTCGGCTCGTACGTCGCTCTCGCCCGCCGGCTCGAGCAGACGGCGCCCGGCTCCGAGGTCCGGATGTACGTCGTTCCAGAGATGGAGATCGGCGTGCGGCTCGTCAACGTGCAGAACGACAAGATGCAGCTGGGCACCGACTTCCTTGGCGCCCGGCGTTACGACGTCGTCCTGTTGAATCCGAACAGCAACACGGCCGTCGCGATCACGACCGACGTGCAGGGCAACCTGCTCACTGTCCGCATTCCAAGCCAGGGTGTGGACATCGTCCGCGCCGATCTCGCCTCCGTGACGGTGCGCACGCACGTGCACAGCAATCCGGGCGACGAGCCGGTGACTATTCCGTCCGCCGCCGGGTTCAACATCGGCGCAACCCTGACCCGTCCTCCCAAAGCCGCGCCCGGAACGCGTCTGCCGACCGTGATCCTCCTGAGTGGTTTCAGCGCCAACGATCGGGACGGCTATCTGGCCGGCATCCCCGTGATTGGCCAGCTCGCCGGGGCGATCGCCAACGCCGGCTTCATGGCCGTTCGCTACGACAAGCGCGGGTACGGTCAAAGCGGCGGACGCTCGGAGTCCGCCACGCTCACGGACTACGCGGACGACGTCCGGACGGTCATGCGCTGGCTGTCGGAGCGTAAGGACGTCGACCCCAGGCGCATCGCGGTCGTCGGCCACAGCGACGGCGCGTGGGTGGCGCTTCTCGCGGCGTCGCGCGAGCGGCGGTTCGCGGCGGTGGCGACGCTCGGCAGCCCGGCCACGACCGGCGCGGAGCTCGTTCTCGAACTGCAGCAGCGAACGCTCGACCTGCTGACCCTGTCTCCTGAGGAACGCCGAAAGCGCGAAGCGCTGCAGAAACAGATCATCGCCGCGGTGCAGTCGTCGAAGGGCCTCACGGATCTGCCGACGGATGTCCGGCGGCAGGCTGACACGCCGTGGTTCCAAAGCGTGTTGAACTTCTCGCCGGCCAGGGTGTTGAAGGACGTCCGCCAGCCGCTGCTCATCCTGCATGCGGGCCTCGATCACGAGGTCGAGCCGGCCGATGCCGACCGGCTCGCCCAGATCGCCCAGAAGGAAAGCGATTCACCGTCCGTTGAGCTCCTGATCGTCAAGGGCGTGAACCATCTGATCGTTCCGGCAGTGACGGGAGAAGTGAAAGAGTACGGCGCGCTCACCGATCGCAACGTGAGCGCCGACGTGGTGTCGGGAATAACAGGCTGGCTGACGCGGACGTTCGCCGCAATCAAATGACCCCTCCGCGCACGGCGATCGTCGGAACCGGCCGGGTCGCGCAGGCCTTTGGCCGGCTTCTGGCTGATGCCGGTATCGCGCCCGTTGCGGTTGCCGGTCGAACACCCGGCCATGCGCACCGCGCCGCGGCGTTCATCGCGCCCGGCGTACAGCCGGTGCTCATCCGCGACGTTCCGGCGCTTGCAGACCGCGTTCTCATCGCTGTCGCCGACGACGCCATCACGGCGGTGGCGGAGGAGCTGGCGGGAAGCGGGATGCGCGGTGGCATTGCACTCCACACCTCCGGGGCCCACAGCACGCAGTCGCTGAGCGCTCTCGCCGCGCAGGGTGTCTCGTGCGGTGTCGTTCATCCGCTCCAGACGATTGCCGATCCGGACCGTGGAATCTCTGCGTTGCGCGGCGCCAGCTTCGGAATCAGCGGCGACGCGGCGGCCGTCGAATGGGCGGGACAGCTCGTGACCGCCGCCGGCGGAACGCCACTCCGGATCCGCGAGAAAGGATTTGCGTCCTACCACGCAGGTGCCGTGATGGCCAGCAATGCGGTTATCGCAGCCGTCGATGCCGCCGTGGATTTGTTTGCGGCGGCGGGTATCGAGCGCGGCGCCGCGCTTCAGGCCCTGCGGCCGTTGTGCCTGACGAGCGCGCAGAATGCGTTCGAGATGGGACCCGAGGCGGCGTTGACCGGGCCGGTCCAGCGTGGGGACGCGGAGACAATCCGCGCTCATGTCGCGGCACTCGCCGGCCGTCCGCGAGCTGTCGCCGACCTGTATCGCGCCTCGGCGCGCGCCCTCGTCGACATCGCGCGGCGCCGCGGCCTGAATCCGGCGGCGGCGGGGGCCATTGAAATGGCGCTCGACGGCTAGGCGGCTGAAGCCGGACACTACGAGGAACGGTTATGGAAGGAAAACGCATGCGCGTGCCGGATTTCGCGGCACGCAAACGTCAGGGCGAGAAGATCGTCATGCTCACCGCCTACGACGCGACGATGGCGCGTTTGCTCGATCGTGCGGGTGTGGACGCGCTGCTCGTCGGCGACTCGCTCGGCACGGTCATCCTTGGCCTGGACACGACGCTTCCAGTCACGCTGGATGCGGTCGTGCACCACACGCGCGCCGTCGTCCGCGGCGCCGAGCGTGCGTTCGTCATTGCCGACATGCCGTTTCTCACCTTCCAGATCAGCGTGGCCGAGGCCGTGCGCAACGCCGGCCGGCTGCTGCAGGAGGGTGGGGCCGCGGCGGTCAAGCTCGAGGGCGGCCGGCCAGTGGTGGACGTCGTCAAGCGGCTGGTCGACGTGGGTATTCCCGTGATGGGCCATCTTGGCCTGCAGCCACAATCCGTGCACCAGGCCGGCGGCTATGTGAAACAGGCGACGCAGCCGGCGGCCGTTGACGCGTTGATGATCGACGCACTGGCGCTGCAGGACGCCGGCGCTTTCTCACTGGTGCTCGAGTCGATTCCAGCCGATGTCGCGCGCACGGTCACTCGCGAGCTCGCCATTCCGACCATTGGCATTGGCGCGGGCCCGGACTGCGATGGGCAGATCCTGGTGAGCTACGACATGCTGGGGCTCTTCGACGGGTTCGTGCCGTCGTTCGTGCAGCAGTACGCGAGACTGGGCGACGCCGTCGTCGCCGCCACACGGGAATATGCCGCGGACGTGCGCGCCGGCCGATATCCGCAGCGCACGAACCCGGTCGCCACACCCGGTGTCGGCGCAGGGACCGCAACCTCGGGTCAATGAGTGCGGAAGTCGCCGAGACCATCGCGCGCGTCCGCGCGTGGAGGGACGACCGCCGCCGCGCGGGCGAACGGGTGGGGTTCGTGCCGACGATGGGGGCGCTGCATGAGGGTCACGGGCGGCTGATCGAAACAGCGCGGCAGCGCGGCGATCACGTCGTCGTCAGCATCTTCGTCAACCCGCTGCAATTCGACCGCACGGAGGACCTCGAACGGTACCCGCGGACGCTCGACGCCGATTTGCGAATCTGCAACGACCGCGGCGTCGACGTGGTGTTCGTGCCCACCGTCGGCGAGATGTACCCCGTCGAGCCGCTCTGCACCGTGACCGTCACGCGCATCACGGACCGGCTGTGCGGGCAGTTCCGCCCGGGCCACTTCGATGGTGTCGCGACCGTCGTGACGAAACTGTTCGATATCGTCCAGCCAGACATTGCGTATTTCGGAGAAAAGGACGCGCAACAGCTCGCGGTGATTCGGCGGATGGTGGTTGATCTGAACATCCCCGTAGACATCGTCGGCGTGCCGACGGTGCGCGAGGCGGACGGCCTGGCGCTGAGCTCGCGCAATGTCCGCTTGAGCACGGAGGAGCGATCGAAGGCCCTCGCCCTGTATCGGGCGCTGCGCGAAGCCGACCGCGCCATCGCCGGTGGCGAACGCGATGCGCGCGCTGTCGAACGGCGCGCCGCAGCGGTCATTCCGCCGGACGGCTCGCTCAGGCTAGAGTACCTGGAGATCGTGGACCCTGTGGAACTGCAGCGCGTGGACAGAATCGACGGAACAGTGCTCGTGGCTGGCGCCCTGTGGGTCGGGAATACGCGGTTGATCGACAACCTGACGGTATCCGGCTAAGCCGGACTCTACGAATCGAAAGCATCCGGCTTAAGCCGGACTCCACGTATGAAACTACGCGCCATCCTCAAGTCCAAGATTCACCGCGCCATCGTCACCGGCGCCGACATCGATTACGTCGGCAGCGTCGGCGTCGATCAGGATCTGCTCGAGCGCACCGACATCATCCCGGGCGAGCGGGTGGCGATCTGGAACATCAACAACGGCACCCGCATCGATACGTATGCGATCAGCCTGCCGCGCGGCTCCGGCCAGATCGTGATCAACGGCGCCGCGGCGCGTCACTTTCACCCTGGCGACAAGGTGATAATTGTCGCGTTCTGCCTGACGGACGAGGCCGTCGAGCCGCGGATGATTGCCGTCGACGAACAGAACCGGTTCGTGAGGGATCTCGTCCCCAACGGATCGCCCGAGGACATTCCAGAGCCCGCCACGCGATAGCCGAAGGCGAAGGCGGCGAAACGGGAAACGATGAAGACACATCGCATCGCAGTGATTGCCGGCGACGGCATCGGCAAGGAAGTGATCCCGGCGGCAATACGCGTGTTGAACATGGCGGCGGAACAGAGCAACTTCCGCTGCGAGTTCACCGAGCTGCCGTGGGGCTGTGACTACTACCTGCAGACCGGCCGGATGATGGATGCGGACGGGATCGCACAGCTGCTCAAGTTCGACGCCATCTATCTCGGCGCCATCGGCGACCCGCGCGTGGCCGATCACATCTCCGCGCGCGAGCTGATCCTGCCGCTGCGGCAGCGCCTCGGTCAGTACGTCAACCTGCGGCCGATGCGTCTGCTCGCCGGGATCACGTCCCCGCTGGCGAACCGCCGCACCGCCGACATCGACATGATTTGCGTGCGCGAGAACTCCGAGGGCGAGTACTGCGGGGTCGGGGGACGGCTGCATGCCGGCACGCCAGACGAACTCGCCGAGCAGACGGGAATCTTCACGCGCCGTGGCATCGAACGAATCGTCCGCTATGCGTTCAAGATTGCGGAACTACGGCCGCGGCGGATGCTCGCCAGCGCGACGAAGTCCAATGCGCTGCAGCACGCGATGGTGCTGTGGGACGAGGTCGCGGCGGATGTCGCGAAGGACTTTCCGGGCGTCGAGTACCGGAAGTATCACGTGGACGCGCTGTGCGCGCGCATGGTGACGCATCCGCAGACGCTGGACGTGATCGTGGCGTCGAATCTCTTCGGCGACATCCTCACGGATATCGGATCGGCGATTTCGGGGAGCCTGGGTGTCGCACCAGGCGGCAACATCAACCCTGAGCGGACAACGCCGTCGATGTTCGAGCCGATCCACGGATCGGCGCCGGATATCGCCGGCAAGGGGATCGCCAATCCGATCGCGGCGATCTGGGCAGGCGCGATGATGCTCGACCACCTGGGTGAGCGTGACGCGCACGACCGCATTCTGCGGGCAATCGAAGCCGTGATCGCCGATGAGCGGGTGCGGACGCCGGACCTTGGCGGGAAAGCGACCACGGCGGATATGACGCGCGCCGTCATGAGTGGCCTCACGCAGAACGCGCCGGCGTAACTGCAGGCACCCCTTAAGGGGCGCCCTACGTCGATCAGCAGGCACCCCTTAAGGGGCGCCCTACGTCCATCAGCTTCTCGTAGGGCACTCCGTCCATCAGCTTCTCGTAGGGCCCTCCTTTAGGAGTGCCAAAGTAACCGATTACGGCGGGAATCCGACGGCAAGCTTTACCGCGGCATATTCCGGGTGCACGGTGCCGTCAGCCGTTCGAATGACAAGCGGCGGCTCGACCCAGGTCCGGTTCATCGCCGGCGGCAGATCCGACGCCCGCATCATCGCAAACAACGCGACCAGCGGCGGCTGTCCTTCGCGGAACACCACAGGGCGCCGCCGGACAATCACGAGTTCAGCGTTCCCGGCAGCCGCCTCCACGCGAGCGCGCTGCTCGTCGGGGAAAATGCATGCGAACACGCCTCCGGCCGTCAGATGGCCGGCAGCCGCGCGGGCATAGTCCTGGATGTCGCCGCGCATTTCAAACCGGCAGGCAATCTTCTGCGGGTGGTCCCCTTCGACTCCCGAGCCGGGCGGAAAGTACGGCGGGCTGCCGAGGACGAGGTCGAAACGCTCGTCGGCGCCAAGTACGGCGGCGTCGCGGAAATCACCCTCGCGGATGTCCATGCGGCCGGCCAGGCCGTTGTAATCCGCCGACTTTCGCGCCAGCCACACGCTCTCACCCTGCGCCTCGATCGTCACGAGACGCGCGCCCGGCAGGCGCCACGCGGCAATCGTCGCGACCGAGCCGATACCGGAGCCGAGATCGAGAACGCTGGAGGGAGACGGGGCCCAGGTCGTTCCATACCAGGCCGTGAGCACGTCGTCGGTTGAAAACCGGTGTCCCCGGCGCAGTTGAAAGATGCGGAAGTGACCGCTGATCGCGTCGAGCGTTTCCTCAGGAGGCACCGCCGGCGGTGACGATGCGCCGGGCGGAACCGGGCCTGGCTTAGCCCAACCTTTAAAGTGGCTCGAGGTCAACTCCCAACGGTACCATTTCGATGTGGCGCGTGCTTCGGCTCCGGCAGCGTCCGCGTTGGCGGAGCGTCTCTGTTCGTTCGTGCTCGATCGCTACCCCATCGCCATCGAGGCGGTTCGTGCCGCGCTGCGTGCGGCTTCGCCGGCGAGCCCTGAGGCGCCGCAGGCGTTTCTCGCGGCGCTCCGCAAGGAGCTCCAGCGGATCGACGTCCGCGACGTTCCGGACACGGCGCCGCGTGTGTCCGCACGTCAACGCCTGGAGCAGGCGACAGACGAACTGTTCGACGCGTGCGCCGGCTTTCTCGCCCGCGAAGCCATCGCCGCCTCGCTGACGCCTGACGAACGCCGCGAGATCCTCCGTGGCATGGTGTTGACGCGCGCGGTAGACAACCGCCTGAAGCAGTTCTTTACCAGCGGCGAGGTCAGCTATCAGGGCGTTCCCTTTCAAGGCAAAGGTTTCCGGTCGCTCGGGCAGGAGGCGATC
>Ga0247825_10001930_pt1 | contig 13720 bp, 11 predicted proteins | sample 13C_Vanillin_Day_FD_194413 | JGI IMG/M metagenome (GOLD analysis project Ga0247825, IMG submission 194413) | Soil microbial communities from agricultural site in Penn Yan, New York, United States - 13C_Vanillin_Day48 | ecosystem: Environmental > Terrestrial > Soil > Agricultural land | place...
CTTCTCGCGTCCGGTCGAGATCGTGTTTCCGCCCGTGCTTGCCCACACCTCGTCGTGTAGGTACCAGGCGGTGATGCCGTCGATGGTCTTCTGGACCGGCACGCGGCCCTGCATCGACGCCGGCACGCGGGAGGTCCACAGGTCGGCGGGCTCGGTCAGGTGCGCGTCGCAGTCGATGATCTTCACATCGCGCAGGGCTTCGGGGACGTGGTTGTCGGGCAGGGTGGCGGTCATGTCGTTCCAATCTGTAGAAGGAAAGGCGGGGTCAAGAGGTCCGGCGGCGGAAGGCGAAAGTGCTCCGGTCGGGGTGGTACTCGAATACGGCGACCTCGATCTCGTCGCCGACGACGGCGTCGCCGTCTACCAGTCCGATGACGCGGATTCCCTCCGCGAAATCGGTGATGCCGACGTGGTAGGGCGGCTCGATGAGCGCTCCGGGCGGCGGGGCGGTCACCTCGGTCAGGGCCGACAGCCGGCCGCGGGAGAGGCGTGTCTCGTGTACTACGCCGCCACATGCGGGGCATTCGGCGACCGTTGGGAAGTGGGTGCGGCTACAGGTGTCGCACGTCGACGCGAGTAGGGACGTGATCTCACCCACCGGCGCAGGGACGTACCGCTGGTCTGCGGTAGGAATGGTCGTCGTCATCGCTGCACCACCACCACGCAGGCGTTGTGGCCGGCGCCCATCACGTGCGCCATCCCGACTCTCGCGTCCTTGACCTGGCGTGGCCCAGCGGTGCCGCGCAGCTGGGTGACGAGTTCGTGGACCTGACCGAGGCCGGAGGCACCGAGCGGCTCTCCCTTGGACAACAACCCTCCGGAGACGTTCACCGGGATCGATCCTCCGAGTGTCGTTGCACCCGAACGTAGCAGCTCTGCTTCCTCGCCCTTGTTGCACAGACCCAGATCGCTGTAGGCGATGAGTTCGGACGCCGTATCCGTGTCTTGGCACTCCACCAGGTCGATGTCGTCGACACCCATTCCGGCCTGCTCGAGGGCCGTGTCCGCGGCGCGTGCACTGATGCTGGTCATCTCGGACTGCAGCGACGGCGCTGGAACGAACCAGTCGTCGGTCGCCCGGGAGGCGAGGCCGATGCCGCCGATCCGGATGGAGTTGTCGAACCCGCGCTTGGCGGCCTCGTCCTTGTCCATCAGTGCCACGGCGGCCGCACCTTCGTTGGGTGTGCACAGCATGAGAAGCGTCAACGGGTCACAGACGGGGCGACTCGCGAGAACTTCGCCGCGGGTGAATTCCCTGCGATACATCGCGTGGGGGTTGTGGACCGAGTGGCCGTGGTTCTTCACCGCGACGTCGGCCAGGTCCTCGAGGGTGGCGTCGGTGGTGCGCATCAGGTCCTGCGCCTGGAAGGAGAAATACAGTGGGTTGACGCCCAATCCGGATTCGATCTGCCAGTTCTCGAAGCCTGCGCCGGCGATGAACCCGCGGGGCGCCTTCTCCACACCGAGGCAGAGCACCGTCTTTACCGCACCCGACTCGATGAGCGATGCGCCGAGCGACAATGCCGAACCGCCCGAGGCACATGCGGCCTCGACATTGATGATCGGCTTGCCGATGTAGCGCACACGATTGACGATGTTGTGACCTTTGGCCATTTCGGCGCCGACGTTGGCCACGAGGACCATGTCGACATCCTCGGGCTGGAGCTTCGCGTCGGCGAGGCAATCCCGCATGGCGACTTCACCGATCTGCCGGTAGCCGTAGTCGAACCGACCGAATGGGTGAATACCGACACCGACGATTGCGACGTTCTTCATTGAGCTCTCCTTTCCGTGTTCGCGGTTTGTGCATTTTGCGTGGTCACAGTGCGGCCAGGCGGGGGGCATCCGAGCGGCCGACCAGGATGTTGCCGATCTCCTCGATGACCTGTTCCGAGTCGCCGAAGAGTGCTTCGACTACTGTGATCCGGCGTACCAGCTGGTGCAGGCCGAACTCCCAGGTGAACCCCATGGCCCCGCAGAACTGTTGGGCTGCATCGACCGCTTCGCGGGCAGCTCGCCCCGCCCAAGCCTTTGCCGCCAGCGCTGCGAGCAGGTCATCCGAGCCGGGAGTGGATTCGAGGACGGCCTTCGCGGCCGCCAGGGCCGTGTTCGCGTCGACCAGCCGATGCTGGACCACCTGGAAGGTGCCGATCGCTTTGCCGAACTGCTTGCGTTCGGTGACGTGCTCGACTGCCCGGGTCAGGGCACGTTCGGCGAGTCCGATTAGCTCGTAGGCGACAGCGCGCAGGGCACGCACCTCGGCGTCGTCCCACCGCAACCCGTCCACTGGGGTGCAGGATCCCAACGCCACAGTGCCGATCACGGTGTGCAGGCCCAGGTCCGGATCGAGCCCGTTCGCCGGCGTGGTGATCACGCCGTCGGACGGTACGAGCACCGCCCCCTCCGGGGTATACACCAGGTATGGACCGGCCGTGTGTGGGTTGATCGCGAGGCCGTCGACCACGAGGTCGCCCTGCCGCTGTCCGGGCGCGGCGTGGGTACCCAGCAAGGGCAGCACGGCCGTCCAGGAGGGGTCGAACGCGGAACCACTGACGATCAGCGAGAGCAGGGTCGAGGTTGCGCCCACGCGTCCCTGAAGTGTCATCAGCGCCCCGGTGAGCTCGTCGTCGGAGTGCAATTCCTTCTCGAGACCCGCACCCACCAACTCGTCCACGAGCGCGTAGCTGTCGCCCTGCTCGAACAGGCGGTAGGCGGTGCCTGTGATCAGCTCGAGTTCGTCTGGATTCATGACCCTCCCTTGGGCAGGCACAGCACGTGCTGCGCAACGATGTCGCGTTGCACGTCGACGGCGCCACCGAAGATCGAGGTCGCGCGGCTGTAGAACCACTCGTCACGCAACGTCGTCGATTCGAGGTCATCGCTGACGACAAACTCCTCGAACTGTGCCTTTCGGGCCGCTTCGAACGTCGCGCGTTCCGCGGACGACAACAGCATCTTGTCCACGGACACCACCGGGCCCGGATTCCGTCCCTCGGCAAGCGCAGTCACGGTCGTGACGCTGCGGGCACGAAGCGCCGCCAACAGGACGAAGGCCTCCCCGACGGCCCGCGAGAGCCGGGTGTCGCCCGGACGTACGCGGCCCGCGACCGCGGAGAGTCGGTGGTGCAGGATCGATTGGCGCAACCACGCATACATTCCACGCTCGTACTGCAGCAGGAACATAGCAACGCCCCAACCGCCGTCCTGCGGACCCACCAGGTACTCGGCGGGGACTTCGACGTCTTCGAAGAACACTTCCGCGAACTCTTCGCGGCCGTTCGCCGCGACGATGGGCCGCACCGTGACGCCCGCCGATGCCAGGTTCACCCAGAGCATCGTCAGGCCGCGGTGGCGACTCTCGGTGGTACCCGTCCGGGCGAGCACTAACGCGTAGTCCGCACTGGGGCCGAGGGTCATCCAGATCTTCTGCCCGTTGAGCAGGAAGCCGTCGTCGGTGGCGCGGGCGGAGGTGCGTACCGAGGCGAGGTCGCTGCCGGCCTCGGGTTCGGAGAATCCTTGTCCCCAGACCTCGTCGCCGCGCAGATAGGCCGGGAGGTGATCGGCCGCGAGCTCGGGCGCGTAGTGCGCCAGGACCGGCGCGACCGTCTCGATGATGACGAAGACCTCGGGTATTTCGATTCCGGCGGCGCCCAGCCCGTCGTAGAGTGCTGCCCGGTGTAGCTCGGAACCACCCAGGCCGCCGACTTCCTCGGGCCAACCCCACCGCGACCAACCGGCCTCGTACAGCAGGGTCATCAGTTCGCGATTGTGCTCAATTTCTGCGTGTACCCCACCCGCCACCGTACGACGAAAATTGTCCAAGGTGTCGCTGTTCTCTCCGATCCATTCTGCGAGATCAGCCGTGTGCTCGGCGATGGTCCGAGTTACTGTCGACGTCATTTCTGTGCCCGTTCGTGTACCTTGACCGCCGTCTGTAGTTCCTGCAGCGCACCGATCGCGCCGGGGAAGCCGATGTAGACGACGAGCATCCGCAGCGCGGATTGGAGCTTGTCAGCGGGGATCCCGTTCTGCAGCGCCCCGTGCAGGTAGTTGCGCAGTTGGTTGGTACGTCCCGTCGCGGCCAACGCGGTGATCGCGACGAGCATGCACTCCTCGAACGACATCTCGTCGCCGTCCCAGACGTCACCGAAGATGAACTCGTCGGACCACTGGCCGAGTTTGCCGTCGAGTTCGACGAGGGCCTGCTGCAGCTGCGGGGCCTTACGTCCTTGTGCGCGTTCACGCAGCGCGCGACCGGTTTCGGTGATCATCGTCATTTACCGTGCTTCACGAGAGTGGACGCGTACTTCGTGCGCGCCTGTTCGGTCAGGGTGGGAATGTGCTGGGACGGGAAGACTCCGTCGGTCGGCTTGTACTGCGTCAGGAGTTGCTTCGCGACGCCCAGGGTGTGGATCTCACTCGGGCCGTCGGCGAGACCCACGTGGAGGCCGTTGACGAGCATGCTGACAAATGGCATCTCTTCCGACAGGCCCAATGAGCCGTGGATCTGCAGTGCCTTGGTTGCTACTTCGGACAACACCTTCGAGGCGACGACCTTCACAGCCGAGATATCCATCCGGACCTTGTTGTAGTCGTTGTAGCGGTCGATCTTCCACGCGGTCTGGAGCACGAGCAGGCGGAACTGTTCGATTTCCATCCACGCTTCGGCGATCATCTGTTGCACGAGCTGTTTCTGCGCGAGCTGCTCGCCCTGCGTGGTGCGCGAGAGTGCCCGCTCGCACATCATGTCCAGGGCCAACTTCATGTGGCCGACGCTGCGCATCGCGTGATGGACGCGGCCGCCACCGAGTCGGGTCTGCGCAACACCGAAGCCCTGGCCACGGTCTCCGAGGAGAGCGTCCTTGGGAATCCGGACGTTGTTGTATCGGATGTAGCTGTGATCGCCGCCGCCGTCGCCCTCGACCCAGCCGGCCACCTGGACGTGGCGGATGAATTCGACACCGGGAGTGTGCACCGGTACGACGAACATCGACATCCGCTTTGAAATGTGCGCCTCCGGCTCGGTCACCGCCAGCACAAGGAGGACTTCCGCCCAGCGCGCGTTCGAGGAGAACCACTTCTCGCCGTTGATCACCCACGAGTCGCCGTCCTCGACGGCGGTGGTGGTGAATACCTTCGGGTCGGATCCCCCCTGAGGTTCGGTCATCGAGAAGGCCGAGAACGTCGAGCCGTCGATCAGGGGCCTGAGGTAGCGATCTTTCTGCTCTGGAGTGCCGTAATGCGCCAGGATCTCGGCGTTGCCCGTGTCGGGGGCGGCGGTACCGAAGACGATCGGGCCCACGGTCGGTCCCGGTCCGCTACGACCGAGAATCTCGTTGAGGAGGGCGAGCTTGAGCTGGCCATATCCCGGGCCGCCGAGTTCGGGACCCAGGTGGCACGCCCACAGACCCTGCCGGCGCACTTCTTCCTGGAGCGGAGGAATCAACTCCTGGCGCACGGGATCGCTCAGGTCGAGCGGGTGCTTGATGACGTATTGCAGCGGCTCGACCTCGTTCGTCATGAATTGGTCGGCCCAGTCGAGCTTTTCCTGGAATTCTGGGTCAGTTTCGAAATCCCACATGCGTTTCAAGACTCCTCGGAATAGGAGAGGCGCGGATTCTCATGAAAGTCGTTATCCCGCAAGAGCCGACCGAGCGGCTCGAAGGATGCGCGAGCAAACGCTGTACCAACAGAATAATGCGAATAGTTCGAATAATCAAGACAGGAAGTGATCCAGATCTCGATTTGGCCAGTGCGCCTCGAAACACGACGGCCACCGCCCACCCTTCCCGCCTTCAGCGGTGGGTCGGTCAAGCGGTGGCCTTATCGCATACACCCGATAGTCGGACTACAGGCCGATCAGGCCCAGCAGACGTTTTTTCTCGGCAATCGCGGCCGCCGTGTCGGCCCGCGTGTACCCCTCGGGCATCGGAATCGAGTCAGGGATATCGGGCAGCGGTGACGCCGCATATCCCCTGTTCAGCACCTCCTGCCCCGCACGCGTAAGCAGATAGTTCACGAACAGCTTGGCCGCGTTGGGGTGCGGACCGTCGGCCGATGCCCCGACGTACCCCTCGATGCCCACTGTTGGTTCCGGGTAGACGGTCTCGATCGGCGCGCCCTCGTTCTGCAGAGCCAACGAACCCGACACGGCGGCCGGCGCCATCAGCACGGATTCATGGGCCGCAACCTGTTGCGCTGCCGGAACAGCGCTGTCGAGCTTCTTGGGCGACTGCGCCGCAATCGATTCCAGGAACTCGGGGCCGTACTGCTCCTCGAGCATCCGAAGCCAAGCCAGATAGTACGGATTGTTCGTCGGGTCGACCATCGCGAACCGGGTCGACGCGCGCTTGTCGAGCAGCGAATCCCATGACGTCACCTCGGCCGGATCGAACTCGTCGGTATTGACGGTGATCCCGATCGGCTGTGTATTGACCATGACGTAATGATCATCGGGAATGAATTGCTGTGGCCAGTTCGCCAGCGCCGGAACCTCCGATTCGTTGAGGTCGGCGAACCAGCCCTTGTCCTTCGAATCCTCGAAGAATGCCGTCTCCGGGATGTGCATGACGTCGGCGAGTACCTGGCCTGCTTCCCGCTCGGCGCTGTATCGCTGGATGAGGGTGTTACCGGGGAACCGGACAACCTCGACCTTGATGCCATATGCCTTCTCGAAGCCGACCAGCACGTCGCTGATGCCGAACTCGGGAATAGGTGTGTACCACACCACTTTTCCTTCCTTCTGAGCGGCCTCCACAATGCTGGACGCGGGTAGGTCGGCATCGAGAGTCGGTATAGCGCCGCGTGTTTCCGGCTCGCCACCACTGCACGCCGCCAGCGCCAGTGCGCTCACAGCGCCTATTGCGCACGTTTTCAGGGACAAACGCATGAGGACTTCCTTTTTCGAGGGGATGTCGAGGGTGATCGGAGAAGGAACGACGACTACAGGACCAGCCGAAGTTTGTCTCGCAGCCACATGACGGTCAGAACCACGATGCTGGCAACGACGGTCATCAGCACACCCAGCGCGGCCAACCGCGGATAGGTTCCGCTGGTCCACAGGTCGAGAATGACGAACCCGACCACCGGCGTGTGGGTTCCGGCAAGCATCGACGACGCCGTGATGTCGCCGGTGATCAGCACGAACAACAACGACCACCCTGCAATGAGACCCGGGGCCATCAAAGGCAGGAGAACGCGCCGGAACGTGGTCCACGCCGCCGCGCCCGAAGTCGCGGACGCCTCCGTCAACTGCCGACCCACCTGGTGGTATGCCGCCGACGAGTAGAAGGTAGCCTGCGGGATGTACAGCACGACGTAGGCGAGCATCAAAATCGCGTACGTGCCGACCAGGTAGAACGGCGCACCCGCAAACGCCACCACGAACGCCACCGCGATGATGATGTGGGTGAGTGTGGCGGGGATCTTGACGATGCCGTCGAGCGTTTGCGTCACCTTCGAGCGGCGCGATTCGACTACCATCGTAATCAGCGCGCCGGCAACGATCGCCGCCGTTGCTCCGATCGCCGCCAGCACAACGCTGTTTTGCAAACCGCCCCAGACAAGTTCGTTGTCGAACAACGATTCATAGTTGGATAACGTGAGGGACGAGAACGAGAAGTTCGCCGTCCAGTAACTCTGCAGGGACACAGCAATGAGCCCGAGCAGTGGCAGCGCCGCGGTCAGCGCCATGAAGCCCAGCATCGCTATGCGGACGGGCCACCGCCAGCGTCCGAGCTGCAGCGCCGCTGACCGTGCTCCCCGACCGGAAATCGTCGCGTGGCCGCCAGAGCGCACCAACCGTCGTTGGAGCATCCAGCACAGAATGACTACCGCTACCACGACGATGCTCAGGCCGAGCGCACCCGCCTTATTGCTCGGATACTCGTGGGCCACCATGTGGACGATCTCGACCGGAAGGACGTCGATCCCCGCGGGAGTGCCGATCACGAGAGGAATCGAGAACAGCGCGAAACCCATCGTCGCGATCAGCAGCACACTGGCGGCGAGGGACGGCCGCAGGCTTGGCAGGGTCACCCGACGGAAGGTGGTGAACGCGCTGGCACCGGACGAGCGGGACGCCTCCTCGAGAGCCGGGTCGAGCGACTGCAGTCCGCTACTGATGGTCAGATAGGCGTACGGCGTCAAGAACAGGAAGTACGCAAAGATCAGTCCGGGCCACGAGTGAATGTTCAACGGGCCCTCGGTCATCTCGATGCCTACTGTGCCCAGCACATTCCGGATCAGCACATTCAGCAGACCCGCATTGCTCGACGCCAGGAACACCCACCCCACCGCGGCGGCGATAGACGGAATGAACATCGGGATCAGAGGCAGTGACCTCGCGGCGAACCCGAGACGAGCATCCGTCCGCTCATTGGCCCAGGCGAACAACGCCCCCGCCGCGAGAGCACCGATGCCGGCAATCCCGACCGCGAGCACGGTGTTGACTGTCATCGTCAGCGTGGACCGCTGCCAGAACGTGGCCCACATCTGGCCCAATTGGGCGGCATCCGTGCCTATCCCCAGCATTCCCAGTGCGGTGCGAACCAGCGGGTACAGGATCAGGAAGACGACGATCGCCATCACGATCCAGCACACACCCCGGAAGGTGAGCAGCGGCTTCTTGCGCGGCGTCGATTCCAGCTCGGGTTCGGGGGTGCGGTCGAGAAGCGTTGTGCTCATTTGACGAACACCCGCGCCTTCGATTGATCGAAGCCGACCCGGACCTTGGCTCCCACTTCAGCCCACGGCAGGTCGTCGGCCCACACGTGCACCGAGACACCGTCAACTTCGACGACGTAATCACTGTAGTGCCCGAGGAGCGTTGCGGACGTGATCTCACCGGCCAGCCCATTGGTCGCCGACGGCGAGTCCGGGGCGAGCCACCAGTCGTGCGCACGGACGGACACGATGACGTCATCGTCGAGGTTGCCCACCTCGGTAGGGATGTTGCCGATCGCGGTGGACGCAACCCGTCGCCCCATCGCTTCGTCGTGGTTCTCGACCTCGATGGTCCCGGAAATCAAATTGCTGGTACCGATGAACTCCGCGACGTGTCGTGTGGTCGGGCTGTAGTAGATGTCCCGGGCGTCGCCGACCTGGACGATCTTGCCGTGATCGAGGACGACGATCTTGTCGGCGAGGTCCATCGCTTCCGCCTGATCGTGGGTCACGTAAACTGCCGTGAAGCCGAATTCCTTTTGCATGGATTTCAATTCGGCACGAAGCTGTTCTCGCACCTTCGCGTCGATGTTGGACAACGGCTCGTCGAACAGGACCACCTTGTTTCCCGCCACCACAGCCCTTGCGAGTGCGACCCGCTGCTGCTGCCCACCCGACAGTTCGCCGATCTTCCGGTCACGAAGATGACCGATCTGCATCGCCTCCATGACGGTTACCACGCGGGTTTCCACGTAGGAGCGGTCCGGCCGGCGGGAGCGTGGGCCGACGGTCAACGGGTACGCGATGTTCTGGAACACCGTCATGTGCGGCCACAACGCGTAACTTTGGAAGACCATGCCAACAGGTCGTTCCTGCGCCTCGAGCAGAACGCGGCCATCCTGGACGGCGACCGCGGAATCGATCCTGACGGTCCCCTTGACAGGCTTTTCGAGCCCGGCCAGGCACCGCAGCAGCGTCGTCTTGCCGCAACCGCTGGGACCCAACAACACCCAAAACTCGCCGGACGGAATCCGGAGGTCGACCCCGGCCAGGGCCGTGAAGGTGCCTCCCTTGCTGTCCAGGTAATCCATCTGCAGTCCGGTTACCTCCACCATCCCACCACTAGGTGTACCGAGTCCGGTTTCGGACGATCTCGAACGCGTGCTTAGAACACTCATCTGGCTCCTCCATGGATGCAATAGAATTCGCGAATCATTTGGCGGCGAGACCCGAGTGAGATCAAAGAAGCAAAGTCCCCCGCATGCCCGCAAATGCACACATTCCAGGGCAAATAAGGGTTCGCGCCGGAGTACCCACGTGCAGCTGGCGAGGAGGCGCTGGCCGACTCCGCATCGCCGATCACACGCCCGAGCATCCGAGCACCTCACTCACACTCGAGGCTCGCATGGACAGAGTCGGCGTCCGCATCAATGCCGACTCGGGTGCGGCGTAGCGCGAAGTCCCCGGTTCATACATTGCGTGCCTTCCTCGGACGGAACAGAAGTGCAATCCGTCAGCCAGCCGCGGGCCTGTTCTAACGTCGACTGCCTGCTGAGCTGCTGTGAACTGACTCACACTTTCGAGGAGAATAGTTCGAATAGTTCGATTGGTCAATGCCCGTCGCAACGGCCCGGCCCCGGGCGTACCGTCACCAGATGCGTGTGATGTCGGCAGATGTGATGCCGGGAGAGGAGTAGTCGATGCCCCCCACCGCCCTACGGCAGCCGCCGGAAGCCCTTCACGTCGCCGACCGGCAACAATCTCGTTGCCCCGCGTTCTCGATTGCAGCCTCGAACAGCAGCTGTCTCGTACGGTGTGACAGTGACGCAACCCCGAATTGTTGAGACGGGGGCCAGTTCGAAAGTATTGTTCGTATTATTCGCATAGCAGGCTTAGAATCCATATGTGAAGAGCGTGGGGGTGCAATGAACGGCACGAGGCCAGGAACACGTAGGCGCGGCGAACTGCGCTCCGAGAAACTCTCGGAGCTGATAGCGCGGCAGGTCCTGCACGACATCGCCGACAAACAACTCGCCCCTGGAACCCAGCTGCCGGCCGAGACCGCCATGTGCGAGCGATTCAACGTCGGCAAAGCCTCCGTCCGCGAAGCAATGCGCATCCTGGAGATCAACGGTCTCATCTCCATCCGCACCGGCAGCGGCGGCGGACCCATCGTCGGATCCACCAACGGACGCGGCTACGGAAGCATGTCCACCCTGCACTTCCAGTCCATAGGCGCCACATTGAGAGACCTCATCAATGCCCGCGCCGCACTCGAACCGACCCTGGCCGCGCAAGCTGCGGCTCGGCCAGGCCCCGAAGCCGGCAAGGCTCTACGTGCCTCACTGGAGAGCTCGCTGCAGATCACGCGAACCGATCCGGACAAGTTTGCGAGCATGAATTCGGACTTCCACGCCGTCCTCTACTCGGTGAGCGGAAATCCCATACTGGCCTTGATCGCTCGCGCGCTCAGAGATATCTGGTCTGTTCGCGTCGAATCCGTCATGCTGCCGGAAGACGAACGACACGAAGTCGAGAACTCCCACAAACGCATCACCGAAGCGGTCGAACAGCACGACGCACCAGAAGCCGAAAGGCTGGTGCGAGAGCATGTCGAGTTCTACAGGGACTTCTGCGAGGACAATTACCCGCACATCCTCAGTGACATTGTCGAGTGGTGGTGACCGCAGCGTCAGCGGTCGGCGTGTGACGTCGGCGCGCAGTCGTGACCGAGGAAGTGACACAGTTCGGGAATCACGACGACCGCCTCCGCGTTCGCCACCGGCCAGGCGGCCGGCATCGCCGCCGCCCAACAAGCCCTCACCGGCAACACCAGCACCACAACCGTGCGAGCAGAACTCCAACGCCAAGGAGCCCGACTACCCGAACCCGTCCCCGCCTGAATACTCCACGACCACCTACGCGGCGGGCACAGACCGACAGGTCCGTGCCCGCCACCTCGACGCTGGCACCACAGCTGAGCCATGTCGGTTCCTTGCCCGGCAGCGCGGGATTGACGGCCGTCTGGATCCTCTCACCGAAGCCGGCGCGGTATGGATCCGCGGCCAGGACCAGACGGTGGTCACCCGCGCCAAACTTGACACCATCGCCGTCGCGCTGACGTTCTCCGAGGGCGGGGAGTACATCTCCCGCCCGGGTCCACGACCGCGAGATCGGACAGGACCAGGCGGGTCCGCTGCTGTGCGGTGGTCGTGCCGAGGGCGTTGGTCTCCTCGAGGGCGTGGGGGTCGGGGACGTAGGTGAACCGCTCGGCATGTTGTGGGCGCCAGGCTGGTGTCGGTGTTGTCGATCTGAGCCAGTGCGGCCGCCGGGTCGTGCATCACGGCTCCGCCTTCGTCGCGACTCCGCTTCTCCATTGTCTTGCAATGCGACGTAGTTATGTTTCAGCCGAAGAGGGAACCGCCCACGTGTCGACTGCGCGTCCCGGACGTGGTTGCCAAGCGCGTGGCACACGGGCGAGCTCTTCCCCGCTATGCACCCAACCCGTATGCGGCAGGTCCCGACGATGCATGATTCGCCGACGCCGATGAACACATCCGTCCTTACAAAACGCCTCCGACCAGGAAATGACGACACGTCCCTTCCGACGACAGTGCCCCGCAACGGCATCGATGCGGGGCACGCGCCCCACCGGAAGCAAGGGGAAGATTTGTCGCCTAGCCAACTGACAGACCGGACTGATCCGGATCCGTCCGGGGCCGTTGAATCCGCAGGCCTTGCCCGGCGACCATCACCGTCGCACGCACCTCACCAGGACACCATTGCGGTCACCGAACTTGCCGTAGGCCACCGTCTCCTTGCTCTGCGAGTCCATATTCACGAGCGGACACGGACCACCGATGGAGCCCTCCAGGGGCGTGCGCAACGGCGTTGCGCACCCGCTTCGCCCTGGGCGCTCGCGTCATATTCCTGGTGACGGTGTCGACCCGCCTCGACATCGGGGCCGCGTTCTGGACTCAGTCGCCGGCCCGCTCGTGTCCCGGCCCATGGAGCGGAACGACTTCCACCCTGACCCGACCGCGGCGCCCTACTTCACCGGGCACCTTGCCCTCACCCATGGCCGACCTAGTCGAAAGTCGGACCAATTGTCCAGTCTGGTCACACCTGGTTGAGATGCATTGAGCCATTGGTATGAAAAAACCGAGGGCATTGGTAATTGAGGCGTAAGAAACGCTACCGTTCGTGACCAGTGACCTGAGTCACTCCCCAAACTTCCGTGATCGGCACAGCCCCGCCGGCACGGCGCAGGAGGCGAACGTGAAAATCAAGGATGCTGTGCCCGGCACGGAGGCGACGGAGTCGACCCGAAATGGGTCGTCCCGCGCCCAGATCTTGTCCATGCCCTGGCCGTGGTACCTCGTACTCGTCGCGGTCGGCCTGGGTGCCGTCTACACCGGCACGCTCCCGGAGAACATCTTCGGCGGCCTGGCCATCGCGATGATCATCGGCTGCGGCCTGTTCTGGATCGGGGACCGCACCCCGGCGTTGTCCGCGATCGGCGGCGGGCCGCTGTTGTGTGTGTTCGTGCCGGCCCTGGCGGTGTACTTCGGAGTGGTTCCGGACAGCTTCTCGGACATCGTCAAGAACTGGTTCACCGGGTACGGATTCGTCGAGATCCTGGTGGCGTCGATCATCGCCGGCAGCATCCTCGGGATGGACCGCCGGTTCCTGATCAAGGCAGGCGGTCGCTTCTGCGCGGTCATCGTGGTGGCGTTCGCGGTGGTGGTCACCATCATCGGGACGATCGCCGCGGCAACCGGTTTCGGCTTCAAGACCGCAATCCTCGACGTCACGATCCCGATCATGGCCGGCGGCATCTCCGGGGGTGCGATCCCGCTGTCGCAGATGTACGCCGACACCATCGGCGGTGACGCCCAGCAGTACATGTCCAGCATCGTGCCGCCGATCATCTGCGCGAACCTGCTGTGCATCCTACTGGCATCGGTGTACGCCAACCTGACCCGGCGGCGCACCAAACTGTTCGTCGGCTTCAACGGCCACGGTGAGATGCTGCGGATCAAGGCCACCCCGGAGC
>Ga0247825_10001931_pt1 | contig 13719 bp, 7 predicted proteins | sample 13C_Vanillin_Day_FD_194413 | JGI IMG/M metagenome (GOLD analysis project Ga0247825, IMG submission 194413) | Soil microbial communities from agricultural site in Penn Yan, New York, United States - 13C_Vanillin_Day48 | ecosystem: Environmental > Terrestrial > Soil > Agricultural land | place...
GGTAATACGTGCCGTCGAGCGGCACGCTGCGGTTCACCGCGGCGTCGTTGGTGTACTCGTAGCGGTTGTACTTGTAGACGCCCGCGTGCACGAGGATGGTGTCGCCGGGCTGCACCCGCGGCCGCCCCGACGTCGCCCAGTCGGTGCCCGCGCACCAGAAATGATAGGCGCACATCAGGCCCTCGAACGCCGGCTCGATCTTGGCGCCGGCGAACCCGTGCGGATAGACGTGGAACACCCGCCCGCCTGCCGCGGGCATCGGCTCGGCGCGGGTGCGAACGGTCACCACGCGCCGCGTCTCGCCCGACACGCCGTCGGGGTCGGACATCAGGAGCCGCACTTCGTAGGCCGTGTCGGGCTGGAGATCGAGCACGCTGCCGGCAAACATCGGCGGCACGACGACGTCGACGCGCGATTCGGCGTAGATGCGCTCGCCGCCGAGCCGCAGCAGCGGCAGCGCCGGGCGCCACTCGCCGTCACCAACCGGGCGGAACGACACCGACACCGCGGCGTCGCGGTTGGCGTCGCCCTCGACGAACCACTCGAACCCGAGGTTGATGAGCGTGGCGGGCTCGACGACGAGCTCGCCGGCCACGACGGCGTTCGGAGAGGCCGGCCGCGCCGGGGCCTGCGCCTGAACGTGCGCGCCCTGCGTGAGGACGAACGCGACGGCCGCGAGGGCGTAGATGAAGCGTGATGTCTCTCGCACGAGCGAGAGTATAGGACTACCCTGCCAGCTGTGACGCCAGCGTCGCGGCCTTGTCGGCCAGCGTGGCGGCAAAGACGAAGTTGCGCTCCTTGAGCGCCTGATCCGCCTGCTCGGCGAACCGCCGCGCCTGGTCGTACTGCGACTTTCCTTCGTTGCTCAGCCTCCGATAGTCCACACGCGCGAGATCGCGCGTCGCCCGCGTCAGCAGGTCGCGCACCTGCCGCTCGGCAGCCGCGTCGCCGGCCGCGGAGGGGGCCGCGCGCAGCTCGCGCGCCGGCTCGGCTGCCGCGGGGGCGGCAGCCGCCGGCGGCGGTTCCGTTTCGGGCTTGGCGGCCTCGGTGGCCGGGGCCGGCGCAGGCCGGCGGGCCGGCGGCCGTGGGGCGGGCTTCGGCGGTTCGACCGTCGTCACCTCTGGCGCCGGTGGCGGCTCCTGCGGCGGTTCCTCGGCGGGCTGGAACACCCGGGCCGGCGGCAACGGCATCGCCAGCGGCGGTCCGTCTGGCACCGTCAGCGGGCGCGGCTTGGCGCAGCCGCCGGCCGCGACCAGCAGCAGCACCGCGAGCAGCCCGTGCGCTCGTTCGAGGACTGGCCTGATCAGCACGTCACACCTCGGCTGCCTGGGGCAGCAGGACCCGGAAGGTAGTGCCGCGACCCTGCGTGGACTCCACCTCGATTTCGCCGTCGTGCAGCTGCACGATGCGGTACACCATCGACAGCCCGATACCGGTCCCATGGTCCTTCGTCGTGAAATACAAATCAAAGATCTTCGACAGGTGCTCTTTGGCGATGCCCACGCCCGTGTCTTCGAACCGCACCTGGACCCGCTGGTGCGACATCGGCGTACACGTGATGCGCAGCGAGCCGCCTTGCGGCATCGCCTGGCAGGCGTTGATCGCCAGGTTGAGAAATGCCTGACGGAGCATGCCGGCGTCGCCGTTCACCGGCGGCAGACCGGCCTGGCAGTCCATCGACACCTTCACGCCATTCTTCTTCGCCTCGGGATCTACGATCGGCTGAATCGCCGCCAGCAGCTCGGGCACGCGCACCGGCGCCAGGCGGAGATCCTCGGGCCGGGTGAACTTGAGGAACCCCTGGACGACGCCGTCGAGCCGGCGGATTTCGCTCTCGATCACTTCGACGTGCTCGAGCGCGCTTTGGGCGGCCGGCGGCAGTGCCGGCACCACCGGCGCCGTATCGGTCAGCCCGAGCGGCCCGCCCGCCGCGGCGAGGGCCTGGGGCTGCGGCGCCGCCGCCTGGACCGCGCTGCGGATCTTCGTCCGCAGCAGCTCGAGGTGGATGATCATCGCGTTGAGCGGGTTCTTCACCTCGTGGGCAATGCCGGCCGTGAGCCGGCCGAGCGCCACCAGCTTCCGCGAGTACGCCAGCATCGACTGCACGCGCGACATGTAGGCGAGGTTGCGCGCCACGAGCAGGACCCCGACGAGCTCGCCGTCGGTGCCTTCGATCATCTGCGTCATCAGCAGCAGCTCGGTCTCCGGCTCGATCGCCGTCTGCACCGGTCCGCGGGACTGGTGCGAGGCCAGCGTTTCCTCGACGATCGTGCGCGCCGGGTGGCCGCCGGGCAGCAGCTCCGCAATCGGCAGGCCGATGCCCCCGGTGCCCCCGGTGTGGAGCGCCGACTGCATGGCCGGGTTGCTGAACAGGAGCTCGCCCGACGGATTGAACAGGGCCACCGCGTCTTCGAGGTGCTCCACCGCCACCCGCAGGGTGGCCTCCTGGCCGGCGAGCGCTGTCCGATCGGCGGAGAGCTGCTGGCTGACGGTGTTGAAGAACGAGCCGAGCTCGCCGAACTCGTCGCCAGGCGGCAGGTCGAGTTTGACGCCGAACTCGCCGCGTCCGAGCCCCTCGAGACCGGTGCGGATCACGTGAATCGGCCGCAGCAGGCGCTCGGCCAGCACGCCGGCCACCAGGATGGCGACGAGCAGCGCGCCGGCCGCCGCGCCGAGCGTCGGCATCAGCCAGTCCGACAGCGCTTCGCGCATCAGGAGGGTGGACACGCCCACGCGAATCGAGCCGAACGGCACGTCGCCGAGCGTCAGCGGCTGCCGCACCTCGAGCGTCCGGCCTTCGGAATAGATCACGCGCAGCTGCGCGAGGACGCTGCCATCGGCAATCGGCTTCAAGTCCTCGCTCGGCGGCAGCGGCCGGTCCACGAGACTGGGGTCGCCGCTGGCGATGACGGTGTCCTTGTCGTTGAGGATGGCCGCGTAGGTCACGCTCTCGCCGTAGACACTCGACGCCAGGATGGACCGCAGGCCGGGGTCGTCGCGCAGACCGGCATAAGGATCGGCGCTCTCCGGGACCACCTCGCGCGCGCGCTGGTAGATGGTGCGCGACAGCATCTCGCCGCGCGACAGGCTCTCGCTCATGAGGAACGACGACAGCCGCTCCACCGCCAGGCCGGTGACGGCTATTACCGACAACCCGACGATGGCCGTGACGCCGGCGATCTGCCCGGCACGGATTCCGAGTCGCATGGCGGACGCTCGCGAGCTACGGCCGGGACATTCCGGCCGTCAGTGGTTCGAGACGACTTCTTCCTGATTCGACCTGGCGGACCCGCGTCCGCGAAGTTTGTTCAGCTTGTTGTGGAGCGTCTTGAGGCTGATGCCCAGGATTTCGGCGGCGCGCGTCTTGTTGTCGCGCGTGTGCTCGAGCGTCATCAGGATCAGGCGGTTCTCCGCTTCTTCGACCGTCGTGCCCGGCGTCAGCGAGAGCGTTGGCTTGGCGGTTTCCACCGTGGGCGCGGCGACCAGCGGCGGCAGGTGCTTGGGCTCGACGAACTGGCCCGAACACAGGATCACCGCCCGCTCGATGACGTTGCGCAGCTCGCGCACGTTCCCGGGCCAATTGTACTGCTCGAGCGCGCGCATCGCCGCCGTGTCGAGCGCCGATACCGACTTGCGGTTGCGGACGTTGAACTCGCCGAGGAAGGCCTGGACGAGCAGCGGCAGATCTTCCTTGCGCTTGCGCAGCGGCGGCAGCTCGATGGCGAAGACGTTGAGGCGGTAGAACAGGTCCTCGCGCAGCTTGCCGTTCTTGACCGCGTCGTGCGGCACCGCGTTGGTGGCGGCGATGACGCGCACGTCCACCGCCTGCTCGTTGCGGCCGCCGAGGCGCCGGAAGCGGCGCTCCTGCAGCACGCGCAGCAGCTTCACCTGCGTGGCCGGCGTCATCTCGGCGATCTCGTCGAGGAACAGCGTGCCGCGATCGGCAAGCTCGAAGCAGCCTTCGCGCCGATCGTAGGCGCCGGTGAAGGCTCCCTTTTCGTGGCCGAAGATCTCGCTCTCGAGCAGCGTCTCGGGAATCGCCGCGCAGTTGATCGGCACGAACGGCATCTGGTTCCGGGGACTGAGCTGGTGCACCGTCTGCGCCACCAGCTCCTTGCCCGTACCCGACTCGCCCCAGATGAGCACGGACGCTCCGGTCGGCGCCGCCTGCTCGATCGTCTGATACACCTTGCGCATCTGGGCGCTGCTGCCGACCATCTGGCCGAAGGCGCCCTGCTCGCGCAGTTGCTTGCGCAGCACCTTCACCTCCCGCAGCGTATCCTGCCGCTCGACGACTTTGTCGAGCAGGATCTTCAGCCGCTGCGGCTCGATCGGCTTCGTGAGGTAGTCGTAGGCGCCTTCCTTGATTGCCTCGACCGCGGTTTCCACCGTGCCCTGCGCCGTCAGGATGACAATCGTGTACTCACCCCCGTCGCCGGCCAGCGCCCGCAACAGGTCGAGCCCGCCCATCCGCGGCATCACCAAGTCGCTGATGATGATCGCGGGGCGAAATTCCGTGATGCGCTCGAGCGCCTCCTGGCCGTCGCCTGCCGCGGCGGCGGTGAAGCCCCAGGTCCTCACGAGCTCGGTCAGTCCAACGCGCGTGGCCGGTTCGTCTTCGACGATCAGGACGCGTTCGCCTGCGGTTGTGGTCATTGAACCTCTGTCGCCACGGCGCCTGGGGAGGAGCGCGCGGCGATCAAAATGAATCCTACTCTGTCGTTTTTACACGGTCTAGCACAACAATAGACCGGGGCTCGCCGGGCGATACTGGACAATACACCCGTGGACGAGCCCAATCCGACTCCGGAAGCCCTCAGTCCAGACGTCGCGGTCAGTGCCCTGGCCGCACCGCCCGAGCTCGAAATCCCGGTTGCACCCCCTCCGGAGCCCTCCGCACCTTCCCGGACGTCGAAGCTCGAGGCGATCAGCGAGATGGTGATCTGCTCGAGCATCCCCACGCAGCTCGCCATCGGCTGGACACTCCGGCTGGCCGGCTGGTCCCCGGTGGACGAGCGCGGTCAACTGCAACTGGGATTCGTGGCCGCGTTGTCACTGGCCGACACCGTCGCGCTGGTCGGCCTGATGGTCCTGCTGCTTCGCTCGCACGACGAACGGCCGTCTGCCCTGTGGCTCGGGCGCCGTCCGGTGGTTCGTGAGGCCCTCGCCGGGGTCCTGCACGTCCCGATGGTGTTCCTAATCGCGGCCTTGCTGCTACTGGCGATGCGCGCGCTGACACCGCAGCTGCACAACGTGGACATCAACCCCTTCGAGACGCTGGCCGGCAGCAGCCTCACCGACGCGGTGCTGCTCATGCTGGTCGCCATCGTCGCCGGAGGCCTCCGGGAAGAGTTGCAACGTGCGTTCCTGCTCGACCGGTTCAGTCGGCACCTAGGCCCGCCCTGGGCCGGCGTGCTGCTGCTGAGCGTCGCCTTCGGGCTGGGTCATCTGCTGCAGGGCCGCGACGCCGCGATCGCGACCGGGGCGATGGGCGCCTTCTGGGCCGTGGTCTACCTGCGCCGCGGCAGCAGCATTGCGCCGGTGGTGAGCCACGCGCTGTTCAACACGATCGAGGTGCTGCAGATCGCGACGCTGGCACGATGAGCCCGAAGGCACGCCGGGCTGAAGCCTACCACGCCCGAAGTCCAACGCCTGAAGCCCGAAGCCTCGACCTTCGTTACCGTGCGGGAACCGACACGTCCGCGCGGCCGCGCAGATCGCCCAGCCACTGAGTGATCGTGCGCCGGCGCTGCTCGAGACCGGCGCGTTCGCGCGCGAGGCCTTGCGCCTGTTCGAAGGGTACGACCTGTCCGCCGCTCATGAACTGGTCGGGGTGGTCGCGGTAGTACTGCAGCACCTGCTCGTCGGTCAGCGGCACCGTGACGCCAAAGCGCCCGTCGATGTAGGTCTGGATGCGCAACCGATCGCGCGCGAGCAGGCGGACGTGATCGGACGACAGTCCGGTCGCGCGTTCGACGGCGTCGAGCGAGCCGCCGGCGTAGGTGCGCAGCCGCGCCAGTTCCGCGTCGATGGCCTCCGGCGACGGATCCGGCGGCGGGAAGCGGTTGACTTCCTCGATGAGCAGCGACCGCTGCACGAGCTGCTCCACCGCCTCCTCGGAATCGGGAGCGGCGTTCTCGACCAGCCCCAGCATCACGGCGGCACGCACGTCGCTCAGCAGGATCACATTGCCGTTCACACGCGCGGCCACGCGATCGAGCACCGATTGCGCGGCGAGCGGCGCCGCGATCAAGGCCGCGATCGCGACGGCCATCAGCCCCGCGCGCGCCGCGGCCGCCATCAGAACGCCTGCCCCAGCGAGATGTGCCAGATACTGCGCCGTTCGAGACGGCCGGGTGACAGCTCGCGCCGATCCAGCTTGAACCCGAGATCGAGCCGGATCGGCCCGATCGGCGAGCGGACGCGGACGCCGAAGCCCGCCGTGGTGCGCAGATCGAACAGGTCGAGATCGCTGGCCCGGGCCACGACGTTACCCGCGTCGACGAATCCGACGCCCTGGATGCGGCCCGTCACCGCCACGCGCAGTTCGCTGTTCAGGATGATGACGCCGTTGCCGCCCTTGGGAAAACCAGTGGGGCTGATCGTGCTCTCGTCACCCAGCCGATCGAGCGCGAAGCCGCGGACGCTGGTGTCACCGCCGGCGAAGAAGCGCTCGCTGGCCGGGAGGTCCTGCACCGTGTCCACGATCGGCGTGCCGTCGGGGCCGAGCACGGGGTCGCCGTCCTCGTCCACGCGCTCGACCGTCCGCGGGAAGCCGTGCGCGGCGCCGAGCCGCCCCGCCAGGGCGACGACGGTGCGGCGGGTGGACGGCAACCGGAAGAACACGCGACCCTGGACGAAGGACTTGAGGTAGCCGACCTCGGAGCCGATGGCGCGCGCCGCGACGTCGGAGTCCATCACCATGAGCGTGCCCTTCTCCGTGTCGAGCACGTCGTCGCGCGAATCGCGGATGATCGAGCCGGCAAACGTGGACAACCGCACCTGGGGGAAGAGCCGGTCGATCAGCGGCTGCTGCTCGGGATCGGTGATGTCCTGGTCGAAGATCTTGGTGCGCTGCAGCGAATAGCGGCCGGTGACGCTATAGAGCCGCGACAGCCGCGCACCGGACTCGGTACGCACCTCGCGGCGGAGGAAGTTGAAGCTGGAGCGGATCGCCCGCTCCAGGATCCCGGTCACCAGCACGTCGGAGGTCGAACCGAACGCGCGCGGCTCGTTGAAGGACCCGACGATTCGATACTCGTTGAACCCGTAGCGCCCTTCGGTCAGCCGCACGCCGCTCGAGGTCAGCACCACGTCGCGCGACCGGACGCTGACGCGCGTAAACAGGTTGGCCGAACGGTTCTTGCCCCACAGGTTACGGCGGCCCACCTGGAAGAAGCCGCGCGGGGCGAACTCGAACCGCTCCACGGCCTGGCCCTCCACGTCGTTCCGCACGGTGAAGGCGCCCTCGATGCCGCCGCCCCAGCCGAGCACGGTGGCCTTCGCCTCCTCGACGCGAACGAAGATGTCGCGGCGCGGCTCCCCGGCATGCGGCAGCTGTTCGATCGTCACCCGGCGGAACAGTCCGAGGGCGCCGAGCCGGACGCGGCTCTCGATCAGATCGGAGTATCCGAGCGGCTGGCCGGGCTTCACCAGCAGCTCGCGTTCGATGGTCTCCTGGCTGGTGCGTACGTTGCCGACGATGATCACCCGGTCCACCAGCACCTGCGGTCCTTCCTCGATCTGGTAGCGGATGTCGGCCTGAGTATCGTTCTCTGCCAGCGTCACGGCGGAGCGCACCGACACCTGGTCGTAGCCGCGGTTGCGGTACTCGAGGTCGATGCGGTCGCGGTCCAGCGCCAGCTCGCTCGCCGAGAACGGCTTGCCCGGCGTAAGCTGCGCAAAGCCGCGCACCGTCGCCTCGGGCACCGCCTGCGGCCCCTCGAACGCCACCGTCCGCACGGCGGTGCGCGGGCCCTCGGTGACACGCACCGTGACGTTCACGCGTCCATCGGCGCCGGAGGTCTCCGGCGCCACCACCGCCTCGGACGGCGCGACCGCGACGAGCGCGAAGCCGCGGGCCAGATACGCGTTGCGCAGGGCGGCGACGCCGGCGGCGAGCGCCGCCTCGGTGAACGGCTCTCCCTCCTTGAGCACCAGGAACTCACGCACCTCGGCCGGCGTGAGCGCCGCCGCGCCGGTCACGTCCAGGGCGCCGAGCACGAAGTGCGGGCCCCGGCGCACGTCGAAGGTGATGACGACCTCGCGGGGACCGGGCGTGCGCGTGTAGGTGGTGCGCGCCTGGCGATAGCCACGGCCGCGCAGGAACACCTCGATCGCGCGCGCCGAGTCCTCGAGGAGGTCCTCGTCGGCCGACGCCTCGGCGCGAATCGGGACCAGCCGCTCGCGATCGCCGTTGTCGAGGTCATCGCCGGCAAACGCCACGGTGATGTGCGGGCCGCGCGACACCGACACGCTCAGCACCGCGCCATCGGGCGGGAACAGCACGCCGTGGCTGGCACGAGCCTCGTAGTAGCCGCGGCCGCGCATCCGGTCGGTCCACCGCTGGAGCTCGCGATCCACGGCGGCCTTGTCGTAGGGCACCCCGGTCCGCAGCGTCGGACGCTCGTCGACCAGCCCCTGCGCGTCGGCGTCGAGCTGTGTCAGCTGCACGTCGACGACCGGCGGACGCGGGCCGGACTGCACGTTCATCACCAGCGTCGCGCGGTCCGGCTCGTGGGTCTCGACGACCTCGCCGCTGACGGTGGCCATCGGATAGCCGTGCTCGCGATACAGGGTGCGAAGCAGGGCCGCCACGCTCTCGGCCTGCGCCGCCCGCGGGATCTCGCCGAAGCCAGCGTCGACCGCCCGCCGCAGGTCGCCCTCGGGCAGGCCGAGCATGCCGCGGAACTCCACCCGATCGACCGCGTGAATCGGGACGAGGCGGTAGATCAGCCGCACCCCCCCGCCGCCGGATGGCTCCGACAGCACCCGCACGTCGTCGTACAGGTTCAGGTTCACCAGGTGCGCAATCGTCTCGCGGACCTCCCGCATCAGGAGCGGACGCCCGACGGAGGTTTCGATGAGGCTGGTAATCGCCGGGGTCGTCACCGCGCGCCCCTCGCGCTCGGCGCGCACCTCGTCGACGATCGGCGGCGCCGTCGAGGCCGCAGGAGGCGCCTGGGCGGCGGCCCAGGACGCGGTGAGCAGAGCGAGCGCCAGCACGGCCCCGGCGGCCGCCGGGCGCGCCGTCAAAACGCGCGTCTCATCCGCACGTCCACCGCGTAGGTGCCGTCTTCGTTGCGGGACAGGATCCACGAGAACTGATCCGTCTGATCGTATTCGAGCAGGACGATCTGATCACGCGTGGACGACGAAAGGCTGCGCGAGTAGGTGAGATACAGCCGGTTGGAGATCCGCTTGCCGATGGTGAGCCGGGCACCGGGATCGAACCGCGACGACTGGGTGTTGGGATCGACCAGCGATGGCGCGAGGAACGTGTCCACGCCGAACGCCTGCTGCGCCACGCGGTCCACTTCCGAGGTGACCGCTCCGGTCAGCGCGCGGGTGGCGCGCTCGCGCACCAGCTGCTGCTGCGGCGTGACGTCGGTGCTGTAGCGGCGGAACTCGACGTCCTGCCCCGGCGTGACATCGCTGAAGAGCAGCGCCAGGATTTCCGGCTCGGCCAGCGGCGGATCGGACGCGAAACCGGGCACCGCGCGGTCGAAGGTGCCGTTGAGGGTGATGGTGACGCGATAGGTCTCGCCGGGCACGCGCACGTGCGTTTCCATCTCGAGGTCCACGAACGGATCGAGCCGGGTGGGATTGGCCTGATCCATCGACCCGCGGGTGATGCGATAGCGCTTGCCCTCGAACAGGAACTCGCCGCGGTCGATCTCGGCGCGGCCGAAGAGCTGGGGCCGGTCGTAGGTGCCCCGCAGCTGCATGTTGGCCCGGGCCACCATCTGGATCGTGTTGTTGCGCACCTGCAGCGTGGACGGAGCGTTGATCTGGACGTCGTAGCGCAGCGGCACCGTGGGTTCCGCCGGCGCCGTGCCACTCGCCGCGGCGGGGGCCGAGGATCCGCCCAGCTCCCCGAAGTTGGGACCCAGGTTGAACGGCCGCGTGTAGATCGCCTCGCGCACGTTCACGACGCCACTGAGCGTGGCTGCCGAGGTGGTGCCGCGCACGGCCAGCTGCGCGTCCACGAGCGAGCGCACGCCCTCGGGAAAGCGCAGGCGCATCTCTGTGCCCGTCATCGACAGGTCGATGCGGCCCAGCTGATAGCCGTCGATGCCGATCGTGCCGCCGAACGCCACCGAGCCGCCGCCGAGACGGGCGGTGACCTCGTCGACACGGATGGTGCGCGAATCGAAGCGGATCGGTCCGAGGACGTTCTCGAGCGCGTTGGGCAGGTCGAAATGCCGGATGCGGCCGTTCTGCACCGTCATCGTGCCGGTGAAGAGCGGCGCCTGCAGGCCGCCCTCGAGCGTCGCCTCCAGCGAGGCCCGGCCCGAGCTGCGGACGTTGGGGACGAAGCCCTGCAGGATGCCGAGGTTGGCGTCGCCGCGCACCCGCACGGCGATGCGCTCGTCGTGCAGGTTGGCGGTGCCGGTCACCTCGAGCTCGGTGTCCTGGCCGGCCAGCCGCAGATCGGCAATTCTGATCACGTGGCGGTCGAGCGCGAGGTGAATCGGCGCCGCGTTGCGCAGCTGGTAGTCGAAAAAGCGGGCGTCGAGGCTGTCCACGGTCGCGTCGACCAGCAGGTGGTCGAGATCGGCCAGCTCGCCGACGACCCGCACGCTGCCGCTCACCACCGCGGTGGTATAGGGCGACAGCCGCGGCTCGAAGGCGCGGATATAGGGGTCGAGCGAGGTGTCGGTGACGCGGATCGACAGCTCCGCGTCCATCTCGGGGGTGAGCGCGATGCGGCCGGATCCGGAAACGGCCAGGCGTGACGACGCCACCTCCACCTTGAGCGTCATCAGGTCGCCGGCGACGCCGATTTCCCCGAGCATCTCGCCGATGCCTTCGTCTCCGGCGAAGAGATCCCGCACCGTGCCGCGCACGTCGTAGCGCGGCATGTCGAAAGTGCCGCTGCCACCGGCCGTGAAGTCGATGAGGCCCGAGAGCGGCACCGATGAGCGCTTCGACAGGCTGACCGTCTCGATGGGAATGCCGCGGCCGTTGAGGGTGAACGAATAAGTGCCGTTCCAGCCGACATAGGCGGCGCCGGTGCCGCGGCCGTCACCCTTCACGAGCTGGATGCTGTCGAGGCGCACACCGTCGCCTTCGAGCCGCACCGAGGCCGAGGCCTGATCGAACGGTTCGCCGTAGGCGACGCCGTTCGAGATGGTCATGGTGCCGAAGCCAAACGGGCGCAGGTAGGGGCCGTAGGGATGGAACTCGCCCGACAGCACGCCGTCCACGCGGTAGTCGAGAATGCCGAACGCGCGGCGCAGGTCTTCCACCGGCCAGTCGGTGATGCGGACGCGGGCGTTGAGCTCTTCGCCCCCGTCGCGGCGGGGGAAACCGGCGGAGAAGCGGCCGTCGGCGCGAATCTCCTGCGCGCCCCTGCCGATGATCACGTCCTTCGTGTCCACGTACCCGTTCTCGATGACCGCCGATCCGTTCACCGCGCCCCAGTCCACGCCCCACGCGCGCATGTGCTCGCCGGCGATGGCGCCTTCGATCCGGGGGCTGCGGAAAGCGTTCAGCATGGTGCCCTCGAAGGTGCCGTAGCCGCCGATCTCGATGGCGTTGGTGGGGGCGCCGAAGGCGGTCAGGATGCCGGCCATGAGGCGGTCGCTCTCCTGCCAGTCGGCGCTCGTGACGCGGAACGGGATGCGGGAGTCGGTGCCGTACGCGGTGCTGCCCTCGAACTCGACGAGCGTCGTCGGCGTGGCGAGCTGGCTGCTGCCGATGTGGATCCAGCCGGGCTCGATCGTGTAGCTCAGGCTGCCGCCGATCGGCACGGGCTCCAGCGGCCGGTGATTGCTGAAGGGCCCGAAGGGCTCGCCCGCCGCCGCCTGCGCCGCGATGCGCGCCACCGGAATCTCCCGTGTCTGCAGTTCGGCGCCCGCGGGCGGTTTGACCGCGATCTCGCCCTTGCCGTTGCGGTCCGCGAAGCGGCCGCGCGGCCATTCCAGATGATTGCGCCCCGAGGCCCTGCCGGCCAGGCGCAGCCCCTGCATCCCGAGGTAGTCGCTGAGCGCCGTCAGACTGATGTCGCGATACGCGGCGTCGAACGTGTAGGTCGCGGTCACGCCGGGGGTGCCGAGCGGCGCCATGCGGTAGCCCAGGGCCAGCTGCCCGCCGTAGAACCGGCTCGTCGTGTCGCTCACCTCGACGAACTCGGGCACCCACTTCACCGTGCCCTGCAGGTCGGCGAAGCGCAGCGTGTTGAGGCCGGCGGCGTGGCTCTTGAACGTGCCCTTCAGCTCCCGGCCCGTGCGGATGCGGCCACCCGGCATCGTTTCGCGGAAGAGATGGAAGGTGCCGCTGAACGTGCCCTTGCCCGAGAGCTCGAAGGTTTCCTTGGCGAAGAAGATCTTCCGCATCCACGGGAAGTCGATCTCCGACTCCATGCGGTACATCTGCTCGGGGAAATACGACAGGCTGGCGTCGCCGACGAGTCGCGTCCTGGTTCCACCGGTGTCGAGGTCGATGTGGGAGAAGACGAGGCGGCCCTCGCTGATCGTGAAGGCCGAGTTCATGTCGAGATCGAACGGCTCGTAGTCCTGGACTTTCACCGTGCCGCCGTGGAAGCGCGCCAGGCCCCGGTACTGATCGTTGGTCCGCGCGACCGTGACGTCGAGGTTGGGGGTCACCACGCTCCAGGGCGTGCCGTAGTCCTTGTAGGTGGTCTCGCCGTTGCGCGCGCGCACGTACTGCAGCGTCGTCGTCCACGCGCTGCGCCCTTGCCGGGGACGGCCGCGGCCGAAGCCGGGAAAGCTGGTCCTGCCATCGGGCATCGACTCCACGAACATCTTCCACCCGTCCATGTCGATCGAGCTGAGGACGATGCGGCGCGTGAAGAGCGTGCTCCAGGGCATACCGATGCGCAGGCGCTTGACGGCGAGAAACGCGGGCGACTGCGGCGTGAGCCCTTCGATGACGAAGTCGTCGATCTCGAACTGACCGTTCCAGAGACGGACGCTGAGCCTGCCGATGTGCATCGGCCGCTCGATAAACCGCGACCCCTGTGTTTCGGCCTGTGCCTTGAGCGCCGGGCCGAGGTCGACGGTGACGCCGGTGACGATCGCCACCGCCACCACGACCGCGACGGTGGCCACGACGCGCCGGACGATGACGCGCGTCCGCTGCGTGATCGGGTGCGAGACGGCGGCGCGGAGATCGGGGAACTTCACGGGTGATCCGGACGCGCTAGTCGATCACGACGAGCACGGCCTGGGCCTCGACCGAGGCGCCCTCGGCCACCCGCACCTCGCGCACGATGCCCGCCCTGGGCGCGCGCAGCTCGTTCTCCATTTTCATCGCTTCCACCACCACCACGCCTTGCCGGGCCTCGACGCGCGTCCCGGCCGCCACCAGCACCTTCACCACCCGTCCGGGCATGGGCGCCACGACGCGGCCGTCGCCGGCATCGGACGCGCCGGCCCGCCGCCGCTGCGCCGAGGTGCGGAGGGCCAACGGCACCGCGGTGCCGTTGACGTGCACCCGCCACGCGCCTCCCGTACCCGGCTCGAAGCCGACATC
>Ga0247825_10001932_pt1 | contig 13711 bp, 19 predicted proteins | sample 13C_Vanillin_Day_FD_194413 | JGI IMG/M metagenome (GOLD analysis project Ga0247825, IMG submission 194413) | Soil microbial communities from agricultural site in Penn Yan, New York, United States - 13C_Vanillin_Day48 | ecosystem: Environmental > Terrestrial > Soil > Agricultural land | place...
TGGTGTTCGTGGTCGACCCGAAGCTGCCGAAAGACGTGAACACCATCGCGCTGTCGTACACCTTCTTCGAAGTGGCGGGACGGGGCGGGAAGAGTTGATGGAGGCAATCATGAAGCGCGCTTCCTTCCTCGACACGGTGAAGACCGTGCTGTGGGGCATGATCGGCATCCGCCGCAAGACCGACCACGAGCAGGCGCGCCTGAATCCGGTGCACCTGATCGTGATGGCGGTGGTGTGCGTGATCCTCTTCATCCTGACGCTGCGCTTCATCGTCGGCATGGTCGTCAACTAGAAAACGGGCAGGGAGAAAACAATGGCGCACGGCGCATCCACCCATACCGCAGCACCCGGCCAGCGCGGCCACTACGCGGTGCCGCAGCCGATGGCGTGGCCGATCATGGGCTCGGCCTCGCTGTTCCTGATGGCGCTCGGCGCGGTGTTCGTGTTCAACGGCATGAAGCCCGGCTGGGTGTCGATCGCCGCCGGCTTCATGCTGCTGCTCTACATGATGGTGCGCTGGTTCGGCGACGTGATCCGCGAATCCGAGGGCGGCGTCTACAGCCGCTGGGAGGACGTGTCGTTCCGCTGGGGGATGAGCTTCTTCATCTTCTCCGAGGTGATGTTCTTCGCCGCGTTCTTCGGCGCGCTGTTCTGGGCGCGCGTGTACTCGGTACCCGACCTCGCCACCATCGAGAGCAACGCGCTGCTCTGGCCGGGATTCACCGCGCACTGGCCCTCGGCCGGCCCGAACTTCGTCGAGCAGTTCACGCCGATGGGCGCGTGGGGCCTGCCGGCGGTCAACACCATCCTGCTGCTCACCTCCGGCGTGACCATCACCTTCGCGCACTGGAACCTGATCGCCAACAACCGCAGCAAGCTGATCCTCTGGCTGGGCGCCACCATCGCGCTCGGCGTCGCGTTCCTGATCTGCCAGGCGGTCGAGTACGTGCACGCCTTCCAGGAGCTGAATCTCACGCTGCACACCGGGGTCTACGGCTCGACCTTCTTCATGCTCACCGGCTTCCACGGCTTCCACGTCACCGTGGGCGCGATCATGCTGACGGTGATCTGGTTCCGCTGCCTGAAGGGGCACTTCACGCCCGACCACCACTTCGCGTTCGAAGGCGTGGCCTGGTACTGGCACTTCGTCGACGTGGTCTGGCTGGGGCTGTTTATTTTTGTTTACTGGCTCTAAAGCCGCCCTTGAATGAGGCCGAAGTAGTACCCGGCCATCAGCATCAGGAATAGCGTCACCGAAAGGCCGACGCGCACGGCGAGCGCCTTCACCATGCGCTTGGGGTCCTTGCCCGGCTTCAGCATGGCGAACAGCGCCGAGCCGAGGCTGGCGACGATCGCGATCAGCATGGCGATCACTACGTAACGCATGCTCCGAGGATACTCTTTCCGCCCGCGCCTCTGGCCGCTCGCGCTCGCCGCCGCGGCGTGCGCTGCGGGCATCGCGCTCGGCAACTGGCAGGCGCGCCGCGCCGACGAGAAGCGCGCGCTCGCCGACAACGTGCAGCGCATCGCGGTGCACGGCGAGTTCCTGCCGGAGCGCACCGTCCTCCTCGACAACAAGGTGCGTAATCATCGCGCGGGCTACGAGGTGGTGACGCCGCTGCGCCTCGGCGAAGGCATCCACATCCTGGTGAACCGCGGCTGGGTGGCGGCGCCGCCGACGCGCGACCAGCTGCCCGAGGTGGTGACGCCGCGCGGGCCGGTGCGCGTCGAGGGCATCGTGCTCCCGCGCCTGCCGCGCGCGCTCAAGCTCGGCGACCCGGGCACGGGGCGCGTGCGCCAGAGCCTGGAGCTGAAGGCGTTCGCGGTCGAGACCGGGCTGCCGCTGCAGGCGTTCGTGATCGAGCAGCACCGCGGCATCGCCGACGGCTTGCTGCGCGAATGGCCGCGCCCCGATGCCGGCATCGAGAAGCACCAGTCCTACTCGTTCCAGTGGTATTCGCTCGCCGGGCTCGCGCTCGTGCTCGGCGTCGTGTTCTCGTTCCGCAAGCGTGCGCCTGCTTCGAAATAAGGCGCTGTGGATCGCGCTGGTGTGCGCCGCGCCGCTGGTGCTCGGCACCGCCGCCTATCTCCTAGGCTGGAGTCCGGGGGCGCCGGCCAACTACGGCGAGCTGATTCCGCCGCGCGTCATCGCGGATCTCGGCGATCTGCGCGGCAAATGGGTGCTGGTCACGTTCGACAGCGCGCAGTGCGACGCCTACTGCGAGCGCAAGCTGTACGTCGTGCGGCAGGTGCGGCGCGCGCAAGGCAAGGACATGGAGCGCATCGAGCGCATGTGGGTCGTCACGGATGCCGGCAAGCCTCGTGCCGACATCCTCGCCGCGACCGAGGGCACGCGCGTGGGCAGGTTCGCGCCCGACGGTTTCCCCGGCACGCCTGCGGATCACATCTACGTGGTGGACCCGCTCGGCAACCTGATGATGCGCTTTCCGCGCGATCCCGATCCGTCGAAGATCATCAAGGACCTGCAACGCCTGCTGAAGTACTCGCGCTTCGGATGAAGCGCCTCGCGTGCTAGACTTTTTCGCTTGCCCGTGAACACACAAGTTCTTTCCCATGGTTTTGCGCAGCGGCTGCGGGCCTTCTATAGCCTGACCAAGCCGCGCGTGGTGTCGCTCATCGTGTTTACCGCGGTGATCGGCATGTTCCTGGCGACGCCGGGAATGGTGCCGGCGGTCACGCTGCTCGCCGCCACCGTAGGGATTTTCTTCGTCGCGGGCGCGGCCGCCGCGGTGAACTGCCTGGTCGAGCAGAAGATCGACGCGGTGATGAAGCGCACGCAATGGCGTCCGCTGCCGCAGGGCGAGCTGTCGGCGACGCAGACGCTGGTGTTCGCCGGCGTCCTGGGCGGCGCCGGTCTCTGGCTGCTGCTGCACTTCGTCAACGCGCTCACCATGTGGCTCACGCTCGCCACGTTCGTCGGCTACGCGGTGATCTACACCGTGGTGCTCAAGCCGGCCACGCCGCAGAACATCGTCATCGGCGGCGCTTCCGGCGCGATGCCGCCGGTCCTCGGCTGGGCCGCGGTCACCGGCGAGGTGACGATCGAGCCGCTGATCCTGTTCCTCATCATCTTCGCCTGGACGCCGCCGCACTTCTGGTCGCTCGCGCTCTACCGCACCGAGGACTATGCGCGCGCCGGGGTGCCGATGCTGCCGGTGACGCACGGCAAGCCCTACACCCGCCTGCAGGTGCTGCTCTACACGCTCATCCTGTTCGCGGTCAGCCTGCTGCCCTACGCGGTGCGCATGAGCGGCGTGCTGTATTTCGTTGCCGCGCTGGCGCTCGGCACGGTATTCCTCGGCTACGCGCTGCGCATCTATCTCGCCTACAGCGACGCGCTGGCGCGGCGCACCTTCCGCTACTCGATCGCCTACCTTGCCCTCCTGTTCGCGGCTCTTCTGGTCGATCATTATTTGTAGCTTCCTTGCGGGCTGCGACAGCCGCCCGCAGTTCCGGAGCACCGACATCACCGGTGCGCCCTACGGGCATGCGCTCGAGCTCACCGACCACAACGGCAAGCCGCGGCGGCTGGAGGATTGGCGCGGCAAGGTGGTGGTGCTGTTCTTCGGCTTCACGCATTGCCCCGACATCTGCCCCACCACCCTCGCCGACATCGCGCAGGCGGTGAAGTCGCTCGGCATCGGCGCCGAGCGCGTGCAGGTGCTGATGGTGAGCGTCGACCCGGAGCGCGACACGCCCGAAGCGCTCGCCAAGTACGTCACCGCCTTCGACCCGCGCTTCCTCGCGCTGCGCGGCGACCTCGCGGCGACCAAAAGAGTGGCCGCCGAGTACAAGATCTTCTTCGAGAAGGCGAAGAGCGGGGACAGCTACACCGTGAACCACAGCGCGCAGAGCTACGTCATCGACGCGCAGGGGAGATTGCGGCTGCTGGTGCGGCACGATCGGATCGGCTCGGACCTGGCGCCGGACCTGCGGACGATCCTGCAGGGAGCTTGAATCCGTGCACCTTGATCACCGGCTCGAACGCCGGCGGGAGCCACGCGCCCTGCGCGCGGCCCTCGAGATGCTCGGCCAGCCATAGCGCCTGGGAGCGGATCGGCGAGACGAAGGCAAAGAGCTTGCCGCTGACCTCGGCGGCGTCGCCCACCGCGTAGATGGCGGGGTCGGCGGTGCGCAGGAACTCGTCGACCACGATGCCGCGCGCGACCGGCAGCCCGGCGTCCTCGGCGAGCTCGACGCGCGGCGCGAACCCGGTGGAAACGATGACGCCGTCGTAGGGACCGAGCTCGCCTTCGGCAGTCAGCACCCGGCCGGAGACCACGCCGCGCACGTCCTGCCGATAGCGCACCTCGATCCCCTGCGCCACGAAATGCTCGTGCAGGGCGTGCGACTGCGCCGCGTCCAGCTGCAGCTCGAGCAGCCGCGGCTCGCGGTGGAAGATGGTCACGGCGTCGCCCGCCTTGCGCAGGTCGGAGCCGAGCTCGCAGCCGATCAGGCCGCCGCCGATCACCGCCCAGCGCGGCGTGCGGCCGCCGGCGCGGGACTTCGCGTGGCGGCGGCGAAGGGTGAGCAGGTCGTCGAGATTGTTCAGGGTGAGGAAGTGCGGGCGCGAAGCCGCGAGCACCGGCGGGATGCGCGCCGCCGAGCCCGGGGCTAGGATCAGGGCGTCGTAATCGATGCTTCGGTCATCACGCAGGACGAGCCGGCGCTTCTCGCGTTCGATGCGGAACGCCTCGGTTCCGCTGAGAACGCGCACCCCCGGCGCCAACGCATCGAAGCGTTTGAGCACGATCTTCGCCGCCGCCGCGTCGGTGAGCGCGAAACCGTGCGACAGCCGCGGGCGCGAGTAGTAGCCGTGGGTCTCGTTGGTCACCAGCGTCACCGCGTGGCGAGCACTCTTCGCGAGCGCTTCGGCCACGGTCACACCGGCGAGGCCCGAGCCGACGACCACGATCCTCATGCGGCGACCATCTGGAAGTCGGCTTTCTTCACGCCGCAGTCGGGACAGCTCCAGCTCTCGGGGACGTCTTCCCAGCGCGTGCCCGGCGCGATGCCGGCGGCGGGGTCGCCCGCGGCCTCGTCGTAGACGTGGCCGCAGACCTGGCAGGTGAAGGTGCGGAACGGCATCTCATTTCTCCTTGATCATCGAAAGAATCTCCTGGCGCGCCTGCGCGTCGTGCGCATAGACGCCGCGCAGCGCGCGCGTCGCCGTGGCCGAATGCTGCTTTTCCACGCCGCGCATCGCCATGCACAGGTGGCGCGCCTCGGCGAGCACCAGCACGCCCTTCGGCTGCAGCAGCTTCATCAGCGCGTCGGCCACCTGCTCGGTGATGCGCTCCTGCACTTGCAGGCGCCGCGCATACAGGTCGACGATGCGCGGGATCTTGGAAAGGCCGATGATCCGGTCGCCCGGCAGGTAGGCGACGTGCATGCGCCCGAAGAACGGCAGCAGGTGATGCTCGCACAGCGAATGAAACTCGACGTCGCGCACCAGCACCACGCCTTCACCCTCGGCGGAGAAAATGCCGCCGCCCACCACGTCCTCGGGCTCGGACTCGTAGCCGCTGGTGAGGAAGCGCATCGCCTTCGCATAGCGCTCGGGCGTGTCGCGCAGGCTCTCGCGGCGCGGGTCCTCGCCCAGGTTGGCGATCAGCGCCGCGGCATGCGCGGCGATCGGGTCGACCAGGGTTTCGACCGGCATGTTCATCGCGGCTCCTTCCCGATGCGCTGCATCACCGTGGCGACGATGCGGTCGCAGCGCTGCCCGGCGAAGCCGAACACCTCCTCGTAAGCGAGGTCCACCTCGGACGCGAGCTTCTCGCGCAGCAGGCTGCGCGCGCGATGGAACCTCGAGCGCACGGTGGCCTCCGGTATCTGCAGGATCGCCGCGGTCTCTTCGACCGAGTATTCCTCGACCGCGCGCAGCATGAACACCGGGCGGTAGGCGCCAGGCAGCGCGTCGATGCGCTTTTCGAGCAGCTTTCTGATCTCGGCGCGACGCGCCGCGTTCTCGGGACCTTGGTCCATGCCGGGTTCCGTCGTCGGATTGATCTCTTCCACTTCCACCCCTCCCTGCAGCGGCACGATCGCCGCGCGCCGCACCTGCTTGCGCAGCCGGGCGAGCGCCTCGTTCGCCACCACCCGCGCCATCCAGGTCGAGAACTTCGCGTCGCCGCGAAAGCCACCGATCGTGCGGAAAGCCTGCAGATAGGCTTCCTGCAGCGCGTCCTCGGCCTCGGCGTCGTCGCGCAGGATGGCGCGCGCGGTACGGAACATCGTGCGGTTGTGCCGACGCATCAGGGCTTCGAAGGCCGCCGCGTCGCCCTTGGCGACACGCCGGGCGAGCTCCTCGTCCGGCGCAGCCGGTGACGCGCCGCGCGGTAGGGATTTGGTCATCGGTTCCTCATGTCGGTTACGCGGCATTGGATGACACGAGTCGCCGCTGCGTTCCAGAAAGAAAAACGGCCGCTGACGCGGCCGTGTTCCCGGAAAGGCGAATGAATTCTTACTGAATGGTCTTTTTCATCTTCTCGAGCGCCTTGACCTCGATCTGGCGGATGCGCTCGGCCGAGACCTTGAACTCGGCGGCGAGGTCGTGCAGCGTGAGCGCATTCTTCTCGCGCAGCCAGCGCGTCTCGATGATGCGGCGGCTGCGGGCATCGAGCGTCTCGAGCGCCTGCTCGAGGCCGCTCGCCCGGCCTTCCTCGGATTCCCGCGCCTCGAGCTGCGCCAGCGGCTCGGCGTCGCGGTCCGCGGCGAGGTAATGCACCGGCGCGTAGGCCGCTTCCTCGTCGTCGCTGTCGGCCTCGAACGCGATGTCCTGACCGGAGAGGCGCGTTTCCATCTCGGTCACTTCCTCGGGCTTCACGCGCAGCTCGCGCGCCACGCGCTCGACGTCGGCCGCGCTCATCGTCGCCAGGCCCTTCTTCATCGAGCGCAGGTTGAAGAACAGCTTGCGCTGCGCCTTGGTGGTGGCGAGCTTTACCAGGCGCCAGTTGCGCAGGATGTATTCGTGCATCTCCGCCTTGATCCAGTGGATCGCGAACGACACCAGGCGCACGTTGCGCTCGGGGTCGAAGCGCTTGACCGCCTTCATCAGGCCGATCGAGCCTTCCTGGATCAGATCGGCGTGCGGCAGGCCGTAGCCGAGATAGCCGCGCGCCACGGCCACCACCAGCCGCAGATGCGAGACCACCAGCTGGCGCGCCGCGTCGAGATCATTGCGCTCACGGAAGCGCAGCGCGAGCTCGCGCTCCTGCTCGGCGCTCAGAATCGGGAAGCGGTTGACGGTCTGGATGTAAGCCTCGAGGCTGCCCGTCGCCATGGGCATCGGGACCGACACCGGCAGTGCCATCGTCGCTTGCATAAGGTTCATACCCTCCTGATTGATGATTTTAGCAGTCGGCGTATTAGAGTGCTAACGGGGGTGGAGGTTCCCGGTATTTCACTTGTAACATCAATACGATACGATAGGAGTGGGCGCTTACCTTGGCTCGATCGCCCGGAGGTGCCGGGCGACCGAAAGCCACGCGCCGAGCCATCCCAGGGCAGCCGCGAGCAGGAGCACCAGCAGCGCCTCCGAGACAGGCAAGAACGCGAAGCGAAAGTTCGAGCCGTACGACTCTGCGAGCACGCGCACCTCGCGGTTGAGCAGGCCGAGCGCTGCGCCGACGATGGCGAGGGCAAGGACTCCGCCGATCAGGCCTTGCAGCAGGCCAAGGTAATAGAAGGGGCGGCCGATGAACGCATCGGTCGCGCCGAGCAGCTTCGAGACCTCGATCTCATCGCGTTGCGTGAGGATCTGCAGACGAATGGTGTTGAACGTGACGGCGACCAGTGCCGCGCCGAGCAGCGCCGCGAGCAGGCCGACGGCGAGCTGGGCAATGGAGGCCGCCGCCGCCAGGCGCCGCGCCCAGACCGCATCGGCCTGCACCGAGGCCACGCCCGGCAGCTTGCCGAGCTCGCTTGCGATGTCCTCCTTCGAGGTGACGACGAACGCATCGGGCAGCGGATTGCGGCCGAGCGCGCCGATCACCTCGGAGAGTCCCTGCACCGAGCTCATTTCCTTCAGCGCTTCCTCGCGCGGCACGAAGCGCACGCTGCCGATGCGCCGGTCGGCGCGCAGGCGCGCGCCCAGCGCTTCGGCGTCGGCGCGCTTCGCCTGCGGCGCGAGGAACAGCGAGATGCGCGGCTCGAGCGCGAGGCGCTCGCCGGCGGGCCGCAACGTCTCGATCAGCGCGTAGCCCGCTGCCGGCAGGGCCAGGGCGACCCCGATCACCAGCGCATTCAGCAGGCTCAGCTTGCGGATGCCGAGGCGCAATGCCCGCCCGTGCTGGCGGAGCCAAGCGATCATGCGACGCGTCCGTCTTCCAGCCGCAGCACGCGCCTGCCGTAGCGCTCGACCAGCGCGCGGTCGTGGGTGGCGATCAGCACCGTGACGCCGACCTGGTGGAAGGCGACGAAGATCTCCAGGATGCGCAGCGCCGATTCCGCGTCGAGGTTGGCGGTCGGCTCGTCCGCCACCAGGATGGCCGGCCGGTTCACCACGGCGCGCGCGATCGCTACGCGCTGCTGCTCGCCGCCGGAGAGCTGAACCGGGTTTGCCTTTTCCCGTCCCAGCAAGCCGACTTTGTCGAGCGCGGCGCGCGCGCGGCGCGCGGCTTCCTTCGGCGCGTGCGCCGAGAACGCGAGCGGCAGCATGACGTTGTCGTAGACGCTGCGGTCGTAAAGCAGCTTCTGGTCCTGGAACACCAGGCCGATGTTGCGCCGCAGGTAGGGAATCGCCGCGCGCTTGAGCGAGGCCACGTTCTGCCCGTTGACCACGACCGAGCCCGCGCTCGGGCGCTCGATCGCCGGGATCAGCTTTAGCAGCGTCGACTTGCCGGCGCCGGAACGGCCGGTGAGGAAGGCGAGCTCGCCGGCCTCGAGCGAAAAGCTCACGTCCTTCAATGCCTCCTGGCCGCCGGGATAGCGCTTGGCGACCGCGGAGAATTTAACCAACCAGCGCCTCCGCGAACTCGCGCGCCACGAACGGGCGCAGGTCGTCGATGCCTTCGCCCACGCCGACGAACAGCAGCGGCACCGGCTTCTCCTTCGCGATCGCGCACACCACGCCGCCCTTGGCGGTGCCGTCGAGCTTGGTGAGGATCAGCCCGGTGAGGCCGAGCGCGCCGTCGAAGGCCTTCACCTGCGCGAGCGAGTTCTGCCCGGTGTTCGCGTCGAGCACCAGCAGCACCTCGTGCGGCGCGCCTTCCAGCGCCTTGGCGGCGACGCGCCGCACCTTCTTGATCTCCTCCATCAGGTGGAGCTGCGTCGGTAGACGGCCCGCGGTGTCGGCGATCACCACGTCGATCTTGCGCGCGCGCGCGGCGTTCAGCGCATCGAACACCACCGCGCCCGGGTCGCCCGATTCCTGCGCCACCACCGGCACGTTGTTGCGCGCGCCCCAGGCCACGAGCTGCTCGCGCGCCGCGGCGCGGAACGTGTCGCCCGCGGCCAGCATCACGCTTCTGCCCTCGCCTTGCAGCCACTTCGCGAGCTTGCCGATCGAGGTGGTCTTGCCCGAGCCGTTCACGCCCGCGATCATGATGACGAGCGGCCGGGCCTTGTCGAGGTCGAGCTTCTTCTCGAGCGGCGAGAGCAGGCCGGCGATCGCGTCGCGCAGCGCGCCCTTGAGCGCGGCGCCGTCGGCCGGCCGCTTCTTTCTCACTTCCTGCATCAGCGCGTGCGCCGCTTCGACGCCGCAGTCGGCCTGCAACAGCGTGCTCTCGAGCTCTTCGTACAGCGCCTCGTCGACCTTGCGCGTGAAGAGCTCGGTGACCGGCGTGTTGAGCACATCGCGCGTGCGCGCGAGTCCGGCCTTGAGGCGCGCTGCCCACGAAGTCGCTACCATGGATCGGTGCATTCTAACAAAGGAAAAATTCGAATCATCGGCGGCCAGTATCGTGGCCGGCGCATCCAGGTTCCCGATCGGCCCGATCTGCGGCCGACGCCAGACCGCGTGCGCGAAACGCTGTTCAACTGGCTCGGGCAATCGCTCGATGGCTTGTCGTGCCTCGATCTGTTCGCCGGTAGCGGCGCGCTCGGCTTCGAAGCCGCGTCGCGCGGCGCCGCGCGCGTGGTGATGGTGGAGCAGGACCGCGCGGTGTTCGAAAGCCTTCGCAAAACCCGGGAAGCCATCGGTGCCAGCTCGGTCGAAGTGGTGCTCGACGATGCCTTCGCGTACCTCCGGAAAGCGCAGTCCTTCGACGTGGTTTTCCTCGATCCGCCCTTCAGGCAGAATGCGCTGCCGGCCGTGTTTCGCCAGCTCAAGACCGCGCCAGGCCTGCGCGTGTACGTGGAGTCGAGCGAACCTTTCGTGCCGGGCGAGCCGTGGCGCGAGCTGAAGCGCGCGCGCGCCGGCCAGGTGAGCTACCAGCTGTTCGAATGGAGAAGCGATGATCAAGGCGGTCTACCCGGGAACGTTTGATCCGCTCACCCGCGGGCACGAGGATCTGGTGCGGCGCGCGGCGACGCTGTTCGACAAGCTGGTGCTCGCGATCGCCGACAGCAAGGCGAAGAAGCCGTTCTTCACGCTCGAAGAGCGCATCGCGATGGCGCGCGAAGTGCTCGGCGACATGAAGAACGTCGAGGTCGTCGGCTTCTCCAGCCTGCTCACCGAGTTCGTGAAAAAGCAGGGCGCGCGCGTGGTGCTGCGCGGGCTGCGCGCGGTGTCGGATTTCGAGTACGAGTTCCAGCTCGCGGGCATGAACCGCAACCTCTACCCCGAGATGGAAACCATCTTCCTCACGCCCTCCGAGCAGCACATGTTCATCTCGGCAACGCTGGTGCGCGAGATCGCGATGCTCGGCGGCGACGTCACCGAGTTCGTTCACCCCACGGTGGCGAAGAAGCTCAAGGCCAAAGCTATTTCTGGCAGGTAGGGCAGAAGTAGGTCGAGCGCTGGCCCTGCGTCAGCTTGCGGATCGGCGTGCGGCAGCGCCGGCAGTTCTTCCCGGCGCGGTCGTAGACGTAATGACGTTGCTGCGCGTAGCCCGATCCGCCGTCGGCGCCGACGAAATCGCGCAGAGTCGAGCCGCCGGCGCGGATCGCGGCCTGCAGGGTGGCTTTGATGGCCGCCACCAGTTTCCCGGATTTTTCGAGCGACAACCGTCTTGCCGGCATGCGCGGGTTGATACCGGCGCGGAACAGCGCCTCGCTCGCGTAGATGTTGCCAACGCCGACCACGCGCCGCCCGTCCATCAGGAAGTGCTTGATCGCGGTGCGATGCGCGCGCGTGAGCGCATGCAGCCGCTGCGGCGTGAGCGCGCGCGACAAGGGCTCGACCCCGAGATGCGCGAGCAGCGGATGCGCCTCGACGTCGCCCGCGGCCCACAGCACGGCGCCGAAGCGCCGCGGATCGCGCAAGCGCAGCAGCCGGTCGCCGAACAGCAGGTCGAAGTGGTCGTGCTTGCCCGGCGGCGTGTCGGGCGGCAGCACGCGCAGGCTGCCGGACATGCCGAGGTGCAGGATGAGATGGCCATCGCCGCAGTCGACCAGCAGGTACTTGCCGCGCCGGCGCACCGCGCTCACCGTGCGCCCGGCGAGCGCGAGCACGTCGCGCGGCACCGGCCAGCGCAGCCGCGGCTCGCGCACCGACACGCCGCTGATCTTGCGGCCGGCGAGCTGCGGCGCGAGACCGCGGCGCGTGACTTCGACTTCGGGAAGTTCCGGCATGGAAAAGTGTGCTGTCGTGAAGCAAAGTGCGCTTGTGCGGAGCACCAAATATACCTAAGATGGTTCGCCTCCCCATGGCCAAAAGACTTCTCGCCGCGGCGGCGCTTTCGGTCGCCTGCACCCTCGCTGCAGCCCAGCCCGCAGTACCCCCCGCAGCACCGCCTTCGGACCTCAGCGAGCAGACCCTCTACGAATTCATGCTCGGCGAGATCGCCGTGCAACGCGGTGACTACGAGCTCGCCGCCAAGACCTATCTCGACCTCGCCAGGCGCACCGGCGACGCGCGCGTCGCGCGCCGCGCGGTCGAGGTGGCGAACCAGGGACAGCTGAACGAGCTCGCGCTGCAGGCGGCGCGCGCCTGGTACGAGATCGAGCCGGGCTCGGCGCACGCGCTGCAGGTGCTCGGCGCGATGCTGGTCGCGGCCAAGCGCGTCGACGAAGCCGGGCCGGTGCTGGAGAAGCTGCTCACCGCCGAGGGCGTGAACCGCGAGAACGCGTTCATGCAGTTGAACCGCCTGCTCGCCGGCAACGCCGACAAGATGACCAACCTGCGCGTGATCCGCGGCCTGGCCGCGAAATACCCGCAGTTGCCGCAGGCGCATTTCGCGGTCGGCCAGGCCGCCGCCATCGCCGGCGAGGATGCGGCCGCGGTGCGCGCCGCGCGCCAGGCGCTCGCGCTGCGCCCGGACTGGGAGCTGGCGGCGATGCTCGAGGCGCAGGTGCTGCAGAAGAAGTCGCCGGCCGAAGCGGCGAAGAGCCTGGGCGCGTTCGTCGAGAAGAATCCGAACGCGCGCGAGGCGCGCCTCAACTACGCGCGCGTGCTGGTGCTCGACAAGCGCCTGCCCGAAGCGCGCCAGCAGTTCGAGGCGGTGGCGAACGCCAACCCGCAGAACCCGGACGTGATCTACGCGGTCGGCCTGCTCGCGTTCCAGCTCAAGGACTACAAGGCCGCCGAGGGCTACATGAAGCGCGTGCTCGGCCTGAACTACCGCGATCCCGACGGCGTGCGCTACCTGCTCGGACAGATCGCCGAGGAGCAGAAGCAGTGGCCGCAGGCGATCCAGTATTACGACGCGATCAAGAACAGCGACCACGAGCTTCCGGCGCGCATGCGCACCGCCAACGCGATCGCGAAGCAGGGCAAGGTGGACGAGGCGCTCGCCTACCTGCGGCGCGTGGCCGGCGAGCATCCCGAGGACGAGCCGCAGCTCATCGTCGCCGAGGCGCAGATCCTGCGCGACGCGCAGCGCCATGACGACGCGTTCAAGGTGCTGTCGCAGGCGCTCGACAAGCAACCCGACCAGCCCGACCTGCTCTACGACCTGGCGCTCACCGCGGAGAAGCTCGAGCGCTACGACCTGCTCGAGACGCACTTGCGCAAGCTGATCCAGGTGAAGCCCGACCACGCGCATGCTTACAACGCGCTCGGCTATTCGTTCGCCGAGCGCAACATCCGCCTGGCGGAGGCGCGCAAGCTGATCGAGAAGGCGCTGGAGATCTCGCCCGACGACTACTTCATCATCGACAGCCTGGGCTGGGTGCTCTATCGCGAAGGCGACCTGAAGGGCGCGGCGCGCGAGCTGCGCCGCGCTTACGGCGGGCGGCCCGACGCCGAGATCGGCGCGCACCTGGGCGAGGTGCTCTGGCTGCTCGGCGAGCGCGATGAGGCGCGGCGCGTGTGGGACGAGTCGCTCAAGGCCGGGCCCGAGAACGAGACCCTGCAGAAGACCATCAAGCGACTGCGCAAGTGAAGGTTGTTGCGGTACTGCTCGCAGCCGTCCTGGCTGCCTGCGCGCAAGTCGAGTTGAAGCCGCCGGCGGGCCCGCTCGAGTTTTCGCTCGCCGGCCGCATCGCGGCGCGCTCCGGCAAGGAAGCCTTCACCGGCAACCTTTCCTGGCGCCATGCGCGCGAGGGCGACGAGATGCTCATCACCACGCCCACCGGCCAGGGCGTGGCGCAGATCATCCGCCAGGGTGACGCGGTGGTGCTGAAGACCTCCGAGCCGCGCGAGTAC
>Ga0247825_10001933_pt1 | contig 13702 bp, 13 predicted proteins | sample 13C_Vanillin_Day_FD_194413 | JGI IMG/M metagenome (GOLD analysis project Ga0247825, IMG submission 194413) | Soil microbial communities from agricultural site in Penn Yan, New York, United States - 13C_Vanillin_Day48 | ecosystem: Environmental > Terrestrial > Soil > Agricultural land | place...
CAGTCGCGAACGCACCTGGCACTGGAGAAGGACGCGCCGATCTCGCGCCCAGTCGTGTCGTCGTCGGTCGGGCGGATCGTCGCGACGCCGCACGTCGGCGGACTCCACCATCGCTACGATCGCGTAGCAGCCTAGCCGTCGGGCCGAGGTCCAGCCCCACGACATTCCTGACAGTATCGCCATGTACGTCGACGCCCACGTGCGCTTCTCATAGCTTCTCACCGTGAACGTCTACAGTCTCGCGGGTGATCTCATCGGATCTGGGCGGCGACGCCGGACCTCCGAGTTCTCTCAGCACCCGTAACATCTCGCGCGGATCGAGTTTGCGATAGCCACAGGTCGTGAATCATGTTGTCTCGTGCTGGTCTCTGGTCCTTCCAGCATCCCCGTTTTGCCTCGTGTTTGGGCGTTAATGGACTACATCTGGACTACGGTTTGCTCATCGTGTCTTCGGCGTTGAAGACTGAGCCTCACCGACGCTCACGTCGCCGAAAACGCGCCACGCCCACCCTACATGATCCGCCACAGGGCTTCACCTGTGCTGGTCCCACGTCTCGGATGCGGATCGCGCTTACGTTGCGAGCACCCGACTCGGTGGCTGACTCACGATTACCGCCTGGAGAACGTGTCGCTGCGTGAATTCTTGCGGAGGTCGGCTAGTCCTTCAACGTCTCCGGCCAGACGTGAATCCCTGCCTGTTTTCCGGCGTCCCAGAGCTGGCGGTCGAATGTCGCCAGCGTGATTTCTGCGCCGACCGACTCTTGCCAGGTCAAGGCTGACGCGAGTTGCACCGCGTCATACCCGCGCAGCGCGGAGTCCCAGGCGAGGGCTTCCGCCCGGGCCACGAGCGCCTCCGTCACCGGCACCTTGGCGAAGTCGGGCCATTGACTCGCGAACGCGCGCTGCGCCTTCCGCCCCTTGTCCGGTTCGACGATCCCCGCCCGGACGGCTTTCGCCAGGGCGGCGGCCACCTCGGCTCGACTGACCAATGACGTCGCCACGATCTCTGCGTTGGCACAGACGTCGGCGGTCTCTCGCGAGCCGCGCTCCGCCACGTAGCGCTTGACCAGCGCGCTCGCGTCCAAATACAGAATCACTCGCGATTCTCGCTGATCAGATCCGCCACCGTCTTCCGGCTGCCGCGTACCCGTGCGACCGGCGTCGTGGGTTTCAGTCGCCGGCCACTCCACAGAATGCCACCCGCGCGGGCGAGCACCTCAAGTCGCTCATGCAATGAGCTGGCGTCCGCGATCATCCGTGCCACAGGGCGACCATGCTCCGTCACCACGATCGTCCCACCGCCTCTGACCTCGCGGACGCACTCGCTCAGCTTGGCCTTCAATTCCCGTATTCCGATGCGCCGCTCGGCCATGACGTCCCCTCAATGAGACTACATTCTATCATATGCGACCACATCGGCTCATCCGGGCGCGACCGTAATGTCGCATTCGTGTGGCTGCCAGAAACGCGGTACGTCTTGTGACGATTGAGGTTGCAGGCTATTCCGAATAGGCTCGAGTCGTCGTGTCTGTCGTTGCTTCCCTGCTGTATTCACTTCGGTTCTTGGTTCGCTCACGCGCAGCGTTGCACCTGGAGATCGTCGCGCTGCGGCACCAGTTGGTCGTCACGTGTCGCTCGCGCCGTCCACGCCTTCGCTTGACGGCGCTTGATCGTGTGCTCTGGGCATGGCTGGCGCACCGATGGCGTAACTGGCGTTCGGCGCTTCACGTTGTGCAGCCGGCGACTGTTCTCGCATGGCATCGTCGTGGGTTTCGTCTATTCTGGACTTGGAAGAGCCGACATCGCACGGGCCGTCCGGCGGTCTCACCCGATGTCCGCGCGTTGATCCGTGAGATGTGTACGGCGAACCCATTGTGGGGCGCGCCGCGCATTCACGGGGAACTTCTGAAGCTCGCACTCACGGCGAGTGAATCCACCGTCGCCAATACATGCGACGGCATCCGCGTCCACCGTCACAGACGTGGCGGACGTTTCTCACCAATCATGCGAGCCAGATCATGGCGGCCGACCTTTTCGTAGTCCCGACGGTCAGGTTCCGGCTGCTCTTCGTTCTGGTCATCCTTGCCCACGACCGCCGACGGATCGTCCACGTGGCGGTCACGGCACGTCCGACAGCGGCCTGGACGGCCCAGCAACTTCGCAACGCCTTTCCAGAGAACGAGGCGCCACGGTATTTACTTCACGATCGCGACTCGGTCTTGCAGACGTAGCAACCTGTGGCTACCGAGAACTTCATACGTGTTGCGTCGATTGAGGTTCCGGGCATTCTCCGATAGCCTGCAGCCGTGTCGTCCGTCTTGGTTTCGCTGCTCCACTCGCTACGATTTGTCGTCCAGTCGCGCGCCTCGCTACACCTGGAAATCATCGCGCTCCGACACCAACTGGCCGTCGTCAATCGATCGCGCCGCCCACGTCTTCGCCTCTCGTCGACCGATCGAATTCTCTGGGCGTGGCTCGCGCACGTCTGGCGCGGCTGGCGCACGGCCGTACACATCGTCACGCCCGAGACGGTCGTCACGTGGCACCGGCGTGGTTTCCGCCTGTTCTGGACCTGGAAGAGCCGCCATCGCACCGGGCGCCCTGGCGTCCCACCAGACGTTCGCGAATTGATCCGCGAGCTGTCCACCGCCAATCCACTATGGGGTGCGCCTCGGATTCATGGCGAACTGCAGAAGCTGGGCATTGCGATGAGTCAATCGACCGTGGCCAAGTACATGCACCGGCATCCGCGCCCGCCCTCACAAACGTGGCGAACATTTCTGACGAATCACGCGACCCAGATCATGGCCACGGATCTATTCGTCGTGCCGACGATCACTTTCCGGCTGCTGTTTGTGCTCGTCATCCTCGGGCACGATCGGCGACGACTCGTACACGTGGCCGTCACCGAGCATCCCACCGCAGCCTGGACTGCGCAGCAGCTGCGCAATGCCTTTTCGGAGAATGAAGCGCCGCAATATTTGATTCACGATCGCGATTCGGTCTTCGCAGATGCGGCGACCACGATCGCAGGCATGAACATGCAGACGGTTCGAACCGCGCCGCAGTCGCCGTGGCAGAACGCCTACGCGGAACGCGTCATCGGCTCGATCCGACGCGAGTGCCTCGATCACGTCATCGTGGTCAACGCCGCGGGGCTGCACCGAGTACTCACTGCGTATGTGACCTACTACATGCAGTCGCGAACGCACCTGGCACTGGAGAAGGACGCGCCGATCTCGCGCCCAGTCGTGTCGTCGTCGGTCGGGCGGATCGTCGCGACGCCGCACGTCGGCGGACTCCACCATCGCTACGATCGCGTAGTAGCCTAGCCGTCGGGCCGAGGTCCAGCCCCACGACATTCCTGACAGTATCGCCATGTACGTCGACGCCCAGATGCGCTTCTCATGGCTTCTTACCGTGAACGTCTACAGTCTCGCGGGTGATCTCATCGGATCTAGGCGGCGACGCCGGACCTCCGAGTTCTCTCAGCACCCGTAAAATCTCGCGCGGATCGAGTTTGCGATAGCCACAGCACGACCAACACTCAGGCGTGAGAAGCCCAGATCCTCTCGCCCGGCTTGTGCGGCGCGCAGGGATCGTAGCGTCCGGGCGTCTCGATGTAGCGCATTGCCTGACGGTAGCCAATCTCCGACGTGAAGTAACCGAGCAGCGCCAGTTCTTTCATCAAGCGGAAGTAATGAACCGGCGCGTCTGGCGGTAGCGGCGGCGGCACCGGGGCGCGCGAGCGTCGCCTCGCCTCGAGCGCATCCACTTCGGCTTGCCGCTCTGCGTCGAGGCGCTGCAGGAGTGCGAGTCTCTGCTCTGGCCGTGCCTGGATGAACCGCGCGGCATATTCACGTTGGCACGCCCCCTCGAGATGCTGCATGCCGTCGCGGAAGATCTGCTGGTTGCGCGGCGTGTAGGCGTCGGTCACCATCAACGCCATGAACGCACCGGTGTGCGCCGCTTTCGCCCCGGGTGTGCTCGTCTCGGGAAGGATCGTGTCGGCGACTTCGTCGAGGAACGCCACGTCATCGGCCGTAAACGTGCCGAACCCTTGCGCGGCAGCCGCCTGGGCTGCCGCGTCGGGCATCGCCGCCAGAATCCTGTCGCCGTCGATCAGCGCGACGCCACCGAGCAGCATCGTCACGCGCTGGATCGCCTCGCGTCGCGAGATCCGGTCAGAGATTTCCACGCTTGAGCTCCTCGACGGCAAACGCGGCCGCACGTGCGGTCAGTGCCATGTATGTCAGAGACGGGTTCTGACATGCGGACGAAGTCATACACGCACCATCGGTGACGAAGACATTCGGACAGTCCCACACCTGATTGCGGCCGTTCAATACCGACGTCTTCGGATCGCGACCCATTCGAGCCGTGCCCATTTCGTGAATGCCCATGCCAGGTGCGTAGCCGTTGTCGAACACACGGACGTTCGTGGCCCCGGCCGCCTCGAGCATCTCCGCCAGGTCGTTCATCATGTCGGTCCGCATCAGACGCTCGTTCTCGCCGGTGGCGCAGTCGATCGCCAGCACCGGCAGGCCCCACTTGTCCACGCGCGTCGGGTCGATCGAAATGTGGTTCGCGTGGTTCGGGAGCATCTCGCCGAATGCCGTGGCCCCGATACGCCACGGACCGGGCTGTGCCACCTGGTCCTTGAATGCCCCGCCGACGCCGAGCTCGGCGACCGCGCGCTCCCATCCCTGCCGGCTCGCGCTCCCCTGATAGCCGAAGCCACGCAAGTATTCCCTCTTCTCGCCGCCCAGATTGCGGAAGCGCGGAATGTAGAACCCCGTCGGCCTGCGGCCGTAGACGTAGCGGTCCTCGTGCCCCGCGAAGTCGCCATTGGCGCCGCAGCGGAAGTGATGGTCCATCAGGTTGTGACCGAGCTCGCCCGAGCTGCTGCCCAGCCCACCCGGCCGTACGTCGGTCGCCGACCGCATCAGGATCCACGTCGAATTCAGCGCTGACGCGCAGAGAAAGATCACAGGGGCGGAGTACTCGGTCGTCTGCCCCGTCATCGCGTCGAGCACGCGTACACTACTCGCGCGCTGACGGTCGCGGTCGTAGACGAGATCAGTCACAATCGCAAACGTCTTGAGCGTCAGTCGCCCCGTGGCTCTCGCCGGAGGCAGCGTCGAGGACTGTGTGCTGAAGTAGGCGCCAAAGGGACATCCAAGCCAGCAGGCGTTCCGATACTGGCACGCGCCGCGACCGGGCAGGTTCTTCGTCAGGTTGGCGACTCGTCCCGGGATGATTCGCCGCCCCGAGAACTTCGACACCACACGGCCGGCGATGATCTCCTCGACGCAGTTGAGCGACATCGCTGGCTGGAACTGTCCGTCCGGCAGTTGCGAAAGTCCTTCGCGCGAGCCCGAGATGCCGGCGTGACGCTCGACGTGGTCGTACCACGGAGCGATGTCCCTGTACCGGATCGGCCAGTCGACGGCGATACCCTCGCGCGCGTTGGCCTCGAAGTCGAGATCACCGAGCCGATAGCTCTGACGACCCCACAGCAGCGACCGCCCGCCGACGTGGTAGCCGCGATACCAGTCGAAGCGCTTGATCTCGGTGTACGGCGAGTCCTCGTCAGACGCCCACCAATCGAGGTTCTTCTCGTTGAGCGTGTAATCGCGCTTGAGGATCGGGTATGCCTCCTCCATCGCCAGGGTGCGGCCGCCGCGATGCGGGTATTCCCACGGCGCCTTGAGCGCGTTCCCATAGTCCTTGATGTGCTCGACGTTCTTACCCCGCTCGAGCATCAGCACGCGCAGCCCGCGTTCGGTCAGCTCCTTCGCCGCCCAGCCTCCCGAGATGCCAGATCCGACGACGATGGCGTCGAACGTTTCCGGTTGACGCTGCATCAGATCCCTCGTGTCACAGCGGACGAATGGTGATATTCCGGAACCACACTGGATCGCCGTGGTCCTGCAGGGCGATGCGGCCCCGCTTCCCGCGTCCATACGCGGGCATCGTCACGAACTTGCTGGCCTTGACGAGTGATTCCCATGACGGACTCCACAGCTCGTAGTCGACCACCTTGACCCCGTTCAACCAGTGCTCGACCCTGGCGCCGGCCACCACCAGCGTGACGTCGTTCCACTCACCGATTGGCCGCGTGACGTCACGCACCGGCGCATGCAGTCCGTAGTTGGCGCCAGCGGACGTCAGCGGGTTCTTTCCGTCAGCGTGGCGGGCGTTGTCGAGGATCTGCATCTCGGGTCCGCTCTCCCACACCTGGCTGCCCGTCTCCACCACATGAAAGAAAATGCCGCTGTTGCCGCCGGCAGCGAGCTTCCACTGCAGCCGCAGCTCGAAGTCGCCGAACTCGTCGACGGTGAGGATGTCGCCGCCCGGGCCCGTTCGAGCCAACGTTCCGTCCACGACTGCCCAGCCTGGCGGCACGGTGGGCGAGGTGAATCCGCGCCATCCGTCGAGTGTGCGGCCGTTGAAGAGCGGCCTCCCCGGATCCTGCATCGACGCCGGTCCCTGCGCGAGCGACATTGCCAACCCGATCACAACGACACACAGCAGACGCTGATCAGACCTCACAGAGCACCACTGCCTCTCGAAGCGACGCCAGCGGGTCCCGCCTCGGGACGAATTCGTGCGCGAAGTACCCGGTGAACCCGATGTCGGCAATCGCACGTGCAATCGCCGGATAGTTCAGCTCCTGGGAGTCGTCGATTTCGTTGCGGCCGGGGACCCCGCCGGTGTGGTAATGCGCGATCCACTGCTGGTTGTCGCGAATCGTCCTGATGACGTCGCCCTCCATGATCTGCATGTGGTAGATGTCGTACAACAGCTTCACACGCGGCGAGTTCACGGCCGATACGACCTCCACACCGAAAACCGTGCGATCACCGTGATAGTCCTTGTGGTTCACCTTGCTGTTGAGCAGTTCGATGCAGATGGTGACATCGTTGTCTTCGGCCACACCCTTCACGCGATTGAGCGCGGTCACACTGTTGGCGATGGCCTCCTTGTCGCTGCGTCCGCGCCGATTGCCGAAGAACGTGATGACGTTCGGCACGCCGGCACGGGCGGCCAGAGGGATACCGCCACGAAGACCGTTGATGATGGAGTCGTGATTGGCCGGATCGTTGAGTCCACGTTCAATGGGTCCACCCAGCCCGGAGCCCATGGAGCAGGTCAACCCGAATTCACGAGCAACGGGCCACTCCTCTATCGTGAGCAGATCGATCGCGGTCAAGCCGATCTTGGCGACCGCCTGACAGAAGTCGCGAAGCGGGATGCTCGCGTAGCACCACCGGCACACCGACTGTTGGAGTCGCGCTGCGCGGGGTGCGCTGCTGCGCTGATCGGGCTCGCCATGCGCCACACCCGGCAGGCATGCGGCAACTGCCGCCATAGACGTTCTCGAGATGATCTGTCGGCGACTCAGACCGTCGGGCGTTTCCATACGTCACGAGAGCATAGTCGAGGGGGCACTCACGTCATCGACCGCGGCTCGGTTTTGCTCGAAATTTAATCGTCCGGCTTCCCCGCGGTAATCGGCCCGATCGGAGGCTCACCGACCGGACACTGTTCCATCGGCCGGTGACGGTCGCGATCAATTTGTCGTCCAAACCGCGACGGACCTCCGCTTCGTCACGAAGACCGATTGACGACCACATCGTGACAGCCCATGATCCACCGCACCCAGCCGCGAACGCGGCGCGCACGGGGCGCAGTGGTCGAAAGCGTCGCAAGGAGAGAAGCCGTATGCAGCGTCGGTCAACGTTCTGGAAAGCAATTCTGATTACAGCGGCGTTCGGCTCGATGACCTTCGCGGCGGCTGATCTGCCCACCGCGACGCCTGAAAGCGTCGGCATGTCCGCGGCGCGTCTGTCGCGGCTCGACGCCGCGGTCCAGGCCGACATGACGGCGGGACGGTTGCCGGGGATCGTGGTTGCGGTCGCCAGGCGTGGCAAGGTCGTGTATCAGAAGGCGTTCGGCGTTGCCAACTTGGCGACTCGCGAACCGATGCGTACCGACGCGCTGTTCCGCCTCTACTCGATGACGAAGCCGATCGCCAGCGTCGGATTGCTGACCCTCTACGAACAGGGCAAGTTCAGGCTCACGGATCCGCTGGACCGTTACCTGCCGCAGTTTGCGAACGTGAAGGTCTACAAAGGCACGGATGCCAGCGGCAACCCCATCCTGGCCGCGCCGTCGCGCAAGCCGACGATCCAGGACGCGTTCCGGCACACACTTGGACTGGCATCGGGGCTCGGACAGAGCCCGGTTGATGCCCTGTATCGCCAGGCAGGTCTCGGCATGGGCCAGCTCGACTCGCTGGCGCAGGAGATGGACAAGCTGGCAACAGTTCCACTGCTCTACGATCCGGGCGAACGGTGGGTCTACGGCCTCGGCCACGACGTGCAGGCGCGGCTCATCGAAGTCTTCTCCGGCATGTCCTACGCCGACTATTTGCAGCGGACACTCTTCGGGCCGCTCGGCATGAGCGACACGGTGTTCGGCGTTCCGGCACACCTCAAATCGCGTTTCCCGCTCGTGTACTCCCCTCGCCCGGACGGGACGCTCGCACCCGACACCGCCGACGCCTACGCGCGCTACACGAACCATCATTTCGGGACCTTGAGCCTGTCGGGGACGGCGCCTGATTATCTGCGGTTCGCCCAGATGCTGCTCAATGGCGGCGAGCTCGATGGCGTGCGCCTCCTTGGCACCAAGACCGTCGATCTGATGCGCCAGAACCATCTGCCGCCGAATATTCCTTCGATCGCGCCAGGGTCCACCGCCACCGGGTACGGACTGGGCGTGTCGGTCACGCTGAACGTGCCGGCGCTCGGCCGCCTCAACTCGGTTGGCAGCTACGGCTGGGGCGGCGCCGCCACCACCACGTTCAGCGTCGATCTGGAGGAACAGCTCACCTACGTGATCATGGCGCAACTGATGCCCAGCGACAGCGCGCTGATGCAACGCGTGGAGACGCTGATCTACCAGGCAATCATCGACTGAGTACGATGGTGTCCGCACACGCATGCACCGAACTTAACGACCAGACCCACAGCGATTTCGCCGCCCGATGAGCCGCATCATCGACGTCGCTCAGGTGATCGACGCGCACCCGATCGGCGCGTTTCAGATACGCGCCTTCATGTTGTGTGCGGCCGTCCTGTTCGTCGACGGCTTCGACGTCCAGGGGATTACCTACGTCGCGCCGGCGATCAGCCAGACGTGGAATCTGCCTCGAGGCGCGCTCGGTCCGACCTTCAGCGCGGGGCTGTTCGGCGTGATGCTCGGCGCGCTGCTGTTCGCGCCGCTTGCCGACAGGGTCGGACGACGGGGCGTCATCATCTACTCCTGCATCGCGTTCGGCATCGGGACGCTGATGACCGTCTGGGTCGACTCGCTGGCGTCTCTGCTGGTGGTGCGGTTCTTCACCGGCCTCGGTCTGGGCAGTGCCCTGCCGAACGCCATCGGATTGGCATCGGAGTACGCGCCACAGAAGCGGCGCGGACTCGTCGTGATGTTCGTCGGCAGCGGGATCTCGCTGGGGTCCATCGCCAGCGGCGTCGCCGCCGCGCAGCTCATCTCAACGCTCGGCTGGCGCGCGGTGTTTGTCGTGGGCGGCGTCCTCCCGCTGCTCCTTGCCGTCGTGCTCGCCCGTTGGCTGCCCGAGTCGGTCCGCTTTGCGGCGCTGACCGAGCGCGGTCAGGCCGACGCGAGGCGGCTGCTGCGTCAGATACGGCCGCAGATGGCTGTGGGCGATGACGTGCGCGTGGAATCCGATGGCGGTGAACACGGCACCGTGCGCGTCGCCGATCTGTTTGCCGGCGGCCGGCGCCACGCCACGCCGCTGCTCTGGATCGCGTTCTTCGTCAGCCTGCTCAACGTCTACCTGGTGATCAACTGGTTGCCGACGTCGTTGAATGCGTCGGGGTTCACGCAGCAACAGGCGGCGCTCATCGCGTCGATGTATCACCTCGGCGGCATCGCCGGCACGTACGCGCTGGGCCTGTTGATGGACCGCATCGGGCCGCACGTCTTGGTGATGGGCGCGTTCCTGCTCGCCAGCGTGGGGTTCTATGTGTTTGCCAGCACGCCAACCCTCTCCGAGTGGACGGCCACAGCCATGCTGATGACCACCGGCTTCGGCGTCGTCGGTGGCCAGGTCGCGCTGACAGCGCTGGCCTCGATGATCTATCCCGTCGCGATGCGCGCCACCGGCCTCGGCTGGGGGCTCGGCATCGGACGGGTCGGCTCGATTGTCGGGCCGACCATCGGCGGACTGATGGTCGCCACCATGGCAGACCCTCGTGCCGTCTATCTGGTCTGCATCGTTCCCGCACTGGTGGGACTCGCGTGTGTCGCGGTGCTCAAGTGGTCGGCGGCGCCAAGGCGTCGGCCGGCCGAGGCGATCTGATGCCCGCGCAGCTCGCGTTCAAACGCGTCGCCGCGGAAGAAGCCTTCGTCACGAAGGACATCGCCCGCGGCTACCGCGATCTGCTCGCACGCCAGGCCTCGACCGACCTCGGATTCAACAGTCTGATGGGCTACTACCTGACCAATCCGAGCGAGCGGACACGCGCCGTCGCCGAGCGACTGGAGGACCTGGGCGACCGTCGGCTCGCCGACATGGACGCGTCAGGAATCGACGTCCAGATCCTCTCGCTCACCTCGCCTGGCGTTCAGATCTTCGATGCCGCCACCGGGACGTCGCTCGCCCGGGCCGCCAATGACGAACTGGCTGCGGCGATTGCCGCGCATCCCGATCGCTTCGCTGGCCTGGCGGCGATCGCGCCACAGAATCCTGCTGAGGCCGCCAAAGAGTTGGAGCGTGCCGTGGCCACGCTCAAACTGAAGGGGGCGATCGTCAACTCGCACACGCAGGGCGAGTATCTCGACGATGGGAAGTTCTGGGAGATCTTCGCGGCGGCGGAGGCGTTGGACGTGCCTATCTATCTGCATCCCAACACGCCGTCGAACGCGATGATCAAGCCCTTCATGGATCGCGGCCTCGATGGCGCGGTCTTCGGCTTCGCCGTCGAAACGGGTTTGCATGCGCTGCGCCTGGTCGTGAGCGGCGTATTCGATCGCTTCCCGAAGCTGCAGATCGTGCTCGGTCATCTCGGCGAAGCGCTGCCCTACTGGCTGTTCCGCATCGACTTCATGCACGGCGCGAGTGTCCGCTCGAAGCGCTACGCCAGCCAGCCGCCGCTCCGGCGCAAGGCGAGCGAGTACCTGAAGCAGAACTTTCAGTACACGACCAGCGGGATGGCGTGGACGCCGCCCATTCTGTACGCGCAGTCCGTCCTGGGCATCGACCGCGTGATGTACGCGATGGACTATCCGTATCAATTCGTCCCGGAAGAGGTCCACGTCACGGACGCGCTCCCACTCAGCTACGAGGACCACAAGGCGTTCTATCAGACCAACGCCGAGCGCGTGTTCAAGCTGTGATCCGCAGCTTCGGCTTGATGCCGTCCGCCTGAAGGCGCCCGGGAGCACCGAGAGATCCTGTCCCTCGCCATTATCGCGTCCAGCCAAGTCTATTGGCAGTGGCATAGTAGGTGGGTGTTGCATCGCGCGATGAAGCACGTCGCTCGCAGCCTCGCTGCGATCCGATTCGCCTTGTCGACTCGTCGAGACCTTCTGCTCGAGATACTGGCCCTGCGCCATCAATTAGCCGTCCGGACGCGGTCGAATCGACGCTTTCGACCGTCTGACCGTCTGCCCTGGCTGATGCTGCGACGCGTGTGGCCGCGGTGGCGCGATGTGCTGGTGCTGGTTCAGGCGGCCACCGTCGATCGGTGGCACCGCGATCGGTGTGTTCGCCGTTGGTGGCGCCGTTCGCGACGTCCGGGCCGACCACGCATCGATTCGCGGTGCCGCGAACTGATCGGGCGCCTAGCTGAGGAGAATCGACTGTGGGGCGCGCCGCGAATTCACGGCGAACTGCTCAAGCTCGGAGTCGTCGCTTCAGAACGCACGGTGTCGCGATACTTGCGAGAACGGCCGAAGAGACCGTCTCAGACCTGGCGCACATTCTTCGCGAATCACATCGGCCAGCTCGAATTCAATACCCAAGTGCTGTCACCGGATGTGTCGGGCGATGACCTCGTCGACGGGTCTCCGAGCTTGTGTTGCCCAATTGTGTTCGACCGGCCGACTGTGGCGCGGCAACACGTGGCGTTAGATGGGCGTGCCTCGGCCCGACGTCCCTGTCTTGGCTTCCTTTGCACCCAGGATCCTCTTCGCGACCGCACACACATGCGACAGAGCACCGGCCGCGCGCCGCCGAGAACTGGAGTCGACCCACGGCATGATCGATTCGTTCTGTTCACACGGGACAAACGGCGACCGGTGACGAGAGTGAGACCGTTGCCCGTCACCGATCACAACCGGAACCAGCGACATCCGACTGTTCAGCCGACATCGTTTGATCTGCGACAGCAACCAACGAATGTGTGGCTGAATCGCGGACGGTTGGAATATTGGCGAGGCACACCTGTCCCAGCGCGCTGACTCCTCCAGCTTGACGACTTCCCACTCGTTAGCCGTTCACGGCTGATTGCGTGACACCGTCATCACTCGCGGCGACTGACGTCCGCGGCGACGACCGAATCCGTGCCGGGTCATACGCGACCTCGTCGCGCCACATGGCAAAGAGCAGCCGCGCCAGGCGTCGCGCCAAGGCGACCATGGCAATCTTCTTTCCACGCCGTCGCGCAATCGCGTCGGCCCACGTACGGAGCGCCGCCGTACGCGGGTCCTTCACGCGCACGATGCGCCACGCCGCTTGCACCAGTAAGGCTTGCACATATGGATGCGCACTACGCATCACGTGCCCGCGCCGGTGCTGCTCGCCCGAGCTGTACTCGCGCGGGACCAGACCGAGATAGCTCGTCACCTGCGCCGCCCCACCGAAGCGCGCCGCGTCATCCAGCGCGGCGACATACGCGCTGGCGGTAATCGGACCGATGCCCGGCAGCGTCGTCAGGCGGCTAACGATGCGGTCTTCGACCACGTGGGTGGCAAATGTCTCATCCGCCGTGGTGAGCTCCGTATTCAGCAGCTCGATCACGCGCCGTACGGGCGCAAGCGTGTCGGTCATGGACGGGGGAAGATCGAGCGCGGCCACGCGCGTGAGGAAGCTGCCGGTGCTCCCACTTCGGATCCGAAAGCCGCCGCCGCGCACGATGGCCCGGGTCAGCGAGATCGCCCGCGTCCGTGCCTCCGTCAATTCGCGACGAATGTTCAACTGCGCCTGGACCGTCCGCCGCACTGCCGATCGCCGATGCGCGACTCGATACACCCCGCGTTGACAGGCCTCGGCGAGTGCCGCAACGTCGCGCCGATCCGTCTTGATGCGGCGACTGCGATGGCCGTACATCGCAGTGAAATTCGGGTCCGCCACGATCACCTCATGGCCGAGGGTCTCCAGGTGCTGCGCGACCCACTCACTCTCGGTCGCCGCCTCGAGCAGAATGCGCATGCGCGGCCGTCCCCAAAACACCGCCGTCAAGCGCTCGCGCGTCGTCGCGATCCGGCGGTCGACAATCTCGCCATCCTCCGTCAGGATTCGAATCTGGCTTTCCTTCTTGTGAAGGTCGATGGCACCATACTCCATGGCTGGTCTTCTCCTTGCGCCTCAAGAGCGCGTTTCAGCAACGTGGAGCGCAAGCTACCACCTCGCTCAGGAGACCAGCCGCTTCATCCTATCTACGGG